>VOFC01007139.1_pt1 | contig 184695 bp, 176 predicted proteins | sample 5384161 | NCBI WGS metagenome assembly VOFC01 (sample SAMN12384722, study PRJNA508395) | human gut metagenome | isolation source: healthy gut B | host: Homo sapiens
CAACTTCGCAGCCATCGTTCACATAGGCATCTACCATGGCGTCCATGGCGTTGATATCGTCCTGACCGTCGCAGTCAATGGAGATGGTGATATCGCACTTGTCCTTGGCTTCCATCAAACCGGCCAGCACTGCGTTCTGGTGACCGCGGTTGCGGCTCTGGCTGATGCCGATGTAGTGCTTGTCGCTCTTGGCCAGGTCGCAGATGATGGACCAGGTTTTGTCCTTGGAGCCATCGTTGACAAACAGCACGCGGCTGTCATCGCTGATTTTACCGGCGGCAACTAGGTCGGTGATCTTTTTCAAAAACAGCTTGCTGGTAATGGGCAGAACCTCCTGCTCGTTATAGCAGGGGATCACGATGTACAGGATCGGATTTTCGCGGGTAGCCTTCATGGTTTACAGCACCTCTTTTTTGCTTTTTCTGCTGCGCCGCCCGGCCAGCAGGTAAATTGCCGTCAGCAGAATGCTAATGGCGCTGACCCCGATCCCGCACCAGAGCGGGGTGGGGGAATAGTGGAAACGAATACAGTTTTTACCGGCATTCACCTTGACGGCCATCAGGCCGTTGATGTTCAGGATCTCTGCAGATTCGCCGTTGACCGTGGCGCTCCACGCCTTGTCATAGGGAACACTGAAAAATGCGTACTGCTCGCTGCCGGATGTGATTTCGGAATAAAAATAGTCTGTGCCATAATCAAACACATCGGTGCAGGCTTCGCGGCGCTTGTCCATGTCGGCATACTTGTTTTCCTGGCTGATCTTACCATCCAGCGCGGCATCATAGTGGCGCAGTATGGTGGAAACCGTGGCTTCGTCCTTGTCTGCCACCACAAGGGTCTTCAGCATGGCATGGGCGCGCTCGGCGGGGTCAATCTCGTCAAACTCACTGCGGGTCATGTAGGTATTATAGCAGAAGCCGATGGGCAGGGCGTGGGAATCCTGATAGACGTTGATCTGCTCGTGACCGTTGGAAAAACTGGTGTAGATTTCATCCGGCCAGTCGGAGTTGTTGCGGATATAATACCCAACGGAAAGCAGCTCGTTGGTGCCCTCCGGCCCAGCGGGGGTAATGGCGTGGCGCTCGTCCCCCAGGGCATCATACAGTGTAAAGATGGAGGGGGAAAGCGTGCTCAAAAAGGAGGTACGGTCCGGCAGGTAAGCCGCCATGCCGCGGTTGGAATACGGCTCCCAGAAATAATAGCGGTAGGGCAGGGCATCCGTCAGACCGTCGCCGCTGTGGATAACGTCACCATAAATTTCTGTGGTGGTCAGGCCGATCGTCTGGGTGTAGGCACGCTGATAGGTGCCCACGGTAAAACCGGTGGTCAGTGCAGCAACCAGAGCAGTGCAGGCCGTCAGGGCAGCCATGGGGCGGCGCAGGCGCAGCCGCCGCACCCCGCCCAGGGCAGCAAACAGCAGAACCACGCCGCCGATGGCAATCAATGTCAACACAACCAGCCAGTATTTGCGGTACACTATGGTATCGCGCTTGACGTACAGATACAGCGTGATAGCGGCGATGACTGCAGCCGAAATACCGCAGCCCGCACGCCAAGGGTAGTCCTGCAGATGGTCCAGCACCTTGATGGTGGCCAGCACCAGCAGGAACACCAGCATGTAATACCAGCGGCGGTACGGCTCGCTGGTGAACATGACGAACAGACTGTTGCTGACCGGGCTGGCTGCTACAAGGAACAGCCCCACCAGCAGCACATGCAGCCAGTCCCACTTCCAGCGCAGCAGATAAGCCAGAACCAGGCAGACGCCTACCAGGGGCAGGTACGCCGCGATGGAATACCAGTTATCATGCACCACAGCGGAAAAATTGAACATATTCTCCGCCGGGAAGAAGAGCGCCCGCAACATTTGCAGGTAATTGGGCCAGTCAAAGGTCAGTTGGCTCAAGCTGATGTGATCCGATACGCGGGGATTATTGAGCACCGCCGCAATGGAGGGGATGAACAGTACCCCCGCCATGCCGACGCCCAGACAGCCTTCCAGGAAGCAGGCCGGAATTTTGCGGGCATTTTTGCGCAGATCCGCCCCGGGGCGTGCGTTCTCGCCGCCAAAAAGATACCGCGTAATATAGTAAAACACCAGGAAGAAAACTTCCCCGATAAAGAAGTAATAATTGACCAGCGCGTTGATGGCAACGGCAAACAGGAACGGAGCTTTTTTGCCCTCCTGCATGCGTTTGTCCAGCCCCAGCATCAAAAGCGGGAACAGGGCAATCACATCATGGAAGTGGTAGAACACCACGTTGATGCAGGAAAAACCGGAAAATGCATACAACACACTGCCAAGCAGGGCGCTTTTCTCGCTGGCGCTGCGGCGGAAGTAGGCAAACGAGGTCAGCCCGGCAACAGCATATTTGAGCATATAGATCCAGCCGACCAGATAGGGAAACGCGCTGGCGGGGAAGAGAAAGCTCAGCCAGAAAAACGGGCTGCCAAGGGTGTAAAAGCTGAACGAGGATACAAAGTCCGAACCAATATCAATGCGCCAGTTCCACAGCACCTCGCCGCTTTTGATGGCGTTGTTGCACAGCATGTTGTAGGAGAGCTGTTCTGCGTCAAAATCCGCCGCAACCAACAGCAGGCCGCCGTCCCGTATCATGTAGGGCAGCAGTGCAGCCGCGGCAATGGCAAAGTTCAGCACAAAAGCCAGCAGCAGCCACCGGCGCGGGAAACGGTTTTGCAGTGTTTGTTTCATGTAGCAGCCTCGCGGCATCAGCCCTGACCGTTAGAAAGTTCGATCCCGCGGGTGGGCATGTTTGCCATATTGTTCAGGGTAGAGTTGTATTTTTCACCCAGGGATTCCATAGCCCAGTCAGTGCAGTCCATAAAGGTATTGTCAAAAATATCATTCATGAACGCATCTTCGCCCATAAACACCCCGGCGTAATGCCCGCCGGAAATGGTGTTGCGGGCAATGATGTTCTCATAGCAGGGGGTAAAATCCAGGCCCTGCACGGCTTCGTCCGCGTTCAGGTCAGTGCTGAGCTCAATACCAAAGAAGTGGAAGGTATCGCTGGCACCTCGGTTGTTGTCAATGATCTGGTTGCACAGAATGGTGTTGCTGAACGCCGAGCGCACAGCCTTGATGCCGGAACCGTAATTGTCCCGCACAATGTTGCCGTAAATGGTGTTGTAGGCGGTGTTATCCAGCGAGATGCCGGGCAGCTTGGCGGGGGAGGAACCATCCGCCATGCGGCCCTGATCCAGAATAAAGTCAGCTTCCAGATCCTCATCACTCATGCGGTTGCGGCCGCCGTTCTGGCGGATCTCACATCCGGTAATGTAGTTGCCGAAGGAGCCGTAATCCAGGCACATGCCCTCTTTTTCGTTCTTGTAGATCGTGTTCTCTACATAATAGTTCAGGTAGCCGCTTTCCGAATAAATGCCGGAGGAATGGTTCCGCGCAACCGTGTTGCCGCGCACAACCAGCTGATGGGGAGACTGTAAAATATCGTACAGCATTTCATCCGGGAACGGATTGTAGGCGGTCTCAATGTCCTCAATGGGCATGGAGCAGAGCACCAGCCCGGCGGTCAGGTTGCGGGCACCAGAGTTATTTTCAATGCGGTTGCCCTCGATCACGCCATTGCTGATCTCGCCGTTCAGGAAGATGGCACCATTCTGGTTTTCATGGATGCTGTTATTGACCAGTGCAAAGCCGGTGTTTTCCCCCATAACGCAAAGGCCCTTGAGGGAAACATTGCTGATGTCAAGGTCAGCCAGATAGAAACTGCTGGAATTCTTGACATACACACCGTAATTGCACCCGCCGTTGATGACAAAGCCGGTCACGGCGGTATTTTCCGCCTGGTCCAGAACAATGGCTTTGTCCAGCGTTTCATTGCCGGGGGTCAGCACTGCGCCGTTGCCGTGCAGGATCGTACCAGTGGGTACCACCAGGGGGGCATCCATCACCAGAGCAGGGGAGATGACCTCCACCGTGCTGCCGGGGTTGGCTGCCAGAAAGTCATTCAGTTCTGCCAGGCTGGAACCGGTAAAATTCACAGCCCGGGCGGTTTCGGCGGTGGCCAGGGGGGCCAGCCGGGTCATGACAGAGTTGTACAGGTTTTTCCAGTTGGCCTCCGGGGTATCAAAGGTGGCAGGGTCAATACCGAGGGTCTGAATGCGCTGGATGACCTGCAAAGGGGCAATCAGGCTTTCGGTGTCGGACTGGGTCATCCGCTCCAAAGCGGGCAGGGCATAGCGCTCGGTCAGGCTCTGGCTGTCGGTATCCAGCAGGGAAACATATTCCTCTGCGCCGGGATCCGCAAAATCCACAACCTGCCCGGTACCGGCCAGCACGCAGCTGATGGGCTCCGGCTCAGCGGTAGCCTGTGGTTCTGCGCTGGGGGCCAGGCTGAAAATCACATGCGGGGCAGGGGTCAGCTTGACCCCGACCACGCCGATCACGGTGGCAGCAGCAATGCCCGCAATGGTAAGAACAAACGAATTTGCCTTCTTTTTTGGCCATAAGTGTAAGATTCCTTTCCAGGGAAAACCGGGGATAGGCCCGGTAAAATTACTTGTCCAGGTTCAGATACTTTTTCCAGAAGTCCAGACTGCGCACTTCGCCGCAGCGCTCGCGGTAGCTCTGGGCGGCAGCGTCAAACTGGGCGTCGATCTCCTTCATGCAGGCTTTCATCTCGCGCACACAGCGGCTGTATTCTTCCTTGCTGCGCTCGGTCACAAAGCCTTTCTGGGAGTTGGAATCATAGTTCAGCACCTTCTGCACGCGGTAAGCATTGTAGGCGGTCATGTGCATCATGCTCACAACGGTGTTTTCGCGGGTGGGGGGCACCAGCCAGCCGTTGCGGGTCAGCTTGACCTTGAGGTTTTTCAGCTTGCCCTTGTTTTTTTCTTCTTCTTTGGTGGCGTACAGGTAGCGGGAATAATCAAACGGAACATCCAGCTGGTCCACCGGCTGGGCCTTGTAGCCATATGCCATAATCTCTTTGTGCAGGGCTTCGGCATCGGTCTGTTCCAGCCAGTCAATGCCTTTCAAAAAGTCGCGCACGCCGCGGATCAGCAGGTCAGCATTCTTATAGCGGTAGCGGTTCACTTCGCCCATCACCTGGCTGCGCAGGTCGGCTTTCAGGGTGTTGGCATCATAGCCGGGGCAGTGCATGCTGTTGTCAATGCACTGGTTGCGCAGGATGTAGTAGTACATCGAGGAAGAATACTTGCTCTCAAACGGCTCATGCCATACGCAGATGCCGTTCAGGGTGACCAGGCGTTTGCAGTTGCGTAGGCCGTATTCAATGTCATCGCCGCGGATAAAGATGGGCATGGGCAGGTTGTCCGGCCGCACAACGGCAATGGGGATGCAGCAGTACCACCAGGCGTTATACTCATGGCGTTCTTCCAGCTCATTGGCAACGCACAGGTCAACCTTGGTCAGATCAAAGTTGGCTTTGTGGCTGATCAACTGGCCCTGGTTCCAGGCGGCGCCGTTTTCTACCTGAACGTTAGGGCGGTCCAGCCGCAGCATGGCACCGCCGACAAATATATCCGCATATTCCGGCTTGCGCAGGCTCAGCAGGGTGTAGGTGCGCAGCAGCACATCGGTATCCAGCACAATGTCATCATCCATGACCAGTACATGGGTAACGCCTGCACCATTTTCGTTGGCTTTCAGGATCTCGATCATGCCGCGGGTAAAGCCGCCGGCACCGCCCACATTGGCGTTGGGCACAACATGCACGGTATCGCTGTTCAGCTTATCGTAATCCAGCGTCTGGCCGTTATCGGAAACAAACACTTCCAGGTGGTTGTGCAGCGGACTGGCGGCGTTTTCCAAAATATCGCTGCGCATGCGGGCAATGTTGCCCATAACGAACGGCTCCCGGCGGAAGGTGCAGATATCCACGCCGATTTTGACGGGCTGCACATCCTTTTCAGCGGCATCGCACTCATAAGCGCCGCCGCAATAGGCGGCATTGCCGCTCAGGGCCTGCAGCTCAAAAAACAGCATGCCGTCAGCGCCCTTGGGAAAATCGAAGCAGAATTCCTGCACGGAATCCGCCTGCACTACTTTTTCGGCCAGCACGGCGCGCACGCTCTGGCTGTTGATGAAATGGCGGCTGCACAGCACAACGCGCAGCTTGCCGCTCAGTTTCAGCCGCAGCGAAAAATTCTGCGCGGCGGTGTAGCGGCGCCATTTGTCTGCGCTGACACTGTTAAAGTAGGTATCAAAGCAGACGCGTTCGCCCTGCTCAATGCGCAGAATATCCCCCTCATCGCGGAAGCTGGGGGCTTTCATACGGTAATACAGTCGGTCCTCGGTGCATATGCCCACGCGGGGCCAAAGCAGCTTTTGCAGCAGCATACGGTATTCTCCTTTCACTTTTTGCCTTATCATATCCGGCAAAGTATTCAAGTATCCGGCACAGCATTATAAAATGCCGCCGTTGGATTGTTTTCCGCGCGCCCATGCGCTCAATGTGCGGTAGGGCAGGTAACGCCCGGCCCGCAGCAGACGGGTGTTTTTGTTGGTCATCATGGCAGCGATGTGTGGGTAAGTCTGGCACAGCATCTCGTCATACCGGCGCAGGGCCAGGCCGGTTTCATGGTCGGGGGGAAAGCGCAGGTACAGCTCAATCAGGTACTGCGCCACATCCCGCGCCCGCTGCACCAGCAGCAGGTCCCGCCCGGCGGGGGCAGGCTGTGCGGCCAGCGGTTCGGCAACATCCAACAGAATGCGCGCTACGCGGATGTAATCCTGCGTGTGGGCGCGGTAGCTGGCCATGCTCACGCTCTGGCCATCCCGCCCCAGGCGGTACTGGTACAGAACCACCGGCACAAAGCAGATGGTCTGCGCCGCAGCCATGCCAACAAACGTATAGCCCATATCCGTGTAGCTGCAATGCTCCGGCATGGGGCGCCATGCGGCGCGCAGAGTTTTGGTGCAGAGGGTCAGCGCGTGCATCTCCATGCACAAATCAGGTGTGGCCTGCTGCACTTCACCCACAGCATACACACGGTTTGTATCAAATTTGCAGCAGACATCAAAGGCCTTTCCGTTGCCGTTTTCCTGCACGGTGCGGTAGTTGGTGTATACCGCATCCGCCGTGCAGTTTTGCAGGCGGCGCAAAAGGGTCTGCAAAGCATTGGTGTCAAACCAGTCATCGCAGTCCAGCGTGCGAAAGTACCGCCCGGAGGCCAGCTCTACTGCGGTATTCAGCGTGGAGCCGTACCCGCCGTTCACCTTGCTCACCAGCCGGAAACTGCCGGGGTGTGCCTGCACAAAGGCCTGCGCCAGCGCGGCGGTGCCATCGGTGGAGCCATCATCAATAATGATCACATCCAGCAGCGCCTGCAGGCTTTCATCCGCCACCAGGCAGGATGAAAGCGCTTTTTGCAGCGTGGCAGCGCCGTTATAGGCGGCAACCGAAACCGTCAGCAGCTTTTCCATCAGGTTTCACCGGCCTCCATAGCGCACATAGTCCGCGCAGACTTCACGCGATGGCCCATCCCCGCGCAGAACACCGTGATCCAGCCAGATGGAGCGCTGGCACAGCTGCTGCACCTGGTTGATATCATGGCTGACGAACAGCAGGGTGGTGCCGTTGGAAAGCATCTCTTCCATGCGGCGGTGGCATTTCTGCTGGAACATAAAGTCGCCAACGGCCAGCACTTCGTCACAAACCAGAATGTCGGCCTGTACTTCAGTGGCAATGGAAAAGCCCAAACGAGCAATCATGCCGCTGGAAAAGTTTTTTGACCGGAACATCCACAAAATCTTTCAGCTCCGAAAATTCAATGATGCGGTCAAAATGCTCCATCATATAGTCCCGGTCGTGGCCAAGCACCGCGCCGTTCAGGAAAATGTTTTCCCGCGCGGTCAGATCCATGTCAAAACCGGCGCCCAGCTCGATCATGGGGGCAATTTCGCCGTTGACGGCAACGCTGCCGCCGGAGGGGTACATCACGCCGGAAATCACCTTCAGCATGGTGCTTTTGCCGCTGCCGTTGCGCCCGATCAGCGCCAGGGATTCGCCGCGCTTCATGCTGAAAGAAACATGTTTCAGTGCGTAAAATTCGTTAAAAAACAGCTTGTGGGTCAGCAGTTTTACGGTGTATTCTTTCAGGGTCTCAGTTTTTTCCTGCGCAAGGTTAAAGCGCATGGAAACGTCATTGACTTTAATAATCTCGTCCATACGTTACCTCACGTCAGATATACAGGATAAAGTTCTTTTGCAGCTTGCGGAACACCAACAGGCCAATAGCCATAGAGGCAACGGCGCAAAAAATGCAGGCAATCCAGGTGTTGGGGCCGGGAATGTTGCCGTACATCATCAGGTTGCGGAACAGGTTGATGTAGTGGTACAGCGGGTTCAGCTTCATCAGTTTCTGCAGGGTTTCCGGCAGGGCGGTGATGGGGTAGAACAGCGGGGTGGCGTACATCCAACCCATGGTAAGGATACTGTACAGGTGCATCATATCACGGAAATACACCGCCAGCGCGGAAAGCAGCAGCCCCAGCCCGCAGCTGAAAAAGAAGAGCAGCACCAGCGGCAGCCAGCTCAAAAAGATGGTCCAATAGAAGGTGGCACGGGTAAAGATCATGACCAGCAGAACCGCACCAAAGCTGAACAGCATGGTGACAAAGCGGGAAACCGCCTGGCTGATGGGGAAGATGAACTTGGGAATGTACACCTTTTTGATCAGCGGGGCGTTCTGGATAACAGAAGTCAGGCCCATGCTGGTGGTCTCATTGAAAAAAAGGTAAACAGGGTGTTGCCGCAGATCAGGTAAAGCGGGAAGTTTGGGATATCGTTGCGGAACATGTACGAAAAGATGATGCTTTGCAGCAGCATCATCAGCAGCGGGTTCAAAATGCTCCAGATGTAACCCAGAAAGCTGCGGCGGTATTTGACTTTCAGATCGCGGCTGACAAGTTCATGGATCAGCGGTTGGTATTTTTTTAGGTGGGTCCAGGGCGCTGCGCGGAGACCTGCATTGTTTCGGCCATGTTTGGCTCCCTCCAGATTTATGGCCCGCATAAAACGTCAGAACGCTGTTTTGTGCGGCACTTGTATCAACACCCCGCGCGGCAGCCGCCGCCAGGGCACAGTTTCTACTATTATACAATAAAAGACATTAAAATGCAATTCGAACCGGGCGGCAAAAGATCATGGGTGTGCGATGTTTTTTGCCGCCCGGTACCGCCCTTTTTGTGCAACAGTGAAAAGGAACGCAAAATATGAGCGCAGTTTGTGTAAAAATCGTTGAAACCGGGACGAAAATACGGTACAATAAATATGACATAACAAACTCTGCGGCGGGCCATGACCTGGTTTTGCCCGTGGGGCCATAAAAAAGAGAGGTAGATGTTATGGAACATTTTAACCCCCTGCTCCTGCATAACGACAGCCCGGCTAAATTTATTACGATTGGTGAGGTCATGCTGCGCCTGACCCCGCCGAACTATGAAAAGATTCGTATGGCTTCCAACTTTGAAGCCAGCTATGGAGGCAGCGAGGCCAACATTGCCCTGGCTCTTGCCAACCTGGGTGTGGACAGCACGTTTTTCAGCGTGGTGCCCAACAACTCTTTGGGCAAAAGTGCGGTGCGCTGGCTGCGCTCCAATGATGTGCACTGCACCCCGATGATCCTTTCCACCCCGGAGGAAACCCCGACCCACCGTCTGGGCACCTATTACCTGGAAACCGGTTACGGCATCCGCCCCAGCAAGGTTACTTACGACCGCAAGCACTCCGCTTTTACGGAGTATGACCTTTCCAAAGTGGATCTGGACGCCCTTCTGGACGGCTTTGACTGGCTGCATCTTTCCGGCATTACCCCGGCTTTGGGCCAGAACTGCGCCGATTTTGTGATGGCCTGCCTGAAAAAAGCCAAGGAAAAGGGCCTGACCGTCAGCTTTGACGGCAACTTCCGCTCCACCCTGTGGACTTGGGAAGAAGCCCGTGACTACTGCACCAAGTGCCTGCCCTATGTGGATGTTCTGTTTGGCATTGAGCCTTACCACCTGTGGAAAGACGATGCCGACCACGCCCAGGGCGACTGGAAAGACGGCGTGCCCCTACAGCCCAGCTATGAACAGCAGGACGAGATCTTCCAGCGCTTTGTGGAGCGTTACCCCAACATCAAGTGCATTGCCCGCCATGTGCGTTATGCCCATTCCGGCTCGGAGAACAGCTTGAAGGCGTTTATGTGGTATGAGGACCATACCTTTGAAAGCAAGCTGTTTACCTTTAATATTCTGGACCGTGTAGGCGGCGGCGATGCATTTGCCAGCGGCCTGATTTACGCCATGCTGCACAACTACAAGCCGATGGATATGGTCAACTTTGCGGTGGCAAGCTCCGCCATCAAGCACACCATCCATGGCGATGCCAACATCACCGATGATGTTTCCACCATCCGCAACCTGATGAACATGAATTACGATATCAAGCGCTGAGAATAAGTTTGTTTTCAGCAGTGCCCCAAAACGGTGCAGCAGGCTGCGGCTTTGCTGCACCGTTTTTGTATGGGGGGTAAGATTGGTTTAGAACCGTTTAAGAATGTACAAACCTTGCATCCCGTGTTATAATAATGCCGGATCAGTAAATGAAAAAGGTGGGTAGATTATGGAACAAAACACCGTTCAAAAACCGGATTGCGCCGCCATTACGGCGCAGGCACGCCAGGCAGCGGAAGAACTGCTGGCGGCTGCACACCTGCGCGCCGGGGATATTTTTGTAGTCGGCTGCTCTTCCAGCGAGATCGTTGGCGGGCATATTGGCAAGGACAGCAGCATGGAAGCCGCCGCGGCTGTGCTGGCGGGTGTTCTGCCGGTGCTCAAAGCGCAGGGCGTCTATCTGGCGGCCCAGTGCTGCGAACACCTGAATCGCGCCATTGTCATCGAGCAGGAAGCAGCCGAAAAGTATGGTTATGAACAGGTGAACGCCGTGCCGCAGCCCCATGCGGGCGGCAGCTGGGCAACCAACTGCTGGCAGGCGTTTGAACATCCGGTTCTGGTGGAGGAAGTGCGTGCCGCTGCCGGAATTGATATCGGCGGTACGCTGATTGGCATGCACTTAAAGCGCGTGGCCGTGCCGGTGCGCCTGACCATCAAGCAGATCGGCGCTGCACCCATCATCTGCGCCCGCACCCGCCCCAAATACATCGGCGGCAGCCGCGCCGTTTACCAGGAGATGTGAACCATGCTGACACAGGAACAACTGACAATGATGGCCGAAAATGTGGCCCGCATCCGTGAAAATATGGCCGCCGCCGCCCGTGAAGCCGGCCGCGACCCGGCAGATATTCTGCTGTGCGCCGCCTGCAAGACCCGCACTGTGGAAGAGGTGATTGCCAGCGCCGTTCTGCCAATTGACCTGTTTGGCGAAAACCATGTGCAGGAACTGGTGGAAAAGACCGACGCCAACGCTTATTGCGGTAAGCCGGGGCATTTTATCGGCCATTTGCAGACCAACAAGGTCAACAAAGTGGTGGGCCGTGCTGCTTTGATTGAAAGCGTGGACAGCGAGCACCTGCTGCAAAAGGTGGAGCGCGCCGCTGCCGCCGCAAACCTGACCCAGGAAATTTTGATCGAGATCAACATCGGCAGGGAAGAGAGCAAGTCTGGCGTTTCTGCCGAAAGCCTGTGGCCCCTGCTGGATATGGCAGCCGCACAGCCGCATATCCGCCTGCGCGGCCTGATGGCCATCCCACCGGCAGCTGCAACCCCGGATGAGACCCGCGCGTTCTTTGCCCAAATGCGGGAACTGCTGGCAAAAGCTGCTGACCGCCATTATGAGAACGCCAAAATGGATATCCTTTCCATGGGCATGAGCGGGGATTACCCCGATGCCATCCGCGAGGGTGCCACCATTGTGCGCATCGGCACCGCCATTTACGGCGCACGCGATTACAGCAAAAAGGCATAAGGCATTCCAGGAACCCATACCTGCACGTTGACAGTTGCAAGGTGAATAGGTAAAGCAACAGCCCGGAACCACCGCAAATGCAGGCGGCAGTTCCGGGCTGTTTTGTTAAGCGGTGGTGGGGGCGTGGGCCTCAAAAGTCTCCACCGGAGACTTTTGTGCGCGGCTTAGCCGTGCCGCCCTGTTCAACCCCCGTGACCATGCAAAAAAAGACCCCAAAAAGCTCTGCGCCTTTTGGGGTTTTACATCAGTGCCGGTGGTGGGGGTCGAACCCACACGGTGTCACCACCAACGGATTTTGAGTCGCCCCAAATGAGCGGAAATATGCGGTGTTTTTAGGAATTTCAAGGAACTTATTTTCTGCTCTTCTTCAACGAAAAGATGCCGCATTACGGCATAATTTTCAATTTTCGAACGCACTCTCGATTGAAAAGCTGGCAGACCCAACGGAATCGAAAATTGTTCTTACATTGTGGACAATCTTTCAAAAATGGCAGACCAAAAACTATTGCATTCGGAAAATAAAAGCACATAAAAAACGGCAGTACCCAATAGCGGACATTTTTTTACTATCTAACGGTTTGGCGACCCGCTATTATTTAAAAAATGCCATTCTGCCACTATGTCACATCATATCAAAACCATCCAAGGGGAAACTATATCTTTTTATAGGAATAGGGCGCGGCGCGTTCCTCTCCCCCACACCCCCTCTCCAGCTGGCTGAAGAAACAGCCAACTGAAAAAGAGAATATCGGTTCTTATAAGCATCTTACCTGTCCACAGGCAAGGTGCTTTTTTTATTTCAAAAATCGGAGGTCATCATGGGCAAATATCAGAAAAATATCGAAGCTGCGCGGCGTATCAGCGTGATGCAGTATCTTCAAACCTATCACCCCGGCGAACTGGTTCGCAAAACGGACAAGGAGTATTGCACCAAGACGCACAGCAGCCTTGTTATCACGCCCGCAAATGGGCTGTTTCACTGGTTTTCGCAGAGCAAGGGTGGCAACAATGCACTCGACTATCTGGTAAAGGTCGAGGGCATGGATTTTGTCTCAGCGGTACGGTTGCTGAACGAAATGACACCGATGCCGGTCTCTGTTCAGACGGCTAAGGCAGCACCTGTGCAGCAGCAGACATCCCGCCCCTTTGTGCTGCCGCCTGCGGACAGGAACGCCGAAGCTGCAACGGCCTATCTGATGCACCGTGGCATCAGCCCGAAAGTGCTGCGCTACTGTGTGGGTAGTGGAATCCTATACCAAACTACGCGCGGCAACTACCGCAACTGCGTTTTTGTGGGCAAAGATGAAAACGGCGTACCGCACGCTGCTTTCCAGCGTGGTTGTCAAGGCAGCTTTCGCGGAGATGTCGCAGGCAGCCAAAAGCAGTATGGCTTTCTGATTCCCGCCGAATCGGAAACCTGCGATACCGTAGAAATCTACGAAGCCCCCATTGATGCTATGTCCGGCGCAACACTGCGGCAGTACAAACATGATTCCCCGTGGCGCAGTGTCCACTACTTGGCGCTGGGCGGGTTGAACCATCAGCCGATTGACTACTTTTTGCAGCAGCATCCCGAAGTAAAGCGCGTATCGCTTTGCTTTGACCGTGACGACCCCGGACGGAACTTCACAAAAATTGTTGCGAAACGGCTTGCAGAACGCGGATATGTCGTACAGGACGCGCCCCCGGCCATAGGCAAGGATTATAACGACTATCTGCTGGCGGCTCGTAGACTTATCAGCATGGAACGGTAAAGGAGCGGAACATGAAAACTATTGCAGTTGCAAACCAAAAAGGCGGTGTGGGCAAAACGACCACCACAGTAAACCTCGGCACAGCACTGGCGGCTATGGGCTACAAGGTTCTGTTGGTGGACGCCGACCCGCAGGGTGATTTGAGCAGCTATCTCGGCTATGAGGGCACCGAAAACGGCGCAACAATCAGCGACCTAATGGAATCTGTTATCAAGGACGAAAATCCGCCAGAAGTGGTAATTCACCATGAAGAAAAGGTGGATTTCATTCCTTCCGACATTGGGCTGTCCGATATGGAAGTGAGCCTTGTAAATGTTATGGCGCACGAGAAAATCATGGAACAGGCATTGGAGCCGTTCAAGGATAAATACGACTACTGCTTGATCGACTGTATGCCCTCGCTGGGCATCATCACCGTGGCATCGCTTGTTGCGGCGGATCGAGTGCTGATTCCTGTGCAGGCACAGCATTTCGCCCTCAAAGGTCTGGTATCCCTGTTCAAATCCGTCAACCAAGTAAAGCGCCGTATCAATCCCCGGCTGGATATTGACGGCATTGTACTGACGATGGTGGACAAGCGCACCAACCTATCCAAAGATGTGTGTGCTGCCCTGCGCAGTGCCTACGGTCACGCGCTGAAAATTTACCGTGCAGAAATCCCGGTCAGTACGCGCACAGCAGAAAGCGCTGCCAGTACACATAGCGTGCTGACTTACGATGCCAACGGCCCGGCCAGTATGGCATATAAAGCGCTTGCCAAGGAGGTGACGGAGAATGAGAGAGTACGGCAGCAACATCAATCTGCCCTCGCTCGATAATCTGTTTTCGAGTGAGCAGGAACGGCAGGATGCCAAGTTAGAGAAAATCCAAATTTTGCCGCTGACGGAACTGCATCCCTTTCGGAATCACCCTTTTCAAGTCCGTGACGATGACGAAATGGACAAAATGGTGGACAGTGTCAAGGAATACGGTGTCATGACCCCGGCCATTGTCCGCCCCCGGAAAGATGGTGGGTATGAAATCGTGGCGGGCCACCGCCGCTGTCATGCCAGCCAGCGGGCGGGCGTGGAGACTATGCCCTGCATAGTGCGGGATATGGACGATGATACTGCTATTATTCTGATGGTAGATTCCAACTGCCAACGAGAGCATATTTTGCCGAGTGAAAAGGCGAAAGCGTATGAGATGAAACTGCAAGCTATAAAGCGAAAGGGCGGTAGACCGTCAAAAAATAATTTGTCCCAAGTTGGGACAAGTTTTCGTGCTGATGAAATACTTGCCCAAGATGCAGGCGAAAGTAGAAACCAAATTCAGCGCTTTATCCGTCTGAACAAGCTCACCCCCGAACTCATGAAAATGGTGGATGATGGCAAGCTAAAAACCACTCCCGCCGTAGAACTTAGCTACCTTACCCCAGAAGAACAAGAGGACTTCCTCTCTTATATGGAATCCGAGGGCTGTACCCCGTCACTGTCTCAAGCGCAGAAACTTAAAGAGGCCAGCAAGGAAAGTGTGTTGACACCCGAAAAAATCCAGCATATTATGGCCGCCAAACCGCCAAGTGTAAAGCCGCGTGACCCGCAGCTTATGATTCCCGTTGCAAAAGTTGAACGATACTTTCCGAAAGGCTTTACAAGCGACCAGATGCAGCAGGTTATCGTAAAACTGCTTGAAAACTATGCCCGCGCCCATCAGTACGGCAGCAGATGAGGGGGGACACCGATGACGAGATTATTAGTTGTTGAACCCGGCTACTGCCCTTATCAAGCGGGTTTTCCCAGCGCGATGGCGGCTGCTTCCGAAGTTGTTGAGGGCGAGAGCCAAATCCTAAAACCGTTCGGGACTCCACGCATCGGGCTGATATGTAGTAAATCGCAAAGCCAGCTGAAATATAACAGGCAGGTCAATGATGAGGGCGTGACTGTTCGTGGGCGCTTTCTCGTTTGCGGACTAAATGGCGATAAGGTCATAGGGCTATCCAAGGATCAGGCAGACCGATACAGCCGTCTACTTTTTCTACCGCAAGTCGAAGATATGGCAAGCGGTGAACTGCCCGCCGCAAAGGTACGCCCGCAGGATGAACGCTACGGGAACAAACTATCTTTTTGGGAAAGGTTGGAAAGATAATGGAAGAAAAGACAGATAAAGTAGTCGGCTACATCGAATATCTCGGTGCAGGCGGGATTATCGGTGAAATCGTTCCTTACACAGGCGTGGAAAAATTCAAGGATGAAATTCTGGATTCCTTGGATTGTGGGCGGCCAGTGACACCGGTTGTATTCTCGGATGAACTGGATGAGCCACTCCAATTTGATTCAGGCACCTATTTCCCGTGGGGATTTCGCAGCGAAAAGAGAGTGCAAATTCCTTATGAAATCTATCAAACTAACAGGCGAGACCTTGTTTTTATGGAGTATTCTCCTGCGCGGCTCGCTGCCGGAGCAAAGGACTACGAACTCGTGTACAAGGGGCAGATGGAGCGTTGGGAAACACTGGACAGCATTTATTCACGGCATAATCGGGATGACCGTCCAAACGCCAAAACTATGCGTTCCGTCTCTGTCAGCGATATTATTGTGACACACAAAGATAACGAGACACACGCTTTTTATGTTCAGCCGATTGGGTATAAGCAGGTAGATAACTTGTTGCCGGAACTTGAAAATGCCACACCGTCAAAAGCAGAACAGCACGAGCGATAAGGAGCAGCCTATGGCTAAATACGAAAATATCCGTGCGCTTGCCAAAAAGCAACTGCAAGCCGTCACGGAGAGCAGTGACCGTTGGAAAGCATTTTTGCGGACAGCGGCCATTGCTTATAATTATAGTTTCCCGAACCAGCTTTTGATTCACGAGCAAAGCCCCACCGCCACAGCCGTGGCCGACATAGCTTACTGGAATAATAATGCGGGTCGCTGGGTCAAGCGCGGCGCACACGGTATCGCAGTATTTGACACTCGCGCCAATTCTTCCCGGCTGCGGTATCTGTTTGACATTTCCGATACCATCCCCCGCGCAGAGATTCCCAAAGCGTTGCCGTGGGTCATTACAGACCAGAACTGGCGGCCTGTTTGGGATAAAATCGTAGCGGATAATCACGCTGACAGCATCCAGAGCGCCCTCCTCATGCTCTCCACATCCTGCGTTGCCCAGCGCAGCGCCATGTTCACAACCGCACTGGGAAAAGCCATAGACGGCAGCAGCTTACAGTGGGCCAAGCCGGACGAACAGCGGCAGCTATTTTTACAGCTTATTACCCAAAGCTGTCTGTATATGGCCGCGCTGCGGTGCGGCGTGGATACTGCGCGGCTGGACCTGTCAGCCCTTGAATCCGTGAACCAGTTTGATACAAACCGCATTACTCTGTGTTTGGGCAGCGCTTGCCAACAGGCGGCACGACCTCTCATGCAGCAGATCGGCAGCATCACGAGAGAAATCGACAGTGTTGCACGCGCCGAAAAAAGTCCGCTATTATGGTGACAAACAGGAAGAAACCAATAACACCAAGGAGGTCATCAATGGAGTACATGATGGTGAACGGCTACCAAATCCCGGCGCTGACGCTGAACGAGCCGCCGATGCCGGAAATCGGGAAGTACGGCAGCCTGCGGCGGAAATTCCTGCTGGAGAACGCCCCGATGATGTTCGACGAGATGATGCTGGAGGGAACGCTGTACCCGCATCTGGTGGAGATGGACAACGCAGTACACCGGCAAATCGAACAGACCATGCAGACGCTGATGCAGCAGAGCACCGCCCCGAACCGGCAGACCGACCCGATGGGCTGGACGCAGTGGATGAACGCCTTGCAGGCCCAAGCCGAGGAACTGGCGATGCAGCAGATTTACAGCCTGTAACACAAGAACCCCAAGCGGAGAGCGATACCACGCCCTCCGCTTTTTCTGTGCCCATTTCTGATTTGCCGCCGCTGAGCGATGAACTGATTCTAGGCTTGCTGGCGAAAGAATCCTCCAGCCGTGCCGACAATGCGGCTATTCTGGAATATTTCAATGAGCATCCCGACCTTGCCGAGCGCAGCGCCTTTTGCAAGCACTGTTACAAGCAAATTTATACATATTTGTTCGTGGATGACCATACCGTGGGTTTTATCCGGCATGATATGTACCTTGAACTTTGGGAGGGTAACTATCTTACCAAAACAGCACAGGTCAATCTGACATGGGATGCTGTTGCCGCAAAGATTGCTGACCTTATCGAGCAAGGGCGTCTGATTGTTCCCATCAAGGCAGCACCCGTGCAGCAGCAGATGGAGCAGCTTACTCTTACTCCCGAAGATTCTGAAAAGGCAGGGCTGCCGAGCCATGAGCAGCAAGCAAAAAACATCGACCTTGCGGCAGAAGCCAAAAAGTGGAACAAGCCCATCATTGACGCATCCGGCAAGTACATTACGGAGCAGGACATTACCGATGCACTGTGCAAAGGCGGCGGGTTTGAAGATAGCAAATTTCGCATAAGGATTTTTCCAAGCTGGAAACCGATTATATGAGCATTGTGGCTCAGTGCGTGGAAGACCGCGCAGATGACTTGCTGAAAAAGGAGCAGCAGCAGAACCCACCCAAAGTATATCGACAGTCCGTCACTTATGCCCGCGAACACGGCGAATTGCAGCAGTACCATGCGTCTTGCCACTTGAATGAAAGGTGTCGGGACGAGATTGACGCAGCGCTTGCACAGCGCTTTGATGGTATGCGGCTGGGCGCTGGCGCTGTTGAACAGGTAGTGGCGGAATATGGTTTGGAGCGCACAAAATATGTGTTGGCAGCGGCCATTCAAACCCGTGATGGAGATGGTCGTATTTCTCGCACAAATAGAGAATGGGCAGATTCCATTCGCACGATCAAAGATATGGATCGCCGTGGATTTGACCGTTCCTGTTACTACGCTGACCTACAAGCGCATACCTGCCTATTGGACGGTTTTGTAAACCAAGTGCGAAAATTTGAAAAAGCCAAAGCCCAGCCCGCTCAGGATACCCCCGAAAGATAACCGCAGCGTCTGCATTTTGCAGGCGCTTTTTTTCGTGAAAAAATCTCTGTTTTGAAAGGATTTCACAATGAAAGAAACACATTATAAATTGAAGCATGTATATGATTCTGAATTGCCAAGTCAGCGAAAATGAAATGGTCGAGAACCCCTTGATGATGCTGTTTGGAGAACTGGAGCGCCGCGACCCGCAGCACCCCGCTGTCCTGCAATTCAAGTCTTTTATGTTGGGTGCGAAAAAGACGCTGCAATCCATCTTGATTTCCGCTGCGGCCAATCTTTATATGTTCAACAGCCGTAAGTTTGCGGAAATGACTTCTCGTGATGAAATGTTCCTGTCGCGTATGGGGCTGGAGCAGCGGGCGCTGTTCATTGTGCTACCCGACAATGACACCACGTTCAACTTTATCGCCACGATGCTCTACACGCAGCTTTTCGACCAACTGTTCAGTTTGGCAGATTCCACGCCGGAATACAACGGTGCGCTCCCCGTCCATGTGCGTCTGATGATGGATGAATTTGCAAATGTTGCACTACCGAAGAATTTCAAGAATATTCTTGCTGTTTGCAGAAGTAGAAATATCAGCTGCGACATTATTTTGCAAAACATCGCCCAGCTAAAAAGCCTGTTCAAAGACGATTGGGAAGGCATAATCGGAAACTGTGACACCCTGCTTTACCTCGGCGGCAACGAGTACGGTACCTACGAATATCTTTCCAAAATTCTCGGCAAGGAAACCGAACGCACCAAAAGCCAAAGCATTGGCAAAGGCAGCCGGGGCAGCAGCAGCGACAGCCTGCAAACGGCGGGCCGCGAACTGTGTATGCCGGATGAAATTCGCCGTATGCGTGACGATGAGTGCCTGCTGCTGATGCGCAGCGAGGACCCTGTCATCGACAAAAAGTATAATCTGCTCCACCACCCGAATGTAAAATATACACCCGATGCAGGAGGTGAGCCTTATGTAATGCCGCCCGACTATATGGGTGACGCCGTCACTATCACAATGGACGCTGTTGCCGCAGCGACAGCACCCGAAATCACCGAAGAAATGTACGAACAGCTCGACTACTTAGAAAAACACCCGGAGGAAAATTATTATGAAAATGAAGAAAACTTCTCTCAATACGACCAAGGTGACTGACCGCAAAATCAAGCGCCTTTATCTTGTGGCGGCGACGGTGGTTGCCGCTGCTTTTGTTATGGCCATGCCTGCGTTTGCAGATGACCCGCTGACGACCATCAACAATCTGAGCGACTTTGTGTTCAGCGCCATCAAAGCCATCGGCGCGATCCTGCTGGGCTTCGGCATCGTGCAAATCGGCCTTGCCCTCAAAGGCCACGATGCCAGCCAGCGGGCACAAGGCTTTATGACGTTCTTCGGCGGCGTGGTCATTTACTTTGCAAAGGACATTTTTGATATGATTCTGTAAGCGATGCCGTCTCGTTGACTTTTATGCTAAATAAGCGTATAATGTTTAGCGTAAAAGTCAATTCGAGAGAAGGTGTGTGCTATGGATTCTACAACGAAGATTATAGAGTTGGCTTCCCAAAATAATGGCATCGTAACTGCTGCTATGATTTCTTCTGCCGGAATATCACGCGGAAGTTTGAAATATTTGGCCGATACAGGCCGATTAGATCAGGTCTCCCGTGGGGTATATACCCTGCCGGAAGTTTGGGAGGATGAATTTGTATCCATTCAAGAACGATATAAGCGTGGTGTATTTGCATTGGATACCGCACTGTTTCTGCATGATTTGACTGACAGGACACCACACAAGTTTCACATGGCATTTCCCTATGGATATAATACATCCAGTCCAAAAGCAGCGGGGATTTTATGCTCTTGCAAGAAAGAGCCTTATTACAGTCTTGGAATCGCGCTGGTTGACACCCCTGCCGGAAATACAGTCTGGGCCTACAATGCAGAAAAAACCCTATGTGAAATTCTAAAGCCCATCAGCCACACGGATATTCAGATCATTACAGATGCATTCAAGCGGTACGCTGGCCGTAAAGACAAGAACATTCCTTTGCTTTCGGAATATGCTCATCAACTACGCGTAGAAAAGCGGCTGCGTCCTTATTTGGAGGTACTATTATGAAAAACGCTATGCAGCTGAAAGCGATTATGAAAAAACTGGCGAAAGAGAACCAGATTTCCGCACAGCTTGTTCTGCAAAATTATATGCTGGAACGATTCTTGGAGCGGGTATCATTATCCCCGTATCGGGATAATTACATTATCAAAGGTGGCTTTTTAATTTCCTCTATGGTGGGGCTGAACTCCAGAGCGACAATGGATATGGATGCAACCATAAAGGGTTATCCAGTTACGCAGGATACCGTCCAAAAAATGATAGAGCAGATTCTCACCGTTCCTGTTGACGATGACATCACATTTACATTCAAAAGCATTGGTGAAATCCGGGAGGGTGATGAATATACTGGATACCGCGTAGCTTTGACAGCCGATTTTCCGCCTATGGCAGTTCCCTTAAAGCTGGACATTACTACTGGCGATAAAATCACACCACGCGAAATTCAATATGACTACAAGTTGATGCTGGAAGATCGTCATATTCAAGTTATGGCATACAATTTGGCCACCATTCTGGCGGAAAAGCTGGAGACTGTAATATCTCGCAGTGACCAGAATACCCGGCCAAGAGATTATTATGATGTCTATATCCTTACCAAACTGCAAGCAGAAAATATAGACTTTCCCGCTTTAGGGGCGGCACTGATGGCTACAGCCAGTAAGCGAGGCTCTGATTCGATTTTGCAAGATTATAGAGCAATTGTGGAAACGGTGCGAAACAGCGAGATTATGCGTAGGCAATGGGATAATTACCGAAAAGATTTCGACTACGCTTCCACCATCAGCTTTGATGAAGTGTGTGATGCAGTTGCTTCTACAATGGACACCCTAATAACAAACAATTTTTTTAATTAAGCTATGCAGTCGGCAGACTTTCTGTCGGCTGTTTTCTTTTATCTGAAAGTGGGTGAAAACTTGAATCAAAACTGGATCGTTGAGAATCTAAACAATGCGTTCAGCACATGGAATGGAAAGCTGGGCGAGTTATGGGGGCTGGTGACAACCGGCCCCCAAACTTTTAAGGGCGGCGCAGTGTGGAGCGTGATGCAGACACTGCACAATGGTATGGTTGGCATTGGCTATGCACTGGTCGTGCTGTTCTTTGCTATATCGCTATGCAAAAACACAATGAATTTTCACGAGTTAAAACGCCCCGAAGCTGCTATCCACTACTTTCTCCGCTTTGTGGCGGCAAAAACACTTGTAGGCTATGGCATGGACATTATGCTGAATGTGTTTTCCATCTGTAACGGCATCGTCACAGATATGGCCGACAGCATGGGCGGTATCTCGGAAGCTATGGTGTCGCTGCCCGCAGAAATGCAAACGGCTATCGAAAATGTGGGATTTCTCGCCAGCATACCGCTATGGCTCGTAACGATTCTCGGCAGCTTGTTCATTACGGTGCTTTCCTTTGTAATGATCCTTACCGTGTATGGTCGCTTCTTCCGTTTGTATATGTACACAGCGCTGGCTCCGCTGCCGCTGGCGGCTTTTGCGGGGGAAAGCACACAATCCGTGGGCATATCATTTTTGAAAAGTTATGTCGGCGTGTGCTTAGAGGGTGCGGTCATTGTGCTGGCCTGCGTGATTTACTCGGCGTTTGTCAGTACGCCGACTGTGACAAGCGGCGAGGCAACCACTATTGTGTGGAGCTACCTTGCCGAAACCGTGTTCAATATGCTCGTACTTGTGGGGCTAATAAAAGGTTCTGACCGAATTATCCATGAAATGATGGGGTTGTAATATGCAAATTCCGATAAATAAAGAAATCCGCCATTACCAAGAGGAAATCTTTTTGGGGCTGAATCTGCGGCAGATGATTTGCTCCGGCGCGGCCATTGCCGTGGCAGTTGCGGTCTATTTGGGGCTGACCCCGCTGTTAGGTCATGAAACGGCAGGCTGGGTCTGCATTGTGGCCGCTGCGCCGATTGCAGCAGCAGGATTCTTTACTTATGACTGTCTGACCTTTGAAAAATTCCTGCTTGTTGTAATAGACAGCACAGTTATCAGAAACGATTGGCGGCTATGGAAAACTGAAAACAAATATTGCAAAAAGAAAAAAGGTGATAAGCATTGAGACTAAGTGAGTACGCATCTACGCGAAAAACGCGCGGCAGCTATAAAATGCCCCGTTCCGTGCAGCAGAGTATCCCGATCGACAGAATCTATGCAGACGGTGTTTGGCAATCGGAAAATGTGTTCAGCTTGATGTGGCAAATCAGCGACATCAACTACGCCATGCAGAGTGACGCGGCCAAGCAAAACATTCTGACGCAGCTTGGCACGGTCTATGCGGGCATCCCCGCCGACTGCTGGATGCAAGTCTGCATCGTCAGCCAGCGCATGGATGAAAAAGCCTTTGCCCGTGATGTGCTGTACCATCGTGAGAACGACGGCTATGACGCACTCCGCGCCGAACGCAACCGCCAAATCAAGGCCAGCGCCCGCGAGAACGGGAATGTGGTGCAGCATAAGTACATCATCATATCGACCAACAAAACCGGCGTAAAAGATGCCCGTGAACGCTTTGTACAGGTGCAAGGGCATCTTTTGTCCGCGTTTTCCGCGCTGGAGTGCAGCGCCACGCCGCTGGACAACCGCGCACGGCTGGAGGTTCTGCACAAGTTTTTCCGCATTTCCGAGGAGGGTCGTTTTAACTTCGACTTTGATAATTGCGCCAAACTGGGGCAGGACTTCCGCGATTCTATCGCCCCGGACTGCATCCGCTTTTGCAAAAAGCATATAGAAATCGAAGATTCCTACGCCAAGTGCATGACGATCAGCGAGTATCCGCAGCAGCTTGACGATAAATTTGTTGCTGCACTGCTTCAGCAAGTGCCGTACATTGTGCTGTCCATCGACATTGAGCCGGTGGAAACCGAGGATGCCTTTAAGGAAATTGACAATGCGCAGATGAAAACGGATGCCGAAAAGGTGCGGTTTAATAAAAAATCCGTGGAGAATCTGGACTTCACTTCCTCCGTACCGCAGCGGACGCAGGAGCAGGACCGCATCATTGCCAGCATCCGTAAAGAAATGACGGAAAATGACCAGCAAATGTTTTTGAGCCTGCTCACCGTCACTTACTTTGCTGACACACTGGAAGATCTCGCGTTGGAAACCGATGCACTGAAAACCACGGCGGCAAACTATAACTGCCGATTCACCGAGTTGTACTTTCAGCAGGAACGCGCCTTTGACACGGCCATGCCCTACGGTCTGCGCCGCATCGAGAGTGTGCGCACGATGCTGACGAAATCGCTGACAGCGCTCGTACCGTTCAATACTCAAGAAATCCTTACTCCGGGCGGCATTTGTTACGGCAGAAACGCGGTCACGGGAAACCTTATCATCGGGCTGCGCACTACCCTCGTAAACGGCAATGCAATGGTTGTCGCTACCTCCGGCGGCGGTAAATCCATGTTTGTTAAGCTGGAAATTTTGATGCTGTATCTGCGCTTCACAAAAGCACGTTTCTATGTCGTAGATCCCGAAAATGAGTACGCGCCCCTCGTGCAGGAATTGGGCGGCGAGGTTGTGAATATCTCGGTGGACAGCGCTACGCACTTTAATCCGCTGGACTTCAAATACGATAAGGCAACGAAAATTCCTCCCCATGTTGCCAAGGCAGAATTTGTGTTGAGCCTGTGTGAGCAGATAATGGGCAAGGAGCATATTCTGGCCGGTGATAAAAGTCTGATTGACGATGCCCTTGAAAACATCTACAAACCCTTGATGGAATCCCACTATACCGCGCCATGCCCGACTATCAAGGACTTGTGGATGGCACTGAACAATCAGCGCGATAAACGGTCAAAAGAAATCGCGCTTGCATTGCGAATTTTCGCCACCGGCAGTATGCAAGCGTTCGCCCAGCCCACCAATGTGGACATGAGCAACCGCCTTATCTGCTTCAACATCCAGGGCTTGGGGGAACAGCTAAAGCCAGTTGCCATGCTGTCTATGCTGGAGTACATCAACACCGCCGTTATGAGCAACGAGCGCAACGACCCAAAGGCCGCCACATGGGTGTACTTTGATGAAATCTATCTGCTGCTGCGCGATTCTTTGAGCGCCAATTTCCTGTACACAAGTTGGAAGCGATTCAGAAAGTACAACGCCTACGCCACCGGCATCACGCAAAATGTGCAGGACTGCCTTACCAATGACACGGCTTATGCAATGCTGGCTAACTCTGAATTTGTGGTCATGCTGCGTCAGACCAAGGACATTGACAGCGTGGTGGAATTGTACGGCCTATCCGAGCCGCAGCGAAAATATCTGCTGCTAGCCCAGCCCGGTGAGGGGATTATCAAGATGGGCAACAGCCTTATCCCATTCAACAACCCCCAACCCAAGGATACTAAGACTTACAAATTACTCACGACTAAACCCGGTGAAATGGAGTGAATCCTATGAGTGAAAATGAAATCCGCGTGCTGTATGTACAGCCCGGTAAATACCCGGAGGAACGCACCATTCCCAACACATACGAAGCACGACAGAAACTTGTAGGCGAAGATCTAACCGTTTGCCATCCGTGGCGGGATAACGCTTGCATTATCAGTAATGCGTAGTTATATGTTATGTGTAGCATAATTGACATCTCCTTTCGTACCTCCTGATTTCATTTGTATTTTAGCCGGTAGCTTTTTGTGATACTCTACATAATGTAGAGACACAATGCTCTGCAAATAACATCAGGAGGTTTTATAATGTCTGAAGCAACAATACCAATCAAGGAATTGATGGAAAAGACCGAGCAATGGCTACTCGGTCAGGGTTACAAGAAAAGTACTCTTGGGTTTTATAGAGCTACATGGAACAGATTTCTTTCGTATTCAGCCTCTCCCGCTTATAGCCGTGAAACTGCAGAGCAGTTTTTGCTTCAATACTTCGGAGTCGATGTCCACGCTATAGATCAGACTCTTGACGGTCGAATGCGCCATGCACGGCGTCACATGAATGCATTGGACGAGATTTTTCGCACGGGAACAGTGTGCCGCCGTAAAGTTTATGGCGTTGCTTCTATTGATGACGATTGTTTCGATAAGTTTTTTTCCGACTACTTGAGTTATTGCAAAATCCTCCTTCTTTTTCATTGCCGTACCGGGAGCGGTTGGCGTTTTTTCCTGAGTTTTTGCCACAGAGAGCTTCCCCAGGACGGAAGGCTTCTCCCGGTTTTCGGGTGTAAAAATACCGCCCTCCGAAACCTCGGCGGCGGCATGTTCCGTTTTGGCCTGTTCCAGTCCTTCAACCGTATAGCCAGGTAAAAGAGTACCGTGAACCATAAAATGGTGCTCATATTCTTTCGGGATTGGCGGGGAAATTTCCGTGAATAAATGGGAATAGGCTTTCTTTCGCCCGTCCAGGTATTTTATGGCTGCGTTCTTATCTGTATATCGTTTCTGGTTTTGTCCGGCAATCTTTGCTCCATATCCCTGCTTCGGGGAATGAATACGGACTTCCCATGTCACATACCAGGCAATCGGAACACTTTGTTTGGTTTCCCGGTCATATTTCGTATCTTCCCAAATACTGCAGGTCATCTGATAGACCCGGTTGCTGATTTTCTGATCCGCCCTCCAGTTATCGGTGTCTTTCCACTGGTTGCCGGTATGTTCGATCTCCGGTGTGCGAAGATATTCCAAAGCCCGGTTGATCGTCTGTGTTGCCGCTGCCTGCTGTTCCCACTGTTTTGCGGCAGCCACCACGATTTCATAGGCTTTCTGCTCCCCGTCGATACTTCCCTGGCGCATGGCTTCCAGGCTATCTGTTCCCATTGTGATCAGAGTAGAAATATCCACATTTTCACAAACTACGCTGTGTTCAATTTTAAGCTCTGATCCCGGCGTCAAGTGGTCGCCATACCGGTAGGCATGGTAATCCCTGTTTTCTTCCAAAATGCTGTTCACCTCCTGCTATATTTCCGGCTCATGGTTTTTTCTGGAAATCGTCTGTGCCGGTGATTTTTTATCTGCCGGTCTGTTTGCCGCAAGCTGATCCATCACGGAAGGACGGCCGACGCCGAACATGGATAGCTGACCGTCCGCCGCCTCACGAAGTTCAGAAACAGAGAGAGGAAGCGTTACATCGGCATGGGTCAATAGCTGTTCCCGTTTCAAATCCTGAATGATCTCGTCAAAAACAGTTGATTGCACGGCGTTCTTCCCCCCCACAGGAAGGCTTTCAATACCTCCATTTCTCCGTCTTTACCGGAAACCAGGGTAAGGGCACAGTCGGCATGGCCTGCCAGATAATCCGATGTGTAGGGCAGTTTGTCCTTGATATAACAGGCAAAGGCTCTGGCTGTCATTTCCACATTGCTGTCCCAATAACCGCCGTCTTTTTCACATTCTTTTCCCATGCGTACCGAATTACGGTAAAAATCAGTTTCCGTCCGTCCAATCTGCGGAGCTTCCTGCGCCTGCATCCCGGAAAGCATACGCTCAAAAATTTCCAGCCGTTCCCGTTCACTTTTGGGAATTACCCGGCCGGTAACATTCTTCTTAAATGCGCTGATCTGTTCCACAGAGCCGGGTTCGCCGGACAAAAATGCTTCCCGCAAGACTGCGTAGGTTTCCATCTGTTCCTCATTGCCATACCGTTTCAGAGAGGCAAGAACCGAGGAATCCAGCCAGCTTGCCGCATTTTTCCGGGTGCGTTCTGTTTGTGCTTCCGTGCGCTTTGCTGCCTGTTCCGGTGTTTCCGGTTTATACTTCATGGTGTCAATGAGTTTTTGGAACGGCGCATAGAGGCGGGGCTGTTCTGACAGCATCCCTTTTGTGCCCATCTTTGTACCAAGATAATCGTCAAGTCCATGCCACCATTCATGTGCCAGGGAACCGGCCCCGTGCATTTTCGTAAGATTGATGACTGTACGCAAAGGTTCATAATGAGCCGCAGCATTGCCGCTGCCTCTTGCACCAAAAGCGATAGCAAGCGTACCCTGATAAGCAATATCTTTATCGCTGATCTTAAGGGCTGACGCCAGATCCTTTAGTGCTTCAAATCCCATGTTAAGGGAGGTCTGACGGTCGTTCTGGTTCATCCAGTTTCCAAACTCGCCGCCGCGGAACCCAAATGTATCAAGATAATGCTGTCCGGTGATCTCCACACCATTCCGGTAATCCGGCCCGGTACGTTTGACATGGGCGAGCTGGGGAGGGACAAACCGGATCTTTCCGTTTTTGTTCCTGCCTTTGGCAAGTTCCTGCACCCATTTCAGGGCAGCTTCTTTGGTCTCAAAATTGGTCCGCAGGATCGAATAGCCTTTTGTCACATAGTAGGTACCGGGGTTCCAGTCCTCATTTTTAGAATAGGTATGTTTCCCGTCGTTGAAGTGGATCGCATAACCTTTCGGTATTTTCTGCTCTTTGGAAACACAAAACTGTTCCTTTTTTGCTTTCTGAGTAAAGTTGCGCTCAAAATATTCAGCCGAGCGAATCAGCATGGTATTGGACAATTTGTTTGTGATCACGGGATTGTCCTGTCCCTTTTTCGTTGCCCGGTAATGGATTCCGCTTCCCCAGCCCTGTACCTTTTCTAAATATCCATTGTCAGCGAAAAAGCGGTCATAGGCTCTTATGGCATCCTCCACAGTACGGACATCTGAAAGCACTGTCTGCAATTCCCGGACTGTTTTTATATATTCCTTTTGTCTCGCGGTCCGTTTTTCCGGGGTGTCATCCGTGCGGTAATACTGAGGGGAAGCGTTTAAGCCGTCCCTCGCTTTTTTAATAAAATAGACCACGCCAAGAGGAATCCCTTCCTCCAGTATGGCTGCATAGTCCGGCTTTTTCCAGACATTATCCTTTTTCACAAATTTTTCGGCTTCGCGCTCATTCATGGCTTCCAGATCATCCGCATACAGCCCGCGGTCTTTCCACAGGTCTTTTTTCGCACCACCGATCTTTTCGCCGAAATCTTCATGCACTCCTGCCAATCTTCATCACCTCCAGTCAGTGTAGAATTCTTATCGCTCCGGGGCAGGGCGGCGTTCTTCGTTTTTGTAAAGTTGTGGGAGGTTTCCTGTGAGCCGGTCGGTTTCCCTGCGAATCAGTTTGTCCAGAGCGCCTAAATCCTCCGGTGCAATGGCAAACTCCCGGTAATTTTCATACCACAGACCCGTAGAGATTGCCGCAATGGGCGCGATTTTCTCCGAACCGGCTGGAAGAAGCCGATACACAGGGGCTTCATCATAAAGAAGCATCTGTTTTGCCGTTCCCTGTGGTATGCGGTACTTATCCATATCCGGGTTCTGGGCCGCCTCCATATATTGCATATTCAGGCGTTCTTCTAAATCCTGGGGCATATAACGAAATGCCTGATCCATCCACTGTCTGAACATCGTGGAATAGTGGTACTGCCATTCCGCAACTTGATTCGGGGCATAAGAAAATCCCCAACTTTTCAGAGCATCTTTTTTTGTAAAGCTCCATTTCAGTCCATTCTTTCAGGCTGACCATAGCCGCTGAACAATCTTTGCGTTCGACATTGACGCCGCAAGGATAGAGGATATTTCTTTTTATATCCTGCCGCAGCGTGCCTAAATCCATCATTAGGACATCCCCGTACAAGTGACCGCCCTCTCTGCGGTCCGTATGAAACAGGAAAGTCCTCGCTCCGATAAACTCCGTTGTTGAGATCATTTGATGAAGGTCTGCCGTAGAACAATAAGCAAACAAAGCGTTGGAAAGCCACATGTGATTTTTTCCCCATGATGGCAATGGAATCAGCCCCGGTATTTGTCGCCAGAGAACGCATATTAAATTCGCATTCCCTAAGAAAATCTCCGGCAAAAATATGGAGCTCATACGCAAAGACGGATAAGTCTGTATCACGGATTAAATGAATCTGCGGTAGTGGTTCCTGATTCAATCAAATTCCTCCTTTCATGTGAACCTGACAATTACCGGCTTTCCTTATCATGGGAAGGTGCCGGCTGCTTTTTTGCCGGTTCCGTTTTCGCTGCCTGTTCCCGCATTGCTTCCAAAACAGAAGGGCGCCTTTCCGCAGTCTGTTCCAATCGGGCAAGGGTATTAAGTGCCCACTCCGCATTACGGTTAATGGAGGATATAAGGGCACCCTCCACTTTGAAAGCACCTTTGAACACCCTGGCAACCTTTCCATTTTCTTTTGCGTCTGTCTCCGCAGGTTTTCCTTGAATAGCACGGCCCATATTTTTGAGATGCCGCCCCATTTCGTGGTATTCCGTACTGAAAGCGTCAATTCTGGCAACGGCCCTGTTGCTGGCCTGCATACTTTTTTCTGCTGCACTTTGAATGGACTCCAACACCGGTCTGACATGTAAAAACTGTGTGATCCCATTCAAAGCGACAGTACCGCGTTCCCTGAAATCGGCAAGGATATTCCTGCACCCGTTTATGATCTGGCCTTTGAGTTCGGAAAGACGGTGACGCATAACGGAAATATTCGTCTCCATAGCTGTATAGCTCTTTTGGAGAGCATCTTTCAGGGAATGGTTCTGTAACCCCTGCATTTCCTGACGCACTGCCTTTAGTTCCTCGGTTGCCTCCAAAAGACGCTGCTCCATCCCGGTCACATGCTCGATCAGCTTGGCAAATTCTTCATATCCCGGTGTATTGTTGTCTTTTAGGAGAGCAAGCAGCTCTTTGACCTGCTCATTTTCCGCAATCGGCTGGCTATCTGTCTCCGTCATTCATCAATCCCTCCCATCTGCCGGTAGCTGCCCTCCGGCAATCTTGCCGACAATTTCCGGACCGGTTTCATAAATCTGCATGAGGCGTTTTGCTGTGCCGCAGGGCTGTGCAGCTCCACTGGTCCAAAGACGCACTGTGGATGGGGCAACATTCATCAAAAGCGCAAAGCCCTTTTCGTTCATGTCCAGCTTTTTCATCAGCGATTTAACCATATCGGAGCCGTAGTCTGGACACCGGGAAGCCTCGGCGATCATCTGCAAAGCGGTATTTTCAATTTTTTTCATTTTCAAATCCTCCTGTTATTTGTTTTCCAGCCTTATGCCGGGTCGAAGCTGATCTGGTTGTGTTTCATCCTTTTGGCAAAGTCTGGCAGCGAATAATTTACCCCGTCAATTTCTGCATGGGTGTCATCCAGACGATGGCAAACAGCAAAGTGCCTGTCCCCGTTTCCATAGAACAGGCAGAGTAAACCATTGTCAGGAATGGAAAACAGCGCTTTTCCGGCGCAGTCTGTAAAGCAGATCTGTTGAGATCCATTCATGTTGAAATCCTCCCTAAATTGAAACAGCCGCCTCTTTTGGGCGGCGTTGGTGCTGGCTGGTTTGCAGTTGTTCCCGAACCTGCAGCAATTTCTCATTGTAATCTTTTCCCATCCGGGGAGGGTTGACACTTACCCGGATATGACGGAAACGTTTATCCTCGTGGAGCATGGTCTTGATTTTCCGGGCATTGACAAATCCGGCAAGATCGTGGTCCATATAAAGGGTAACACGCCGGATCTCCGGGTGGCGTTCCAGAAAAGAAGTCAGCGCCACATGGGAAGTACCTCCCAAAGACAAGCGGTAACCATTCCATTTCCATCCCTCCAGCTCTTGAAGCGTTGCATGGGAAAGCGCATCAATAGGGGCTTCAAAGACTGCCACATGCCGGCTGCCCGGACTTTGCGGGGGATAACAAAAGTTATATCCTTTGTCGCTGCCATAGACATCCTTTTTGAGATTGCCGCCGATACTGCGCATACAGGCGAACTTCGCTTTCCCGGAATCATCTTTCCCTACAAACACACAAACCGGTTCTCCATGATACCGGGCTTCGTAAAAAATCCCGGCTTGTAAACACTGGCGAATGACTTCTGAGCTGATCCCCCGTTTCTGCAAATAGGAGACCGCAGCAGTCGCGCAACGTCTGGCCCAGGGGAGAGAGAATGCTTTCTTTTCCGGTTCTTTTGATACCTGTATTTCTGCCGTACTTCGGTAAGCCGGTGTATGTCGGATTTCGCCACCTACCAGAGCATGAACCGCATCCACAAGACCATATCCCCGAATCTGGATCAGGTAGTCCAGCGCATTGATACTCCGTCCACGGCTGTTCCAGTACCAGTACCTTTTCCCGGTCACATATACCAGACTGTCATGTTCCTTATGCCGGAAATTAGGTCCATCCCGTTTCAGCACACCGGGTTCATGGAACTGCAGGTAAGTAAACAGATCAGCTTCCCGCGCTGCCTGAATCTGTTCTTTGGTTACGCCGGGCATTGTACCGGCACAGTGATTCTTTTCATCGTGCTTTGCCTCCTTCCTGTGATGAAATGAAAAAAGACACCCAAAGGTGTCTAACAGCCGTACAGGTCGTGATTGACCTCGGCACGGTAATAGCTGTCCATTGTAGCCGGGGCATTATACAGCGCCGCCAACAGGTAGGCTTTGATGTTTCCGACCTTCGTCGTGTTCTTGTCGATACAGTCAAAGACATACTCTAAGTGGCCGGAATTGATCTTCAGGAACCGGCTCTTGACGATCTCCCTCGGAAAATCATCTCCGACAATGCGAATGTAAGGGCGTTTCGACAAAATCACTTCAAGCATAAGTTCAAGGGCTTCGTCCAGACGTTCCCTGCCATACCGTAAGACCAGTAAGTCATATTCAATATTTTCTTTGATGATTTCACGATAGGCTTCTATCAGCTCTATCCGATCCATCCCATCCGTGCGGCTTGCCGCTTCCGGCTCTGCCGGATAGATTGATGGATAAGTTATTGATTTATCTTTTTTTGATTTTTTTGTTTTTAATGGATTAGTATTTAATTGTGCCGGATTTTCCTGTTCAGGTTCCGCCTGTTTAGGTTTTGCCTGTTCAGGTTTTACCTGTCTTGGATTTTCCCGTTTAGGTGAAAGCCCTGTGTTTTCGGTACTTACAGGCTGCTCATGGATCGTATATTCAATTTCCCCCAACTGCCCGTTATCATAGCGGAGGCGCTGTCTGGTGAGATAACCATGCCGCTCCAGTTCCTTCAGGGCAGTAGTGATAGAATCCACACCGTCCTTGCAGATATGGGCGAGTCCCTTCGTGGTATAATCCCAATCTTCCGGCAGCGACAGCATAAGTGATAAAAGCCCCTTTGCCTTTAAGGACAACTCCGTATTGCGCAGATGGTGGTTGCTCATTATCGTAAAGTCCTTTGTTTTCTCTACACGGAATACTGCCATTGTATCGCCTCCTTTTCTTCGACTATTCCGTTACAAGGCATGACCCCTGTGGTCATAATGGAGATGACCGCCAGAGACCTTCGCATGGTTTTTCAGTTTCACTTCGCCCCGTTCCTGGCTCTCTAAAAATTTCTGATAGCCGGTATCTGTAAGGAACAAGCGCATCTTATCGCCTTTGTCGCCAACAGGGGAATCGTAAGACAATACATCAAAAACGATCATGTGCCTTACCTCCGGGTCAAAGCGTTCAAGTGCCATGATGTCATGCCCCTTCAATTTTTCTGCACCTGATTGCTGTCTGGCCTCGGCGATCTTTTCTCCAATCGTCCGGGCTGGATAGGGCAGACGGTAATTCTTCTGAATATCTTTTACCAAGTCCATGCACTCTGCATTTGACAGAACACGAAGTTTTGCCATAAGACCTTCTGCCGCCTCCCGCTGTTCGGAATTATTTGAATACCTCACGGTCATATAAAGTTCATTCAGGATCTTTGTCTGATAATCGCCCTCCACCTGAAAGAGCAGCTTTTTTTCCATTTCGTTTAATTCCATGGGGATCTCCTTTCTCTTGAAAATAGGTATGAAAAAAGGGCGCCCACCTTAAAAGTGAAACGCCCACGGCAATCAGCGGTCAGACATAAAGCCGGACCGCTGGCACTATTAAATTTTGTCGTTAATAAAACAGCCTCCTTTTTTCTTTATAGTTTTCGTCAATTTTCAACTTGGAAAAGGAATTGAATAAAAGACGACAAACGCTCAAACCCCTTGAAAATAAAGGCTTTTTCTGTTTGTCGTTATTATACCGTAACGGCACTCCTGCGCCAGTCTGCTCATCAAGAACAAAGTCACGATGAAAGAGGTACAGATGTGGCTGGGGCATTCCAGCTTTTCCACCACGGCCAATATTTACGCCCACATTGACGTGGACAGCAAGATGGAAGCCGCGAATATGATTGCCAGCAAAATCAACCTTGGCGAACTTCCCGAAAAGAAGAAATCTCCCAAACGAAAAATCGCTTAGGAGAAAAACTCCGTTGGGCGAACTTGTCCGCCAAAACCAACGGAAAATAAATCCGTTTTGTCTGCCATTTGGGGTAAAAGTGGCAGACAAAATGGCAGACAAGCCGAAATCTTGTCTGCCACACAAAAAATACCTAAGCCGCTAAAAGGCTTAGGTATAAGGAATGCCGGTGATGGGGGTCGAACCCATACGGTGTCACCACCAACGGATTTTGAGTCCGTCTCGTCTGCCAATTCCAACACACCGGCTCATATGTTGCTTGTATAGTATACTACAGGCCTGTCAAAAAATCAAGATTTATTTTGCGTTGATTTTTACGCCTCAAATACGCTCAAAATCCACCCTTGACATTCCCCGCATTATTGGGCTCAGCTTTTTTTCGGCGGTGTTTTCCCTTATCACGCCGGTATTTTTCCAGGCAATCGGTGCGGCAAAGGTCAGCGTGGCAATCTCTGTTATGCGAGAAATCATCTGCCTGATCCCCATTTTCTGGCTGTTGTCCCGTTTGGGGCTGGGGTGGACCTGGTGGGCGTTCCCGCTTTCCGAAACCATCTCCGGTGAGTTTGGTCTGGTTTTGTATCTGCGCCAGATCCACCGTTGGCCGGATGTGTAAAAAGTCAGGCTGCTGAAAAAGAATTTTGCGCGGCGGCAAAAACCCACTTGACATCCCGGTATTAATATTGCATAATGAAACCAGCAAAAGGGAGTAGCGGACGCGCAGCGTCTGCAAGTTACGTCAAGACGGCTGACAGCCCGTAATTTGTATGAAATAACGCAAGACTTTTGCCGAGCATGGGTGTAGTACCCCTGCGCGGCGGAAGTCTTTTTCTTTTTGCTGTTTGTATTAAGATTGCATTAAAACAAGGAGGGCTATGGATGCAAGAACTGTTTGGAAATCTATGGAACCTGCAATGGCAGCAGGTGGTTATGTGGGGGATCGGCGGCCTGTTGATCTGGCTGGCGATCAAAAAGGAGATGGAGCCATCCCTGCTGCTGCCAATGGGCTTTGGGGCCATTCTCGTCAACCTGCCGCTGTCCGGTGCTGTTACCCAGGTGCTGTCCACCGGCACCGAGGTCGGCCCGCTGGATGTGCTGTTTGATGCTGGCATTGCCAACGAACTGTTCCCGTTGCTGCTGTTTGTGGGCATTGGTGCAATGATTGATTTTACACCGCTGCTTTCCAACCCCAAGCTGATGATTTTTGGGGCGGCGGCGCAGTTTGGCATCTTTTTCACGCTGGGGGCTGCGACTTTGATGGGCTTTGAACTCAAAGATGCCGCCTCCATTGCCGTGATCGGTGCGGCGGACGGGCCGACCTCCATCTTTGTGGCGAACTTTCTGGAATCCAACTATCTGGGGGCCATCATTGTGGCGGCGTATTCTTACATGGCGCTGGTGCCCATCATCCAGCCGCCGGTCATCCGGCTTGTGACGACCAAAAAAGAGCGCCTGATCCGCATGCCATATGCCGAAAAGCAAGTCAGCAAAACGGCAAAAATCCTGTTCCCCATCATTATTACCATGGTGGCTGGGCTATTTGTGCCGCGCAGTGTGGCGCTGGTTGGCTTTTTGATGTTCGGCAACCTCATCCGGGAATGTGGTGTGCTGGACAGCCTGTCCGAAACCGCACAAAAGGTACTGGCAAACCTCATTACCCTGCTGCTGGGGCTGACGGTGGCATCCAAAATGCAGGCAGAGTATTTTTTGAATCGGCAGACCCTGATGATTTTGGCGCTGGGGCTGGTGGCCTTTGTGTTCGATACCATCGGCGGCGTGCTGGTGGCCAAGGTATATAACCTGTTTGCCAAACAAAAAATCAACCCCATGATCGGTGCAGCGGGCATTTCGGCATTCCCGATGTCGGCCCGTGTGGTGAACAAGATGGGCCTGCAGGAAGACAACCAGAACTTTTTGCTGATGCACGCCGTTGGGGTGAATGTATCCGGTCAGATCGCGTCCGTGATTGCGGGCGGTATGATTCTGACATTGTTTGCCTAAGGTGTATCTGAAAACAAAGAAAATGACGGATATTTTCGACTTTTCAGATACACTCTAAACAAAAGGGGAGAACAAGATGAATTTAACACTGTTTATGCAGGTGCTGCCCAAAGCGGGCCTTGGCTGGCTGGGTGTTTTTGCGGTAACAATTATCATTGTGGCGGCGGTGGAGCTGCTGGAGCATTTTACAAACCGAAAAAAGTAAAGTGTCCGATTTGCCGAACAACTCTGAAACCGTTTCCATTGGCGGAGATCTGCCGACGATGGGGGTTCTTAAAGGAAGGTAGGAGCATGGCGCAGCCACAGTGCGGCAAATCCCTCTCTTGAGGAAGGGATTATTTAACGTACAGGGCAAAATTTTATTGACAAACGCGGCGTTAAACGGTAAAATAAGAACAATCGCATTTATCCAGGGAGGAAAGTAGCCATGCCGCAGCAGATGGATGACGAGCTGCTGCAGCAGGCACAGGCTGGGGAGGAAAGCGCTATTGCCGCGCTGATCACCGCCATGATGCCTGCCATACGCAAAGGCGCCGCTGCCGTTGCAGCACCCGGCCTTGACTTTGACGATGCGGTGCAGGAAGGGCTGATTGGCCTGTTCCATGCCGTGCGCAGCTACCGGGCGGATAAAAAAGTCCCCTTTACCGCGTATGCCGCAGCCTGTATTGCCAACGCACAGCAGGATGCCCGCCGCAGTGCCACCCGCAAAAAGCATGCTCCGCTGAACAACAGTGTGCCCCTGCCGGAAAATTCTGCCGCGCCGGGGCCGGAAGAGCTTGCCATTGCCAACGAGCGCTGCGCCGCCGTGCTGGAACGCATCAACACGCAGCTTTCGCCCCTGGAACGCGGCAGTCTGCTTGCCAGTTTGGAGGGGCACACTGCCGCCCAGACAGCCCAACTGCTGCACTGCACCCCCAAAGCGGTGGAAAACGCCCTGATGCGCGCCCGCAAAAAGCTGCGCAGTGATGAAGTGCGAGAATGAATTTGGATTCAGGCGTTTTGGCCTGGACATATAAACAATGCCCCCAGTAGCTTAGCAATCAGTTCATTGGTGACCCCAAGCGTTGGTTGAAATTCTTCCGCGGGCAAGTAAACAAAGAGGAGATACCCACTATGTACGAAGACAAGACTTTGGTATGCAAAGATTGCGGCAAAGAGTTCGTTTGGACCGCCGGTGAGCAGGAGTTCTACGCAAGCCGTGGTTTCGAGAACCAGCCCCAGCGCTGCAAGGCATGCCGCGATGCCCGCAAGAACGCTACCCGTGGTGAGCGCCAGATGTTCGACGCCGTTTGCGCAAGCTGCGGCAAGACCTGCAAGGTGCCCTTCCAGCCGCGCGAAGACCGTCCGGTCTACTGCAGCGAGTGCTTCGCTAAGATGAAGCAGAACTGATTGTAACTGATTTGTTCTAAAAAGCAGCCTTTCCCGCAAGGGAGGGGCTGCTTTTTTGCTGCCGTAAAAGCTGTGGAGTAGAGAAAGCATGGGGATAAATAGGATTGACAACTGTTACTTAAAAATGATACGATAATGATAACAAGGCAGGCCCGGCAGCTGGAAATATGTAATAGATAAAAAGGAGGGCGCTGAAACGATGAAGAAACAAGTGATAGGCCTTTGCGCAGTTGCTTTGATTGCAGTGACGGCAGCTTTGGGGGCAAGCGGGGCACTGAATGCCCGCCAGAATGGCACGCAGCCGGTACAGGCGGAAGCACCGGTGCAAACAGTAGAACCGGTACAGAACACACCGGAAGCAGTGCAGTCAGAACCAGCGCGGCCAGGGAAAAAGGTCAACATGGATGATACAAAGTGGGCTGACGCAATAGAAGAACTGAACGATTATATCGACCAGCAGATTGGCGGAGATAAAAAGTAATACGATATGCTGCGCAGAATGAAGAGATTGCTCCGCGAAGATGAAAGAGAACGCATGACAACGGATTGTCTGAAGCGGCGGCCTTTCCCACAAGGGAGGGACCGCTGTTTTGCTTTGATAAAATAAAGGCAAAGCGGCTATGGCAGCAGCAAAAATAGAAGGTCTGCAGGATATGTTCCGCTGGAAGAAAAGAGGCTTGCACGCTGTTTTGACATATTGCCCAAAAGTTGACACAAAAATACAAAAAATCCTTCTTGGTGCAACATTTCGTGTTGTGTTGACACCATTGTCCCGGCATGGTACAATAATTAAAATCATATGTGAAAGGGTGAACTGTGCCATGATATCCATCCGCGAAGGCTTGTCCTGCTGCGATAAAACCCACGGTGCAGTGTTTCTTCCCCACGCTGTATCAGGTGCTTCTTTTTGACTTTTCCTCTTTTGGGGAAAAGTTATTTTTTTGCCTGCGCGGCTATCGCCGCGCAATCGCGCAAAGCGCGGTGCAAAAACAGCCGGAGCGCAGAGCGAGGATGTTCCTCTGTTCACCCGCCGCCGAACAGGCGGCGAATGGGTGGAGGTAGCAACCTTGCCCCCCACCAACAGGCTATGCCGCGCAATCGCGCGAAGCGCGGTGCAAAAACAGCCGGAGCGCAGAGCGAGGATGTTCCTCTGTCCACCCGCCGCCGAACAGGCGGCGAATGGGTGGAGGAGACAACCTTGCCCACCACCAACAGGCTATCGCCGCGCAATCGCGCGAAGCGCGGTGCAAAAACAGCCGGAGCGCAGAGCGCTGCGCCCGCAGACGCGTTTCGGAGCGCAACCGCAGCAGGCGGCACTTGGCGCGGAGATAGGATGTTCCTCTGTTCACCCGCCGCCGAACAGGCGGCGAATGGGTGGAGGAGGCAACCTGGCCCTACTGCTGGGGGAAGCAGCAAACCCTGCCCCACCGCCAACAAGCTATCGCCACGCCGCGCAAAGTTGGCACTTAACGTGAGGATAGGCTGCTCCTGCCGCGCCCACAACCACCACAAATTCTCACACAGAATCTTGCAACCCCACACCAAAAGGAGGGCCAGCCATGCTGATTAAAAATGCACGGGACTACGAGGGCCGCATCTGCGATTATCTGATCGCGGACGGCAAAATTAGAGCAATCGGAACCGACCTGCCGGAAGCAGGCGAGGTGATCAATGCAAAAGGGCTGACCATTCTGCCCGCGTTTATTGATACCCACTGCCATTGGCGTACCCCCGGCTTTGAATATAAAGAGGATATTGCCACCGGCTCTGCGGCTGCAGCGGCAGGCGGATATACTTTCGTCAACCTGATGCCCAACACCAAGCCGGTCTGCTCTTCGGCAGAGATCGTGCATGAGGTGGAGGAGAAAGCGCGCGAGATTGGCCTGTGTGATGCCAACCAGACCGTTTCCATTACCAAAAACTTTGACGGCCACACCATTGACCATCTGCTGGACCTGCCGGATGATATCAAGTTTATCACCGAGGACGGCAACGGCGTGATGAATAACGCCACGATGGCTCGCGTGTTTGCTGTGGCAGCCGAGCGCGGTCTGACCGTGATGTCCCACGCAGAGGACCGCGAGATCAGCCCGTGGGATTACCGCCTGGCCGAAAACATTGAGACGGTGCGCAACTGCCACCTGGCCGAATATTACGGCACCCGCCTGCATATGTGCCATGTTTCCACCAAAGAATCTGTGGATATGGTGCGCCAGAGCCGCCGCCGCGGTGCAATGGTCAGCTGCGAAGTGACCCCGCACCACCTGTGGTTCGATGATTCCCGCCTGCAGTATAAGGTCAACCCACCCATCCGCAAGGCGGACGATGTGGCCGCCCTGGTGACGGCAATTAAGGATGGCACAGTCAGCTGCATCGGCACCGACCATGCCCCCCACAGCGCCGAGGATAAGGCCAAGGGCGCTGCCGGCATGGTTGGGCTGGAAACCGCCTTTGCCGTGTGCTACACCAAATTGTGCCGCATGGAGGGCTTGCCGCTGGAAATGCTGAGCTTTTTGATGAGCTCCGGCCCCGCTCAGGTGCTTGGCCTGGATGAGCATAAGGGCCGCCTGGTGCCCGGCTTTGATGCCGATATTGTTCTGGTGGATACCAACCACATGTTTACCGTACATGCGGACGAGCTGCACAGTAAGAGCAAAAACTGCCCCTATGACGGCGAAAGCTTCTATGGCCAGGTCATGATGACCATCAAGGGCGGCAAAGTGACCTACCAGAAAGATAAACAGTAACCCGCAGAAAAGTTTGAACGAGCTTTTTTTGATACAGAAAACGGAGGAACAGCAATGACCAATATGGATAAACTGTATGCCAGCGTGGCAGCCAACGGCCCGGTGTGCGTGGGTCTGGATACCGAGTTCAGCTACCTGCCCGCCGATGTGGTGGACTGCACCAAGACTGCCGGTGAAAATGTGGTGGAATTCAACCGCCGCATTATTGAAGCTACCAAGGCTTCCGCAGGCTGCTACAAGGTTCAGATCGCTTATTATGAATCCCTTGGTCTGGATGGCATGCGCGCTTACGCCGAAACCCTGAAGATGGTGCGCGCCACCGGCCTGCCGGTTATTGCCGATATCAAGCGCGGCGATATTGCCAAAACCGCCGAGATGTACGCCAAGGCACACTTTACCGGCGACTTTGAGGCTGATATCATCACGCTGGCCCCCTATATGGGCCTGGATTCCATCAGCCCCTACCTGCCGTACTGCAAGGAACAGGGCAAGGGCCTGTTTGTACTGTGCCGCACCTCCAACCCCGGCGCAAAAGATTTTGAGTATAAAAAGCTGGAGGACGGCCGCCATGTGTACGACCTGGTGGGCGACAGCCTGAGCGAGCTGGGCAGGGATTACATCGGCGAATCTGGTTATTCCAGCATCGGTCTGGTCATCGGCGGCACCCATACCGAGGAAGCAACCGCCATCCGCGCTGCTTACCCCCAGACCTTCTTCCTGATCCCCGGCTACGGCGCACAGGGCGGCAAAGCTGCCGATATTGCCCAGTATATGAATAACAGCAACGGCGGTGTGGTCAACTCCAGCCGCGGCATCCTGCTGGCTTACAAAAAGCAGCCCGGCGTTGCCTTTGATGAAGCTGCTTATAATGAATGCGTGCGAATGAAGGAGGATATCCAGGGTGAATGCAACAAGCTGTAAGGTAACGGTCCTGCGTCAGAGTACCGTTGCAGCGGATATCCGCTGCCTGACGGTGCAGTGGCCGGATGCCAGCCGCCCGGCCAAGGCGGGGCAGTTCTTTATGCTGCGCGCCTGGGCTGCCAACGAAACGCCCATCCTGTCCCGCCCCATCAGCGTGCATGATTTTGACGCCGTGACCGGCGCACTGACTTTCCTGTATCAGGTCAAGGGTGAGGGAACCCAGAAGCTGGCCGCCCTGAAAGAGGGCGACACCCTGACGGTGACCGGCCCATGCGGCAACGGATTTGATGTGGCCGCGATTGCCCGGGCGGCAGGCGGCAAAAACGGCAAGATCGCTGTTGTGGGCGGCGGTATTGGCACCGCGCCGCTGCTGCAGCTCTGCAAGGAGCTGGCTGCGGCGGGCTGCAAGCCGGAACTGTACTGCGGCTTCCGCGATGAGCCCTATGGGCTGGAAGCTTTCCTGCCTTACTGCGCCGCCATCAGCATTGCAACGGATTCCGGCGCGGTGGGTTACCACGGCCTGGTAACCGGCATCCTGCACCCGGAACAGTTCGCCATGGTGCTGACCTGCGGCCCCATGGTGATGATGCGCGGCGTATACCAGCTGTGCGCCCAGAGCGGCACACCCTGCGTGGCCAGCCTGGAACGCAAGATGGCCTGCGGCCTTGGCGCCTGCCTGGGCTGCACCTGCCGCACCAAGGTGGGGGCCAAGACCGTATGTAAAGACGGCCCCGTGTTCAAAGCTGAGGAGGTGTTTGACTGATGGCAGACCTTCGCGTAAATCTGTTTGGCAAGCAGCTGGCCGGCCCGGTCATTGCCGCTTCCGGCACCTTTGGTTTCGGCCCGGAATATGCAGGCATTGAGGACCTGCGCGTGCTGGGCGGCATTTCCGGCAAAGGCCTGACGTTGAACGGTCAGCCCGGCAACGATGGCGAGCGCCTGCTGGAAACTCCCTCCGGCCTGATGAACTCCATCGGCCTGCAGAACCCCGGTGTGCAGCACTTTATTGAAAACGAGCTGCCCGCCATGAAAACCTGCGGCACCTCCGTCTGGGTCAACCTGGGCGGCCATACCATTGAGGAAAACGTGGAGGGCGTGCAGAAGCTGTGCGCCGCAGGCATTGATGTGTTGGAACTGAACATCAGCTGCCCCAACGTCAAGCAGGGCGGCCTGGCGTTCGGCATCCGCGCCAAGGACGCCGAAGAGGTGGTTTCCGCTGTGCGCAAAGTGTGCACTGTGCCGCTGGTGGTCAAGCTCAGCCCCCAGGCAGAGAGCATCCCCGATATGTGCAAGGCCGTGGAAGCTGCCGGTGCCGATGGCATCAGCCTGTGCAATACCTTCCAGGCCTGCGCCATTGATCTGGAAAAGCGCCGCCCGGTGTTCAACAACACCTTTGCCGGGCTTTCCGGCCCGGCCATCCGCCCCATTGCACTGCGCATGGTGTGGCAGGCTGTGGGGGCCGTCAATATCCCGGTCATCGGGCTGGGCGGCATCCTGACCGGCCGCGATGCGCTGGAGTTCATCATGGCCGGTGCAGCCGCCGTTCAGGTGGGTACCGCAAACTTCCTGGACCCGAAAGCCTGCACTCGCATTACTGCCGAGATTGGGGAATGGATGGACGCCCACGGCGTGAAAACGCTGGATGAGATCCGCGGGTGCGCGAGAGGATAAGCGGGTTAAAGAACAGAGGGCAATACCGCATAATTCTAAGTGCCGATACGGCGAGCGAGGTGCGGCAGATGCCAAGCCAAAAGCGCAGATAATACTGGATGCTGCAAAGGTGAGCGCCGCCAGTGGCGGAAACAGCGAACCGAAGCAGGGGCAGCGGTCGCAGAGTGCGAGGGGCTTTTGCCCCCGAAGCACGATGCGGGTACCGCAACCCGACATTATCGAGCATTTTGGCAACGCAGATGCCGTGCCGCAGCTGCCGGAGCGGTGCTTAAGCTGCAAGGCGGGAATTGTGCGGTGTTGCCAGAGAATAAAGAATAATGAAAAAATGGTGGAGTGCGCACCGCGCGGCGGTCCACCACAAGGATTCTTTATTATTTATTCATTGCTTTTTGAATTTGCCTGTATAAACATTCAAGATGTTGCAATTTTATGCAGCTTGTGGTATAGTAAAACAGCTTTTATAAACGGAGGAAAGTATCATGGCAAGAGAATCGATCGAAGTTTTGAAGGAATGTGAAGCATTTTTGGAGGGGCACTTCCTCCTTTCGTCCGGCCGTCATTCCGGTGCATACTGCCAGATGGCCTATCTGCAGCAGTACCCGGATAAGTGTGCCGAGGTTATGGCTCATGTGGCAGAAAAGCTGAAGGATACTGATGTTGACGTTGTCGTTGGCCCTGCCATGGGCGGCATTGTGTATGCTTACGAGCTGGGCCGCCAGCTGGGCAAGCGCGCCATCTTTACCGAGCGCGTGGATAACGTGATGACTCTCAAGCGCTTTGCCATCCATCCGGGCGAGCGCTGCATCATCGCCGAGGATGTTGTGACCACCGGTGTTTCCAGCCTGGAAACCAAGCGCGTCATCGAAGAAGCCGGCGGTATCTGCCTGGGCATCACCTGCGTGGTGGACCGTACCCGCCCCGAAGCTCCGTCCCCGATCCCCATCCTGGCCAGTGCCCTGAAGCTGGATCTGCCCAACTATGCTCCCGAAGAATGCCCCATCTGCAAGGAGGGCGAGTTGCCCCTGGTTCACCTGGGCAGCCGCAAAATGAAGGAAGCAGCAAAGCAGACGCTGTAAAAGAGTTAGGAGTTATTGCGTGGGAGATAGGCTCTGCGCGGACGGAAACGGCCTTGGCTGTTTCAAAAGGCGGGCGCACGGTGTGCGCCCGACCATAAACTCCTAACTCCTCACTCCTACTTCCTAAGGCAATACCGCACAATTCCCGCCTAACGGCTCAAGCACCGCTCCGGCGGCTGCGGCACGGCATCTGCGTTGCCAAAATGCTCGATAAGACATCCAGTACTATCTGCGCTTTTGGCTTAGCAGCTGCCGCACCTCGCTCGCCGTATCGGCACTTAGAATTATGCGGTATTGCCCTAACTCTAACCGGAACCGGATTTCGATACAACAAAGGATTGCGAGGCAAAACATGCAGGCATATCTGATTTTGGCAAATGGCCGGATCTTAAAGGGCAAAAGCCTGGGCTGCCAGGGCACTACCGTGGGCGAAGTTGTGTTTGCCACCGGTATGGTCGGGTTTGAAGAAACGCTGACCGACCCCAGCTACTATGGCCAGATCATTACCCAGACCTACCCGCTGATCGGCAACTATGGCATGAACAGCGAAGACAAAGAGAGCGGCAAGATCTGGGCAAAGGGTTACATCGTGCGCGAAGCATGCACGACCCCTTCCAACTTCCGCAGCGAGGAAACGCTGGATACTTTCCTGAAAGAAAACGGCATTATCGGCATTGAGGGCATTGATACCCGCAGCCTGACCCGCATCCTGCGCGAAAGCGGCGTTATGAACGGTGCCATTACCACCGAGTTTGACCCCGAAACCGAGCCGGAAAAGCTGGCTGCCCTGATGCCCATCATCAAGGCTTATGCCGTGACCGGCGCGGTGGATGCCGTGACCTGCACCGAGCCGCAGTGCTTTGCCCCCACTGCCGGTGTGGCGGAGGGCGAAGAACCGCTGCACATTGCCCTGCTGGACCTTGGCTGCAAAAAGAACATTGTGCGCTGCCTGTGTAAGCGCGGCTGCCGTGTAACGGTGCTGCCTGCTTCTACCACCCTGGCAGAGCTCAAAGCCCTTGCGCCGGATGGCCTGATGCTTTCCAACGGCCCCGGTGACCCGGCAGAAAACGTGCAGGTCATCGCCAATATCCGCGATATGCTGGATACCGGCATCCCAGCTTTCGGCATCTGCCTGGGCCACCAGCTGACCGCCCTGGCTGCAGGTGCCAAAACCTGCAAAATGAAGTATGGCCACCGCGGCGCCAACCAGCCTGTGACCGACTTTGCGCTGGAACGTACCTTTATTACCAGCCAGAACCACGGTTATGCGGTTCTGGGCGATACTTTGCCCGCAGGTACCGGCCGCGTCAGCCATGTGAACGCCAACGATAAAACCTGTGAGGGAATTGAATACCTGCAGTGGAACTGCTTTACGGTGCAGTTTCACCCCGAAGCAAACGGCGGCCCCAAGGATACCGAGTTCCTGTTTGACCGCTTTTTGCAGAATGTCCGCCGCATCAACCGCGTGAAAGGGGGCCGTTGAGATGCCGAAAGATCCTAGAATCAAAAAGGTGCTGGTTATCGGTTCCGGCCCTATCATCATCGGTCAGGCTGCCGAGTTTGACTACTCCGGCACGCAGGCCTGCCGTGCTCTGAAATCCGAGGGCATTGAGACCGTGCTGGTCAACTCCAACCCGGCCACCATCATGACGGACCCGGATATTGCGGATCATGTTTATATTGAGCCGCTGACCGCCGAAGTTGTGGAACGCATTATTGAAAAGGAAAAGCCGGACGCCATTCTGCCCAATCTGGGCGGCCAGATGGGCCTGAACCTTTCCATGGAACTGGCCCGCAGCGGCTTTTTGGACCGCAGCGGCGTGCGCCTGCTGGCCTGCAAGCCGGACACCATTGACCGTGCCGAGGACCGCCAGCTGTTTAAGGATACCATGGAAAAGCTGAACCAGCCTTGCATTCCCTCCAAGGTGGTGGAGGACCTGGATTCCGCCATGGCGTTTGCCGATGTTATCGGCTATCCCGTTATCGTGCGCCCGGCTTTCACCATGGGCGGTACCGGCGGCGGTATCTGCGAAAACCCTGAAAAGCTGCACGAGATCGCAACCAACGGCCTGCGTCTTTCCCCCATCCATCAGATCCTTGTGGAAAAGTGCATCGCCGGTTGGAAAGAGATCGAATACGAAGTGATGCGTGACCACAAGGGCAATGTGATCACCGTATGTAACATGGAAAACCTGGACCCTGTCGGCGTGCATACCGGTGACTCCATCGTTGTGGCACCCAGCCAGACTCTGTCCGATAAGGAATACCAGATGCTGCGTACCGCCGCGCTGGATATCATCACCGAGCTGGGCATTGAGGGCGGCTGCAACTGCCAGTTTGCCCTCAAGCCGGACAGCTTTGAGTATGCGGTCATCGAGGTCAACCCCCGTGTGTCCCGCTCCTCGGCGCTGGCCTCCAAGGCAACCGGCTATCCCATCGCCAAGGTGGCAACCAAGATTGCCCTGGGCTACACGCTGGACGAGATCACCAACGATGTGACCGGCGAAACCTGCGCCTGCTTTGAGCCTGCGCTGGACTATGTGGTCGTCAAATACCCCAAATGGCCGTTTGATAAGTTCGTTTACGCCGATAAGAGTCTGGGAACCCAGATGATGGCAACCGGCGAAGTGATGGCCATTGGCAACAACTTTGAACACGCCATGATGAAGGCAGTCAGCTCCATTGAGCTGGGCATGGACACCCTGACCCTGTCCGACTTTGAAAAGTTGACTACCGAGGAAGTCATTGAGCACCTGCATGTACAGGACTCTGAGCGCGCTTTCTGCGTATACGAAGCCCTCAAGCGCGGTGTGCCGCACCAGACCATCTATGACATCACCAAGATCGACTGGTGGTTCCTGGATAAGATGCAGCACCTGGCGAACCTGGAGCTGGGCCTGAAAAACGGCCCCCTGACCCGCGAAAAGTATCTGGAGGCCAAGCATTACGGCTTCCTGGATAAAACCATCCTGCGCCTGTCCGGTGCCGAAAAGCTGCCGATGGACAACTATGTCTGCGGCTTCAAGATGGTCGATACCTGCGCTGCTGAGTTTGCCGCCAAGACCCCGTACTTCTACTCCACCTGCGATAAGGAGAACGAGGCCGAGCAGTTCATCCATGCCCATAAGACCGGCAAAAAGAAGATCCTCGTCTTTGGCTCCGGCCCCATCCGCATCGGCCAGGGCATCGAGTTCGACTACTGCTCTGTCCACGCAGTCTGGACGCTGAAAAAGCACGGCTGCGAGGCCATTCTGGTCAACAACAACCCCGAAACGGTTTCCACCGATTTTGATACCGGTGACCGCCTGTACTTTGACCCGCTGAACCCCGAAAGCGTTGACCATATTATCGCTGCCGAAAAGCCGGACGGCTGCCTGGTGCAGTTCGGCGGCCAGACGGCCATCAAGCTGGCAAAGCATATGGATGAGATCGGCCTGCCCATTTACGGCACCCCGGCCGATGCCATCGATGAAGCCGAGGACCGCGAACGCTTTGATGAGCTGTTGGAACGCTGCGGCATTCCCCGCCCGGCGGGCCGCACCGTCTTTACCCTGGACGAAGCCCTGCAGGCTGCCCAGGAGGTCGGCTACCCCGTCCTGATGCGTCCGTCTTACGTTCTGGGCGGCCAGAATATGATTGTGGCCTATAACTCCAGCGATGTCATCGAGTATATGGGCGTTATCACCAAGCATGTGGACATGAGCCACCCGGTGCTGATGGATAAGTACATCTACGGCACCGAATGTGAAGTTGACGCCATCTGCGACGGCACCGATTACCTGGTGCCCGGCATCATGGAGCAGATCGAGCGCACCGGCGTGCATTCCGGCGACTCTATCTGTGTCTACCCGCCGTATAATTTCCCGCAGGATGTGATTGATACCCTGGTGGATTACACCGGCCGCTTTGCCCGCGAGCTGAAGGTTGTGGGCCTGGTCAATGTGCAGTACGCTGTGCAGGACGGCAAGGTTTACGTCATCGAGGTCAACCCGCGTTCTTCCCGTACCGTGCCGTATATCTCCAAGGTCACCGGTGTGCCCATGGTCGATCTGGCCGTGCGCTGCACCCTGGGCGAAAAGCTGAAAGATATGGGGTACGGCACCGGCCTGTGGCGCAACGGCAAGAGCCCCTATGTGGCTGTTAAAGTACCCGTCTACAGCTTCCTGAAGCTGCACGGTGTGGATACCATGCTGGGACCCGAAATGAAGTCCACCGGCGAAGTTTTGGGCATTGCTCCCAACATGCACGAAGCGTTGATCAAGGGCTTGGTTGCCGCCGGTTACCAGTTCAAGACCCCCGGCCCCGGTTCCTGCGTAATTATCTCGGTCAAGGATTCCGACAAGAAAGAAGCCGCCGAGCTGGCCTGGAAGCTGCATGACTACGGCTATAAGATCTATGGCACCCCCGGCACGGCACGCTACCTGAACAGCCAGATGGTGCCCTGCAGCACCGTGCGCCAGATGAGCGGAGAACGCCCGAATGTGCTGGATCTGCTGGAAAGCGGTCTGGTGGATTACATCATCTCCACCAGCCCCCATGGCCGTGACCCGCACCGCGATTCCGTCAAGTTCCGCCGCAAGGCAACCGAGCTGTCCATCCCGTGCATCACGGCGCTGGATACCGCCCGCATTCTGGTGAATGCCCTGCGCAGTGACCATGACATCAGCGGCATGGAGCTGGTGGATATCGCCACCCTGCACCGCGATGCCGCCAACGGCAAATAACCAAGGGTAAAACAGAAAAACAACCTGGGGCAGCAAAGCCTGGCAGCCGTTGTGCTGCGGGGAGCTTTGCTGCCCTGTTTTTGTGCCGTACAGCAAATGTTTTGCGGCGGTACCCGTGCGCTATGCACGCGTTCCCGAAAGAAACGCGGGATTGTTGCATCTTTTTGTGAGATATGCCAATTTTTGATTTTTTGGGCTAGGTTTTGGCAGAATCACTTGATTCTGCGCGAAATTTTCCTTATAATAATCAGCGTACTAAAACGTGGGGCAGTTACTTGCCTGATGATAAAATATATGCTTAGGGAGATAACGAGTTATGACCAGATCACAGTTGATTACCAAAGTTGCAAACGATACCGGCATTTCTGCCGTTGAAGTTGAAAAGATTATGGACGGCATTTTCGGCACCATCGGCGATGTGCTGAAGGCTGGTGATAAGGTTACCATTGCAGGCTTTGGCCGCTTTGAAATGCGCGAACGCCAGACCAAGAACTTCACCAACCCCAAGACCAAGGTTACCAGCCAGCTGGAACCCACCGCTATCCCCGGCTTTAAGGCAAGCGGCCGCCTGAAGGAAAAGGTTGGCAAGTAATTGCTGAACAGCAGAACATAAACAAAATCAACCGCTCCGGTTTGCCATGCATGGCTGACCGGGGCGGTTTTTAGTTAGGCGTTAGGAAGTAAGAGGAAGGAGTTGATGAGGGCGGCGGTGGGGGAGAGGGCGGGACGAAAAATTAGAAATTAGGAATGAGAAATTAGGAATTTTGGGGGAGGGTGCTGGTTGTGAAGTATGTGCTGAACAATAAAAGTGGCTGCAGGGCGGGATGCCCTCATTCCGCCGGGGTGGAATTTTGCCGATTGTGACAAACGCTGCAAATGATTTGTAGGGGACGATGTTCGCATCGTTCCGCGGGCTTTGGCTTTGCGGCAAACGATAAAAAGTGTGATGTGCCCTGCCATTTCCTGTAGGGCGGGGTCACCTGACCCCGCCGTGGCCTTGCCGTGTTTCTCATGCAAAATTTATGATATGCGAATAAATTATTTGTAAGGAGCGGCGTCCTCGACGCCCGGAAGGGCGTAAAAATATTGCACATTTGTTGGCGATAACGTGGTAGGGCGGCTATCTCCGGCCTAAGAGCCGGGGCATTGCCCCGGTTGGCCTCCGAAACGCGCCTGCGGGCACAGAGCCCCCTGGCCGCCGGATGGGGAAGTGCATGTTCAGGCTCTGCGCGTGGAACCACCCTTCAGTCACCTGCGGTGACGGTTCCCCTCGGAAGGGAGCCAAAGGCCTTGCGGTACATATTCCGCAAGGCCCCGGAACGGTCAAGACCGCTCCCTACAGAATATTTTATAATGGGCAATCAACCGGTTGAGCGTGATCACCTGACCACGCCACCCTCCCCATATAAAGCCCTCAAACATATGCGCATCGTTCCCAATTTTATAGCCTACCCCCACCCTCCACAAAAAATCAGCAAAAACTATTGCAATCTGCATAAAGTGCGGTATACTAAAGCAGTAAAATAATATTTACGCAGAGTAGAAACCCGCGCGTTAGGCAAAGCGGCAATGGCGCCGCTTTGCCGCAGTGCCTGACCAACGGGGAGTTGTGGCAGGACGAAGATGCAGGGCAGGGGAGTGCAATGTGCACGCCGCTGCCGGCACGCGGTGCTGGTTTCGCATCCCACTGCTGCATAAAGGTGTGCAACGGCGGGTGTGGTTGCACACCTGCCCTTTCCCCTCCCTTGTGCGGCAACACGCACGATGGAGGTATTTTATTATGCAAAAATCCGTTCAAGTTCGTACCCCGCTGTATGCTGCGGCCTATTGGCAGCAGGCCGCCGATGAGTTTAAGAACATCCGCGTTCTGGCTTTTGCCGGTATGGTCACGGCGCTGGCCATTATTCTGGAAAGCTTCCCCATCTATCTGCTGGGCCAGAGCCTGAAGATCTATTTCAGCTTTGTGGTGGTTTCGCTGGGGTGCGCCTGTTATGGCCCGCTGGTGGGCATGGGCGTTGGTGCGGTCATTGATACGCTGGGCTTTCTGCTTTCCAGCTATGGCGAGCCGTATTTCCCCGGCTATCTGATTACGGCCATGTTGTCCGGCCTGATTTACGGCGTTATGCTCTACCAGCGCAAACCCACCATCCCGCGCCTGATCGTGACCCGTCTGCTGATCAATTACGGCAGCAATGTGCTGCTGGGCAGTGTGTGGAAAGCTATGTTGTATGGCAAGGGTTACCTGTATTACCTGAGCACCGGCATGGTCAAAAACACCATCATGATCCCCATTGAAGTTGCCTTGATGTGGCTGGCCCTGAACGCGGCAGAAAAACACGGCCTGGACCGCCGCTACCTTCATCAGCGCTGATGAAGCGCAGATTTTTGTTCAAAAGTCATACTTTACGGCTAAAAGCTTGTGCGTTTTGCTGGCAGAACGCAGCCGAAATTTGAAAATTGTTCCGTAATTTACAAACTTTTAACAACGTATTCACAAAGCATTGAAAAATGTCCCTGCCGCGTATACAATAACATATGTGAAAAGAATGTGTCGGATTTCCTGCAAGCATGCAGCAAAACGGCGCATTTTTGGTTTCAGGACCGTGACTCCGGCTGGCAGCTGCCGCCGGGCCAGACGTAAAAAGAAAAGGAGCACTTACACATGAAAAAAATGTTGGGTATTGTGTTGTCCGCAGCTATGCTGCTCAGCATGGCCGCCTGCGGCAGCACTGCTACATCCAGCGCAGCAGCAGATTCTACCGCTGACGCTGCCACTGCTACCGATGCAGCTGCCAGCGACCTGAAGGTTGGCGTTATCACGATTGGCGACGAGACGGAAGGCTACACTGCTGCGCATATCAACGGCATCAAGGCTGCTGCACAGAAGCTTGGCATGAGCGACAGCCAGATCGTTTGGAAGTACAAGGTTCCCGAAGGTGCTGAGTGCTCTGACGCTGCAGAAGACCTGGTTGGCCAGGGCTGCAACCTTGTTGTTTCCAACTCTTACGGCCACCAGACCTATATCGTAGAAGAAGCTGAAAAGTATCCCGATGTCACTTTTGTTTCCATGACCGGTGATTTTGCTGCCCTGACTGGCCTGGATAACTTCAAGAACGCTTTCACCAATGTTTATGAGAGCCGCTATGTTGCCGGTGTTGTTGCCGGTATGAAGCTGCAGGAACTGGTTGAGTCCGGCACCCTGACCCCGGAGACCCAGCCCAACAGCTTTACCGCTGACGGCAAGGTCAAGATCGGCTATGTCGGCGCTTACAACTATGCTGAGGTTGTTTCCGGCTACACTGCATTCTTCCTGGGCGTGCAGAGCGTTTACCCCAATGTTGCCATGGAAGTTATGTACACCAACTCCTGGTTCGATATCGACAAGGAAGGCGCTGCTGCCGAAGCTCTGATTGCAAACGGCAGCGTGATCATTGGTCAGCATGCTGACTCCACCGGCGCTCCCGCTGCCACCCAGAAGCAGAAGGATGCCGGCAAGATCTGCTACTCTGTCGGTTACAACATCGACATGCTGGAGACCGCTCCCACCGCTGCCCTGACCTCCGCCACCAACGTTTGGGAAGTTTACTATGAATACCTGTTCAAGAGCATGATGGACGGTGAAAACCCGGCTACCAACTGGTCCGAGGGTTACAACGAAGGCGCTGTTGCCATCACTGACCTTGGCCCCGAAGTTGCCGAAGGCACTGCTGAGAAGGTTGCCGAAGTGGAAGCAGCCCTGAAAGATGGCAGCCTGCATGTGTTTGATACCAGCAAGTTCACCGTCAACGGTGAGACTGTTACCACCGCTCCCATCGACCTGACTTTCTATGATTACTCCACCGGCACCCCGGTTGCTGTGTACCAGGGCGATACCGAGGAAGCCATCACCGATGGTTACTTCTCTGAATCCACCCTGCGCAGCGCTCCGTATTTCTCCCTGCGCATTGACGGCATTACCGAGGATGCAGACCCGGTTGCCTGATCCCACAAACTGAACTGACATGGAGGGAAGCTCTGCCTGTTACTGAACAGAGCTTCCCTCTATTGGTGTTTACGGCACCGCATGATGGATTTTTACAGAGAGGAGCATTCCCATGCCGCAGACTGAGTACGCCATCCAGCTGGAACATGTAACCAAAACTTTTGGCCCGGTCATTGCAAACCATGATGTTACCATGAATATCCGCCGCGGGGAGATTTTGTCCCTGCTGGGCGAGAACGGCTCCGGCAAAACCACCCTGATGAATATGATCGCCGGTATCTATTACCCGGACGGCGGGCAGATCATCGTCAACGGCCAGCCGGCAGATATCCGTTCCCCGCGCGATGCCCTTGCCCTTGGCATTGGCATGATTCACCAGCACTTCAAACTGGTGGATGTGTTTACCGCCGTGGAAAACATTGCCCTGAGCATGGACAAAGGCGAAAAATTTGACCTGCGCCGCGTGCGGGACAAAGCCCGTGCTATTTGCGAAAAATACCAGTTTGCGCTGGATCTGGACCAGAAAGTGTACGAGATGAGCGTGAGCCAGAAGCAGACGCTGGAAATCGTAAAGGTGCTGTTCCGTGGTGCAGATATCCTGATCCTGGACGAACCCACCGCCGTGCTGACCCCGCAGGAAACCGAAAAGCTGTTTGCCGTGATGCGCAACATGAAGGCGGACGGCAAGGCCGTGGTCATCATTACCCACAAGCTGCATGAGGTGCTTTCGGTTTCGGACCGCGTGGCAATTCTGCGCAAGGGCGAATACGTTGGCACGGTGGAAACCGCCACCGCAACGGAATCCAGCCTGACTGAGATGATGGTGGGCCAGAAGGTGGAGCTGAACATCAACCGCACTACGCCGCAGGACCCCACCCGGCGTTTGGCTATCAGCCACCTTTCGGTGCGCAGCCCCGAAGGTACCAACGTGCTGGACGATGTGAGCTTTGATGTGTATGGCGGCGAGATTTTGGGCATTGCCGGTATTTCCGGCAACGGCCAGAAAGAACTGCTGGAAGCCATTGCCGGTTTGCAGCATACCGAATCCGGCTCTGACGTTAAGTTTTTTGCCCCCGGCGAAGAGGACAAGCCGATGGAGCTGCTGGGCAAGAGTCCCAAGGACATCCGCGATGCCGGTGTGCACCTGAGCTTTGTGCCGGAGGACCGCCTGGGCATGGGCCTGGTTGGCACCATGGGCATGACGGACAACATGATGCTGAAAAGCTATGGCGAAGGCCGCTCCCCGCTGGTGGACCACCGTGCCCCGCGTGAACTGGCCGAAAAGATCCGCAAGGAGCTTGGAGTGGTTACCCCCGGCCTGAACACCCCCGTTTCCCGCCTGTCCGGCGGCAACGTGCAAAAGGTGCTGGTTGGCCGCGAGCTGGCGGCTTCGCCCATTGTGCTGATGACGGCTTACGCCGTGCGCGGCCTGGACATCAATACATCCTACACCATTTACAACCTGCTGAATGAGCAGAAAGAAAAAGGTGTTGCCGTGATTTACGTCGGCGAGGACCTGGACGTTCTGCTGGAGCTGTGTGACCGCATTCTGGTGCTGTGCGGCGGCAAAGCCAACGGCATGCTGGATGCCCGCACCACTACCAAGGAAGAAGTTGGCCTGCGCATGACCAACCTTGTACAAAAGGAGGGCAAATGATGAGCAAAACTGCAGCTGAACCGCTTGTGCGTATCTCCAAGCGGGAGGGGGCCACCTTTGTGCAAAAAGTGCTGGTGCGCGCCATTGCTATCCTGCTGGCACTTGTTGTGGATGCGTTCTTCATCTTTTTTGTTACCGGCCTGAACCCCATCAGCGTGTACGGCGTTATGTGGAATGGCACGTTTATGAACACCACCCGTTTCTCTTGGGCGCTGCGTGATCTTTCCACCCTGCTGTGCATTGCCATTGCACTGGCTCCCGCCTTTAAGATGCGCTTTTGGAACATCGGCGGCGAAGGCCAGGTACTGATCGGCGGCCTGGTCGCGGCGCTCATCATGGTGTATTTTGGCAGCAGCCTGCCCGCACCGCTGCTGTTTGCCGCCATGGTCATCGGCAGTGTGCTGGCCGGTGCCATCTGGGCCTTTGTTCCGGCCTGGTTCAAATCCCGCTGGAACACCAACGAAACGCTGTTCACCCTGATGATGAACTACGTTGCCACCAGCATTGTGGCCTGCATGACCAATATCATGCGCGGCCAGGCATCCAGCCTGGGCACCCTGAACAAAGCCACCAAGGCTGGCTGGCTGCCCGTGATCAACGGCCAGCGCTACACCATCAATATTATTGTGGTGCTGGTGCTGACCTTTGCGATGTACGCTTACCTCAAATACTCCAAGCAGGGGTACGAGATCAGCGTTGTGGGCGAGAGTGAAAACACCGCCCGCTATGCCGGTATCAATGTCAGCCGCGTAATGATCCGCACTATGCTGCTGTCCGGTGCCATCTGCGGCCTGTGCGGCTTTTTGGTTGTGGCCGGTAAGGACCAGACGATCTCCACCACCTCGGCAGGCGGCAACGGCTTCACCGCCATTATTGTGGCCTGGCTGGCAAAGTTCAACACCTTCTATATGATGCTGATTTCTTTCCTGTTGATTTTCCTGGACCGCGGCGCTTCGGAAATTGCTTCTGCTTATTCCCTGAACGAATATGCAGCGGATATCATCACCGGCATTATCCTGTTCTTTATCCTGGGCAGCGAATTTTTCATCAACTACCGCCTGGTCTGGCGCGGCCATCATGATGGTAAGGAGGGCAAGTAAGTATGAGCAGTCTGATTGCATGGATCCTGCGTGCCATCCCGTTTGGCACCATCATTATGTACGGCGCTTTGGGCGAGACCCTGACCGAAAAATCCGGCAACCTGAACCTGGGTGTTCCCGGTATCATGTACCTGGGCGGCTTTGCCGGTTTTGCCAGCGCTTATTATTATGAAAAACTCAGCGCCAACCCCAGCGCCTTTGTCTGCGTAATTCTGGCCCTGCTGTGCGCCCTGATCGCATCCGCCCTGGGCGGTCTGATTTACGCCTTCCTGACCATCACCCTGCGTGCAAACCAGAACGTGACCGGCCTTGCGCTGACCACCTTTGGCATGGGCGTGGCAAACTTTTTTGGCGTGTTTATCCTGAACGGCGCCAGCTACACCGCGGCACCGCTGGCTTATAAAGCATTCAGTGCCAAGATCCCGGTGCTTTCCGGCCTTGGCGTTGTGGGCGAGGTGCTTTTCTCTTACGGCTTTTTGGCTTATGCGGCCATTGTGCTGGCAGTTGTGCTGCACTGGTTCTTCACCCGCACCCGCGCGGGCCTGAACCTGCGCGCGGTTGGCGAAAACCCCGCCACTGCTGATGCCGCCGGCATTAACGTTACGCTGTATAAATATGTGGCTACCTGCACGGGTGCTGCCATCTGTGGTGTGGGTGGTTTGTATTATGTTCTGGATTATAACCAGGGCATCTGGGCAACCACCGGCCAGATCGAAGCCTTGGGCTGGCTGGCTGTAGCGCTGGTCATCTTTACCACCTGGAAGCCGCTGAACGCCATCTGGGGCGCTTACCTGTTCGGCGTGCTGTACTGGCTGTATCAGTTCCTGCCCAGCCTGCTTGGCATTACCGTTGCCAGCTACATGACCGATCTGATCCAAATGCTGCCCTATGTGGTTACCATTGTGGTGCTAATCGTGGTCAGCCTGCGCAAAAAGAAGGAAAACCAGCCCCCGGAGCATCTGGGCCTTTCCTACTTCCGCGAGGAGCGGTAAAAAATATTTTTGCAGAATTCGCAAAAAATTGCTCATTTTGCATCAAAGCCTCGTTTCCTATTGGAAATGGGGCTTTTTTGTTTTTTGGGGGAAGGGTAGGGGGATTGGCGGATTTCGGAGAGTGATGTCCGGCATGGCCCATCACACATTTTTAATTTGACTGTGTGGCCGGGGGGAGTTCGTTGCGATTGTGGGTGAATCCGGCTCCGGCAAAAGTACCCTGATGAATATTATCGGCGTGCTGGACAAGCCGACCTCTGGCGAGTATACGCTGGACGGGGTGGATATCCATAAAGCAGACGATGACGAACTGGCGGGCATGCTCCCGTTGCACGGGGGCATTTTTTGTGGTATACTTCTGCCTGAATGATAAAAATGGGGTAGTTTTTGCCCTGGGGTGTATCTGAAAAGTCAAAAGTACAGTCTGTTTCGGCAGTTACAGCCGGATTTTGCGCTTGCAAAATGCGGCATCTTCTTTTCTTTCAGATACACACCTTAGAGCGGAGAGGAAAGAAGGAAGGTCTGACAATGCAGACACAACAAAAACTATTTACCAACCGTATGCTGCTAACACTATTGTGGCCGCTGGTGGTGGAGCAGGCGCTGAACGTGCTGGTGGGCATGTCCGATACCGTGATGGTATCCAGCGTGGGCGAAGCCGCCATTTCCGGTGTTTCGCTGGTGGATATGATCAACTACCTGATCCTGAATATTTTTGCCGCGCTGGCCACCGGCGGCGCGGTTATCACCAGCCAGTTCCTGGGAGCCAAAAAGCCGGGGGAAGCCTCCCGCAGCGCGGGGCAGCTGGTTACTTTAAGCTCTATCCTGGGTACGGCTGTCATGGCGCTCTGCCTGCTGCTGCGCGGGCCCATGCTGCGGCTGTTCTTTGGCAGCATTGCGGACGATGTGTTCCAGGCAGCCATGATCTACTTTACCATCACGGCAATCTCTTACCCGTTTTTGGCGCTGTACAACGCGGGCGCGGCCATCTTCCGCTCCGTCGGCAACAGCGAGGTATCCATGCGGGTATCCGTTGTCATGAACATTACCAATATTGTGGGCAATGCGTTCTGCATCTTTGTGCTGCGCATGGGGGTTGCCGGTGTTGCGGTGCCCACGCTGGTTTCCCGCGTGCTGGGCGCTGTCATCATCCTGAAACTGACCACCCGGCATGATAATGTCGCCCGCGTTACCTGGGATGGCGTCAAGCACCTGCAGCCCCAGATGGCAAAGAACATTTTGTATATCGGCATCCCCTCCGCGCTGGAAAACAGCCTGTTCCAGCTGGGGCGTGTGCTGGTCGTCAGTATGATCTCTTTGTTCGGCACGGTGCATATTTCCGCCAATGCGGTGGCCAACAACCTGGACGGCATGGGCTGCATTGTGGGCCAGGCCATCGGCCTTGCCATGATCACTGTGGTGGGGCGCTGTGTGGGCGCCCAACAGCTGGACCAGGCCAGCTACTTTACCAAAAAGCTGCTGCTGTGGGATTACATTGCCCAGGGCGCTACCAATGCCCTGATTTTGATCTTCCTGAACCCGCTGCTCAGCGTGTACACCCTTTCGGATGAAACCCGCCACCTGGCCTGGCTGCTGGTTATGATCCATGCGGGCAGCGCCATCTTCCTGTGGCCGGCGGGTTTTGTTCTGCCCAACGCCCTGCGTGCAGCCAATGATGTGCGCTTTACCATGCTTACTTCCATTCTGTCCATGGGAATCTGGCGTTTGGCGTTCTCTTACATCCTGTGCGTTCAGATGGGGATGGGTGCTGTCGGCGTCTGGATCGCCATGGTGGTGGACTGGGTATGCCGCGTGACCTGCTTTGTGGTCCGCTTTGTATCTGGTGCGTGGAAGAAAAAATGTGTGGCAAAATAATAGGAGGAACCCCCGATGAAGCTTATCAGCTGGAATGTGAACGGCCTGCGCGCCTGCCTGAAAAAAGGCTTTGAGGATACTTTCAACCAGCTGGATGCGGATGTGTTCTGCATTCAGGAAACCAAAATGCAGCCCGGCCAGGCGGATTTTGCCCCCGAAGGCTATACCGAATACATCAACAGCGCTGAGAAAAAGGGCTATTCCGGCACGCTGATCTATACCCGCGTAAAGCCCCTGAACGCCTGGAACGGCATTGGGGTGGAAGCCCACAGCCACGAAGGCCGTGCCATCACACTGGAATTTGAGGATTACTACCTCGTCAATGTCTATGTACCCAACTCCCAGAATGAGCTGGCCCGCATTGATTACCGCATACAGTGGGAGGATGACCTGCGCGCCTACCTGAAAGACCTGGACAGCAAAAAGCCGGTGATCCTGTGCGGAGATTTGAACGTGGCCCATGAGGATATTGACCTGAAGAACCCCGGCCCCAACCGCGGTGCTGCGGGCTTTTCGGACCAGGAGCGCGGCAAGCTGAACGAGCTGCTGGCCGCTGGCTTTACCGATAGCTTCCGCTACCTGTACCCTGATGCCACCGGCATGTACAGCTGGTGGAGCATGCGGTTCCGCGCAAGAGAGCGGAACGCAGGCTGGCGCATTGACTATTTCCTGGTATCGGACCGGCTGGCCCCACAGATCAAAAAGGCCGAGATTTTGATGGATGTGCAGGGCAGCGACCATTGCCCGGTGCTGCTGGAACTGTAAAGCTGCAAAACGTCCAGGAAATATTCGGTGTGTCGAAAAAACTGCGCCTTTCTTTTGCAGAGCATGTGGATATAAAACATGTAGGGGTGCACGATCTCACCCCGTATGTCGGACCTTGCCATATATTCCATCACATCATTCTCCGCAAGGCATCGGGCGCACAATGCGCCCCCCTATGAAGACCTTTTCGACAATCTGAAATTTTCATGGCAATACCGCATAATTCTAAGTGCCGATACGGCGAGCGAGGTACGGCAGATGCTAAGCCAAAAGCGCAGATAATACTGGATGCTGCAAAGGTGAGCGCCGCCAGTGGCGGAAACAGCGAACCGAAACAGGGGCAGCGGTCGCAGAGTGCGAGGAGCTTTTGCCCCGAAGCACGATGCGGGTACCGCAACCCGACATTATCGAGCATTTTGGCAACGCAGATGCCGTGCCGCAGCCGCCGGAGCGGTGCTTGAGCCGTTAGGCGGGAATTGTGCGGTATTGCCTCATAATTTTTTCAAAAATATCTGCTCCCGCTGCAAAATGCCGGGAGCATTTTTCGTATTAGTATACAGAAGCGCTTCCAACAAAGAAAGCGCGCCGGCAGATGAATGCGAAAGGAGGTGTGGGGCACTGAACCAAACAGATTTTACCCAGCTGATGCAGCAATACCAAAAACTGGTTTATACCGTTTGTTTGCAGTTTGTCCACAACCCCCACACCGCCGAGGATCTGACCCAGGATACCTTCCTTTCGGCATGGTCATCCATTGACCGGTGCGAGCCCCAATACTATAAGCAATGGCTGGTGCGTGTGGCGGCCAACAAATGTAAGGACCACCTGAAAAGCTCCTGGTCGCGCAGGGTGGAGGCACAATCCGACGAAACGATGCCGGAACCACGCGGCACACCGCCGCCCGGCAGCGGCCTGCAAAGCGCAGAGCCGGACCCGCAGGATGAATTTATGCGCCAGACCGATGCCGCAGAGCTGGAAACGATGGTGCGCACCCTGCGCGAACCCTATGGCCGGGCCGCGGCCATGTATCTGCTGGACGGGCTGCCCGTGGCGGCCATAGCCCAAAAGCTGGGCCGCCCGGCACCCACTGTTCAGAACCAGCTGTTCCGCGCAAAAGCGATCCTGCGCAAACAGATCATGGAAAGGAGGCAGGAATAATGGAACAGGCAATGTTTCCGCAAAACGAAAATAACACCCCATTTGATAACGAAGCCCTGTTTGATGCTGAAGGCCACCTGACGGATGAGGGGCTGCACGCCCTGCAGGAGAGCCGCCTGGATGAACTGGGCAGCCTGGAGGCCGCAGAGCACCTGACCTTCTGTGATTACTGCCTTGCCCGCTATACCGCCCTGATTGAATCGGCCCCCGAAAAGCTGAAACAGCCCATGCGGGACCTGATCCCCCAGGTGCAGGCCCTGATGCGGCTGCGCAGCTTCCGCATTATGACAAACCGCTATGTTTCCACGGCTGCCGCCGTAATGCTGGCCTTTGCGCTGTGGCGGTTCGGGTTCTTTGGCGGCGTTGGTACGGTGCAAAAGCCCGTGCAGCAGCTGCCGGACGTTACCCCCAGAGTGACGGTAAGCCAGGCGCTTGGCGGTATGTTTGACAGCATGAGCAGCGGATTGAGCGATATGTTCAGCGGGATGCAGCTTACCATCAACAGTGGGCTGGCCCAGCTGGCCGACCCGGTTGTGCCCCGCAGCAACCCCACCAATAACGGCGGCAGCCCCGCCCACGGAGAGTGATACACTATGAAGAAAAACGCATTTTTGACCTTTATTTTTGCCTGCATCCCCGGCGCAGGGCAGATGTATTACGGGTATATGAAGCGCGGTACCTCGCTGCTGGTCTACTTCTGCCTGTTCATCATGCTGGGCACCATCATTTCCCCGCTGGTGGTGGGCGTCGCCGTGGTGTATATGTTCAGCTTTTTTGACACCTATGACCTCATCCGCTACCTGGTAGCAGGGGACCCCAAGCCGGATGGCTTCCTGCTCCCGCCGGACTGGCAGAATCAGCTCGGCGGTGCCAAAACCAAAATGACCCCCAAAATGAACAAAATCATCGGCTGGTGCCTGCTGCTTACGGGTGTCTATGTGATGTATGACCGCGTGATCTGGCCGATCGTGGAAAGCATTTTTGTGCAGCTGGGCATTCATTGGAGTATGATTTACGCAATCAACGATGTAATCCCGTCCATTGTGGTAGCGGTGCTGCTGATTGCTTTTGGCGGCCGCCTGCTGGGCTTTGGCAAACATGCCCACCACAACGATACCGACGACCTGCCCCCGTACCAGGGCTGAACCGGCAAAGCAAGCAAATTTGAAAAGAAAGTGTAGGGCAGGGTGCAGCACAGCACCCCGCCTGGTAGCCTGCGGCCATTTGGAATAAAAACAGCGCCGCCCGATAGCCTGACAATGATTCAACAGACAAAAGAGAAAATGGTGATTCACTATGGAAAACAATTTTAACCAGAATACCCCTGTGCCGGAGGAACCGACCCAGGATACCTGCCAGGATGCCAGCCAGGAAACCACCGCGCAGGCCGCGCCCGAAACGGCCCCCAAGCCCCCGGTCAAAGTGCGGCGGGTGGGCACCTTCAGCCTTGGCCTGATGCTGGTTGCCATCGGTGCCATCCAGCTGGCCCAGATTTTTATGCCGAATGTCAATGTGCTCAGCGTGGTAAAGTATGCCCCGGTGGTGCTGATCGTTCTGGGCATTGAGGTGCTGATTTACGCCGCACGCCCCGATGTAAAGATCAAGTATGACGTCATTTCCATCTTCCTCTGCATTATCATTATGCTCACGGCGGGGGCTTCCGGTGCAGTGGCCGCAGTAGCCCAGGCATTCACTCCCGAAAACGTGACCAAGCGTGTTACCACCGAGGAACAGTACAAGAAGTCTGTTCAGAAGGCACTGAGCAATATCCCCAATGCCCATGATTTTGTACATGATTATTCCATCGATGTCAGCAGCGAGCGCTGGTTCATGGATATGCCGGTGGGTACGATGCACGCAACGGTGTACCTGACCATGAATTACGGCGCCCAGACCACCGCCGAAGAATTTGTGCGCGACTGTATGAAGGTAATGGATGCGGTAAATGCCACGGATATTCCGGTAGAATACTATCGCTTTGATGTGGACCAGAGCAACCTGACCGATGGCGAAGTGTGGAGTGTATGGCTGGATGAGTGGGAAATGCACGGCAACCTGCAAAACATTGCGGCCCATGTTGATACCGTGTACTATGTGGACGGCGATGCCTACACCAGCCTGGATGATGTGCCCAAAAAGGACGGCGATGAACTGTTGAACCGCTACATGGCCGCCTTTGGCACCAACCCGCTGACCGATTACCAAAATGAATACGGCACCGTTGAATTTGGTGATAAGCTGGAAGAGTACATGCAGAACCGCGTGGAAAACGAAGCCGGCCAGGACCTGACGGACACGGACAACGCTGGGGAAACCGCAGCCAGTGAGGAAACACCCGCAGCGCAGGACGATGTGACGATGGAAGCCACTGAACCCGCAGCGGACGCTGCGGAAGCTGCCTCTGAAAATGCAAACTGATATTTGAACAAAAATAATATATTTGTGCAATTTCGTTAAAAACGACGGAAAAGTTGACCGGATTTTTACGCCCCGCATACGCGGGGCTTGTTGTTTTTGCCTGCCTGAAATGCTACAATACCAATAAGGGCAATTTTGCCCTGTAAATGCGGCCTGCCCGGCGGCGGGATGCAAAATCAGGAGGTACCCCATGCTTAAAGGCTATACCAAGCAGGAAATCAGTTGGATGATGTACGACTGGGCCAACAGCGCCCATTCCGTTATCATTGTAACGCTGCTCCCCATCTTTTTTGACACGGTTGCGGGCTATACGGCGGACAGTGTTTCCAGCATGTCCACCTGGGGCTATGCAACCAGCATCGCCATGCTGATCGTGGCGCTGGCCGCTCCGTTCCTGGGCGTGTTTGGCGATATCCGCGGTATGCGCAAAAAGCTGTTCAGCTTTTTCATGCTGCTGGGCGTTGCAGCCTGCGCGGGCATGGCGTTTACGCCTGTGATGGATTTTACCTCCGGCCCGGTGGCAGCAGGCAAGGTGGCCAGCCTGATCCTGGTTTTGTACATCGTCAGCGTCATTGGTTTTGATGCTTCCGCCATCTATTACGATGCCTTTTTGACCGATGTTACCATCGAGGACCGCATGGATAAAGTTTCCACCATGGGGTACGGCCTGGGTTACATCGGCGGCTCCACCATTCCGCTGCTTATTTTTCTGATCATGAACCTGGTTGGCGTGCCCATGCTGACCTGCCTGGCGTTTGTGTTTGGCCTGACCGCTGTGTGGTGGCTGGCGTTCAGCTTGCCGCTGCTGAAAAACTGCGAGCAGACCTCTGGCAAGCCGTATGAAAAGGGCGATGTTGCCCGCAGCATTAAGGGCGTTGGTACCACCATCAAGGAAATCATTGCCAACAAGCCGATGCTGATCTATATTCTTTCGTATTTCTTCTATATTGACGGCGTGCACACCGTCATCAGCATGGCAACCACCTATGGCACCAACCTGGGGCTGGATTCCACAGGCATGATGCTGGCGTTGCTGCTGGTGCAGATTCTGGGCCTGCCGTTCTGCCTGCTTTACATCAAGTGCAGCGAAAAGTTCGGTGCCCGCACCATGGTGGGCTTTGGCATCTGCGTGTATATGTTCATCTGCATCTTTGCGTTCTTTATGAACAGCCTGTGGCAGTTCTGGGTGCTGGCTGTGCTGTGCGCCACCAGCCAGGGCGGCATTCAGGCGCTGTCCCGCTCCATGTACGGCAAGCTGATCCCGGATAAGGACCGCTCCGGCGAGTTCTTCGGCTTCTTCGATATCTTTGGCAAGTTCAGCTCCATCATGGGCCCGGCTTTGGTCGGCGTTGTCAGCAGTGTGGTGGCAAATGGAATGCTGGGGGCCCAGGGGCTGACCGCTCAGACCGCAACGGCGGAGCAGATCGATGCGATCAACGCCCAGTCCAGCCATTACGGCATTTTGTCCATCATTATTATCATCATTGTGGGCGCGGTGCTGTACTTCGGCTTTTTGCCCAAAGCAGAGCACGCCAAGCAGTAAATTTGACAAGATATTCGATTCGCATTACAATATAGGGGTATATTCTGTTCAGGTACACCTGGGGAATATACCCCTTTTTAAGGTATATCTGAAAATAAAGAAAATGCCGGATATTTCGCAAACACAGACAGGATTTAAGGCAAAGAGCCGCAGGAATTCTTTGTGGATTCCAAGAGTTTTTAACGCAAAATCCCGCTGCGTTTGTAGAAACAGAATGGCAATACCGCATAATTCTAAGTGCCGATACGGCGAGCGAGGTGCGGCAGCTGCTAAGCCAAAAGCGCAGATAATACTTTGTGTATTATCGAGCATTTTGGCAACGCAGATGCCGTGCCGCAGCCGCCGGAGCGGTGCTTAAGCCGTCAGGCGGGAATTGTGCGGTGTTGCCAATATATTTTCGACGTTTCAGAGACACCTTAGGGCTATCTCAAAAGGAAGTGACCCCCCTATGCCGGAAGGCTACACCCATGTGCGCATCGCCCAAAAGGCCGCGCATGCCATCCATTATAAATTGCAATGCCCCGCAGCGTTTGCCGCCGGTGCCAATGGGCCGGACAGCTTTTTCTGCTATGAAGTGTGGAAAAAGGGCCAAAACCGCACCTATAACCTGCCGCTGCTTGGCAACCGTATGCACGAGGATAAGACCGGCGCCTTTCTGCTGGCCCTGCTGCACCACACCCACACCCAGGCGCAGATCGAGTATACGCTGGGCTTTTTGTGCCACTATGCGGCGGATACCGTTATGCACCCTTACGTTGTGTTCGTCAGCAGCCCCGGCCAGCCCTACGGCATGAAAGGCGGCCACGGCTACTTTGAAATTGCGCTGGATTCCACCCTGCATGCCGAGGATACCGGCGTTTCGGAGGTCCCGGCGGATGATTCCAGCCCGGTGCCGGTCGGGCAGGACCTGGCGGAAATTGCCGCATTGCTGCACCAGTGTATTCTGGAGGTATATGGGCAGGATATCAGCGTGGAAGCCCTGGCGGACAGCTTTTATTACACCTACCGCCTGCGCCGCCTTTTCACCAGCCGCCACGGCGTGCGGCGGGCGTTCTATTGGGTGCTGGAGCTGTTTTTTGGCGGGCGCGGGTTCATCACCGGGCATGTATCCCCGGCACACCTCAAGCTGAACCTGCCGGAGGATTGGACTGACCCCGCCACCGGCCAAGAGCGCCATGGCGGTGCCTTTGCCCTGCTGAAGGATGCCCAGCACCGCTGCGAGCTGTTTATGACGGCCGCCCTTGGCCACTGGATGGGCAAGCTGGACGAGGAAATTCTGGAAAAGACCCTTGGCAGCATGAGCTACATCACCGGTACCGAAACCGAGCAAAGCAAAAGCCAACAAGCGCCGGATGCGGAACAGGCAGGCGAAACCGCCTGACATCCCCGCGCCCGACCTTTGCGGATAGATTATTACAACATGAAAGGAACTAACACCTATGGTTCGTATTACGATGCAGAACGGCAAAACCATTGACATTGAACTGGATGCTACCGCAGCACCGATCACCTGCGAAAACTTTTTGAAACTGGTCAATCAGGGCTTTTATAACGGCCTGACCTTCCACCGCGTCATCCCCGGCTTTATGATCCAGGGCGGCGACCCGTCCGGCAACGGCACCGGCGGCCCCGGCTGGCACATCAAGGGCGAGTTCCTGCAGAACGGCGTGAACAACCCCATCAAGCACACCCGCGGCGTGATCAGCATGGCCCGCGCTATGGACCCCAACTCTGCCGGCAGCCAGTTCTTCATCATGCACCAGGATGCTCCGCATCTGGATGGCCAGTATGCTGCATTTGGCCATGTTGTCAGCGGCATGGACGCTGTGGATGAAATCGCCGCAGTTGCCACTGACTGGAACGATAAGCCCCGCACCCCGGTCGTGATGGAAAAGGTCGAAGTTATCGGCTGATATCCTGCCGTAAAATTGTAACAAAAAGCGCATGTGCTGTTCCCGAACCGGGAAAGATGCACATGCGCTTTTGCGTTATGGATAACCGTTTTTCAAAAACAGCAGGGGAGCCGCTTACCCAAAGATGGAGCCCACGTTGCCCAGGAAAGATGCCACGCTGTTCAACTGCTGCTGCAGCTGGGCCACTGCGTCCATGGTGGCGGGCAGCTTGGCCATCACATCGTTCAGGGCATCCACATCGATCTGGCTCAGCTTATCGGCAATGTCGGGCAGGGTCTGCATCATGCTGTCCAGCTGTTCGGTGTCCAGCTTGGCAAGGCTGTCCTGCAAGGTGCCGGCAATCTCGTTCACCTGGGCGCAAGTGGTGATCACCTGGTTATACGCCGTGTTGAACCGCAGTAGCAGCCCGCCCATAATCAGGCAGAGCACCACCACAATGGCAATAGCGGCCCACAGCAGCCGCTTTTGGCTGCGCAGCAGGGCGCGGTTTTGCTGATCCTGCAATTCCAGCTGCGCTTCCACGCGGTCCAGCTGGTGCTTCAGGTCCAGGGCGTCCACCTTGCCGTCACCGGTTTCATCGTCAGTGGCATTCAGGGCGGCCACTTTGGTGTTCAGGGCATCGTCCATCTGTTTGTTCAGCTTTTCCATGGGGCAAAACTCCTCTCTTGTGTGGGCTGCATGCTTTGGTTACTGCGGGGCTTTCATCTCAAACCAGAAGGTGGAACCTTTGCCGACCGTACTGTTTACCCCAAAGGGGAAATCATGCTGCTGCAAAATGGCCTTGGTGATGGAAAGCCCCAACCCGGTACCGGTCTTGCCGGCATCCTGGCGGGCGCGATAGTAGCGGTCGAACAGGTGCGGCAGTTCCTCCGGCGGGATGCCGGGGCCGTGGTCCTCCACTTCCACCCGGCAACCGCCGTTTGGCATGGGGATGGCCCGCAGCACAAACACACCGTCCGCACCCATATGGTGGGTGGCGTTGCCCAACAGGTTGTGCAGCACCCGTTCCATCATGGCGGGGTCGGCGCGTACCATGCATTCCTTGTTGGCTTCCAGCTGCAGCGTCCAGCCATTCTGCTCGCACACGGCGTCATAGCGGCCCGCGACCTCAAAGCAAAGCTGGCTCATGTCAAAATCAACGGGGTTAAGCTTTTCTGCACCGCTGGAAACTTTGCTCAGCTCCATCACGCTGTTTACCAGCGCGCTCAGGCGGTCAGTTTCGTCCACAATAATGCTGCACTGTTCGGTGCGCTTGGCCTTGTCATCGCCGGTAATATCGCGCACCGTTTCGGCATAGCCCTTAATCAGGGTCAGCGGGGTGCGCAGGTCATGGCTGACATTAGCCAGGATATCTTTTTCCAGCTGGGCGGAGCGTTTGACTTCCTGCGCCATGTGGTTGAACTCCCGCCCCAGCAGGCCCAGCTCATCATTGCGGACTACCGGCACCTGAACATCATAGTTGCCGTCGGCAATCTCGCGGGCACCCTCCGAAAGCTGGCGCATCGGGCGGGTGAACCACCGGCTGAACAGCGCCGCCACCAACAGGTTGAGCGCAATCAAAAAGATGGCAACCGGAATCAGCACACTGCGCATGACCTCGGCGGCTGTTTCAATCTGTGCCAGGCTGGCGGATACGATCACACCGTAACTGCCGTCTTTGGTCAGGCAGCCCACCAGCATCTGCCGGTTGCCGCCGGATTCAATAATTTTGTACAGCGAACCCTCATTGTACAGGGCATGGCGGGCCAGGATGGCGGTTCGGGTGTCTGGGGTATATACCGTCATGTTATCGCCGAAAGTGGCCATGCTGTTGTGTAAAATGCAGGGGTAAAGCCCCTCCAAAAACTGCACGCTGCGGCAGGTGCTATCGCTGATATCAATGCAGCAGTTGTCCACATTGATCACGCCGTTTTCCAGTGCGGTTTTCAGGTTGGACCAGAACGTTTCGTTCTGCAGCGTCAGGGAACCATAATCCCGGCTGGAAATCTGGCCCCCGGCGGAATCAATCATTCCGGCGATCACGCTGGATTCGCGTTCCAGCCGCTTTTGAATGTTGCGGTTGTACATGGGCTGCAGGCCATAGGAGATCAGCCCCCACACCAGCCCAAGGGTCAGCACAGTAATACCGCACAAAAACAGCATCAGCTGGCCCTGCACCCCCAGCGCCCAGCCATGGGTGTGCGGTGCGCTGCCCGGTTGCTTTGGTTTACGCAAAATCGCGGCCCCCTAACGTTACTGTGCGGTATCAGGGTCAAACTTGTACCCCACGCCCCACACGGTAACAATATAGCCGCGGCAGCTGCCAAGGTGGCTGCGCAACATTTTAACATGGGTATCTACCGTGCGGTCCTCGCCATAATAGTCATAGTTCCACACTTTTTGCAAAATTTTCTCGCGGGAAAGGGCAATGCCCTTGTTGTTGACCAGAAACACCAGCAGGTCAAACTCTTTGGGGGTCAGCGGGGCTTCCTGCCCGGCCACCTTAACGCTGTGGCTGGCGGTGTCGATCACCAGATTCCCAAAGGTATACACATTACCCTCGGCAACCGGGGCGGGCATGGTGCGGGCCAGTACGGCCTTCACGCGGGCAACCAGCTCCCGCGGGCTGAACGGCTTTACCACATAGTCATCCGCGCCGCCCTCCAGCCCGGCCAGTTTGTCATATTCTTCGCTGCGGGCGGTCAGCATGATCACCGGCGTCATGATCTTGCGGGTGCGCATCTCGCGCAGGCAGGTCATGCCATCCATAAACGGCATCATAATATCAAGGATCACCAGGTCAATGCCGCCGTTTGCCAGCTCGGCCAGCGCCTGTGTGCCGTCCCCGGCTTCGGCACAGGTAAAGCCCGCGTACTGCAGGTGCTCGCGGATCAAATCCCGAATGCGCGGTTCATCGTCAACGATCAATACTCTTGCCATTTCTAATCCACCTCATCTGGGCGCAAATCACCCTTGAGTTACTATTACTATACCATAATAACGGCGAACCGTGGAGAATTTGTGAAAACTTTTTAAGTTTTTTTCAAATTTTTATCCGCCACGGTCTATTACGCAAACTGTACCGCAATTTTGCTCCGCCAGCTCTTGAAAGCCCGCGGGCAATGCGCTACAATATGGATGCAATGCCCGGCACATATTTTACAACGTGCGCCGGATGAAAAAAGGAAGTTGATCGCATGTTCTGGTTGATTTTGCTGATTGTTGTGGCGGCACTGTGCGCGCTGGTGCTGTTTTTGGTGGCTCCCGCCGCTGGCCGCAAGGAGCTGCGCACCCCCTTTGCGGGCCGCAATTTTGCCCACCGCGGCTATTTTGGCAAGGATCAGCGCCCGCCGGAAAACAGCCTGCCCGCCTTTGCCGCCGCCGTGCAAAACGGATACGGCATGGAGATGGATGTGCAGTTCAGCAGCGACCGTAAGCTGCTGGTGTTCCATGATGATACCCTGACCCGCATGACCGGCACCAAAGGCTGGGTGCGGGATTACCCCTATGACCAGATATGCCAGATGCCGCTGAAAGGCAGCGCCGAGCACGCCCCGCTGTTCAGTGAGTTTTTGCAGACAGTGGACGGCAAAACCCCGCTGATTATCGAGATCAAGAGCCGCCATGAATATACCGGCGAATATCTGGACGCCCTGTGCCACGCCACGCTGGACGGCCTGAAAGGCTACAACGGCCCCTATTGTATTGAAAGCTTTGACCCCCGCGTGGTCAAGCGCATCCGTAAATTTGCGCCGCAGGTACTGCGTGGCCAGCTGGTGGATAGTTACCGTGCTTACCGTAAGGAAGGCGCGAACCCCATCCATGCGTTTGTAATCAGCCACTGCTTTGGCAACTTTATGGCCCGGCCAGACTTTATTGCCTGGTGCCCGGACAAACAGAACTGGGCCGTGCGGCTGTGCGCCCGCCTTGGTGCCATGATGGTTATGTGGACCGCCCTGCCGGAGCATGACCAGGCCGCGCTGGAAAAACAGTACGATGCCGTCATCTTCCAGTGGTACCACCCGGAAGTCAAGTACAAATAAGAACCGCGGTTCTAAATACAGCAGCCCCCTCATATCGTTGCGTAAAAGCATTGCAACGTTTTTGAGGGGGCTGCATTTATGTTTTTATTTACAGTTACCAAACCTGGTCTGCGGCAGGCGGGAGCGCTTGCCCTTTGCGCTGTCTGCCTGGCTGGCACGGTTACGGCGGCGGTGCGCCTGGCGGGCAAAAGCGTGGCTGCCAGCGCTACAGTGCAAACCACAATTGAAAATACCCAGGATATCGGCACCTACTTTACCGGCTACGGTTTTGAGGTGGACTTGAGCACCGCCGCGGTGGACAAAGTGAAGATCCCCAAAAAGTGGGACGACAGCTTTACTGCCTTTAACCAGGTGGTGGGGGAAAGCGGCCTGACCCTGGCGGACTATAAGGGAAAAACGGTGGAAAAATGGACGGTACTCTGCCCGGCGCGCTCAGATGGCGCAACAGACACCTACTGTGTGCTGCTGGTATATAAAGCAAAGCCGGTTGGCGCCTACCTGCTGGAAAAGCCCTCCGGCGAGGTGAGCGGCCTGATTACCGCGGCCCAAACCGCCGCCGAAGCCGAACAGCAGGCCGCCGAAACCAGCGCTGCCCTGCCGGACGAGGCAGATTATCCCAGCGAGTAAGCAGGAAAGCGAGATATCGTCAGCCCACCGGCATAAAGCGTGTGACTGCTTTGTGCCGGTGGGCCGTTTGGTTATGTGTTAGAAAATTGCGCTTTTGCCGTAGAGGTGCACAGTGTGCGCCCGCGAGTTTGCGGGCGGATGACGGGGTGAGATATTCAGTACAGCACAACACCCGGGACGGTGCAAGCATTGTCTCCTACGAATTATTTTTTATGTTGGCTGCTCTTTGCAAAATAATCCTGTAGGGAACGGTCTTGACCGTTCCGGAACGCTGCGGCAAACATGCCACTCAAATGTGCCGCTCGCTCCGCCGCCTTAATCCCACTCCTCCCCCGGATATTTCATCCCCCACTCCTTGCGCAGCCGGGTCATGATGTCCATCACATCCCGGCTGTAGCCAAGGCACATGGCGGAAGCATCCCTGGTCTGCACGGCGTGCTCCATATCCAACATTTCATAATACAGGGCATCCGCCGTGCTGCCTGCGGCAACTTCGGTGCGGGCACCGGTCTCAGCATCCACAATCACGGCCTTATCGGCACGGGGGTACTCCATGATTTCAATATAGCCTTTTTCACAGCTGATCATTGCGCGTTTGGGCTGCTTGGAGTGCATCGAAAGCGCTACTGTGGCCATCTGGCCCAGACTGTTTTGCAGCAAAACGGTTGCCTGTTCATCGGACCCGGTGGGGGAGGGCTTCCACTGGCTGAGGATGTTGGTGGGCGTTTCCTCCATAAAGCTGCGCACGATGGAAAGTGCATACACGCCAATATCCAGCATGGCACCGCCCGCCAGGTTCATATTGAAAAAGCGGTTCTGCATGTTGTATTCTTTGTAGCTGCCAAAGTTCAGCGTCATGATCTGCACTTTGCCCAGTGCGCCGCTCTGCACGATCTCCCACAGCTTTTTGTAAAGCGGCATGTGCCAGATGGTCATGGCTTCCGCCATAATCAGGTGGTTGGCATCGGCCAGAGCGGCCATGCGTTCCAGCTCAGTGCTGTTCAGCGTGATGGATTTTTCCACCAGGATATGCTTGCCGTGGGTCAGAGCCTTTTCCATAAACTGGAAGTGGGTGTTGTGTGGGCTGGTAATGTAGATGATGTCCACATTTTCATCCAGGAACATATCATCAATGCAGTCGTACACCATTTCAATACCGTACTTTTCCGCGAAGGCAACAGCTTTGGCGTGGGTGCGGTTGCCGACGGCATACAGCTTTTTGCCCATCTTCTGCAAAGTCTGTGCCATCTCGTTGGCAATCACACCGGTGCCAAGCACAGCCCAGTTCAAGTTATCTTTCATGGTGGAACCCTCCTATGGCGTTTCTCCAACTGCCGGGCAGCCCGGGCGGTTATTTATCTGGCCCCGTTATACCGTGCAGGGGGGGCGCTTTGCAATGGGGCGGCGAAGCGCGGCAGATACAAAAAATCCCTGCCGTAGCAAACAGCAGGGAAAAGAAGTATAAAATGTTAAGGCAATACCGCATAATTCTAAGTGCCGATACGGCGAGCGAGGTGCGGCAGATGCCAAGCCAAAAGCGCAGATAATACTGGATGCTGCAAAGGTGAGCGCCGCCAGTGGCGGAAACAGCGAACCGAAGCAGGGGCAGCGGTCGCGGAGTGCGAGGGGCTTTTGCCCCCGAAGCACGATGCGGGTACCGCAACCCGACATTATCGAGCATTTTGGCAATGCAGATGCCGTGCCGCAGCTGCCGGAGCGGTGCTTAAGCCGCAAGGCGGGAATTGTGCGGTGTTGCCTTAAGCTTGCAGAACTTCGCGCTTTTTCCAACTGATAAAGCCGTACAGATCATTAAAAAAGAAAATGATAAAGTTGACGGCCACCGGAAGATACCCCGAATTTGTCAGCGAAGCCAGCAGCCACAGCACGATCAGCACCACATCATTGGCGGCATACCCTAAAGCATAATAGGATGACCGCAGCATGGTCAGTGCCGCCGCAAGGAAGCTAGTGATGACAGAGAGGGTGCTGAAAGCAAGATTTGGCGTGTCCAGTGCGGCCAAAATGCGGTAAAACAGCACCGTGACCACAACGCAGCTGGCCAGCAGCCCGGCAAACTGGCGCAGGTTCAACTTCTGGATGGCAACAGCATCGCCGCTCTCGGCAGGGTGCCGCAGCCAGGTGATGGCGGACCATACCGCCATGGGCAGCGCCATGCCCAGATAGGTGATCATCTCACCCCAGTAGCGGAACCGGAAGGAGATGATACCGTATAAAATACTGAACACGATCATCAGCACCTGCGCCCAAACGTTGCCTTTGGCCGCAAACACCAGGGAGGTAACGCCCACCAGCGCAGCAATCAGGGTGAGAGGGTCAAAGTTTGCTGCCAGAATATTGGAAACCAGCACAATAAAAAGCGAACAGAGCCAGAGCAGCCATTCCTTTTTGGTCAGGGTAGAAAACGGATTGTTCAATTTATACGCTCCTTTGATTCTTTTTGCTGGAGAAAGCAAAAATCAGCAGAACCAGAACAGATTATACCCTTTTCCAACCCCCTTGGCAATGGGCAAACGTTACGGGTGTTCGGCGGCATACTGCAAAAATTCCGGCGTTTTTGCCCAGTATTTGCAGCCCCAGTTTTCAAAGTTCCATTCGTCCATGTAGTCGTTGCACTCATAGTCAATATAGTACAGCGTATCGCCCTGCAAAATGAAATTGGTGGGAAAATAGTCAATGTTGGTGTGCGCCGGGTACAGCAGGCGGCACATGGCCTGCACCTGGCGGAGGCAGGTTTCGGGCAGGGCATCTTTCAGCACAAGGGTATACACGGTTTCGCCAGCAATGTATTCTTTCACAATGCGTTCCGCTTTGGTGTCAACATCCAGCATACGCGGCATCGGAATGCCGATTTCCTACAGGTGGTTGTAATCCCGTAGTTCGGCTTCGATCTTATTGCCAAACTGGTAATAGACGCAGGGTCCATGGTGAATCTGCTTAACCACGACCTGCTGCCCGTCCGCCATCTGCGCCAGGTAAGAATACCCGCCTTTGCCCTTGCCCAGCAGTTTGAGCAGGGAGTAGGCATTGCCATTTACCAAAACTGTTTCAGGCATAAAAGCACGCTCCTTGTGGGTTAATCATCAAAGAAAAACAGCTCTTCTACCGTGGTATGGAACACTTTTGCAATGTCCATTGCCAGCTTGAGGGAGGGATTGTATTTCCCTTTTTCCAGGTTCACAATGGTTTCGCGCCGGACGCCGACCAGCTCGGCAAGGTCTGCCTGCTTAAGGCCCTTTGCTTCCCGGTATTCTTTCAGTTTGGTTGATAAGGCCATGTTCAAAGCCCTTTCTTATCCATAAGATAGAAGATGATCGTGCGCACCACCGAAATCAAAATCAGTGCGGCCATCAAGCCATAACCGATGATTTCTGTGGTAAGAACCATACGGCCGACAGCGCAGGTAAAGCCAATCACAATAAAAGCTGCCACGCTGATTTAAGCAGATGGCATCGCATCTCCACAGGTTGGCTTCAGCCATTTCATCGGGGGATTCCTGCTTGTATTTTTTGACCCGGATGGCGCGGGAAACGAAATAATAAAAGCTGAAAGCAAAAATAACGTCTTGAACGGTCGTGTAATAATCTTTCCAGTCGTTCCGTGCCCACATCCAATAGTACATGGCAATCAGGATAGAAAAAATGATTTTATCAGCAACCAGTTCCCGTAATGATACCTTTTTCATGGTAAGCCCCTTTCTTTTATCTGCATCCATAAAGTGAGAAATTTCGCACGTGCTATGTGATGAATATATCACACGAAAGCTTCGGTGTCAATAGAAATGTGAGAAATTTATAACATTCTATGGAGTGAGGAAAGAGGAGTGGAAATCGGCCGAAACAGAGTCTTGCCGTTATTGTATCTGACAGCACGAGCTTTTTTGGGGGGCTATACGGTTGCTTTGCTGGGGAATATAGTGGGTACGAAAGTGTGTACCTGCAAAAGAAAACGCCGTAGATTCTAACGAACCTACGGCGTTTATTCTGGTGGAGGATGGGGGACTCGAACCCTCGACCTCTGCGATGTGAACGCAGCGCTCTAACCAGCTGAGCTAATCATCCATAACGAACAAGTAATATTATAGCCGGGAAATAGGTGTTTGTCAAGCGTTGGGCAGGGATTTTTTTGTAAAAAAGCCAAAACGCGGGAACTGTGCGCAGCAAGGGAAAAGTTCAGGGCATAAATAAAATCAGGAATTATGGAGTGGGCGCTATATTTATTCATACAATCTCGTTTATAATAAAAAGACATTCCAATATTGTTGTAAAAACTGGGGGAGAGCGCTTTGTCAAAATTACAGTTGCCGCGCCTGGCAGGCAAACAGCCGGCCGCGGCCCAGCCACAGCCCGAACGCCCGCAGGTGCCGCTGCTGGAAACAGACCCAGCCAAGGGCCTGACCGCGGAACAGGCAGCCCAGCGCATGGCGGCGGGGCTGGATAACCATGCGGCGGCTTCGCCGACCCGGAGCGAAACCGAGATCATTCGGGATAATATTTTTACGTTTTTCAATCTGGTTTTTATCGTGCTGGCGCTTTGCCTGGCATTGGTGGGGTCCTTTGCGAACATGACCTTTTTGGGGGTTGTGATTGCCAATACCATCATTGGCACGGTGCAGCAGCTGCGCAGCAAGCGCACGGTGGACCAGCTGACCCTTGTGGCGGCGCATAAGGTGCGCTGCCTGCGGGACGGAAAAAGCATTTTGCTGCCCAGCGAAGAGCTGGTGCGGGATGACATTGTGGAGTTTACCTCCGGCGAGCAGATCTGTGCAGACGCCGTTGTGTGCACCGGCAGCGCTCAGGCGAACGAAGCCCTGATTACCGGCGAAGCAGAGCCGGTGCCCAAGAACGTTGGCGATGTGCTGCGATCCGGCAGCTTTCTGGTATCTGGCCGGTGCACCGTGCGCCTGACCCATGTGGGTGCCGAAAGCTATGCCAGCAAGCTGGCAACCGAAGCCCGCGAGGGCGGCCACAAGGTTGCCAAGGGCGAGATGATGCGCTCGTTGGATGGGCTGATCCGGGTGATCGGCATTGCGCTGATCCCGATGGGCGTGGTAATGTTCCTAAAGCAATATGTCAGCCTGGAACTGCCGCTGCGGGATTCGGTGGAAGCTACGGTGGCGGCGCTGATCGGCATGATCCCCGAAGGGCTGTATCTGCTGACCAGTGTGGCCCTCGCCGTCAGTATGGTGCGGCTGGCGCAGCGCAAGGTACTGGCGCAGGATATGAATTGTATTGAAACGCTGGCCCGCGTGGATGTGCTGTGCGTGGACAAGACCGGTACCATTACCGAGGCACGGATGGAAGCCGGGGAGCCGCTGCTGCTGACCCCTGATGCTTGGCCGCAGGACAGGGTATACACCGTGCTGCATAGTATTTACGCGGGGACTGAACCGGATAACGATACCGCCCGCGCCATGGTACAGCGCTTTGGCAAACAGAACGGCACGCCTTGGCCGCGCCAAAGCGTGGTGCCGTTCAATTCCGCATACAAATGGAGCGCCGCGACCTTTGCCGAGGGCAGCTTTGTGGTGGGGGCACCGGAATTTGTGGCCGGTGCCCGCTATGCCGAGCTTGTTGCGCAGGTGGAGCCGCTTTTGGAAAAAGGCAGCCGCGTGCTGCTGTTGGCTCGCTGTGATGCTGAGCCGGACCCCAAGGTCGGGCTGGATGCTGACAAGCTGGAGTTTGTGGCCCTGCTGCCCGTTGCCAACCGCATCCGACCAGAAGCACCGGAAACGTTCCGCTACTTTGCCGAACAGGGCGTTGCCGTTAAGGTCATCTCCGGCGATAATCCCGTTGCCGTCAGCGAGGTGGCCCGTCAGGCGGGCATTGAGGGCGCAGAGCGTTATGTGGACGCCGCAACGCTGGATACCGACGAAAAAGTTGCCGAAGCCGTGCGCACCTGCACGGTGTTTGGCCGTGTAACCCCCGCCCAGAAGCGCAAATTCGTGAAAGCATTGCAAGCGGATGGCCACACCGTTGCGATGACGGGCGACGGCGTGAACGATGTGCTGGCCCTGAAGGATGCGGACTGCGGTATTGCCATGGCATCCGGTGCCCAGGCCGCCAGCCAGGTGGCCCAGCTGGTACTGCTGGAATCGGATTTTTCCGGCCTGCCTGCCGTTGTGGCGGAGGGCCGCCGCGTGATCAACAACATTCAGCGGTCGGCATCGCTGTTTTTGGTCAAGAATATTTTCTCGTTCCTGCTTACCTTTATCGCGCTGTTCATCACCATGCCGTATCCGCTGCAGCCGCTGCAGCTTTCGCTGCTGTCGATGGTCACCATCGGCATCCCGTCCTTTATTCTGGCGCTGGAGCCCAACCACGAGATGGTGCACGGCAAATTCATCCAGAATGTTCTGCGCGCGGCCCTGCCCGGCGGTTTGAGCGACCTGCTGCTCATTTTGGGTATCGAAGCCTTTGTGTTCGCATTTGAGCTGCCCATCGGCACCCTGACCACCCTGACAACGCTGCTGTTGTTGGCTGTTGGCATGGCGGTATTGTGGGATGTGTGCAAGCCGTTCACCGTGGCTCATGGTGTGCTGTGGGGCGGTATGCTGATTTTGGCCGGTGCGGCGATCGCGCTGCTGGGCGGGTTCCTCGGCCTGGAACGTCTGGATATGCGCGGTATGCTGATTTTGATCGCCTTTTTGCTGCTTGTTGTGCAGACGCTGCACAGCATGGAGCGCGGCCTGACCGCCGTTGGCGATGCCGCTGCGCTTGTGTGGAAGCGTCTGCCGCGAAAGAGCAAAGCGGAAGAAAACTACTGAATTTCCGCGCAGGAGCACAATAAATAAAAATGGCATGTACTGCTCACGCACAAGAGTGCAGTACATGCCATTTTTGGTTATCCGGGAAGCAGCTGTGAAGGGGGGCAGTTAAAAAATTATACTTCCAAAATGTTTGCCAGTTTCCCCAAATCCGTATAATCCCCAATCACTGCATCCACACCCAGCGTTTCCAACTCGGCGGGCTTTTTCATGGAAGCAATGCCGACCACCTTTTTGGCTCCCGCGCGCTGGGCGGATTCAATGCCGGCACCGGAATCTTCAAAGATTACACAGGTTTCCGGTGCAACGCAAAGGCACTGGGCGGCTTTCAGATACAGATCCGGCGCAGGCTTGCCGGGCAGGGTGCCGTCGTTGTAAATCACTTTGTCCAAATCAAACCAGCGGTCCAGCCCCAGCGTATCAAAAAAGAAACGGACATTGTTCCCGCAGGATGCTGTGGCAATCGTGCGGGGAATCTTATGCGCCGCAAGGAAATCCAAAAATTCCACCAGTCCGTCCGCCAGTTTGTAATCCGGGCTCTGGCGGCAGAGGGCGCGGTAAATCGTTTCCTCGGCTTCCTCTTCCTCGTCTGCTTCCTGTTGGGTAAAGGGGCGGCCAAAGAAATACTCCAGGGTATCGCCTGTGTTGCGGCCGTGGACCCAGGTCTGGAACTCTTCCGGTGTAATGCGGCGGCCCAGTTTTTCCGTCATGTACTGCTGCCATGCTTTCTCCTGGAATGTTTCGTCAAAAAAACATGGTGCCGTTAAAATCAAAAATAGCGTTAAGCATGCCAGGCTCCTTTCTGTATGGGGGTCAGCGCTTGCCGCCGCGCTTTAAGCGCTGGTCGGTGCCAAAAAACTTGAAGATCTGGCAGCTGCCCAAAATGCGGCTGGCTACTTTTTCGGTGTAGCGGGCTTCAAAAATGGAACTATCCACAATGTTGGAAGTGTAAATGGTGGGCCGGTGGCAGAGCATACGGGTGTTGATCAGCTCATACAATACGCTGATGGTCAGCTGGCTGATGTACTCGGTGCCCAGGTCGTCCAGAATCAGCAGGTCGGCCTCCTTGCAGGCATCCAGCCAGGGGTCTTCGGCGGCACGGTCAAAGTGTTCGCGCCCCAGCTGAGCGGCCAGCGCGGCGGAGCTGGTGTACAGCACATCAAACCCGCGGTTCAAAACTGTGTCTGCAATGGCAAGTGCCATGTGGGTTTTTCCCAGCCCGGCACTGCCAATAAACATCAGGCCGCGGCTTTCCGGCGTAAAGCTGTTGGCGTACCGCTGGCAGTAGGCCAGCACTTTGCCCATGTAGTCCCGCGGGGTGCCACCCAGCTCCGGCTCCGGCTCGGCGGGGTAGCGGTCCAGTTCGAAGGTATCAAAGCTGCACAGGGCCAGCGGGCTTGCGGCGTTGATCTCCTCCCGCCGCAGGGTGCGGGCTGCTTCGGCCACGCAGCTGCAGGGACGACCGTTCACCATGCCGGTATCCTTGCAGGTGGGGCAGGTGTAGTGCGGAACAAAACCCTCCGGCCCAAGGCCCAGCGTGGCATAAGCAGCTGTCAGGCGCTCGTCTGCCGTTTTCAGTGCTGCGGCTGCGGCGGTCTGGTCCGCGCCGCGGGCGGCAGCCAGCGTCAGGGTCAGCCCGGCGTGGGTGCGGGCGTCCTCGGCGGCGCGCAGCTCCGGGTGGGCAGCCAGCGCTGCGGCACGGTCACGCTCGGCTGCTGTTACGGCCTGCTGGCGGCGGGCCGCAATGTGGCGCAGTGCTTCGCGGAAGAGTTCATCTTTGGTGCGCATGGCTTATCCCTCCGTGTCATCGTCAAAAACATCATTCCAGTTGGTCTGGAACAAGTCGGTTTTGGGGGCGGCTGGCTTTGCCCCGGTGGTCAGAATGTTGCTGCCCGCCAGCTGGCCCTGACCGCGCACCGCCGATACCGTGGTTAGTCCCTGCGCGTACCAGGAGCGCAGAATGCCGTCCACATAGCGCACTGTGCGGTGATTGTCCGCCCGCAGCAGGGCTTCCTCAATCATGTCCGCGCCAAAACGCCAGTCCTCGTGCCAGCGGGCAATGGCCCCGCGCTCCCAGCGGCTGAGCTGCGCAGGGGCGATGCCAAACAGGGCGGCAGACTCGATGCACCAGCTTTCCCGCTGGGCCTGCTGCTTTAAGTAACGTTCGGCGTCCTCGCCGGTTTCCACCCCGGCATCCCGCCATTTCAAAAGTTCGCGGCTCAGCGCGCCAACGGTGCGGCGGCCCTGGCGGGCAACTTCGGCGCAGCAAAGCAGCACAACATCCGGCTGCCAGCCATCATTCAGATACAGGCTGACCAGCCGCTGCATCTCGGTTCGGCTGAGTGCCTTGCCGAATGCGGTCTGCGCTTCCTCGCATAGGACCGAAACATAAGGGTCGTTCAGGGTGGTCAGGTCGATGGCGGAAGCTTTCTGCATTTCGGTTTTGGGCAGGGGCGCATCCCGGTCACTGACCAGCAGCCCGGCACCGGCCCAATACTGCATGGCGCGCTTGGCGGCCTCAATGCTGGGCATGCCAAGATCCCGCGCCATGGTGCGGGGGTCGGTTCCGCCGCCGCCCAAAAGATACAACGCGGCGCGGATGGTATCGCCGTCTGCGCGGGCCAGGTGCGCGAACACCAGCCGCGGCACGGCAACACTTTCCCCATTTTGTTCCGCCAGCCTGTAACCCATGGCGTCAGATCCCCCTTTTACCCCAGTATAATATTAAATATTATACCATTGGCAGGGTAGGGTGTAAAGCGGCAAAACAAGACAGCAAAAACGCAAAAAATAGCAGTTCAACCAAATTGCAGCCCGGCATTTTGTACGGAATTGCCACAAAAAAGCTCTTGCATATGGGGATGTTTTACAATAAAATAAAAGAAAGAGAGCGATTTATCGGTTGAAATGACAGAACAGGAGTGAGACACATGGCAATCAATATGGTCAAATTACCCACCCAAAAACAGGATCTTGTACTGCGCGTGGCAAAGGGGCACTTTGCCACAAGCCACAGCCATATCAATTATTACATTGACGTTACCATGCAAAAGACCCGCCTTTCTGAGGCGCGCGCCGTGGCACTGGAACTGGTCAGCTCTTATACCCACACCACCATCGTGGATACCATCCTCTGCCTGGACGGCACCGAGGTGATCGGCGCCTGCATGGCCAGCGAGTTGACCCGCGACGGCTATGTAAACATGAACGCCCACCAGACCATCTATGTGGTCACGCCGGAACACACCACCGGCAGCCAGTTGCTGTTCCGCGAAAATACCTCCCCCATGATCGCGGGCAAACATGTGCTGATCCTGGCAGCATCCGTTACCACCGGTTATACCGCGCAGGCTGCTGTGGAAGCGATCAATTATTACGGCGGCCAGGTAGTTGGCATTGGCGCAATCTTTGCCACCCAGACAGAGTGCGCAGGCTACCCCGTTACTTCCATCTTTAACCCCAACGACCTTGGCGATTACCAGAGCTATGATTCCCGCGACTGCCCATGGTGCAAACAGGGCAAACGCATTGACGCACTGGTCAATCCGCCGCAGGCTTTTTTGGCTATTCCAGCCTGTAACATGCCAAAAGAATCGATAAGACATCCAGTATTATCTGCGCTTTTGGTGGTGGAACTTAGAATTATGCGGTATTGCCTTATGAAAATTTTTATGAAAACCTCTTGACTCTGACGCTGCGTAATAGAGTACGCTGGAATTGCCGCAAGGGAAGGGAAAACCCATGATGACCGTAAGTGAAGTAAGCCGCCTGACCGGCTGCAATATTACGATAAAATCGGCTTGTTGCACCCAAGCGGACACACCGAAGCGGGCTACCGCCTGTATGGCGATACAGCGCTGGCAGCTTTGCAGCAGATCCTGCTGTTCCGGGAAATGGAATTCCCCTTAAAAGATATCAGGCAGATCATGACCCAGCCGGGATTTGACCGCGAAAAGGCGCTGACACAGCAAATGGAGCTGCTGACGCTGAAAAAGCAGCGCCTGGAAAACCTGATCGACCTTGCCCGCAGGATGCAGCAGACAGGAGGAAAACCAATGGATTTTACCGCATTTGATACCACAAAACTGGAAGAATATGCCCGCCAGGCAAAACAGGCGTGGGGTACAACTCCGGAGTACCAGGAATTTGAGGGAAAAAGCGCCAAACGAAGTGAAAGGCAATACCATCAACGAATAAATTGTGGCGGCGTTCGGCACTTTGCAAAAGGACCCGGCGGGAGGAAGGTGAAAACACTGAAGAATGTTCTCGGCAGATACCTTGCAGCAGGCATTGGTGCAGGATTATGGCCGCCTGTGTACATTGGCAAATAAAATTTTGCAGGACAGCCATCTGGCGCAGGATGCTGTGCAGGAAAGCTGGCTGCGGCTGAACCGGGCACGGCCCGATACGACCGATGCGGAAAAGCTGCGCCATTTGCTGCTGGTCACGGTGCGCCATACGGCCCTGAACATGCGGCGGAGCCGGCGGGCCGAACCGGCAGAAGATGCAGTATTTGCCGCCCTGCCGGATGCTGGCCCGCTGCCGCAGGAAAAGCTGGAACGCAGCGAGGCCGTGCGCTGCCTGCTGGCGGCAATGCAGGCGCTGGAAGAAACCGACCGCGCCATCTTGCAGCTGCAATACGGGCAGGGCATGACCGGGGCACAAATTGCGGCAGCACTGGGGCTGCACGCCGCTACGGTGCGCCAGCGCAGCCGCCGCGCCCGGCAAAAGCTGAAACAATTACTGGAACAGGAGGGCCTGACCTTATGAAAGAACCATTGGATGAACTGCTGGTGCAGGCGTGCGCCGCCCAGCAACGCGCGGATCTGGCGGCGCTGGAACAGCTGGAACCAGCCAATGTGCCAATGCCATTTGTGCCGCAGGTGCGCCGCACACCCCGGCGGCTGCTGAAAACGGTCATCATAGCCGCCGTCTGCGCAGCATTGGTTACCACCGTGTATGCCTTTTGGCCAAGAGTTGCCGTGATCCTGGAGGGCAGCCGGGCATACCTTGCCGTGCAGGAAGCGCCGCAGAACAGCATCCCCATGGAACAAATGCAGCTGACCTATGTTCCGGAAGGATGTACCGTGGCATGGGACGACAGCACCTATCAGGAATACGGCGTGTACTACTGCCTGATCGATAACGGCAAGCAGAGCAAAGAACACCAGGTGCTGGGCATTGCCCAAATGCCGCTGGAAAACAAAGTCAACATTCAGGGCCGCAGGTCGGATGATGCCATTACCGAGGAAGATGAAGAAAACATTGCACAGCAGTTCGTGCTTGTGGATGATATTGCAGCTTTGACGGCAGAAGAGATTCAGGAACGCAGCGTAGTGACATGGACAGCAGGGGACAGCTACTATGTGGCATCGGTACACCACTGGCAGGATAAAGCGGAAGTGGTGGAGATTTTGCAGGGGATACGGTAAGAGCAAACGGCCCCTGCGCCCTGCCGTACTGCCAGCAATAGAAAGTGTGATATGCTCTGCCTTTCTGTAGGGCGGGGTCACCCGACCGCGCCGGGCCATGGTCGGAACTGTACATTAAAAATATAAGATGAACCAACAAATTGTTTGTAGGGGGCGGCGTCCCCGACGCCCCGGAAGGAGCCTGGTCATAAATCCCATGATAACAGATAAGCAGGGTTCCGGAACGGTCAAGACCGTTCCCTACAGTGCACGATAAAAGCCCACCAATCTTGTTCCACTATCCCAGCACCCAAAAAAAATTCTGAGCGGCACGCCCGCGCCGCGGTCCACCACAATTATTCTTTATTATTTTTTCTTTCTTAATTAACCAAAAAATCCGCCCCTTTTTTGCAAAAGGAGCGGATTTTTTAGCTTAGTTCAGTTTTAGGCGCTTGAGCTGGAATATAGGTGCAATTACAGCAAGCCTTCGTTGCCCAGAACTTCCTTGGTGTCGCGGGCAATCATCAGCTCTTCGTTGGTCTCGATGACCAGGGTGCGAACCTTGGCACCCCAAGCGGTGATTTCCACAACATCTTTGTTCTGCTTGTGGGCGTTGGCGTTCTTGTCGGTATCCACGCGGATGCCCAGCCAATCCATGTGGTGGCAGATCTTGGCACGGGAGTCAGCGTCATGCTCGCCGATACCGCCGGTGAACACGATGGCGTCAACACCGCCCATAGCGGCAATGTAGCTGCCGATGGTCTTCTTGATCTGGTAGTTCAGCATATCGCTGGCCAGCTGTGCGCGCGGGTTGCCGGCGGCGGCTGCTGCCTCAACGTCACGCTTGTCGCTGGAAACGCCGGAGACACCCAGCAGGCCGGACTTCTTGTTCAGAATCTCGTCCAGCTGGTGGCCGGTGATGTTCAGGGTGTACTTCAGGTAGTTGACCACAGAAGGGTCGATATCGCCGCAGCGGGTGCCCATCATCAGGCCGGCCAGCGGGGTCATGCCCATAGAGGTATCCACAACCTTGCCCTGGTCAACTGCAGCAATGGAAGAACCATTGCCCAGATGGCAGGTGATCAGCTTCAGGCGGTCGATGGGCTCTTCCAGATATTCGGCAGCGCGGTAGCTGACGTACTTGTGGCTGGTGCCGTGGAAGCCGTAACGGCGCACGCCGTACTTCTCGTAATATTCATACGGGATGGCGTACATGAAAGCCTTCGGCGGCATGGTGGAATGGAAAGCGGTATCAAACACGGCAACATTGGGGATATCGCCAAAGACCTTTTTGGCGGCCTCGATACCCAGGATGCCGGCAGGGTTGTGCAGCGGGGCCAGGGGGCTCAGCTCGCGCAGGGTCTCGATCACTTCGGGGGTGATCAGGCAGCTGGCCTGGAACTTTTCGCCGCCGTGGACCACGCGGTGGCCGATGGCGTTGATCTCGCTGACATCATCAATGACCTTGCCATCGCCGGTGGTCATCTTCTTCACGACCTCAGCAAATGCTTCGGTGTGGGTGGGGAAGATGGCCGGGGTGGTGGCTTTATTGCCGTTGGCTTCATGGGTAATCATGCTGCTTTCCATGCCAATGCGCTCGCACAGGCCCTTGCACAGCACCTTCTCGCCTTGCATATCAATGAGCTGATATTTCAGGCTGGAAGAACCACAGTTGATAACAAGGATCTTCATTGGATTTGTCCTCCTTCAAAATTTAAGAACCATGCCGGGCGGGACCCGGTTTTTGTATTGGCCCTTTTGTATCAGACAAATTTATTATATAATGAAGCAGAAAACATTGCAAGGCTCTTTTCGGCACAAGCGAACAGAATTTGCGAAGAATCAGGGGTAGACGATATGAATTTTGTCGGCATCATTGCAGAGTATGACCCGTTCCACAGCGGCCACGCATTGCAGCTGCGCATGCTGCGGCAGCGGGGGGCCAGTACCATCGCGGTGTGCATGAGCACCGGCGTTGTGCAGCGCGGTGGGGTACCCATCCTGCCGGAAGCTGTGCGGGTGCGCGCAGCGCTGGCTGCCGGGGCGGACCTGGTGGTGGCGCTGCCTGCGCCCTATGCCAACGCCAGCGCAGAACAGTTTGCCGCTGCCGGGGTACATCTGCTGGCCGCGCTGGGGTGCGATACCCTTGCGTTCGGTGCCGAAACCCCGGAGCCCGCCCCCTTGCAGGCAGCGGCTGCCGCGCTGTGCAGTGCGGCGTTCCCGGCGGCGCTGCGCAGCCAGCTGGAAAGCGGCCTGCCCTTTGCCGCCGCCCGTGCCGCAGCCGCCGAAACATTGTGCCCCGGTGCTGCGGATTTGCTGCAAACGCCCAACAACATTTTGGGGATCGAATACTGCAAGGCCATTCTGCGGCAGGGGGCAGCCATGCAGTTGCTGCCCCTGCCGCGTCTGGGCGCAGCCCATGGCACCGCCCAGACCGGCCAGGTGCAGGGGCAGGCACTGGCTTCGGCATCCCATATCCGGCAGGTGGTGCATACGCAAGGAATCAAGGCTGCCAGCCCCTTTGTGCCGCAGACAGCCATGGAGCTGTACCGCCAGGCCGCGGAACAAGGTCAGCTGGCGGACCCGGAAAAGTTCAGCACCGCAGTGCTGACTTTGCTGCGCACCAAAACGCCGGAGCAGCTGAGTACCTTACGCGGCGCGGGCGAAGGGCTGGAAAACCGCCTGTATGCCGCAGCCCGCGAAGCAGAAACGGTAAATGATCTGTATGACCGCCTGAAAACCAAGCGCTACCCCACGGCCCGCCTACGGCGACTGGTACTGGATGCTGTGCTGGATGTGCCCGCTGCGGGCCTGCCCGCGCTGCCGCCGTACCTGTTGGTGCTGGGGGCAAAGCGCAGCGCGCTGCCGCTGTTAAAGCACGCAAAAATTCCGGCGGGCACCAGCCTTGCGGGTTTGGCGGGGCAAGACCAAAAACTGCAAATTGCTGCTGATATGCACAGCAAAGCGGTTGATTTTTCGTTACTTTGCCGGTACAAAATACAGCCCATGGGGCTTGCGTACACGGCGCATGTAGTGCTATTATAATATATTTATGGATAAAAAGTGTGCTGAGTTGAAATTTTGTTGCACTTTTAACACGCAAAATCGTTGCGAAATGAGGAAAAACAATGGCACTACATGTCATGGACGAAGCCAACCAGTGTCTGGGCTGCAAAAAGCCGCGCTGCCAGCAGAGGTGCCCCATCCAGACTAATATCCCCGAAGTGATCCGCCTGTTGAAAGCCAACAAGCTGGACGAAGCAGGCCGCAAGGCGGGAATTGTGCGGTGTTGCCTTAAGGATAGGGGATAAGGGGGGCGTTATTCCGTTCCGCACAGCTCAAATTCGTTTTTGCGGCAGCGGATCAGCCCATCGTCCCGCATTTTGCCCAGCTCCTTGGAAAGTGCGCTGCGGTCCAGGTTCAGGTAGTCCGCCAGCTGCTGGCGGTCAAACGGGATGGAAAAATGCGTGCTGCCCGCCCGCACTGCCTGCGCGGAAAGATAGGTCAGCAGCCGCCCACGCGCACTTTTTGGTGTGGTACACCGGATGCGTTGGGAGAGCGCCAGGTTTTTCTGCATAGAAAGCAGTAACAGGTTGTGCAAAAACTTGGGGTACCAGCTGGCGGCAGTGTTTTGCTGCTGCAGCATGGGTACAAGATCCAGCCATAAAATTTCGCACGGCTCCGCGGTGGCCACATCCACCATCAGCGGCTCGCCGCACAGGGCATAAGTTTCGGCAAACGCCTGCCCGGCTTCCACATGGCTCAAAATGCTTTTGTTGCCCCACAGGTCGTTGGATTCTACGTTTACGCTGCCGCTTTGCACAATGCCGATCTCATGTACCACACGGCCCGCATGGTAGATCAGAGCGTTTTTGTCATAACGCTGCACACGGATGCAGTGGGCGGCGCGCAGGGCGGCAAGTTCGTCCGCCGTCATGCCACGGAAAAGCTGGATGGGGGTGCTGGCTGTTTTTTCCATGGGATTCCTCGCTTTTTGTGGTTATAACCACAGATTTATTGGCCTGATGGCATTATAATACAAGCACAGTAAAAAGAAAAGAGCAGCGCGCCGCACAGCAATGCACGGCATTGAACGGCGCGGAGAAAGGAACACCCTCTATGATTCGCAAAATTATCCAGATCGATACCGATAAATGCAACGGCTGCGGTGCCTGTGCCAATGCCTGCCACGAAGGTGCTATCGCCATGGTCAACGGCAAGGCCAAACTGATGCGGGATGACTACTGCGATGGCTTCGGCGACTGCCTGCCCCATTGCCCCACCGGCGCTATCACCTTTGTGGAGCGCGAAGCCGCCGCTTATGATGAAAAGGCTGTGGAGGAAAACAAGCGTCAGAAAGCCGCAGCCGCCCAAAAGCCGCTGGGCGGCTGCCCCGGCAGCGCGGCCCGCAGCGTGTTCCACCAGCCTGCGCCGCAGATGCACCACGGCTGCCCCGGCAGCCAGATGCGCCAGATGCAGCATAAGCCGGAACCGGCAGGGAGAGGACATGCCGGTGTTGCGGTCTCAGCTTTCCCAATGGCCGGTGCAGATCAAACTGGTTCCGGTCAACGCCCCCTACTTTGATGGGGCCAAACTGCTGATTGCAGCGGACTGCACGGCCTATGCTTACGCCAACTTCCATCAAAATTCATCCGCGGCCATATCACGCTGGTGGGCTGCCCCAAGCTGGACGATGTGGATTACAGCGAAAAGCTGACCCAGATCATCCGCGAAAACAACATCCAGAGCGTGACAGTGGTGCGGATGGAAGTGCCCTGCTGCGGCGGGCTGGAACGCGCCGCCAAGGTGGCCTTGCAGAACAGCGGCAAGTTCATCCCGTGGCAGGTCATCACCATCTCCATTGACGGCAATATCCTCAGCGAGCTGTGAGATAAGCCCGCTTTTGACAAAAAGCAAATTGGATAAAAATAAAACTGCCTGGATCGTTTGCACACTGCAAACAGGTTCAGGCAGCTTTTCTATTCTTTTCAGATACACCCTCGTGTTACCGGCGGACAGACGACCGGCAGAGGCTTGCCCTTTGCGGGAAACAGCGCTGCGGGCAGCAGCAGAATGAAGGGGTCGGCGGAGAACAAAAAGCATTTGTTTTCCATCAAAAAGTAAACCAGGATCACCGTCAAAAACAAAGTTTCGCCCGTGCAGCGGTTTTGGCACAGCCGCCACATCAACAGCAGGAAGATGACCTCAATCACCACGGCCCCCAGCACACCCTTGTTCATCGGGATGGCAAGGAAAGAGTTATCAATGGCGTGGTGCTCGTCTCCATCAGTGGCAAGGCCACCCAAAAGGGTAACGGCCTTGGGCATGGCATCATGGTACCAGCCGGGCACCCCGTCCTGCTCCGGGTGGTAGAGGGGATACCCCCAGAACACATGGTGCCAGATCTCGAACCGGCCGGAAAGCAGGCCGTTCAGTTTGTCCAGCAGCGGGGTGGCGGTGGGATGATCCGGGTCAAACAGCCGCCCGGCCAACAGGCTGAACCCCAGCGCCAGCGGTGCGGCAGCCAGGGCCATGCCGTGCCAGATGCGGCTTTCAAAAAAGGCGGGCAAGGCACGCTGCAGCAAAAACAAAACCAGCAGCAGTACCATGGCAATGCCTGCCCCGCGGCAGCCGGGCACCAGCAGCGTGTAGGCTGCTAGGGCAGCCAGGCCGCCCCAGTCCCACCAGCGCAGGCGCGGCCAACGCAGCCAGCCCCAGGCAAAAAATACACCGGCCAGCCGGGCACCGTACCCGTTGTAATGGCCATAGCCGTAATCCCAGTTGCGGCAGTAGTACAGGTAGGGCACCAGCGGCGTTGCGGCGTGCAGCAGCTGCACCGCCAGCAGCCCGCCAGCCGCTGCGGCAAGGTAGACCTGCAGCACCCGGCGCAAATCAACATCCTTGGCACCAATGCCAAGCAAAACGGCAAACAAAAACCATTGGTCGTGCCCGTATGCGGTGGTAAACACCGCAAAAGCGGCCAACGCGGCAGCCGTCAGCGCCTGTTGTTTGGTCTGCCACTGGGTCAGCAGCAGGCTTTTGGCAACCAGCAGCACCGCCGCCGTAACGGTTAAGGCGATGCGGCACACATGGCTGAATGTGGGCAGTGTGTTTTGAATGTTGGAGCTGAATACCTCCGATAAAACCAGCAGCAGCGCCACGGCAGCGCAGAACACACGCTCGCCCTTGGCCTGTGCTGCTGGGCTGACCGGGCGGAAAAGCCGGTCAGGTGGTTGTGTGGTCATCAAACCGGCCTCCTTTCCGCATTGGTTCGGTTTGAATTTTGTGTATACTTTTTAGCATACACAAACAGTATACCATAGTTTTGTGCAAAAGAAAAGCAGGGCCGTGCCGCTTTTGCCGCAAAGCAGCAAAAGGCAAAGCATAGCCCTGCAAAATTGCTTATTCTACCCCAGTTTCAGCGGCGTACTCTTCAATCAGCTCGCGCTCCAAAAACGGCGTTTTAACACCCTCGCGGTCACGGTAGGCTTCGTGGCCTTTGCCAATTACGGCAATCAGGTCGCCCTCCTGCGCGTGGTCAATGGCGTAATGCAGGGCATCCAGTCGGTCGGGAATTTCCACATACTTGGCGTCCGGGTTGCCCTTGGCCATGCCGGTTTTGATGTCCGCGATAATATCTTCCACTTTTTCAAAGCGGTTGTTGTCTTCGGTCAGGATGCTGAAATCCGCCAACTTGGCGCACACTTCGCCCATGCCGTAACGGCGCAGCTTGCTGCGGTTGCCGCCGCAGCCGAACACCACGACCAGGCGGTTGGGGTTGTACTCCCGCAGGGTTTCAATCAGGCTTTCGGTGGCGGCTTCGTTGTGGGCATAGTCGATCAGGATGGTGAACTTGTGGCTGATGGGCACCAGCTCCACACGGCCCTTGACCAAAGCCTTTTTCAGTCCCTCATGGATGGGGGCATCCGCAAGGCCCAGCACCTTGCCCACGCCGATGGTGGCCAGGGCGTTGTAAATACTGAACAGCCCCGGCATGCCCACCTGTACGTCCAGCGTGTGGCCGTCCGGCTCGGTCAGGGTGAACTCAACGCCCAGCATCTCCTTGTTGCGCAGCAGGCGGTACTGCTCGCTGGCACGGTAATCTACCTTGGGGGCGTGGATGCCATAGGTAACCAGCTTGCAGGTGTGGCCTTCCAGCAATGCTTCGGTGTTGGGGTCATCGGCGTTTACCACGCCGACATCGCAGCGCTGGAACAGCTTGCCTTTCCAGCTGCGGTATTCCTCAAAGCTGGAATGTTCGCCGGGGCCGATGTGGTCCGGGTACAGGTTGGTGAACACGCCCACTTTATAATGGATGCCCGCCACGCGGTCCATCATAATGCCCTGGCTGGAAACTTCCATCACGCAGGCATCGCACCCCGCATCCGCCAGCTGGCGCAGGATCTTTTGCAGCTCATAGCTCTCGGGGGTGGTGTTGTTCAGGTCATAGTGGTGGCCGGGGTAATACACGCCGTTGGTGCCGACCATGCCGACCTTGTGACCTGCGGCTTCCAGCACAGCCTTGATCATGTGGGTGGTGGTGGTTTTGCCCTTGGTGCCGGTCACGCCAACCATCGTCATTTCCAGCGCGGGACGGCCAAAATAGGCGGTTGAAAGCAGCGCCATGGCGTAACGGGTGTTCTCGAACTTGACCACAGTCACATCCGGCAAAGCGGCCAGCACCTCGGCGGGCAGGTCGTGCTGGATGGCCAGCACGGCGGCGCCTTTGGCGGCAACGTCCGCGGCGTAATCATGGCTGTCCCGCTGGGTGCCGACGATGCAGACAAACAGACCGCCCGGCGTTACCTTGCGGGAATCATAGTAAATGTCAGTCACTTCGGTATTCAGGCAGCCCTGAACAAGTGTATAGTCCAGATTTTTCAGCAGTTGTTTTAACAGCATGTTGTTATCACCTCAGCGTTTTACAAAGTATTCATCGTACCAGACTAAGAACATAAAAATGCACCAGATCTGCCGCCAGTTATCCCGCTTGCCGGAAATATGCTGGTCCAGCATGGCATTCAGCTCTTTTGTGCGGAAAAACTGCTCCGCGGCGGGGGTGTTAAATGCCTTGCGCACAACGCCCGCATACTGCTCATCCCGCAGCCAGGCGCGTACCGGAACAGGGAAGCCGAGCTTCTTTTTGTCTGCCGTTTTGGCGGGAATGGTTTTTTCTGCCGCACCGCGCATCGCAATCTTGGTCTGGTTGGCGTTCACCTTGCACTTGGTCGGAATATGACTTGCCAGTTCAAATACTTTGCGGTCCAGGAACGGCACGCGCAGCTCCAGGCTGTTGGCCATGCTCATCTTGTCGGCTTTCAGCAGAATATCGCCCACCATCCACAGGTTCAGGTCGCAGGTTTCCATCTGGGTTACAGCGTCCTGCCCTTTGGAAAGCTCAAAGTACGGGCGGGAAAGGTCGGTGGGCAGCTTGCCGGGGTGGTAGTTTTTCAGCAGCTTTTTCTTGCGGTGCTCATCCATCAGGTTGGTGTTGCCGATGTAACGCTCCGCCAGCGGCTTGCCGCGGCGCACCAAAAAGTTGATGCCATGCACCGGCGGCAGCAGGTCCGCCACCGCGCCGATGGCCCGGCGGATGGGCAGGGGAATCTTGTCATACCAGGTTACGGTAAACGGCTCTTTATAAATGTTGTACCCGCCGAAAAATTCATCGGCACCCTCGCCGGACAGGCAGACCTTGACCTGCTTGGATGCTTCGCGGTTGACAAAGTACAGCGCGACCGAAGCGGCATCCGCCAGAGGCTCATCCATGTGGTACTGGATCTTGCCCAGGTTGGCCCAGTATTCCTCCGGCGTAATGCGGTAAGCGTAATTCTTGACCCCGATGTGCTTGGAAAATTCCTGTGCATAGTCGGTTTCGTCATACTGCTTGTTGGCAAAGCCAACGGTGAATGTTTTGTCCACATGGGCCAGCGCGGCCATGTAGCTGGAATCCACGCCGGAAGAAAGGAAGCTGCCAACCTCAACATCCGCGATCTTGTGTGCCTGCACGCTCTCTTTCATCGCCGCGCTGATCTCGTCCTCCCACTCTTCCAGTGTGCGGGAATCATCGGGGTCAAACTTGGGCTGCCAGTAGCGCTGCACCGTCAGCTGCCCGGCTTTCCATTCCAGCCAGTGGGCGGGCATCAGCTTTTTGACGCCCTTGAAGAACGTATCCTCCCCGGGGGAATACTGGTAGGAAAGATACAGCGGCAGCTGCTCTTCGTTCAGCTCTTTCTTGAAGCCGGGGTGGGCCAAAAAGCTTTTGATCTCGCTGCCAAACAGCAGCTCGCCGGCATCGTTTTGGTAATAATAGAACGGCTTGATGCCAAAATGGTCGCGCGCGCAGAACAACGTTTCGTTCTTGCGGTCCCAGATGGCAAAAGTGAACATGCCGCGCAGCTTTTGCAGCATCTCCTTGCCCCACTGCTCGTACCCGTGCAGCAAAACTTCGGTGTCGGACCGGGTGGCGAAGGTGTGCCCAGCGCGCATCAATTCGGCGGTCAACTCCTGGAAGTTGTAGATCTCGCCGTTAAAGATGACGGCGAGGTTCTGGTCCTCATTGAACATGGGCTGTTTGCCGCCCTCCAGATCAATGATGGAAAGGCGGCGCTGACCAAGGGCTGCCGGGCCTTCAATAAACTGGCCCTGACCATCGGGGCCGCGGTGGGCGATGGCATCCATCATGCCCTGCAAAATTTCCTGCATGTCGGCGCGTGTGCCGACAAAGCCAACAATTCCACACATGGTTATAATCCTCAACTGGCTGCGGAGTTAAAAACAAACCGCAGGTTATTACTTTCTTGCCCCGGCGGGAACCGGTACTGTTTGTACGATATGCCCTATTATACACGGTTCGCGCCGTAAAGAAAAGCATTTTGCGGCGAATGCTGCTGGAATTTTCGCCCGCGCAGACAAAAAACGCCGTGCCCGCACCCCCAAAGCAGGCGATATTGCCGTTTGACATGTGGTGGCAATGGCGGTAAAATAAAGGATAACCAAAATGGGAAAGGTTTGGTATTATGTCTGATTTTTTACCGGTACTTCTTGGCAGCGATGCCAATGTTTATGGTATGGCACGCAGCTTTTACCAGCAGTATGGCGTGCGCAGCGTGGCCATCTGCAAGGGTGCGCTGGTTGCAACTTCCAACACCAATCTTGTAAAAATTGCCGTGCTGGAACCTGATTTGGAAAACGATGAAACATTTGTAAAAACGCTGACCGATTACGCAAAAGCCCATGCGGACAAGCCGCTGGTGCTGGTTTCCTGCGCGGACGGTTACACCGTGTTGATGGGCCGCCACCGCGATGCCCTGAAACCCTATTACCACTTTGCCTGCCCGGAACTGCAAACCGTGCTGGACCTGGATATTAAGGAAAACTTTTACCGTGCCTGCGAAGCACACGGCCTGAGCTACCCCAAAACGGCAACCTGCAATGCGCAGAACTATAAAAATATAGAACTGCCGTTTGCGTTCCCCGTTATCATCAAGGCGAGCAATTCCCCGGCGTATTGGAACTGCACCTTCCCCCACAAGAAAAAGGTGTTCCTTGCCAATAACCGCGAAGAATTTGACGCCATCACCGCCGCCATTTACGGCAGCAGCTACCAGGACGAATTGATTCTGCAGGAGTATATCCCCGGCGATGACAACTGCATGCGTGTGCTGAACGCCTACTGCGGCCTGGACCACAAAGTCAAGCTGATGGCTTTGGGCCGCCCCCTGCTGGAAGAGCAGACCCCCGAAGGCATCGGCAACTATGCGGCCATCTTGTCTGACCCCGAATACAATGATGCTGCCCTGCTGGAAAAGCTGAAAAACTTTTTGGAAGATATGCAGTGGGAAGGCTTTGCCAATATGGACATCAAGTACGACGCCCGCACTGGCGAGTACAAGATGTTTGAGATGAACCCCCGTCAGGGCCGTTCCAGCTACTTTGTCACCGCGGCAGGGTATAACCTGTCCAAGTGGCTGGTGGAGGATGTGCTGGAGCACAAGGAACTTGGCCTGACCATTGCCGATACCAAGAGCCTGTGGATGATTGCCCCCTACGGCGTGATCAAAAAATACCTGAAGGACCCGGATCTGCTGGCCCGTGCGGATAAGCTGAAAAAAGAGGGCAAATGTGCCCACCAGCTGTTCTGCAAAGAGGATTGGAACCTGAAGCGCTGGCTCTGGTACATCCGCAGCCAGCTGAACTACTACCGCAAAACCGCCCGCTACTATGGCAATAAGGGCCTGCGGGATTGATGATAGAATAAAAGCTATCACACACTATAAATAAAATCGCTGGCCCCCGTAGGGGCGCACATTGTGCACCCGCCGCCCTTTTGGCAATCATAGAAACGCCAGCCTGTAACAAAACAAACCATTATAATATAGAGAGGGGAAAGCGCCTATGTGTGGCATTACCGGCTTTGCTGAGCGCAACCATAAAGCGGAAACCGCCCGCCGCATTGTAAAAGGAATGGCGGACCTGATCACCTACCGCGGCCCGGACGGCGAAGGCTACTATGTGGACGACCAGGTAGCCCTGGGCCACCGCCGCCTTTCCATCATTGACCTGGAGGGCGGCAAGCAGCCCATGTTCAATGAGGATGGCAGTCTTGTCTGCATTTTTAACGGCGAGATCTATAACTTCCAGACCCTGCGCGAGGAACTGATCGCCGCAGGCCATACCTTTGCCACCCGGTCCGATACCGAGGTGCTGCTGCATGGCTATGAGCAGTGGGGCAATCAGCTGCCCGGCAAACTGCGCGGCATGTTCACATTCGTGATCTGGGACCAGAAAACCAAAACCATGTTTGGTGCGCGGGATATCTTCGGTATCAAACCGTTCTATTATTATAATCAGGATGGTCTGTTCCTGTTTGGCAGCGAGATCAAAAGCTTTCTGGCTCATCCCGGTTTCAAAAAGGAACTAAACGAGGAACGCCTGCCGGAATATTTGAGCATTGAGTATATCCCCAATGAGGAAACCATGTTCAAAAATGTCTACAAGCTGCCCAGCGGATGTATGTTCACTTGGGAAAATGGCGAGCTGACAGTGGAACGCTACTATGAGATCAAGTACCATGTGGACGATTCCAAGAGCCTAGAAGAGTGGGAAAAAATCATCACCGATACCTTTGCCGAAAGCGTTGCCGCCCACCAGATTGCCGATGTTGAGGTTGGCTGCTTCCTTTCTTCCGGTGTGGATTCCAGCTTTGTGGTCAACGAGGTTGCTAAGGGTACTCCGCATGTCAAGAGCTTCTCGGTCGGCTATGCGGAGGAAAAATACTCCGAGCTGCCGTATGCCCAGGAGTTCAGTAAGGAAATCGGTGTGCCCAGCATTGCCAATAAAGTGGATGCCGAACAGTTCTTTGAAGCCAACCGCCTGATCCAGTGGTACCTGGATGAACCCATGCCCAACCCGGCGGAAGTTCCGCTTTACTTTTTGGCCCAGAACGCCCGCAAGTACGTCAAGGTCGTGCTTTCCGGCGAAGGTGCCGATGAACTGTTTGGCGGCTACCCCATGTACTGCCAGGCGGTTCACTTTATGGATTACGAGCATAAGGTGCCCAAAGCGCTGCGTAAGGCCGCAGGCGCAGTGGCATCCAAACTGCCGGACTTTAAGGGCAAGCACTTCCTGGTGCGCGGTGCAGAAGAACCCTGGCAGCGCTATATGCGCGCCAACTATGTTTTCCTGGACCCGGCTGAACGTGACCGCTGCCTGAAAAAGAACTACCACAGCCCCCGCCCGGAACAGTTCTTTAAGCCTTATTTTGATAAAGTGCAGGGTCTGGATGAACCCACCCAGCTGCAGTGGGTGGATATGCACACCTGGATGCTGTATGATATCCTGCTGAAAGCCGACCGCATGAGCATGGCCAACAGCCTGGAACTGCGCGTGCCTTTCCTGGACCGCAACATGCTGGATGTGGCACTGTCCATCCCGCAGAAATACCGCTCCGGCAAAGAGTCCACCAAGATCGCTCTGCGCGGTGCCGCCATGAAGCAGCTGCCGGAAAGCGTTGCCCATCGCAAAAAGCTGGGCTTCCCCGTGCCGCTGAACGACTGGCTGCGGGAAGATAAGTACTATAATATGGTAAAGGAAAAGTTCACTGGCCCCGTTGCCGAAAAGTTCTTTAATGTGGACGAAATCATGCGCCTGCTGGATGATCATAAGGCGGGCAAGGCCAAGAACATGACCAAGATTTGGAGCTTCTATTCCTTTATTTTGTGGTACGAGCTGTATTTCGTAAACACCCAGGCCCCGGCAGGAATCTATTAAAAAGCCGGGCAGAAAGCCCCGATAAAAACACAAATAAAAAAGTTCAAAAAAAATTGAACTTTACTATTGACACAATGCGCCCCATGTGATATTATAATTCTCGCAGCATGTTCCCAGACAACAGGAACTGACCCGTGCGCGCCCGTAGCTCAGGTGGATAGAGCAACTGCCTTCTAAGCAGTGGGCCAGGGGTTCAAGTCCCTTCGGGCGCATTCTATGGTGCCTATGGCGCAGTTGGTTAGCGCGCCAGATTGTGGCTCTGGAGGCCGAGAGTTCGAATCTCTCTAGGCACCCCACCAAAGACCGCACAGTGATTATGCTGCGCGGTCTTTTCTTTTGCTGGGCCGTCGCCAAGCGGTAAGGCAGAGGACTTTGACTCCTCCATTGCGTCGGTTCAAATCCGGCCGGCCCAACCAAAATCGCTCATGAATTTAACGTGAAAACGTTGAACTTATGAGCGATTTTTTTTAGCAGTATAAAGGCCGCAAGCCTGCCCAGCTGCCGACGGATTTTGATGCTCTGTACGCCCGCTACCAGTGCCGTGAGCTGAGGCAACACCGCACAATTCCCGCCTTGCGGCTTAAGCACCGCTCCAGCAGCTGCGGCACGGCATCTGCGTTGCCAAAATGCTCGATAATGTCGGGTTGCGGTACCCGCATCGTGCTTCGAGGGCAAAAGCCCCTCGCACTCTGCGACCGCTGCCCCTGCTTCGGTTCGCTGTTTCTGCCACTGGCGGCGCTCACCTTTGCAGCATCCAGTATTATCTGCGCTTTTGGCTTAGCATCTGCCGCACCTCGCTTGCCGTATACATCCAATGACATTAAAGATTTTGATGCCCTCGGTGCCCACCTGCGCTCCATCTCGGAACCTACCCCGGAAATGAAAGCCATCTATGAAAAGTGGCGTGGCAAAACGTTTAATCAGCGGCATGAAGCTTTTTCAATGCTCGCAAGTGAACATCACGTTGATTGTGCCGATGCCAAACGTATCTGGTGGCAGCATATCTTTGAGGATGAAAAGGTAGAAGTCAACCCCAATTACCTTGACCGTATCAGCGGCATGCATGACCGCGCTCTGACCTATAAGGCAGAACAGATCGGCAAAAAGCGTCGCGGCTGGTAAGGCAGGTGAATTCTTATATCAAAAAAAGCTGCTGCACCGGGAAAGCCAGGTGCGGCAGCTTTTTGCATAGAAAGGCAGCAGCAAACAAAGCAGCGGACCTCTATTCCGCTGTCTACACAATGGTAACGAAATGTGCAAAATAAATCAACTTAAACTTGATTTTTTGTGCATTTAACGCTATGATTAAACCAATGGAAACCATGGTGACAGGATGGATTTTTGCATCCTGAATGACCAATACAACTGGGAGGTAGTTATGCTGGATGTAGCAATCATTGGCTGTGGTGTGGTTGGTGCAGCTGCAGCGTATGAACTGTCGCACTATCCGCTGCATGTGGCAGTGCTGGAAGCAGAAAACGATGTGGCGGATGGAACAACGAAGGCAAACAGCGCCATCCTGCACGCCGGGTATGACCCGGAACCGGGCACCCAAATGGCCCGCCTGAATGTGCAGGGCGTGGCGCTGGCAAAGGAAATCTGCGCCCGGCTGGATGTGCCCTACCGCCAGTGCGGCAGCCTGGTGCTGGCGCTGAGCCAGGCAGAGCTGCCCCACCTGCAAAAGCTGTATGAGAACGGCGTGGCAAACGGCGTGCCGGGCATCCGGCTGCTTTCCGCAGAGGAAACGCTTGCCATGGAACCGAATCTGGCCCCCACTGTGGTTGGCGCGCTGTATGCGCCCAGCGCCGCCATCGTCAGCCCGTGGGAGTTTGCACTGGCCATGGCAGAAGTAGCCGTGCGCAACGGTGTGGAGCTGCACCGCAGCTGCCCTGTGACCCGCATCGAAAAGACCGCCGGCGGCTGGGCACTGACCACCCCCTCCGGAATTGTGGAAACGCGCTATATCATCAATGCGGCAGGCATCTCGGCGCAGGCCGTGCACGATATGGCCGCACCCCACAAATTTACCATCCAGCCCACCCGGGGCGAATACTACCTGCTGGATAAATCCGAGGGCAGCCGTGTGCACCACGTCATCTTCCAGTGCCCCAACGAAAACGGCAAGGGCGTGCTGGTGGCACCTACCGTTCACGGCAACCTGATCGTCGACCCAACGCCGAGCCCGTGGAAGGCGACAACACCGCCTGCACCGCCGCCGGGCTGGCCTTTGTCAGCGGCCGCACGCCGCAGCGTGCCGGACATCCGCTTCAGCGAGTCCATCCGCAACTTTGCCGGTGTGCGTGCCAACGTGGATACGGGGACTTCGTGATCGGCGAAGCGGACGGCGCCGGGCTTTATTGACCTGGCGGGCATGAAATCGCCGGGGCTTTCCAGTGCACCGGCCGTTGCCAGAGAAGCCGTCAAAATTCTGGAAGCTCACGGCGATCTGCCCGCCCCCAAGGCGGATTACAGGGATGGCCGCACCCGGGTGCGCTTCAAGGAGCTTCCGCCCGAAGAAAAAGCCCGGCTCATTGCAAAGGAACCCGCCTATGGCCGCGTGATCTGCCGGTGCGAGACGATCACCGAGGGCGAAATTCTGGATGCTCTGCACGAAGAGATCCCCGCCACCACCATTGACGGTGTCAAGCGCCGCTGCGGTGCCGGTATGGGCCGCTGTCAGGGCGGCTTTTGCGGGCCGCGCGTGCTGGAACTGATCAGCAAAACGCTGGGCATCAGTCCGCTGGACGTGCTGCAGGATAAGGCCGGCACCAACGTCTTACTGTGCGAAACCAAGCAGGAGGGAGCCAACCATGATTGATCTGGTCATCGTCGGCGGCGGCCCTGCAGGCCTTGCCGCAGCTTACAGCGCATGGCAGCATGGCCTGCGCGATATCCTGATCTTGGAGCGCGATGCAGAGCTGGGCGGCATCCTGAACCAGTGCATCCACAACGGCTTCGGCCTGCACCGGTTTGGCGAGCAGCTCACCGGCCCGGAATACGCCGGGCGCTACATTGAAATGCTGCGCTCCACCGGCGTCCGGGTGGAGCTGGGCACGATGGTGCTGGAAGTCACCCCGGACAAAAAGATCCACTGCGTCAGCCGGGAAAAGGGCTATCAGATTTTGGAAGCCAGAAGCATCATCCTCTGCATGGGCTGCCGGGAGCGCACCCGCGGTGCCATTGGCATTCCGGGCAGCCGCCCTGCCGGCATCTACACCGCCGGTGCAGCCCAGCGCTATGTCAACATGGAGGGCTATCTGGTAGGCAAGCGGGTGCTCATCCTCGGCAGCGGCGACATCGGCCTGATCATGGCCCGCCGTATGACGCTGGAAGGAGCCAAAGTGCTGGCCTGCGTGGAGGTCATGCCGTATTCCGGCGGCCTGACCCGCAACATCGTGCAGTGCCTGCAGGACTTCGACATCCCCCTGTATCTGTCCCATACCATCGTGGACATTCAGGGCAAGGCCCGGGTGGAAAAGGCCATTGTTGCCAAGGTGGACGAAAACCGCCGCCCCATCCCGGGCACCGAGATGGAATTTGATGTGGACACCATCCTGCTCAGCGTCGGCCTGATCCCGGAAAATGAGCTGACCCGGCAGGCAGGTATCCCCATGGACCCTCACACCAAGGGGCCGTGGTATACGAGAATATGGAAACCGGCATCCCCGGCGTGTTCGCCTGCGGCAACGTGGTGCACGTGCATGATCTGGTGGACTTCGTTTCGGGCGAAAGCGACCTTGCCGGTGCTTCTGCGGCGGCCTATGTTTTGAAGGGCGAAGCCGCCGATACGGTTGTGCTTGACCTTGTCCCAGGCAATGGCGTGGGCTACACCGTGCCGCAGCGGGTGCGCCCCGCTGATGTGGACAGGAGCGTGAACATTTCCTTCCGGGTGCGGCAGAATTACGGCCCCAGCCAGATCACCGTCACCTGCGGGGAGAAGCAGCTGGCCCGGTTCAAGCGCCAGCGCATGGCACCCGGTGAGATGGAACACATCGCACTGCCCAAAGTCCTGCTGGAAAAAGCAGACGGCCCGCTGACCGTTGCGGTAGAGGAGGTTATTGCAGAATGAGCAGCATCAAAGAAGTCATTTGCATCTGCTGTCCCTGCGGCTGCCACTTGCAGGTAGACCCGGAAAATGATTATAATGTAACTGGAAACGCCTGCCCCAACGGTGCCGCCTATGGCAGGGAAGAAGCTGACCCACCCCACTCGCATCCTCACCAGCACCGTGCGGGTTGAGGGTGGGCTGTACCCGCGCTGCCCGGTCAAGACCGCGCAGGCGGTGCCCAAAGAGAAGATGACCGAGGTCATGGCTGCGCTGGACCGCGTCACGCTGCACGCCCCCGTCCGCACCGGGCAGGTGGTGCTGGCAGATGTGTGCGGCACCGGCGTGGACGTTGTGGCGACGCGAAATCTGTGATACACACTCCTGAAACGATACGGAGGTAGCAAAAGCATGAGTACAAAATATGTTCTTGCGCTGGATCAGGGAACCACCAGCAGCCGGGCCATCCTGTTTGATAATGAGCAGAACATTATTGCCGTGCGTCAGCGCGAATTTGAGCAGCTATACCCCCAGCAGGGCTGGGTGGAGCACGACCCCATGGAGATATGGTCCAGCCAGTATGGCGTGATGAACGAGGTGGTAGCCCAGAGCGGCGTCGATGCCCACGATATCGCCGCCATTGGCATCACCAACCAGCGGGAGACCACCATCCTGTGGGAAAAGGCCACCGGCCGCCCCATCTATAACGCCATCGTCTGGCAGTGCCGCCGCACCGGCTCCGCTGGTGGATGAACTGCTGCAGCAGCCCGGCATGGCAGACTACATCCGGGAGAACACCGGCCTGATGCCCGATGCCTATTTCTCCGCAACGAAGATCAAGTGGATCCTGGACAATGTGCCCGGTGCGCGGGAGCGGGCCGAGGCGGGCGAGATCCTGTTCGGCACCGTGGACACCTGGCTGGTGTGGAAGCTGACCGGCGGCAAGGTGCATGTGACCGACCGCACCAACGCCAGCCGCACCATGCTCTACAACATCCGCACCCTGGACTGGGATGACACCCTGCTCAAAGCGCTGGATATCCCCCGCTGCATCCTGCCCCGCGTGGCGGATTCCAGCGAGGTCTACGGCACCACCGATCTGTGCGGGGTGCAGGTGCCGGTGGCCGGTATTGCGGGCGACCAGCAGGCCGCACTGTTTGGCCAGAGCTGCTTTCCAAAGGCGAAGCCAAAAACACCTATGGTACCGGCTGCTTTTTGCTGATGAACACCGGCGATACCATCTGCCGCAGCAAAAATGGCCTGCTGACTACCATTGCCATCAGCCTGAACGGTAAGGTGGAGTATGCGCTGGAGGGCAGTGTGTTTGTGGGCGGGGCGGTCATCCAGTGGGTGCGCGATGGCCTGCGCATGATCCAAGAAAGCCGGGATTCGGAGTATTACGCCCAGAAGGTACCGGATAACGGCGGGGTGTATATTGTGCCGGCCTTTACCGGATTGGGCGCACCCTACTGGGATATGTACGCCCGCGGGGCCATTGTGGGCATTACCCGCGGCACCACCCAGAACCATATCATCCGCGCGGCGGAGGAGTCCATCGCCTACCAGAGCGCAGACCTCGTGGCTGCTATGGAAAAGGACACCGGCGTACCCATCACCTCCCTGAAGGTGGATGGCGGTGCTTCCCGCGACCAGTTCCTGATGCAGTTCCAGGCCGACATCCTGAACAAGGACGTCCTGCGCCCGGCCATCCGGGAGACCACCGCTCTGGGCGCTGCCTATCTGGCGCACCGCCCAACAGGGTGCCCATGCCGAACAGCCAGAATGCCGAACGGTCTTTGTACTTGTACAAAACCTGGGTGACCAACGCAATGGCAAGGCCCCAAACAATAGAGAAAGGTCCCCACACCAGGCTGGAACGGCTCATCCAATACCCAGCGGTAATGCGGCAGAAAATCGTTTCGGTGATGTCGCCCAGGAACGCGCCGATTACAAACAGCAAAAAGATTTTGTAAAAGCTGCACCCGGCAGCAAACACCGTGCTTTTGGTGCGCTTGGGGCGTATCAGGTCCAGCTGCGGGGCCTTGGTGCGCATGCGGCGCTCGGTGCGGTCAAAAATCCACAACCCCATCCGCAGCGTCAGGTTGGCAAGGCGGTTGTTGACCTCGTCCACTCTGGGCAGCTTGTAGCGCAGGCCGCCCAGGGTCAGTGCGGTGCCCAGCAGATCAATGACCAGCAAAATGGCAAAGATCCACAACAGAACATGCGCAAGCCCGGCGGGCACCAGCTGGTACAAACGCATCAGCAGCGGCACCAGCCACTTGACGGTTACCAGGCCCAGGGCACCCCAGACGACGGAAGCCGAAAGGCAGATGTACCCATCCAGGTTCCATTTGCGGTCAGAGTAATCCCACCAGCGGGTGTGGCTGTAGTGCTCCAGCAAATGCCCGGCAATCCATTCCACCACCGTGGCATACAGCGCGCTGAACAAAAACAGGAAGAACCACCCGCCGCTCAATTCCCGCAGGGCAATGGTGATCAGGCAGCCGGTAACGCCGTAAACCAGGCACAGCGGCCCGTGCAGCACGCCGCGGTCCCGGTACTGGCCCAGCCGCACCGCGGTGGCAGCAACTTCCAGGCACCAGCCCAGGAACGAAAAGGCCAAAAACAGCCAGAACAGTTGGTATAACATAAAAACTCCTCTGTGTGTTGCAGAATCAGCGAACACCACTATTCTACAATACCCAAAGGAGTTATGCAATATTTTGGCGCAGAATGGTTAAAAATAAGAACCTTTACGGCATGCCGCACACCAGCCGCTGGCCGCCACTGCCGCCACTGCCGCCGCTGACATAGTGGGTGGTGCGGCTGACCTGGTTGTCCAACGGCTGCCCGGCAGCGTACAGCTTGAGGTTATGGATAAAGATTTCTACAATGTTATCCAGTGTTTTGGCCAGGCTGAAACGCCCGGAAATGTGCGGCGTGATGATCACATTCGGTTCGCTCCACAGCGGGTGGTCTGACGGCAGCGGCTCTGGGTCAGTCACATCCAGCGCTGCACCGAACAAATGCCCGCTGTGTACGGCATCGGCCAGGGCAAGGCAGTCCACCGTGGAACCACGGCCCACGTTCAGCAGAATTGCCCCCTGCTTGCAGCGGGCCAGGCGGGCGGCATCAAACATGTGCAGCGTTTCCGGCGTGCCGGGCAGGCTCAGGGCAACCAGGTCTGCCTGCGGCAGCTCGGCGTCCAGTTCGCTTTGGGGTACCACCCGCAGGCAGTAATCGGGGCAGGGGGCACCGGGGCGCACGCTGCGCCGCACACCGACAACCTCGGCCCCAAGGGCATGGGCGCGCATGGCAAAGTTAGAACCGATATCTCCCATGCCAACGCATAACACGCGGGACCCGGCCACCGGCCGCACCTGGCGGGTGATGGCATCCCACTTGTGCTGCGTCTGGCGGTCCCGGTACAAAAACAGATCCTTCTGCAGCCCCAGCCACAAGCCCAGCATCCACTCGCTGATGGCCAGCCCGTAAGCGCCGGTGGCGTTGGTCACCAGGCATTGCTCCGGCAGCACGCCCGGCACCAGATAGGTATCCGGTCCCGCAAAGTTGGATTGGAACCATTCCAGATGGTGGTTTTGGCAAATCAGCTCCACCGGCACATTGCCCATGATGATATCTGCCTCCAGCACCTGGGCCAGGGTAACGGTTTCGGTTTGGGCAAAGGTAAATTCATATTCCGGCACGCTGGCCTGCAAGGCGCTGCGCTGGGCATCGCTCAATGGCAGAGCCACTAAAACATGTTTTGGCATGAAACATTTCTCCTTGCAATCAAACGCCGCGTTCCTGCTTGCTGAAAATGCAGCCGCAGTAATCCTGCCGGTACAGGCCGTATTCTGCGCTCAAAGCAAGGCTGCGCTTGTAACCGTCCTTTTTGCGGAACTCGCTTTGCAGGTAGTTCAGGCCGTACTGTTGGGCCAGTTCGCAGCCGATGGTGTTCAGCCGCACAGGGTCCTTGACCGGGGAGATGGAAAGGGTGGTGGTGAACCAGTTAAAGCCGTGTGCCCTGGCGTACTGGGCGGCGCGTTCCAGCCGCATGCGGTAACACACGGTGCAGCGCTCGCCGCGCTCCGGCTCGTTTTCCAGCCCTTTTACTGCAGTGTAAAACTCCTGCGGGTCATACGGCAGCTCCACCACCGTGATGCCGCGGGCAGCGTACCCGGCATCGCGCACAAAACGTTCCAGTTCGGCTTCCCGGCGGTGGTATTCCTCCGGTGGGGCAATGTTGGGGTTATAATATAAAATGGTAACGTCAAAATGGTCGGCCAGACGTTCCAACGTGGCGCTGGAACAGGGCGCGCAGCAGGCGTGCAGCAGCAGCTGCGGGCGCTGGCCATCGCGCTCTAATGCGGCGATGGTTTCTTCCATCACGCGCTCATAATTGATTCGGTTTGCCAATGGTGTTTTCCCTCCTGCATGGCAGCGGCTGCTGCCGCAATCTAACCCCATTATAGCGTATTGCGGGGCAAATTTACACCCCGCACAGGAAGAATAACCGCCACAGCCTTTGAAATATGGAAAATTGCGCGGCGCTTTTTGCAAAATGTTGAATTTTTTATCACGAATTGTTCACATCTATCAGGTATTCTATAGTTGTTCCCAAAAGGAACGGTGCCAGGGAACAGGGAACCGAACACCGTTGGGGCATTGCCAAATGCCCAGGGGAACAACGCAGACTTTTTTCATCCACTCCTCTTTCTCTTTTTTCTTCTTTTCAAGGAAAAACCGCCGCACAGGAACAGGGACCTGTGTGGCGGCTTTTCTTTTTGAATTTGGGTTTGATGAAGCAAACTGAATAAAAATGTGATATAATAACAGGCACAAGCAATTTACCACCAACAGGAGGGGAACAACTATGGTACAGGTCGATTTGATCACCGGCTTTCTTGGCTCTGGCAAAACGACTTTTATGCGGCACTATGCCCGCTATATGGTTCAGCAGGGCTGGAATGTCTGCATTTTGGAAAATGACTTTGGCGCGGTCAATGTGGATGTTATGCTGCTGCAGGATATTTTGGGCGACCATTGCGATATGGAAAGCATCAGCGGCGGGTGCGACTGCGATACCCACCAGCGCCGGATGCGCACCAAATTGATCTCGCTGGCCATGCAGGGCTTTGACAGGGTCATTATTGAGCCGAGCGGTATTTTTGATGTAGATGAATTTTTTGACATCCTGCACGACGAACCGCTGGATAAGTGGTACCGTATGGGCAACGTGATTGCTATTGTGGATGCCAAGCAGGAGCAGCAGCTTTCGCCCCAGTCGGCCTACCTGCTGGCGTCCGAAACCGCCAATGCCGGCATGGTGGTGCTGAGCCGCAGCCAGCTGGCTACCCCGGCCGAGATGGATTCCACGGTAAACTACCTGAACCACGCGCTGGAGCAAAACGGCTGCGCCCGCCGCTTTGGCGCAGATGTACTGCGCAAAAACTGGGAGGACCTGACCCCGCAGGACCTGGCCGCCGTTGCCGCCTGCGGCAGCAAGCAGGCCAGCTATGAAAAAATGCACTTTGACCAGCACGATGTGTTTTCTTCGCTCTATTTTATCGACCGTCACTTACCCCTGCCGCGGCTGAAAGAAGTGGTGAATGAACTGTTTGCCGATGCCTCCTGCGGCCGCATTATGCGCATTAAGGGCTTTACTTCGGATGGAAATGGCTGGCTGGAGCTGAACGCCAGCCGCGACGCCATGACCTTAAAGCCCATTGCCAAAGCGCAGGAAGTGATCATCGTGATCGGTGAGCAGCTGAACCGCGCTGCCATTGAGGCACACTGGAAAGAGGTTTGAAACCACTGAACCTGCTGAACGAAAGCCAAATGCAGGAAAAAGGTTAAATCAAAATTCCCTCACAGTGGTCAATTTCGTGCTGGATGATTTCTGCCGTCCAGCCGGTAAACGTTTTAAGCCGCGTCTGGAATTTTTCATTCTGCCACTGCACTTTGATGACTTTGTGGCGCTTGGTTTTCCGCGTGCCAGTAAGCGATAAGCAGCCTTCGTCCGTTTCATAGGCTCCGGACTGTTTGACGATGACCGGGTTGAACATGACCATGTATTCGCCGTCATTCTCAAAAGCGATAATGCGTTTGTTCACGCCGATCATGTTTGCCGCCATACCCACGCAGCCATCCTTGTGGGCAATCAGAGTTTCCATCAGGTCCTGCGCTACGCCAAGATCCGCTGCTGTGGCGGGCGCGGCTTTCTGCGCAAGAAAAGTCTCGTCTTTGCAAATTTCACGAATCATTGGGGGATGCTCCTTAACTGTTTTTTCTACATTGTATCAGCCAAGGGGAAAATACACAAGAAAGAAAACGATAACAAAAAATATCTGCCCGCTCTACGATTATATTTAGCGATAGAACTGGTGCCATCTGAAGAGAAAGCTTATGATTTGTGCCTTCAATGCCAGAGGCTTTTTAATGGATCCGGCGATGAAATCGGCCTTTGGGCTTAAGGACAAAGCGGATGATAAAACGATCCAAAAACAACTCATATTAAAAAAGATTTCTTATGGTTCATTAAACGGTGCGCTGGTTCCCGATCAGGATAAGGATAAATTTGAAACGTGCTTTGTTTTCAATTCGGAACAGATGGATTCCTTCGCCAGCGGAAAACAACGATCGCGCTCAAATATCATCCGGATGCTGGAACGATGGATGCTGTAACCATTACATAGCGTTTATAGTGGGACTGCAAAATAGTAAAAAGTGGATTCCCTGAAAGTTGATTTGCGAAAAAGCTATAAAAGTGTGTACTTAAAATAATAAAAGCCGTAGACTCTAACGAATCTACGGCTTTTATTTTGGTCGAGGTGACAGGACTCGAACCTGCGGCCTCGTGGTCCCAAACCACGCGCGCTACCAGCTGCGCAACACCTCGTGAACATTTCTATTATATCTGTTCACGCCGTGTGCGTCAAGTGCTAAATTTGGGAGATGACAAAGAAGAGGCGGCAGGTGCACACAATATGCACTCCTGCGGTCTCAATAAGTGCAAGTGTTTTTTGCTGAAACAATAACCCGTTTACACATTCCCCTTGCCGATGCCCCATTTTTTGAAATACCGGCCCATGCTCTTCAACTGCATTTTGAACTTGCCTGCGTCCCGCATGGGGTCGCGGTGCCAGGCATGGGTGGCGGTGAACTGCGGCAGCAGGTAGACAAGCCCTTGGCGCAGAGCACGCTGGGTCAGGTCGGCATCCTCCACATACATAAAGTATTCGGGGTCAAAACCGCAGATGGTTTTGAACACATCGGTGCGGATGGCGGCAAAGCTGCCGGTGCAAAACTCAATGGGGCGGGGGATCGTCAGGTCCTCATCCTGCATGGTGTAATGTTCGTCAGCTTTTTGCATCACACCGCCAAACCGCGGGGCCAGCTGGCGAGCCAGCAGCAGCCACGGGGTGGGCTTGCGGCGCGGCAGGTTCTGGATGTGCCCATCCGGAAAATAGAGCTGCGGCGTGGCCATCACAACGCCGGGGTGGTCCAGCAGCCATTGCGCCATCTGGGGCAGGATGTCATCGTGAATGATCACATCCGGGTTCAGGATAAAGTGTACATCGCTGGTCAGGCGGTCCATAATGCTGTTGTGGCCCTTGCCGAAGCCGAGGTTCTTGGGCAGGCAGATCACCTGCACGCGAGCATCGCCAAAATCTGTCTGCGCCAGGCGGGGGCCGCAGCCATCCGGGCTGGCGTTATCCACCACATACAGGGCAAAGTCATCGCCGGGGGTGTTGGCCAGCGCGCTGCGCACAGCAGCGCACACTTCATCATAATCACAGTATGCCACAATACAGGCACTGATCTTCGGCATACGTCCTCCTCAGGTGCGGGGCGGGTCCACCACGGCTTCCAGATCATCCAGGTCATAGGGGGTGTTCTGGTAGACATAGTAGTTCAGCCAGTTGGTATACAGCAGGTGCGCATGGGCACGCCAGCGGAAAATGGGGTCCTTGTTGGGGTCATCGTCCGGGTAATAGTTGACCGGCACATGAATTTCCTTGCCCGCCTTTACATCGCGGCGGTACTCGGCATCCAAAGTGTACTTGTCGTATTCCGGGTGGCCGATGACAAAAATCTGGCGGCCGGACTCGGTAGAAAGCAGCATGGGGCCGGCAACATCGCTTTCCGCCAGCATGCGCAGCTCCGGGGCGGCATCAATATCGGCGCGGTTCAGCCCGGCCCAGCGGCTGTGCGGGGCATAGAATATTTCGTCAAAACCGCGCACCAGCGGATTGGAGGGCCGCACCACGCGGTGCTCGAACACGCCGAACATTTTTTCTGGCAGGTGTACCTTGCGCACGCCGAAGTGGTAATACAGCCCGGCCAGCGCACCCCAGCACAGATGAATGGTGGAATATACGTTTTCGCGGCTGTAATCCATGATCTCGCACAGCTCGTTCCAGTAGTCCACATCCTCATAGTCCAGGTCCTCAATGGGGGCACCGGTGATGATCATACCGTCAAAGCGCTCATTGCGCACCGCATCAAAGGTTTTATAAAACGCCTTCATGTGCTCCTGCGGGGTGTGGGTGGTATCATGGGTCTTGGTCTGCAAAAAGGTCAGCTGCACCTGCAGGGGGCTGTTGGCCAAAAGGCGTGCCAGCTGGGTTTCCGTTACAATTTTGGTGGGCATCAGGTTCAAAATCAGGATGCGCAGGGGACGGATCTGCTGGGTCTGCGCACGCTGCTGGTGCATGACAAACACGTTCTCGCGCGAAAGTTCGCCATAGGCGGGCAGCTCTTTGGGAATGATCAAAGGCATAAACAGTAAACTCCTTAACGGTCAGATCTGGTCAAGTGCCTGGGCAATATCGTGGATCAGGTCGTTCTTATCTTCCAGACCGCAGCTCATGCGCACCAGGTCGGGCTGAACACCGGCGGCAATCAGTTGCTCGTCGTTCATCTGGCGGTGGGTGGAGCTGGCGGGGTGCAGGCAGCAGGTGCGGGCATCGGCCACATGGGTCTCAATGGCGGCAATCTTCAGGTGGCCCATAAAGGCAGCGGCGGCTTCGCGCCCGCCCTTTACGCCAAAGCTGACAACGCCGCAGGAACCATTGGGCAGGTACTTTTCGGCAACAGCATGGTACTTATCGCCCGGCAGGCCGCAGTAGTTCACATAGGCAATCTTCGGGTGGCTGGCCAAAAACTCTGCCACAGCCTGGCCGTTCTCGCAATGGCGGGCCATGCGCACATGCAGGCTTTCCAGGCCAAGGTTGAGCATGTAGGCGTTGATGGGGCTCTGCACGCAGCCAAAGTCACGCATCAGCTGTGCGGTTGCCTTGGTGATGAAAGCGCCCTCCTTGCCAAAGTGCTCGGCATAGGTGATACCGTGGTAGCTGTCATCAGGGGTGCACAAGCCGGGGAACTTATCGGCATGAGCCATCCAGTCGAACTTGCCGCCGTCCACAATGGCACCGCCCAGGGTTGCGCCGTGGCCGTCCATGTACTTGGTGGTGGAATGGGTCACGATATCGGCACCCCATTCAATGGGGCGGCAGTTGACGGGGGTGGCAAAGGTGTTATCCACAATCAGCGGCACACCGTGGGCGTGGGCTGCATTGGCAAACTTTTCAATATCCAGCACCGTCAGGGCGGGGTTGGCAATGGTTTCGCCAAAGACAGCCTTGGTGTTGGGCTGGAACGCGGCGTTCAGCTCTTCCTCGGTACAGTCAGGCGAGACAAAGGTGGCGGTAATGCCCATCTTTGCCATGGTGACGGAGATCAGGTTGAAGGTGCCGCCGTAAATGGAGCTGGAAGAAACGATGTGGTCGCCCGCGTTGCAGATGTTGAACAGGGCAAAGAAGTTGGCTGCCTGGCCGGAACCGGTCAGCATACCGGCGGTGCCGCCCTCCAGTTCGGTAATCTTGGCGGCGACGGTATCGCAGGTGGGGTTTTGCAGGCGGGAATAAAAATAACCGCTGGCCTGCAGGTCAAACAGCTTGCCCATATCGTCGGAGCTATCATATTTGAAAGTGGTGCTCTGCACAATGGGAATCTGGCGGGGTTCGCCGTTGCCGGGGGTATAGCCGCCCTGTACGCACAAGGTATTGATGCTGTATTTGCTGGACTGATCCATGATCTTACTTCCTTTCCGCAAAAGCGGTAATATTTAATCTTATTGTAAAGGTTTTGGTGGGTAAAATCAAGGGCGGCGGGGGATAGTTGCCATAAAACAGGAAAGGAACACAAAAATGCCGCCTGATTTGCGGCAGGCGGCGGGGACGTTTGGGAAAATGCATGGTGTGTGAGGGAGATTGTTTTTTTGAAAGCAAGCAATGCAACAAGGCCCATCCAGCGGGACGATGCAAGCATCGTCCCCTACAAATTGCTGGAGGCGTTGCAGAAATTTAGCATCGGCTTTCTTGCAGAATAAAAGCGCAGAATTTGGAACAAAATACCCGGCTTAATCCAGCATCCCAACCTCGGTATAATTCGGGGTGCCGGTCAGGTAATCGGCATACGAGATCAGCCCAAAATAGCGGTGGGAGGATTGAATCGTGTAGGGTGCGCCGTCCGTTCCGGTTGTGGTGCGGGTGTATGGCTCCGCACGGCAGAGCACCAGCAGCCGGTCTTGCAGCTGGGCCAGGATGGTGGTGCTGGTGTGGTCGTACCCGTTCCAGTTCAGCGGCGGCAGGGCGGGCTTTTCCGCTACGGTGCCGGCGGCAAGGTCAACCAGGTAGACGGGTGTTTTTGTTTCGGCGTTGTCGTCCGTCCAGTCGTTGGAATAGTACTCCACAACCAGCTGGCCGTTCAGGATGCGGGTAATTGTCACATCAAACGCACCGCGCCCCTCATATGGGTCAGGCGGCAGGGCATCGGTTACGGTGCGGGTCTGCCGGTCAGCCAGCCCGGTGGCGGTCAGCTCGCCGGTGGTGTAGTCATATTCATATAAAGTATCGTCCAGCACAGCGGTGCTTATATTAGTGGTGCGCCCGGCGGAAGCGTTGGTGATCGGGTATTCCCGCAGCAGTTCTGCCGCGCCGGTGTCGGCATCTACTAGATACAGGCAGGAAGTCTGTGGCTCACTGCTGTCATAATAAGGAGATACCGAAACCACCAGCTGCCGCCCGGTGCAGCCGATGATGTTGGCGGATTGCCCGCTGGTATCCCCGGCGTCAAACAGGGTGGTGATGCCGCCGGTGGACAGATCGAGGCGTTTGATGCGGTCATAGCTGTCCCCGCTGGGGCAGGTGGAAAACCAGAGGGAAGAACCGTCCGTGCAGCAATAGAAACTTGAAATGTAATTGCAGTGGTACAGTACCTGTTCCACGCCGTAATCCTGATTCAGCCGCACGATGGACATGCCGTCGGAATCATATCCATAGACAAAGGAAAGATAAGTGCCGTTCCCAACCGGGCAGGGCAGCGTGACGGGCACGCCGGTAAAAAAGCAGGCCGGGCAGCTTGGGCTGTCATGCGTGCAGCCGGTAATATGGCAGGCCGGGGCCTGGGTACCGGTCTGGTAGTCCGCATAAAGCACCTGCTGGTAATCGCCCGAAGCGGCAGTCATGAAGGTATAATATCCGTTTTCATCCCCCTGGTACAGCGGGCGCAGGCTGGGCAGATCAGGTTTCGCTGCCGGTTCCGCGGCGGCAGGGGAGGGGGACGGCTCCGCCGCAGAACTGCCGGAAGAGCCCGGCACAGCGCTGCAGCCGGAAAAGGCAACACAAACGGCGGGCACAAGCAGCAGTGCAGCCAGGCGCACAGCGCACGGCATGGTCTGGTTGAACGTCTTTTTCATGGGGCAGACCTCCTTTATGGCGTAACATCCCCGCGGTAAGCGGCGGCATCCTGCGGGGAGAGCGACGCTGCCGACACCCGCAGCCCTTGCCCGCTGCGGGCCACGCAAAGGTAAAGCTGGGCACTGACGCTGTAGCGTACTGCGCAGGGCTCGTGCAGCTGCAGGGGCAGCGTTTCCCAATCGGTGATCGCATCCCCGCCTAAAAATGCGGCGTAAGCATCCGCTATTTCATCCAGCGCGGAATCCACAAAGCTGCACTGCTCCACCGTAAACCCAACGGGCAGGCCGCTGGCTGTCAGGGTGAGGGTGACATGGTTCTCATCGGATGTAAAAACATATTCGCTCTGGCCGGTATCGTCAGTGTAGGTAGTACAACTGTCTGTTTGCTGCATGGCGGAAAGAAGCACATCCGCCATGCGGGCAGGCAGTACCCCGGCCGCCTGCAGCTGCTGAACCACCGCGGCAAGGGTGGGGGCAGTGCTGGCTGGAGTTGAATCAGGCTCCACCATGGTGCGGGATGTATTTTGCCAGGTCATACGCCAGCAGTAAAGCTCCCGTGCGGCAGCACAGCTGCGCCCGGCGGGGCTTAACGCTTCAGCATCCTGCTGCACCGCAATGCTGTGCCCGGCGGCACGGTCCAGCACGGCAAAAACCGGCAGCGGCAGGGCCAAAGCCGCTGCAGAAAGTGCAATAGCCACAGCAGCCAACCGCAGTGCAGGCGGAAAAAACATTTTCCTTTCCCTCATGGCTCCACCTCCGGTTGGCTGCCCGCTTTTTGCAGGCAGAAGCTGACCGTGGTTCCCTGGCTGGGCACACTTGCAAATTGCAGCGTTGTGCCGTGCAAGGCGGCAATTCTGGCGCACAGGGCAAGCCCCATGCCGCTGCCGCCCTGCTCCCGTGCACGGGATTTATCTACCATATAAAACGGCTCGGTAATGCGGGCCAGTTCCTGCGGCGGAATGCCGCAGCCGGTTTCCTGTACGCGGATGGTCAGCCGGGTGGGTGTTTCGTCCAGCAGCACTTCCACTTTGCCATCCGCCGGGGTGGCTTTGCGGGCATTCTGGATCAGGTTGTACAGCATATCGCACAACAGTTCCGGCTGGGCCAGCACCACGGCGTCACTGCGGGGTAGGGTGGGCACCGGGCTGCCCTGGGGCAGGGCGCGGCGCAGGCTTTGCAGCACACGGCCCAGGGGTACGGCTTCCAGCTGCGGGGGCTGTTGTTCCAGCCCCATCAAAGCCAACAGGTTCCCGCTCAACGCTTCCAACCGCTTGCTTTCGTGGTAGATATAATCAGCGGCGGTGCGGCGGGTGGCGGGGCTCACCTCGCCGCTGCGCAGGATATCGGCAAAGCCGAGGATGCTCGTCATCGGGGTTTTCAGCTCGTGGGTAAACGCGGCCACAAAATCATCTTTCTGGCGGGCGTTCTGCTGCAAGGTCTGCACGGTGCCCTCCACCGCCTGGGCCATCTCGTCAAAGCTGCGGCTTAAACTGGCAATTTCGTCACTGCCATGGATGGCCGTGCGCTGGCTGTAGGCCCCGGCGGCAATCTGGCGGCTGGCCTGCTCCAGCTGTTCCAGCGGGCGGGTCATGCGGCGGCAGAGCAGCAGAACCAGGCCCCCGGCCAGCACCATGGCCAAAAGTTCTACGATCAGTGCATTTCGGGTGCGGGCCTGCCGCGCCTGCCACACGGGGGCGGCATCCTGCGCAATGACCAAGGTGATGCAGCGTTCCGGCAGAACGACCGTTCCGGCGCACAGCAGGGTATGGTTGTTCGCCAGCACCATGCGCGGCTCGCCATCCTGGGCAAGCAGGGCTTCCACTTCGGATAAGGGAACCGCGGTGGGCAGGGCATAATACAGGGAGGTTCCATCCACACTGTAAGCGGCGCAGGCAAGGCTGTTCTGCTCGGTGATGGCCTGCAAATAGCTGCCCACCCGTGCGGCCAGGCTACCGCTGCCGGGTGTGACCAAGGTGCGCTGCATGGCGCGGCTTTCCCGCTGCCAGTCTGCAGATAACGTTTCCTGCGCGGTGTGCAGCTCCTGCCGGAACTGCTGCCCGATCAGCACCGTGTTGCACAGCGAAAGCACAACTGCCAGCACCACCAGCAGGGCAAGGGTCAGCTTGTGGGCAAACTTCATGGCAAAACTCCTGTTTTATGGCAATACCGCATAATTCTAAGTGCCGATACGGCGAGTGAGGTGCGGCAGATGCCAAGCCAAAAGCGCAGATAATACTGGATGCTGCAAAGGCGAGCGCCGCCAGTGGCGGAAACAGCGAACCGAAGCAGGGGCAGCGGTCGCAGAGTGCGAGGGGCTTTTGCCCCCGAAGCACGATGCGGGTACCGCAACCCGACATTATCGAGCATTTTGGCAACGCAGATGCCGTGCCGCAGCTGCCGGAGCGGTGCTTAAGCCGCAAGGCGGGAATTGTGCGGTGTTACCTTATATAAAAGGATAGGCAAAGCGGCGCTCATTCCCTGCGCTCCAGCACATAGCCCACACGGAATACGGTGCGAATCTCGTTCTTCCAGCCCAGCTTTTTGCGCAGCCGCTGGATGTGCAGATCCAGCGTGCGGCTGTCATACTCGGCATCCAGCCCCCACACGCGCTCATAGAGCACTTCGCGGTACAGCACAATGCCGCGGTTGCGCAGCAATACTTCCAGCAGGTCAAATTCCCGCGGGGTCAGGTGCAGCGGGGTGCCGCTGCGCGTTACCCGGCGGGCAGCCGGGTCCAGCACCACATCAAAAGCAGCAAGAGTACCCTGGGCTTTGCCGCAGCGGCGCAGCACCGCTTCCACCCGTGCCACAAGCTCGGTGGGCTCGAACGGCTTGGTAATGTAATCATCCGCGCCCAGGTGCAGCCCACGCACACGGTCCGCCACCGCGGTTTTGGCGGTCAAAAAAATCACCGGGGTCTGCACGCTGCGCAGGTAGTCCAGCAGCTCGTACCCATCGGGGCCGGGCAGCATAATGTCCAGCAGGGCCAGATCATAGGTGTTTGCTTCAATTTTATCGGCGGCCTCGGTGCCGGTGGCAGCTTCGTCACAGGTGTAGCCCGCGCGCTCCAGCGTCAGGCGGATCAGCGCACGGATAGGCGCTTCGTCATCCACAATCAAAATAGGTTTCATGGGCGGATCCTTTGTCGTTTTGGCTTTTTGTGCTTCTTTACTTTCTAATTCTACTGTATACTTGTATCCAAAATCTTGCAAGATGGAAAACGCCCGAAAAAGCAGGAAACTTTTTGACAGTTCATAAATCTTTTTCAATTTACCCTATTGACAACGGTTGGCTATGTGTTACAATATTAGCAGTCGAACTGATAGAGTGCTAATAGAGATAATGCTTCCGCATAACGCCCTTGAACCTGCAAGGATATCAAGCCGCCGGGCACGAAGCAGCACTTGAACCGGTTCGCTGCTAATAGATAGAAAACCATTATCGTTGCCGATAAAGGAGGTTTGCGATATGAATACCAACCAATTTACCCAAAAAACGATGGAAGCCCTGCAGGCTGCCCAGCGTTTGGCAATTGAATATTCCAACCAGGCGTTGGAACAGGAGCACATGCTGGTGGCCCTGACCCAGCAGCAGGACGGCCTGATCCCCCAGCTGCTGACCAAGATGAACGTTGACCCCGGTACCTTTGAAGCTGCCGCAGCGGAAAAAGTTTCCCAGCTGCCGCATGTGACGGGTTCCGGCCGTGACCCCGATAAAGTCTATATCTCCAATGAGCTGGACCAGGCCCTGACCGCCGCTGAAAAGCAGGCCCAGCAGATGAAGGATGAATATATCAGTGTGGAGCATGTCTTTATGGGCATGCTGCAGCGCCCCGGCCGCGTGGCTGGCGAGCTGTTCAAGCAGTTTGGCATCACACCGGAAAAGTTCATGCAGGTGTTGTCCGCCGTGCGCGGCAACCAGCGCGTGACCACTGATAACCCCGAATCCACCTATGACGCCCTGAAAAAATATGGCCAGGATCTGGTGGAAGCCGCCCGTGCCAACAAGCTGGACCCCGTCATTGGCCGTGATTCCGAGATCCGCAATGTTATCCGCATCCTGTCCCGTAAGCGCAAGAACAACCCTGTGCTGATCGGTGAAGCTGGCGTTGGTAAAACGGCTATCGCTGAGGGCCTTGCCCAGCGTATCGTGCGCGGCGATGTGCCCGAAAACCTGAAAGACCGCACCGTGTTCAGCCTGGATATGGGCGCTCTGGTCGCCGGTGCTAAGTACCGCGGCGAGTTTGAGGAACGTTTGAAGAGCGTTCTGAACGAAGTTAAAAAGAGCGAAGGCAAGATCATCCTGTTCATTGATGAGCTGCACACCATTGTGGGCGCCGGTAAAACCGACGGCGCAATGGATGCCGGCAACATCTTAAAGCCGATGCTGGCCCGCGGTGAGCTGCACTGCATTGGCGCCACCACCCTGGACGAGTACCGCCAGTATATCGAGAAAGACCCCGCTCTGGAACGCCGTTTCCAGCCCGTTATGGTGCAGGAGCCCACGGTGGAGGATACCATCTCCATCCTGCGTGGCCTGAAAGAGCGCTATGAGGTGTACCATGGCGTTAAAATTCAGGATGGCGCTTTGATTGCGGCAGCAACGCTGTCTAACCGTTATATTACCGACCGTTTCCTGCCGGATAAAGCCATCGACCTGGTGGATGAAGCCTGCGCAATGGTCAAGACCGAGCTGGACTCCATGCCCGCAGAGCTGGATGACCTGAACCATAAGATCACCCAGCTGCAGATCGAGCAGGCTTCTTTGCAGAAAGAAACCGATGAAATGTCCAAGCAGCGCCTTGCCGCCATCGAAAAAGAAATGGCCGAACTGCGCGATTCCTTCAATTCCAAGAAAGCTCAGTGGGAGAACGAGAAGAACGCCATCAATAAGGTGCAGAGCCTGCGCGCCGAGGTAGAAACCACCAAGGCCGAAATTGAAAAGGCGACCCGCAACGGCGATTACGCCAAGGCTGGTCAGCTGCAATACGGCAAACTGCCCGACCTGCAGCGCCAGCTGGAAGCCGAAGAAAAGATTGCTGCCGACAAGAAGGAGCAAAGCCTGCTGCGTGACCGCGTGACGGCCGAAGAGATCAGCCGCATTGTGGCCCGCTGGACCGGCATCCCTGTGGAGAAGCTGGTGGAGGGCGAGCGCGAAAAGCTGCTCCGTCTGCCCGAAGTGCTGCATCAGCGCGTGATCGGCCAGGACGAAGCCGTGCAGAAGGTTTCGGACGCTATCCTGCGCTCCCGCGCCGGCATTGCAAACCCGAACCGCCCCATTGGCAGCTTTTTGTTCCTTGGCCCCACGGGCGTTGGCAAGACCGAGCTGGCCAAAGCGCTGGCCCAGGCCCTGTTTGACGATGAAAAGAACATGGTTCGTATCGATATGACGGAATACATGGAGAAATTCAGTGTGTCTCGTCTGATCGGTGCGCCTCCGGGATATGTGGGTTATGAGGAGGGTGGTCAGCTGACCGAGGCTGTGCGCCGCCATCCCTACAGCGTTGTGCTGTTTGATGAGGTGGAAAAAGCCCACCCGGATGTGTTCAACATTCTGCTGCAAGTCCTTGACGATGGCCGTATTACCGACAGCCAGGGCCGTACCGTGGACTTTAAGAACACCATCATCATCCTGACCTCCAACCTTGGCTCTGACATCATTCTGGAAGACCTGGAAAAGAACCGTGCCAACGGCAAGAACGAACTGTCCGCCGAAGCGCGTGACAAGATCGACCTGCTGCTCAAGCGCCAGTTCCGCCCGGAGTTCCTGAACCGTCTGGACGATATTGTCTACTACAAGAGCCTGACCAAGGATGAGATTGGCGGCATTGTGGATCTGATGTTGGCTGACCTGCGCAGCCGCCTGGCTGACAAGCAGCTGAAGCTGGTTGTGACCGATGCAGCCAAGAGCGTGATTGTGGATGACGGCTATGACCCCATCTATGGTGCCCGCCCGCTGAAGCGGTATATCCAGGCCAACGTGGAAACCATGATCGCAAAAGAGATCATCGGCGGCAACCATGTGCCCGGCGATACCCTGACCGTGGACGCCGAAAACGGCAAACTGGTCCTGCGCTAAGCGCAAAGCGTTCAGCAATGCTGTACAAATAACCTAAAACAATATCCCCTGCGGATGCGGAAGTGATTCTGCGTCTGCAGGGGATATTTGTTTTGGAAATATTTTTGGGCAATACCGCATAATTCTAAGTGCCGATACGGCGAGCGAGGTGCGGCAGCTGCTGCTAGGCCAAAAGCGCAGATAATACTGGATGCTGCAAAGGTGAGCGCCGCCCGTGGCGGAAACAGCGAACCGAAGCAGGGGCAGCGGTCGCAGAGTGCGAGGGGCTTTTGCCCCCGAAGCACGGTGCGGGTACCGCACCCCGACATTATCGAGCATTTTGGCAACGCAGATGCCGTGCCGCAGCCGCCGGAGCGGTGCTTAAGCCGTCAGGCGGGAATTATGCGGTATCGCCTTTGGAATTCTGTGCTGTGGAATGCTGTGTTCTGTACGGTTTCGGAACGGTCAAGACCGTTCCCTACAGAGCGTTATATAATGTGCAATGAACGGATTACATGTTCTGTAGGGCGGGACACCCTCATCCCGCCGCGGAGAAACCTTGTTGGTTTGTGTTGTGCTTGCAAACCATCTGTGAAGCTGCATAAAACCAATGATTTACTTTTTTCGTGGCTTTTTCCTAACACTATACCCAAACGACCCCAATTTGCGGCCCAGTGCCAGATAATCCCCGTGGGAATATACGATCAAATTTGCCTTGTTCAGGCAGAGCTTGCCGCTTTCGTCCAACAGGCGCTCGTCCACATCCACGGCAACGACTTCAGCCAAAAACAGGTCGTGGCTGCCTAAGGGGATTACCTGGGTCACTTTGCACTCCAGATTGACGGGGCTTTCTTCCACCAGCACGGTGCCAACTTTGGCGGCGGGGGAGGGGGTCAGGTGCATGGCGGAAAATTTATCCACATCGCGGCCGCTTTTTACGCCGCACCAGTCCACCGCGCGTACCAGGCTTTCTGTCGGCAGGTTGATGACAAACTCGCCGCTTTCTTTGATCAAATGGTGGCTGTACCGTTCCGGCCGCACACTGATGGAAACCATGCTGGGCTGGGTGCAGATGGTGCCGCACCAGCCAACCGTGATCAGGTTGGGCGCCCCAGCAGGGCCGCAGCTTACCAGCACCGGCGGTTCAGGGTTCAAAAGGGTGGAACCTTTCCATACTTGACGGCTCATAGTGTATCTCCTTGCTTTATCATTACATTTTTCCTATATCGGACGGTGCGCCCCTACGGTCTTAACGGGATAAAAGTGCGGCGGTTAGCACACGAATAACAGGTATTACCGGCATTACGTTTCCGCCGCGCGGAAAAACAGCCCTTCAGAAGCCGCAATCGGTGCAAGCAGCTGCTGCATTTCGGCGCTGGGGTGGTAGATGCTCAGGTTCAGGCAGTCCCAATCAAACACCAGCAGAGCCAGCTCATCCGGGAACAGGCAGGTCAGCGTGCCGGAATGGCAGTCCATAATTTCGGCAATGATGTGGTCGATCAGCTCCGGATTTGGCTGGTCGACCCAGCCGCCGTCCCACGGGATGCAGACGCGGTAATAGCACATCAGCTTGAAAATTACGCTGGAAAATTTGTCTTTTAACGCGGTGTGACGCGGGCTGTTCAGCAGATAGTATTCCACATCAAAATACTGCCCGCCGCTGTTTTTGTGGCACCGTGCGGGGCAGGTAATCCACAATATAAACGTCTTTGGTTAATAATTCTTCCACCAGGGCGTCCATGGCGGCGGAATTTGGCAGTGGGGTGGGCATAAGAATCTCCATTCTAGCTTGTGGCGGTCAGACATTTTTCAGCCGGTCTTTGTCCAGCAGCTTAAAGCTGCTGCGCCATGTTTCAATCAGGCCGTCATGCTGCATGCGGCTCAGCTCCCGGCTCAGGGCGCTGCGGTCACAGTTCAGGTATTCGGCCAGCCCGGCGCGGGTCAGCGGGGTGGTAAAGGTATCGCTCCCGGCGCGGTGGGCTTCGTCCAGCAGCCACAGGCTGATGCGGGCGCGCAGGCTTTTGCAGATCAGCAGCTCCACCCGGCGGTCCAGCGCAAAATATTTATCGCTGATGGTCAACACAAGGTTTTGCATCAGCTGCAAATGGGCGCTGTGCAGCTTGGCGCAGGGGCGGATGATCTTCTGGTATGGCAGGTACAGGGCAAGGCAGCTGGTGGTGGCCATGACCGTAACAGGACTCTTTTGGCTGGAACCAGAAAGCACATCCCCGAACAAGCCGCCCGGCCTCATGTGGGTAATGGCAACGCTGGCCCCGTCCGGCGTGTTTTTTACGGCGGTAATGCTACCTTCCAGCAAAATGCCGACCTCCCGCGTTTCGTACCCGGTCAGTAGCAAAATTTCGTCCCGCGCATAGCGCCGCACACGGGGGGCAAAGCAGTCCAGCAGGGTGTCCAGTTCGTCCGGACGCATGCCGCGCAGCAGCGGCGTGCGGGCCAATAGCGGGTAATACGGGTGCAGATCCATGCGGTGCAGCCTTTCTGTTTTTGGGATGGCAGGTGTGCCGCAACAGTTTGTTGCCACGGCAACTGACAAGATGATTTAATTATAGTATAGTAACACCGCAAAAGCAAGTGCGCCCGGCGATACCGGGCGCTTTTGTACTGCCGAAATGGCAGGCAAGAGGGAAGAGCACCGTGCCCGGCATGGTGCTGTATGGAATCAGGAGGATATACTATGTTCAAAAAGTTGATGTCTGCTGTTGCAGCGGCGGCCCTGTGTGTTTCACTGGCCGCCTGCGGTGCAACGGCTACCAGTGAAGCTGCCGCTGAAGCAACCGCCACCCCGGCCCCAGCTGTTACCGAAGCCCCGGCCGAAGAGACTGCCAGCGCTGAAACTGCTGACGGTGCCCTGCGCGTTGCCGGCCTGAAAGGCCCCACCACCATGGGCCTTGTGAACCTGATGGCAGGCGAAGATGCCGCTGATTATGACTTTGAAATGTACGGCAAGGCCGATGAAATCGTGCCGCAGCTGGTAAAGGGCGAGCTGGACGCAGCCGCTGTGCCCGCTAACCTGGCCGCAACCCTGTACCAGAAAACCAACGGCGCCATTGAGGTTGCCTGCATCAACACCCTGGGCGTGCTGTACGTTGTGGAAAACGGTGAGACTGTGAACAGCGTGGAGGACCTGAAGGGCAAGACCATCGTGACAACCGGCAAGGGCACCACCCCGGAATATGTTCTGCGCTACATCCTGACTGAAAACGGTGTTGACCCGGATAACGATGTGACCCTTGACTTCTACAGCGAAGCAACCGAGGCTCTGGCTCAGCTGCAGGCCGGCACCAGCACGATCGCCATGCTGCCCCAGCCCTTTGTGACCAGCGCACTGGCTCAGGTCGAAGGCCTGCGCGTTGCCCTGGATATGAACGAAGAGTGGGAAAAAGTTGCCGGCTCCAAGCTGGTAACCGGCGTTCTGGTCGCCCGCAAGGATGCTGTGGAAGCTGACCCCGCCCGCTTTGCCGCCTTTATGGACGGCTACAAAGCCAGCGTGGAAGCTGCCAACACCGACCTGGAAAACACTGCTGCCCTGTGCGAGCAGTACGGCATTGTAGCCAAGGCTGCCCTGGCCCAGAAAGCCCTGCCCAACTGCAACATTGTGTTTGAGACCGGCGACGAGATGAAGACGGACCTGGAAACCTACTTCAATGTTTTGTACGCAGCTGACCCCACCAGCGTGGGCGGCCAGCTCCCGGCAGATGACTTCTACTATGCCGGCTAAGGCGCGCAACAACAAAACACCAATGTGGCAAACCCTGCTTGCCGTCGCTTTTTGGGTGGCGGTGTGGCAGGGTCTTGCCGTTTGCATTGGTCATAACGGCTTATTTTTGGCCACCCCCCTGCAAACGGTGCAGACCTTGTGGCGGCTGCTGCCCACGGCGGATTTCTGGCACAGGGTCGGGTTCAGCGCGCTGCGCATTTTAACGGGCTTTGTGCTGGCGGTCACAGTGGGGCTGCTGCTGGGGGCCTGCGGGGCCCGGTGGCGGTGGTTCGGCACCCTGGTGGGGCCGGTTATGCAGTTGATCCGCGCCATGCCAGTGGCGAGCTTTGTCATTCTGGCGCTGCTGTGGGTCAGCGGAAAAAACCTTTCGGTCATTGTCAGCTTTACCCATGTGCTGCCGGTTGTTTATGCGGGTACGGTGGGCGGCATTGCCGATACGGACCCGGCCCTGCTGGAAATGGCAAAGGTCTATCGCCTGCCGCTGGGCAAGCGGCTGCGGTATATCTGGCTGCCGGGGATGTTCCCGTCCTTCTGCGAAAGCTGCATTGCCGCCATGGGCATGTGCTGGAAAAGCGGCGTTTCGGCGGAAGTCATCGGTTTGCCGGACCACAGCGTGGGCGATGCGCTTTACCGCGCTAAGATTACCATTTCCACGCCGGAAGTGTTCGCCTGGACGCTGGTGATCGTGCTGCTGTCGGCCACGCTCAGCACGCTGGCGGCCTGGGCGCTACGCCGCGCCAAGCGTGCCCTTTGCGGGGAGGTGGAAGGATGATCAAGGTAAAACACCTGAACAAAGCCTTTGGCAGCATTCCGGTTTTGTGGAATCTGAACCTGACGGTAAACGGTCCGCTGGTGCTGATGGGACCCTCCGGCTGCGGAAAAACCACCCTGCTACGTATCCTGATGGGGCTGGAAACACCGGATTCCGGCACCGTGCAGGGCGTGGGAAATATTGGTGCGGTCTTTCAGGAAAGCCGCCTTTGCCCCCAGCTGACTGCGGTGGGCAATATCTGCCTGGTGGGCGGGGTGAACCCAGCGCAGGCACAAGCGGAATTGCAGACCCTCGGCTTTACGCAGGCGGAACTGGCCCTGCCAGTGGCACGGCTTTCCGGCGGGCAGCAGCGGCGCACGGCGCTGCTGCGGGCGCTGCTGTGCCAGCCCGTGCAGACCCTGCTGCTGGACGAACCCTTTACCGGCATGGACCCGGAGCTGGTCAGCCACGCCGCTGCCGCGGTGGTGCGGCTGGCCGCCAGGCGGGATACCGTGCTGGTGACCCACGACGAACACGCCGCCGATCTGCTGGGGTGGCCGGTGGTTCGGCTGGAAACAGTTGGAAAATAAAAGGCAATACCGCATAATTCTAAGCACCGCTCCGACGGCTGCGGCACGGCATCTGCGTTGCCAAAATGCTCGATAATGTCGGGTTGCGGTACCCGCATCGTGCTTCTGGGGGCAAAAGCCCCTCGCACTCTGCGACCGCTGCCCCTGCTTCGGTTCGCTGTTTCCGCCACTGGCGGCGCTCACCAATTTTTGCAGCATCCAGTATTATCTGCGCTTTTGGCCTAGCAGCTGCCGCACCTCGCTCGCCGTATCGGCACTTAGAATTATGCGGTATTGCCTTAGAAAAATAACACCGTAATAATAGGGCAAAAAAGACTTATTACAAAAGACTTTGTTTATTCCTCAATCCCCGCTTCCGGCTCTTCGTCTTCCAACAGGCGCAGGCCGGCGGTGGAGGTGACGGGCAGGGAAAGGATGACCGACCGTGCCTTGCTGGCGGTGCCCGCCTGATCCATGATGGCGCGCATGATGCGGTTCTTATCCTCGCGCTTGATCACGATCAGCACCATCTCCTTTTCGGCAGCGAGAGAAACGCCCAAAAACTGCTCGGCACGTTCCATCCCGGTACCCTTGGCGTGGATGACGGTTCCGCCGCCCGCGTTTTCGCTGCGGGCCGCATCCATAATCATGCCGCTGTATCCCTGGTTGGCAATCACAATCAACAGCTCGTACTTGGTATCTTTCAAGGTGGTTTCCTCCCCAATCTGGAAATCCTGGTCTTCGGTCAAAAATTGCAGCGCACGCTTGCCGCCAATGCTGCTGACAGGGATGGTAAACGCAATGCCGGTGCCGGGTACATCAATGTTCATCGTGTGCTCCAGCTGCCGCTTTACCGCTTTCCAGCGGGAATCGGTAACGGTGGTAAAAATTACGGCTTTTTCGGTGCGCTCCAGCCCAAGATAGTTCAGCGTTTCGCTCACGGCGGTTCCGGCTCCAACAGTGGTCAGGCTTACATGTATGTTCTGTTGCTGGTACAGCGCCACAAAATCCGGCGCTTTTTTGCGGTCAGTAATGGTAATCATCCAGGAAAGCTGGCTCATTCAAACATCCCTCCGTTACAGCTCAATAATAGCGTCTTCGGGCAGGCTGGCAAAGGCATCCACATAAGCCTGCTGCGTGCGGGAAGCATGGCGCTGCTTGAGCTGGTAAGTCATGCCAAGAATCTGGATAGTAATCAGCGGGGTCATGGCAACCATGGCCACCACGCCAAACGCATCCGTTACAATGTTGCCGCCCACAGCCAGGCAGGCACCCTGGGCCAGCGGCAGAAGAAACGTTGCCGTCATGGGGCCGGAAGCCACGCCGCCGGAGTCAAACGCGATGGCGGTAAAAATTTTGGGAACGAAGAAAGAAAGCCCGATGGCGATGCCGTAACCCGGTACCAGCATCCACAAGATGGAAATGCCGGTCAGCACCCGCAGCATGGCCAACCCAACGGAGAGGGCTACGCCGATGGAAAGGCTGGTCCCCATTGCCTTGGCGGAAATGGAACCATCGGTCACTTCCTCCACCTGCTTGTTCAGCACATACACGGCGGGCTCGGCCTTGACGATGAAATAGCCAATCAGCATACCAAGGGGGATCAGTACCCAGCGGTAGGGCAGGGCAGCCAGAACCTGGCCCAGATAGTTGCCGGCAGGCATAAAGCCCACATTAGCACCGGTCAAAAACAGAACCAGCCCGATATAAGTATAAAACAGGCCGACCAGAATTTTACCCAGCGCTTTGCGGCTCATGTGCAGGACGGCAAACTGATAAACGCCAAAAAAGACCATGATGGGCAAAAGTGAAAGCGCGATCTCTTTAAAATAAGCGGGCAGCCCCACCATGAAGAGGTCCCACAGCTCCACCGAGTCCTGAATATCCGGCAGGAACGCGGTGGTGTAGCTGCTTTCGCCGGGGTTGTAGGCGATGCCCAAAATCAGCACGGCCAGGATGGGACCGATGGAACACAGGGCAACCAGGCCAAAGGAGTCATCCGCGGCGTGGCGGTCACTGCGGATTGCGGAAATGCCCACGCCGAGCGCCATGATGAACGGTACCGTCATGGGCCCGGTGGTCACGCCGCCAGAGTCAAACGCCACAGCAAGGAAATCTTTGGGAACAAAGGCGGCCAGCACAAATACAATGGCGTACAGTGTTACCAGCAGCGGCGGCAGCGCCATACTGAACAGCATACGCAGCAGCGCGATAACAAGGAAAGCCCCCACACCGGCGGCAACCGAAAGGATCAACACCAGATTGGGCACCGACGGCACCTGGTTGGCCAGTACCTGTAAATCCGGCTCCGATATGGTAATGATGAAACCGAGAATAAAGCCGATCACAATCATTTTGGGCAAGCTGCGGCTTTGGGTCATGGCGGAACCAACCCGTTCGCCCATGGGGGTCATGCTCATCTCGGCGCCAAGGGTAAAGAACATCATGCCAAAAATAATCATGACCGCCCCAAGCAGAAAACACAGCAGCACACTGGGGGATAGGGGTGCGATGAAAAAACTGAGAACCAGCACGATAGCAACAATAGGCAAAACAGCCTGCAGTGCTTCCACCAGTTTTTCTTTCAGCTTTTCCCGTAATTGTAAGCGGGAACGTAGCACACGGATAGCCTCCAATCTTAACTCAATCTTAATATGATAATAGTGTAACATATTATTGGGGCAATAAGGAAGAGATGCTGTCTGAATTTTTTGTGAATTTCACGCTGCAGGGCACACAGCAGTGGCGGAAACAGCGAACCGAAGCAGGGGCAGCGGTCGCAGAGTGCGAGGGGCTTTTGCCCCCGAAGCACGATGCGGGTACCGCAACCCGACATTATCGAGCATTTTGGCAACGCAGATGCCGTGCCGCAGCCGCCGGAGCGGTGCTTAAGCCGTAAGGCGGGAATTGTGCGGTGTTGCCTTAACAAACGATGAAAATACTACATGAAAACTTAAGAATATTCAGGAAAAAGGGGAAATGAGCGCCGATCGGGCCTATCCTTGCTTTTTATACTTGCGTAACGGGCAAAACCATGGTATGATATTTCTTGCGCAAATACTTCCCGCAGGGAGTCTTATGGTGTAAGAAACCGGAAAGGGAGCATGGCGCCCGGCAGCCGTTGCCCTTGACGGCTGCCGTTTTTTTTGCCTGCGCGGCTATGCCGCGCAATCGCGCGAAGCGCGATGCAAAAAACAGCCGGAGCACCGAGCGAGGCTGTTCCTCTGCCCTCACGCCGCCGAACAGGCGGCGAATGGTTGGAGCCCGCAACCCTGCCCCACCCCCAGCAGGCTATGCCGAGCAATCGCGCAAAGCGCGATGCAAAAAACAGCCGGAGCGCCGAGCGAGGCTGTTCCTCTGCCCTCCCGCCGCCGAACAGGCGGCGAATGGTTGGGGCCCGCAACCCTGCCCCACCACGAGCAGGCTATGCCGCGCAATCGCGCAGCGATGCACAAACAGCTCTCCTCCCCAAAACGCAGCCCGCCGCCCCATACGCCGCTGAAACATATACATATCCCACAAAATTCATGCACAATCTTTGTCATATTGTTATGTAGGGGGTAGACTTATTGCGGCAAATAGCATATACTTAATAAATATTGTTCGCCTACCTCATGTTGGCCGGGCTGCAACAAAAATACCGAGCCGTTTACAAATTAAAAATAAACCGAACGTAAAATAACATGAAATACACCCAATCCATCAACCAAGGGGGCCAAATGTATGTGTGGAATTGTAGGCTTTACCGGCAGCGCACAGGCTGCACCGATCCTGCTGGATGGGCTTTCTAAGCTGGAATACCGCGGGTATGATTCTGCTGGCCTTGCTGTGCAGAACGCCGTCGGCAAAATTGAAGTGGTCAAGGCCAAGGGACGCCTGCGCGTGCTGAGCGAAATGACCGATGAAGGCAAAGCCGTGCAGGGCTGCTGCGGCATCGGGCATACCCGCTGGGCAACCCACGGCGAACCCAGCGTGGTGAACGCACACCCGCATTACAGCCGCGACCAGAAAATTGCGGTTGTGCATAACGGCATTATTGAAAATTACCAGGAACTGAAAACCCGCCTGATCAACAAGGGCTTTACTTTTGCATCCCAGACGGATACCGAGGTAGTGGCCCAGCTGCTGGACTATTACTACACCGGCGTTTCAGCGGGTGACAGCCTGGATGCCATCACCCGCATGATGATGCATGTGCGTGGTTCCTATGCGCTGGGCATCCTGTTTGCAGACCAGCCCGGCGTGGTATACGCAGTGCGGAAAGACAGCCCGTTGATTGTCGGCAAGGCCGAAAACGGCAGCCTGATCGCATCGGACGTTCCGGCTCTGCTGAAATATACCCGCACGGTGTATTACATTGACAACCTGGAAATCGCCCGCCTGACCCCGGACAGTATTGAGTTTTTCAACATTGATAAAGAACCGGTTGAAAAAGAAGCCAGCACCATCGAGTGGGATGCCGAAGCCGCCGAAAAAGGCGGTTACGAGCACTTTATGATGAAGGAGATCCACGAACAGCCCACCGCTGTGCGGGATACCCTCAGCCCCCGCATCAAAGATGGCCGCATTGATCTGAGCGAGCTGGGCCTGGATGAAGAAGCCATCAAAAATGTGCGCCGCATCTATATCATTGGCTGCGGCTCCGCCTACCATGTGGGCGTTGCGGCACGCTATGTGTTTGAAAGCCTGGCCCGCCTGCCGGTGGAGGTGGATGTGGCCAGCGAGTTCCGCTACCGTGACCCCGTGCTGGAGCCGGATTCCATGGCGGTCATTATCAGCCAGAGCGGCGAAACCGCCGATACCCTGGCTGCCCTGCGCGAATGTAAGGAGCGCGGCGTGCGCACCATCGGCATTGTGAACGTGGTGGGCTCTTCCATTGCGCGTGAGGCCGATGCAACCCTGTACACCTGGGCCGGGCCGGAAATTGCCGTTGCCACCACCAAGGCATACAGCACCCAGCTGGCGGCCTGCTACCTGTTGGCGGTCGAATTTGCCCGTGTGCGCGGCAAGATTGAGGAAGAAAAATACGCCGAGCTGGTGGCCGAGCTGCAGATCCTGCCGGATAAGATCGCCAAGACGCTGACGGATAACGAGCGCATCCAGTGGTTTGCTTCCAAGTATGCTTCCGCAAAGGACGCTTTCTTCATCGGCCGCGGGCTGGATTACGCCGTGGCGCTGGAAGGCAGCCTGAAGTTCAAGGAAATCAGCTATATCCACTCGGAGGCTTTCGCTGCGGGCGAGATGAAGCACGGCCCGATCTCCCTGATCGAGAAGAACATGTTGGTGGTGGGTGTGCTGACCCAGCCGGACCTGTACGAGAAGATGGTATCTAACCTGGTGGAAGCCAAGAGCCGCGGCGCTTATATCATGGGCCTGACCACTTACGGCAACTACAGCATTGAAGATACCGCCAACTTTACCGTATATGTGCCCAAAACAGACCCGCACTTTGCCACCAGCCTTTCGGTGGTGCCGCTGCAGCTGCTGGCATACTATGTCAGCTGCGCCAAGGGCCTGGATGTGGATAAACCCCGCAACCTTGCCAAGAGCGTTACGGTTGAATAAATCTTGCGTCAGCTGAAGCAATGCTGCTGGCCTGACAAAAATAAGCGCTGCATTTTGTGCACTTTTTACTCCGTTTGCCCTGCCGGAAGCAGGACAAACGGAGTAAATTTGTGTTATAATAACAGAAATTATGCAAATACAGTTGCCCGGAGTGGCGAAAATGTGGTAGAATAACTTGCTTTGCCCATAATGCTGCAAGATGTTCTGATAATTTTTACTTTTTTGCTTTGATTATCAAATTATAAGTCATAGAACACAAGGCAATACCGCACAATTCCCGCCTTACGGCTCAAGCACCGCTCCGGCGGCTGCGGCACGGCATCTGCGTTGACAAAATACTCGATAATGTCGGGTTGCGGTACCCGCATCGTGCTTCGGGGACAAAAGCCCCTCGCACTCTGCGACCGCTGCCCCTGCTTCGGTTCGCTGTTTCCGCCACTGGCGGCGCTCACCTTTGCAGCATCCAGTATTATCTGCGCTTTTGGCTTAGCAGCTGCCGCACCTCGCTCGCCGTATCGGCACTTAGAATTATGCGGTATTGCCACAAATCAAACAAGATTTGAGAAAATAGAAAAATGCCCGCTGCGCCTTGGTTTTGGAAGGAACGGCCGCGGGCGGCGCAGGCGCTGCGCGGCAGCTGTGCAGGGGACAGCCGGCTGCGACATTATTGAAGAAACAGGAAGATAGTGCAATGAAACAGAAAAACAGGCAACTCATCAACGGCTTGCCGCGCCGCATTTTGTTAATGCTGCTGGACTGCGGGCTGATTGTGTTTTGTTATTATCTGGCAATTCTGCTGCGGTTTGACGGTGAGGATTCCATTGTGCCCGCCGCGGTGCTGCGGGCCGAAGTGATCCGTGCCATGGCTCCCATGCTGCCGTATGTGCTGGTTATTTATATGGTCGTGTTCTGGTTTGGCGGCCTGTATGAGATCATGTGGGAGTATGCCGGCATGCGGGACCTTGCCCGCCTGACCTGTCTATCCGGTCTGGCAACGGGTTTTATCCTGCTGTTTGATCTGATCTTCCGCACCCGCCCCATCAGCGGTACGGTGCTGATTCTGGGCGCAGTGTTCAACACGGCAGCCATTGCGGGCGTGCGCTTTTTGTGGCGCTTTGTGCGCACCGCTACCCGCCTGCGCAAGGATAACCGCGCCAAACAAAAAAGGCAACGCCGCCCCGCGGGATGCAACCCCGCTGCTGATCGTCGGCGCTGGCAACGCCGGTGCCTGGGCGGTCAATCTGTGCAAAAGCAAAAACTCCAGCTTTGGCAACCCGGTCGTGATCGTGGATGACGACCTGACCAAAAAAGGCCTGCGCGTGCAGGGCGTGCCGGTGCGCGGCACCATTTCGGATATCCCGGAATTGGTGCGCAAGTACCATATTGTGGAGATCATCATCGCCATCACCACGCTGAAAGGCGAGCGCCTGAACGAAGTGATCAACTTGTGCAACTCCACCCATTGCCGCGTGCGGATGTTGTCTGACCCGCAGGCGGTGGATGCCAACGGCAAGCCGGTGGTGGCAGGTCTGCGTGAACTGAACACCTCGGACTTTCTTTCCCGCGATGAAGTGCAGCTGAACAGCGCCCAGATCTCGGAATACCTGCATGACAAGGTGGTTCTGGTCACGGGCGGCGGCGGCTCCATCGGCAGTGAGCTGTGCCGCCAGATCATGCGCTACCGCCCGCGCCAGCTGTTGATTTTCGATATTTACGAAAATTGCGCCTACGAGCTGGAAATGGAGCTGCGCAATAAATACGGTGCAGATATCAACGTTGTCACGCTGATTGGCTCCATCCGCGATATCAAGCGTCTGGATGAAGTGTTTGAAACCTATCATCCATCCGTTGTGTTCCATGCAGCTGCCCACAAGCATGTGCCGCTGATGGAAGTAAGCCCGGCGGAAGCCGTTAAAAACAACGTGTTCGGCACCAAAAACCTGCTGACCAGCGCGGCGGAGCATGGGGTGGAGCGCTTTGTGCAGCTTTCGACCGATAAGGCGGTCAATCCTACCAATGTTATGGGCTGCACCAAACGCATCTGCGAAATGCTGATCCAGACCTTTGCTAAGAACACTTCCATGAAGTGCATGGCCGTGCGCTTTGGCAATGTGTTGGGCAGCCATGGCAGCGTGATCCCGCTGTTTGAAGAGCAGATCAAGAACGGCGGCCCCGTTACCATCACCCACCCGGACATCGTGCGCTACTTTATGACGATCCCGGAAGCTGCCCAGCTGGTGCTGCAGGCCGGCGGTCTGGCCCAGAGCGGCAGCATCTATGTGCTGGATATGGGTGAGCCGGTCAAAATCATGGACCTGGCCACCCGGCTGATCCGGTTCTATGGTTATGAGCCGAACGTAAACATGGAAATCAAGGTAACGGGCCTGCGCCCCGGCGAAAAGCTGTACGAGGAGCTGATGCTGGATTCCGAGCAGGACCGCATGACCAAAACCGCCCACGATAAAATCTTTATTGCTCCGCCCATGCAGATTGACCTGGCGGCATTCTATGAGGAGCTGCAGAACCTGCGTCACGATGCGGAGCATAATGACGAGGGCGTGGTGCTCAGCCTGCAGCGCATGGTGGGCACTTATCACCCAACCGCGTGGTGAACGAGGACCACACCGTAAGCGCCGCCCATGGCAACACTGAAACCATTGATAAGGAAGAGCTGCAAAAGGCGCTGGACGAACAGCATTCCACCCAGCAGAACGCCCAGTGACGGCGGCCTGGCCGGGGCCTGCGGGCGCAAAACCTTCCCCAAGGAGGCTTGACTTATGTATGAATCCTGCATCAAGCGTTTGCTTGACCTGATTTTGTCGCTGGCAGCCTGTGTGGTGCTGGCGATCCCAATGGGAATTATTGCCCTGTGGATCAAAAAAGATTCGCCGGGACCGGTGTTCTTTAAGCAGCGCCGGGTTGGCCGCGGCAAAAAATGCTTTAATATCTTAAAGTTCCGCACCATGCGCGGGGATACCCCCCACGATGTGCCCACCCACCTGCTGAAAAACGCAGACAGCTATATCACCAAAAGTGGGGCGTTCCTGCGCCGCACCAGCCTGGATGAGCTGCCGCAGATCTATAACATTGTGGCAGGGCAGATGTCCATCATCGGCCCGCGCCCGGCGCTGTATAATCAGTATGACCTGATCGCCGCGCGCGATGCCGTGCACGCCAATGACATCCGCCCCGGTCTGACCGGCCTGGCCCAGATCAATGGCCGCGATGAGCTGCCGATTGATGTGAAAGCCCGCTATGACGGTGAGTATGCTGCTGATATCACTTTCCTGAACGATGCAAAAATCTTTTTGCACAGCATTACTTATGTGTTTCAGCGCCGCGGCGTGGTAGAAGGCGGCACCGGCACCATGCAGCAGGCCGAAAACAGCCAAAAAAAGCAGAAATAATCCCCGCTTTGGCAATTTGACCAAATGGAAAACCACTGCAAAACCAACATATTTTGCTAAAAAATCCAAATTAACCAAGAAAATATTGAGTTTTTCGTTGAAATATGTTGCAAAAGTCAACCTGATTGTGTAAAATATACATTGTAGTTAAATCTATTTGTGTCAAAATAACAGCAATGAGCCGATGGAAGCTTCTGTTCGGCCATTGTCAATTTGCATATAAACATGAAGGAGAGGCAGTATTATGGCAAACAGGGTATTCCAGAACGTGGTCTACCAGATGAAGGACGCGATCGACCGCGTGGTAGGCGTGGTGGACGAAACGGGAGCCGTCATCGCCTGCTCCGAGCTGGGGCAGATCGGCGAAATGCGGGAAGGCTTTGCTGTTGCCCGCCTGACGGCCGGGGATGCCTTTGAAAAGGACGGTTATGCCTACCACCAGTTCTCCAACGCAAAACATAACGATTATGCTGTGTTTGTGGAAGGCAACGATCCCACTGCCGCCCAGTTTGCTTCGCTGCTGTCCATCAGCCTGCAGAGCATCAAGCAGTACCACGATGAAAAGTTTGATAAAACCAATTTTATCAAGAATGTGGTGCTGGATAATATCCTGCCCGGTGATATTTACGCCAAAGCGCGGGAGCTGCACTTTGTTTCGGATGTGCAGCGCGTGGTTCTGTTGATCCGCGTTACCTCCGGCAATGATATTTCCGCTTATGATGTGGTCAGCAGCCTGTTCCCGGATAAACAGAAAGACTTCGTGTTCAACATCAGCGAAACAGATACCGTGCTGGTGAAAGAAATCCGCCCTGATAACAATACCCGCGATATGGAAAAGCTGGCAGCTTCCATTGTGGATACCCTGCAGGGCGAACATTATATCAAGGCAGTTGTCGGCATCGGCACCCCCATCAGCAACATCAAGGATCTGGCCTCCTCCTTTAAGGAGGCGCAGATCGCCATGGAAGTTGGTAAGGTATTTGATACCGAAAAGCAGGTCATCAGCTATGATCACCTGGGCATTGCCCGCCTGATTTATCAGCTGCCTACCACCCTGTGCGAAGCATTCCTGCGCGAAGTATTCAAGCAGGACAGCATTGATTCGCTGGACTCTGAAACGCTGTTCACCATCCAGCGCTTTTTTGAGAACAACCTGAACGTTTCCGAAACCAGCCGCGGTCTGTTTGTGCACCGTAACACGCTGGTTTACCGCCTGGAAAAGATCAAGAAGCTGACCGGCCTGGATCTGCGCAAGTTTGACGATGCGATTGTGTTCAAGGTAGCCCTGATGGTCAAAAAGTATCTTTCCTCTGACCCTGCCCGTTACTAAAATATCCTATAAGCGCTTTTTCCGCGCCCCCCTACTTGGTGGGCGCGTTTTTTGTTGCAGGTTTGCTGGAAGAGAAGATGAGCGGATAAGTGGAATGCAGGAAAACAAAACGGATGGATGAAGAAAAATAGGAGAGGGGAGAACGGAAAAAGGGGCGGATGAATAAGGGCAATACCGCATAATTCTAAGTGCCGATACGGTGAGCGAGGTGCGGTAGATGCTAAGCCAAAAGCGCAGATAATACTGGATGCTGCAAAGGTGAGCGCCGCCAGTGGCGGAAACAGCGAACCGAAGCAGGGGCAGCGGTCGCAGAGTGCGAGGGGCTTTTGCCCCCGAAGCACGATGCGGGTACCGCAACCCGACATTATCGAGCATTTTGGCAACGCAGATGCCGTGCCGCAGCCGCCGGAGCGGTGCTTAAGCCGTCAGGCGGGAATTGTGCGGTATTGCCTAAGCATAAAGGCAAGTCTATAGCCATACACAGCCCGCACAGGCCGTAAAATTTACAAAGTTTCCACAAATTGCCCAAAAACACAAAATTGACGAAAATGCGATATATTCCATAAGGCGCCCGCTGCACGGAATCTTGACGGGGCGGGCTTCCTATGGTACATTATTAAATGTATCGTTTTGCCCTGGGGTGTAGTGTACCATTTTGCACGCCATGGCCGGGAAGTACTGTATTGCTTTAGGAGCGCCATTCATGATCGATTTTGAACATGTTACCAAAGTATATGAAACCCAAAATGATGAAAATGTGGCGTTGGAAGATATCAACATCCACATTGATGAAGGGGAATTCGTTTTTATCCTGGGCCATTCCGGCGCGGGCAAATCCACATTCCTCAAACTGATCCAGATGGAAGAAAAGCCCACCGAGGGCAAAATTTATATCAACGATCAGGACCTGACCACCATCAAGCGCCGCAAGGTGCCTTATCTGCGCCGCCAGATGGGTGCGGTGTTCCAGGATTTCCGCCTGATCCCCACCATGACGGTGTACGAGAACGTGGCTTTTGCCATGCGCGTGACCAACATCAATAACAAAACCATCAAGAACCGTGTACCGTTCGCCCTCAGCCTGGTTGGCCTGGAGGATAAGATGGACCGCCTGCCGGATGAGCTTTCCGGCGGCGAGCAGCAGCGCGTTGCCGTGGCCCGCGCCCTGGCCCATGGCCCCAAGCTGATCATTGCGGACGAGCCTACCGGCAACATTGACCCCGAAATGAGCATGGATATCATGCAGCTGTTCGAGGCCATCAATAAAGTGCATATCACCGTTGTGGTTGTTACCCATGAGCATGAGCTGGTGCACAAGCTGGCCGCCAAGTATAACAACCGAATCATCACGCTGGCCAACGGGCATGTGGCATCTGATACCGCCCACCCCGAAGTGGCGCAGGAGTACGAAGAATGGCTTGCTGCCCGCCAGAACGATGATGAATACGAGTATGAGGATTAAGGAGGGGTAGACCATGCGTTTTTCCAGTTTTACCTACCTCGTGGGGCAGGGCCTGCATAACCTCAAGGCAAACAAAATGATGACGCTTGCCTCTATGGGCGTGTTGATCGTCTGTATGATTTTAGTTGGCGCAGCATTTTTGTTCGGCGCTAATATTGATTCCATGGTGGCCTATATCGGTGAGCAGAACGAAACGGTTGCGTTCATCAATGATGACGCTGATACCGCCGCCGTGGAGGAAGCCATCCGCAGCATTCCGCATGTGGCCGGGGTGGAGTTCATCTCCAAAGACCAGATGCTGGACAAGTACAGCCAGCGCCTGGAAGGCTACACCAACCTGAAAGAGATGTTCCAGAACGATAACCCGCTGCTGGCCAACTATGTGGTGCGTGCCGATGAACCGGCCAACATCTCCAGCGTGGCCGCAGCATTACAGAGTGTGGACGGCGTGCGCGCGGTCAACTCGCCGCAGGCCATGTCAGATCTGTTTGTTTCGCTGCAAAAGGCGGTTACTTATGTCTGCTATGGCCTGGTCATCGTGCTGGCCATCGTCAGCGTGGTGGTCATCAGCAACACCATCAAAATTACCGTGTTCAACCGCCGCAAGGAGATTGGCATTATGAAGCTGGTTGGTGCAACCAACGGCTTTATCCGGTTCCCGTTCTTTGTGGAGGGTGTTACCTCCGGCCTGATCTCCGCGCTGATCGCTTCCGCCATTGTGTGCGGTGGATACTATGCCGTGTATGAATGGTACGGCAAGAACCCCACCAACCTGACGACAATGTTTGGCGGCACACTGCTGCCGCTGCAGGACCTGTGGTATTATGTTGTGCTGGGCTTTATGCTGTTTGGCTTTGTGCTGTGCGGCATTGGCACTGCAACCAGCATCCGCAAACATCTGCAGGTCTGAGCACCCGGCGCTTGCCTTGAGCTTTTTGAACCGCCAAAACCCGTTTTACCCGCATCCCACCAAAGGGGGAAAGTTGAAAATGTCCATTGCCATCCGCCGCAATGTGCGGCGCGCAGGGGCTGCGCTGATGGCTGCCGTGGTTGCCGCGGCGCTGTGCCTGAATGCTGCCATGCCGGCCCATGCCGATGATAAGCAAAAAGAGCTGGAAAACAAAAAGAACGAGCTGCAGTCGGAACTGGACCAGATCCGCCAGCAGCTGAAAGACGTTGCCAGCGATAAAGCCGAAGCCGAGCAGCAAAAACAGCTGCTTGTGCAGGAGAAAAACACCATCAAGGGCCAGATCAATGCGCTGAATGACCAAATTGATGATATCAGCGCACAGATCGTGGAAAAAGAACAGCAGATCACCGATAAGCAGGCTGAAATTGACCAGAAGCAGGCAGAATACGATGACCGCTGGGCAAAATATAAAGAGCAGGTCGTTAGTATGCAGATGCTGGACCAGGGCGGCGGTATTGCGCTGCTTTCCACGGCGGAAAACATTTATCAGCTGCTGACCTTTGACCAGGTGCTGCAGGATATTTCGGATGCCAACACCCAGGCCTGCGAGGATCTGGAACAGCAGGGCATTGAGCTGACCAACGAGCGCACCCAGCTGGAAGAAGCGAAGGCATCGCTGGAAGCGGACGAAGAAGAGCTGCAGAACCAGAAAAGCCAGCTGGACAGCAAAACCCAGGAGCTGGCCAGCAACATTCAGGCCCAGGATGCCAGCATCTCCGCTGCCGCAGCGCAGGAGCAGGCTCTGGAAGAAGCCAAGAGTGATAAACAGGCAGAGTTCGATAAGGCTGCTGATGAATATGACGCTTACCTGAAATCTCTGATTGCCCAGACCCAAAGGAACTACGCCAATGCGCCCATCAGCTGCTCGCTGAACTTTATCTGCCCGCTGCCGAGCTATAAGTATATCTCCTGCCAGTATGGCAGCGGCGGCCACAAGGGCGTTGACTTTGCCGCGCCCGGCGGCACCAACATCCGCGCTGTGGCAAGCGGCGTTGTCACCGTGTCCGGCTGGCACTACAGCTATGGCAACTATGTCATGATTTACCACGGCACCGACGACCAGGGCAACACCTATGCTACCCTGTACGCCCACATGAACAGCACCCCGCCGGTCAGTGTGGGCCAGAACGTTTCGCAGGGGGATGTCATCGGCCATGTTGGCACCACCGGCAACTCCACCGGCAACCACCTGCACCTGGAACTGCGTGTGAACGGTGCGCGCACCAACCCGCTGAACTATGTTCCGCACTAATGTTATGGTGTAGCTGAAAAAGCGCCAGCCGACACTTTATTTTCAGTTATGCCTTAGGTCTGACAGCCTGAAGGAGATCAATTTCGATGAACCAGCAAAAACATAAGCTTGTTGTGCGCATTGTCTGCCTGGTGATTGCCGTCTTGATGGTGGCAAGCCTTGCCGCAACGGCGTTTATGGCACTGCTTTGATCCGGCAGCAACGCACAACTTTTACGCAAGGGAGCACATTTTCGCTATGAGCAAAAAAGTCAGTCTTGGTGTGGCCGCAACCGTCACGCTGATTGCAATGGCCGTGACCTTTTCCATGACCATGACCGTATCCATGAACATGTTCAACAATACGGTTTCCAGTGTTAAAAACAAGGAGCGCATGTATAACAAGCTGTCCGAAGTGGACCGCTATGTGCGCGCAAATGAGTACTTTGATATCAACGATGATACGCTGAACGATACCATTGCATCCGGCTATATGCTGGGCATCAGCGACCGGTACGCCCGCTATTATTCCGCCAAGGCCTACAGTGAAAGAGTCGGTCTTGCCAATGGCCGCCTGATGGGCATTGGCGTTGCCGTTGTCAAGGATCCGTCCTCCGGCTATGCGCGCATCATCCGTGTGTATGATAACACCCCCGCTACCAACGTTGGTCTGGAAGTCGGCGGCTTTATCACCGCTATCGGCGATACCAGCACCCGCAGCATGAGCGATACCGCCGCCATGACCTCCGCCCTGTTGGGGGAGGAAGGCAGCACCGTCAACATCAAATACCTGACCCCCCTGCGGGAAGAGCAGAGCTTTGAAATTACCCACGCCAACTATACCACCCCCAGCATCAGCACGGTGCGCCTGATGGATAACGGCGTTGGCTACCTGCGCATTGATTCCTTTACCTCAGGCACGGCGGTGGAATTCCGCAATGCTGTCAACAGCCTGACCAACCAGGGGGCTACCTCGCTGATTTTTGACCTGCGCGATAACAGCGGCGAAAACCTGAACGCTGCCCTTGTTGCCACAGATTACTGCGTGCCCTCCGGTCTGATTGCCCAGAGCCAGGATAAGGGCGGCAATGTGACAGACCTGCGTATGTCTGACGAAAACGAGATCACCCTGCCCATGGTCTGCCTGGTCAACGGCAGCACGGCATCCGGTGCGGAGCTGTTTGCCAACGCTCTGCGTAAAATGGCCGGGGCCACCATCGTGGGCAGCACCACGGCGGGCAAAGGTGTTCTGCTCAGCGACCCGCAGAGCCTTTCGGACGGCAGCGCGGTGGTAATCACCGTGGGCATTCTGCTGGATAACGAGGGCAAAAACTGGAACGGCACCGGCCTGACCCCGGATGTGGACGCCAGCCTGACCAACGATGAACAGAGCAGCTATTACGACTTTACTGTCGATAACGACCCCCAGATCGCCAAGGCTATCAATGCCATTTCCGGCGCCAATGGCCAGTAAGCGGGCAGGGGAGACCCAGCCTGAGATATACCCTAAACACAGTATAAGAAGAAACGGAGTGCCAGCCCCATGCCAAACCTGACGGACCTTTCCACCATTCGTGATGTGTGCGCACGGCACGACTTTGCACTTTCCAAGGGGTTCGGCCAAAACTTTATCATCAACCCCGGCATCTGCCCCCGCATTGCGGAAGCCGCCGGCATTGGCCCCGGCTGGGGTGCGCTGGAAGTCGGCCCCGGCATCGGTGTGCTGACAGAACAGCTGTGCAAACGCGCGGATAAGGTAGTTTCGATCGAAGTGGACAAGCGCCTGCCGCCGATCCTGGCCGAGACAATGGCCGAGTACGAGAACTTTAAGCTGGTGCTGGAAGATGTGCTGAAAGTGGACCTGCGCACCCTACTGGCGGAAGAATTTGGTGATAAGCCCGTTGCCGTCTGCGCCAATCTGCCGTATTACATCACCAGCCCCATTCTGATGCGCTTATTGGAAGAAAAACTGCCCATCCGCAACATTACCGTCATGGTGCAGAAAGAGGCTGCACAGCGCCTGTGTGCCGCCCCTGGCACGCGTGAGGCGGGGGCAATCAGCTATGCGGTGGCTTATTACGCCAAACCCAAGCTGCTGTTTACTGTGCAGCCGGGCAGCTTTTACCCTGCCCCCAAAGTGACCAGCGCGGTCATCCAGCTGGATGTCCATACCACACCGCCTGTTACCCCGCCCAACGGGGACGAAGCCGGGCTGTTCCGCCTGATCCGGGCAGCATTTTCTCAGCGGCGCAAGACCGCGGCCAATGCCGTGGCGAACGGCCTGGGCATCTCCAAAGCTAAAGTGAACGCTGCATTGCAGGCCGCCGGGTTGGATATCCGCCTGCGCCCGGAGCAGCTGACGCTGGAAGATTACTGCGCGCTGCAGGCCGCCCTGGCCGCGGCAGAATAAGCGCCGTTCGGAGCGCTACTGCCCCATAATTCGGCATTGACAAGGTGCCGCAACATGTGCTAGAATACTTAGGTATTCCCAAGGTATATCTGAAAACAAAGAAAATGACGGATATTTCGCAAACACAAGCAGGATTTAAGGCTCTTTAACGCAAAATCCGGCTACGTTTGTAGAAATAGACGATATTTTCGACTTTTCAGATACAACCTAAGGATTTCTTAGCCGTGCTGGCGTAGCTCAATTGGCAGAGCAGCTGATTTGTAATCAGCAGGTTGCAGGTTCGATTCCTGTCGCCAGCTCCAAAATATCCCGGCAGTTTTATAACTGCCGGGATATTTTTGTATCAATCCTATATTTTGTAGCACAAAAAGGTAAAAAGTACCCCCGGCACAGGGTCAGCCCTGAGCCGGGGGGCGGTATATTCAGGAAAATGAGATGGACTGAATGGCAAATACGAGAAGCAGATCTTAGCCCATATTGAGCAAGTTGCTCTTCATAGTTTTCAGCTCTTTTTCCAACTGGTCTTTTTCTTTGGTGTATGCCTGGTAGTCCTGCATCTGCTCCATCACGGCGGGGTCGCTGGCAGTCAGGTAGCCGCTGGTCATGGAGGTGGTGGTGCTGAACTTTTTCTGCTGGCCGCTAAAGTCGATCACCAGGAACTGATCCGTAGAGGGCAGTACCTTGCCCACGCCGAACATCTTGTGGGTTACTTCGCAGCCGGTCAGGTCGGGCAGGGCAGTGGGGCTTGCCAGCAGCTCCTGCAATTTCTGCTCCTTTTCGGCAATCTGCATGCACAGGTTGGCGCGCTCGGCTTTCTGTTTCACGGCCTTGGTGCGTTCCTTGGCGGTTGCCGTGCGGGAAAAGCCCTTGGGGTAATAGCCGTTTACATAGGCGCTGTGCATGATATCATACACCAGCAGATGCAGCTGGTCATTGATGCCGTGCATGGTGTTTTTCAGCCGCTCGGTGTGCAGGCGGGTCAGCTCATCGTATTTGGGCAGCTCGTTCAGCAGGTCATCGCACATGGCGTAATATTGGGTCAGGTTAAAGGCCGCGCCGGTGCCAAAGTCTTCGTCATAGCCGAAATAGGCGGCCCAGGCTTTGGCTTCGGCGGGAACAAAGAAGTAGTTATCCTCCGGCTCCAGCAGGCTCAGGTACAGCGCGGCGCTGCCGGCCGTCTGAGTGAACTTGGCCATGCGCGGCAGGCAACGGCGGAAACGGCCGTTGACCTGGTCGGCAAACATTTCCACGCGGCCCTGGCGTTTTTTCAGGTCACCGTCATCATCATTGAACAGCCAGCGAAAACACTCGCGCACAAGCTCAACTTCCGTGGGGCGCATCATCAGGGCCTGCATGCCGCCAATGGGCTGCAGGGCGGGCGTGTCCATCACGGCACGGGCCTGCTGTGTGGCCTGGGCAAACATGGCAGGAAAATCCACCGCGTCGATATCCCAGTTTGTGCCAAAGCAGTTGATGGCTTCCCAAACGCCATTTTCTGCGGTTTCGCCATCGGTCAGGCTGCGGATATACGGGGCAAGGATCGTGTTCAAAGTTTCAGTGTTCAAGCTCAAAACGTGATACCCTCCAATGAATTACAATGAATTGCCGCCGCCCGCCGCAAAGGTTTTTATTGGGCGACAACCTTTTTATTATACGAAAAAATCAGGGCTTTCGTCAAGGCATCGCGGAGCAAAAAGGATGAAAAAAGGCACCGGCGGTGAAAGCAGGTACACCGCCGGTGCCGAAAAATAAAACAGGGATAAGTGAGATATAGACAGGGAAGAACGCCGCCTTGCAAAAGGCAGGCCGCCGAATGGCTCAGGTATGGAAAACACCAATGGTGGGGTTGATAAAATCAACGATGAGCAAAAACGAGATGACAGCCAGCATGCCGATCAGGCAGAAAAACATGCGGCGCAGCCAGCGGTTTTTATCGGTAAGGATATCCCGGTACTGCTTGTCTTTGCTCTCAAGCTCCCGCATGTACTGCTGACGGGCGGCGTCCAGGGTTTTGGCATAATAGTTCTGCATGGAAAGCAGCAGCTGCATCACGTTGGAATCCAGCAACTGGCCGTTTTCGCTCTCCAACTTTTGTAGGCCGGTGATCGCATCCAGCGAGCCATCCATGGCGGCAACGATCGCGGCAACATCACGGAAGCTGGGATTCTCGGTCTGGCCGCTCAAAATGCGGTTTACGGTGCTGAGGGGCACCCCGCTTGCACTGGAGATTTGCTGCAGGGTCAGGTTCTGTTCGGATTTCATATTTTTTAACGTTTCCACAATAGATTCTTGCATAAACCTCCTCCATTTCCCAAATCTGGGAAAGCCTAAAAGGGCGTTTCTCAGATTTGATGGTTTACAATTCCGGCAGCCTCTGCTACAATTCACATAATGTTTCCATAAGGCGATGGGGAAACAGGAAAGACCCCACCGCTGCCAGGGGCAACGTGATCCCCCGGCAGGAAGCATCCCGAAATGTGCCGCAAAACATGCCACTATTTTAATATGGCTTTTATAATTTGTCAAGAATTGTAAGAACTGTTAAAAAATGGATGCCTGCGGTATGGTGGGGAAACTGTTTGGGCTGTGGAAGGGGGCCGAGAACGATTTACCAGTATCTTGCGGTGGAACAAACCCTGTTCAGCTGTGAACTTGGCCGCTATACTGCTTTTGGAATTGCGGCCCAAAAGCGGGTACCGGATAGCTGGCGGCAGACTGCATTTGTCCCAGATATTTGCACCAATGCCCAACAGGCACAGCGCCTGGCGCATCTGTGCACACAGGGGCAGCTGGAACCCATCCATTTGATGGATGTAATTGAAGATTTTGTGGCAGACCCTTGTTCCTGGCCATAGAGGGCCTGGCTTGCCGCAGAAATGTTAAAATCCCCCGGATCGTATAGAATCCGAGGGATTACGTTTTTATTTTGGGCGACTGATTCGTTTGGAGAAGGGGGATGCCTTTGGGGCAAAACGGACCGCAGGGACAGCTCTCAGGCGGAGATGCCCGACCTGCAAAGCACTTTGGGCAGGTCACTTATGGCAATACCGCATAATTCTAAGTGCCGATACGGCGAGCGAGGTGCGGCAGCTGCTAAGCCAAAAGCGCAGATAATACTGGATGCTGCAAAGGTGAGCGCCGCCAGTGGCGGAAACAGCGAACCGAAGCAGGGGCAGCGGTCGCAGAGTGCGAGGGGCTTTTGCCCCCGAAGCACGATGCGGGTACCGCAACCCGACATTATCGAGCATTTTGGCAACGCAGATGCCGTGCCGCAGCCGTCGGAGCGGTGCTTAAGCCGTAAGGCGGGAATTGTGCGGTGTTGCCTTATATATTCTCCCAAAGCCGTAACAGCTTGTCCGGGGCATCAAGAAGGTCGCCCACTGCAAATATTACAGCAGCTGCACACCAGCGCGCTCGCACACGGCTTTGGTCTCGGCATCCCACAGGCTGACCTGCACTTCGCCGATGTGGGCCTTGCCCAGCAGCAACATGCACAGGCGGCTCTGGCCAATGCCGCCGCCCATCGTCAGGGGCAGCTTGCCTTCCAGCAGCATTTTGTGGAACGGCAGTTCCGCACGCTCCGGGCAGCCTGCGGCTTCCAGCTGGCGGGTCATGGCGGCCGGGTCCACACGGATGCCCATGCTGGAAAGCTCCAGTGCACAGCCCAGCGCTTTGTGCCAGAACAGAATATCGCAGTTCAGCGTCCAGTCATCATAGTCAGGGGCACGGCCATCGTGGCGGATGCCGCTTTTCAGCTGGCCGCCGATCTGCATGATGCAGACGGTGCCATGGGCGCGGGTAAAGGCGTTTTCGCGCTCTTTGGGGGTCAGATCGGGGTACAGGTCTTCCAGCTCCTGGGTGGTGATAAAGGTCGGCTCACGGGTCAGGCGGATGGCTTTCAGCTCCGGGAACTTCCAGCGCAGCTCGTCCGCAGTGGAGCAAACGGCATCCACAATATCGCGCACGGTTTCCTGCAAAAAGGGCAGGGTGCGGTCCTTCGCGGTGATGACCTTCTCCCAGTCCCACTGGTCTACATAAATGCTGTGCAGGTTGTCAAGCTCTTCGTCGCGGCGGATGGCGTTCATGTCGGTCACAAGGCCCTGGCCGGGGCGGAACCCATACTCAGCAAGGGCATAGCGCTTCCATTTGGCCAGGCTGTGCACAACTTCAGCGCGCTCATCCAGGCAGGGTACATCAAAGCTGACGGGGCGCTCCACGCCGTTCAGATCATCGTTCAGGCCGCTGCCGTTCAAAACAAACAGCGGGGCGGTAACGCGCTTCAGGTGCAGGGCGGCACACAGCTTTTCCTGAAAGATGGTTTTGATGATGCCGATGGCCCGCTGGGTATCGTACAGGCCCAAAAGATCATGATAGTTTTTGGGAATGGACGTTTTGGACATAAATATTCCTCTTTTCCTCTCTACTTGCAGGGCAGCGTATGACTGCACCTTGAGCCGGAACGCCAGGCTGTGACAAATTCCGGCAAATTACACCGCATTTATTATAATCCCTGCGTCCGTCTGCGTCAAACAAAATTCGCCGATGACGTACAGGATATACAGCAAAACTAAGGCAACACCGCACAATTCCCGCCTGACGGCTTAAGCACCGCTCCGGCGGCTGCGGCACGGCATCTGCGTTGCCAAAATGCTCGATAATACACAAAGTATTATCTGCGCTTTTGGCTTAGCAGCTGCCGCACCTCGCTCGCCGTATCGGCACTTAGAATTATGCGGTATTGCCTAAAAATAACGGCCCGCACTGCATTTGCAGCCGGGCCATTTGATATTTAGTTGGTGTTATGCAGCGGGGCAGGCGTTACGCCTTGGCAAACTGGCTTGCATACAGGTTGGCGTAAAAGCCGCCCCTGGCCAGCAGCTCCTCGTGGGTGCCGCGCTCAATAATGTTGCCGGCTTTCATCACAAGGATCTGATCGGCGTTTTTGATGGTGGAAAGGCGGTGCGCCACAATAAAGCTGGTGCGGCCTTTCATCAGTTCCTCAAAGGCATCCTGAACCAGCACTTCGGTACGGGTATCAATGCTGGAGGTTGCTTCGTCCAGAATCAGGATGGGCGGCTTGCGCAGCATAACACGGGCAATGCAAAGCAGCTGCTTCTGGCCCTGGCTGATGTTGCCGCCGTCCTCGGCAATTACGGTATCATAGCCCTGGGGCAGGCGGCAGATAAAGCTGTGGGCGCGGGCACGCTTGGCGGCGTCGATGATCTCCTCGCGGGTGGCGTCCGGCTTGCCGTAAGCAATGTTATCTGCCACAGTACCGGCTTTCAGCCAGGTTTCCTGCAAGACCATACCCAGGTTGCCGCGCAGCGAATCCCGTGTTACGGTGCCAATGGGGTGGCCGTCCACCTTCAGGGTGCCGCCGTTGATCTCGTAAAAGCGCATCAGCAGGTTGACCAGGGTGGTTTTGCCGCAGCCGGTGGGGCCGACCAGGGCAATGCGCTGGCCGGGCTGAACGCGCAGGTTCATGTCTTCAATCAAGGGCACATCCGGCACATAGCGGAACTTGACATGCTCAAACTCCACACTGCCTGCACCGTGGGGCAGGGTAACGGCATCGGGGGCATCGGGCAGGATGGGGTCTTCGTCAATAAAGTCGAACACACGCTGCGCACAGGCCAGGGCGTTCTGCAGCTCGGTCATAACGCCGGAAATATCATTGAACGGCTTGGTGTATTGGTTGGCATAGTTCAGCAGAACCGAAAGTTCGCCGACCGTAATGCCGCCGCCAATGGCAACCAGCGCGCCCACCACGCCGACCGCCGCATACACCAGCGCGTTGACAAAGCGGGTGGCAGGGTTGGTGATGGAGGAAAAGAAGGTGGCCTTTACGCCGCAGATCTGCAGATCGGCGTTGATCTTGTCAAAGCGCTCCTCGGCGCGGCTTTCGTAACCGAAGGCGCGGACAAGATGCTCGTTGCCGATCAGCTCGTCCACCAGACCGGTCAGCTCGGCGCGGGTCTCGCTCTGTACGCGGAACATATCATAGGTATGTTCCGCAATGAACTTTGCCACAAAGATGGAAAGCGGGGTGAGAACCACAACGATCAGGGTAATGCGCCAGTCAATGGAAAGCATAAAGCCCAAAGTGCCCACAATGGTCAGAATGCCGGTGAACAGCTGGGTAAAGCCCATCAACAGGCCGTCACTGAACTGCTCCACATCGGTGTTGATGCGGCTGATGGCGTCGCCGGGCTTGTGGGCATCCATATAGCTCAGGGGTAAAATCTCCATGTGCTGGAACGCCTGCACGCGGATGTCGCGCACCACCTGGAAGGTGATGCGGTTGTTTACCATGTTCATCAGCCACTGGCAGATGGAGGTGACACACACGGTAACGCCAAACTGGATGGCAATCTTGCCCAGGGCAGGGAAGTTGACATTGTCCTGGCCCACAATCAGGTCCACGCCGCGGCCCGAAAGAATGGGGGCGTACAGCGTGGTAAGAACGGTAACAGCGGCAAGCAGCAGGGTGAACAGCACCAAACCGCGGTACGGCTGGATCAGCTTTAACACGCGCTGAATGGTGCCTTTACTGCCCCGCAGGGAAACACGCTTTTTCTTTGCATTGCTCATAAGGTCTTTTCCACCTCCTCACGGCTCAGCTGGCTCAGGCAGATCTCGCGGTAAACATCGCAGGTTTTCAGCAGGTTGGCATGGGTGCCGCTGCCCACCAGATTACCGTCATCCAGCACCAGAATGCGGTCCGCACGCTGCACAGCGGAAGCACGCTGGGAAACAATAAATACCGTCATGCCATGGGTCTGCTCTTTCAGCGCTTTGCGCAAAGCAGCGTCCGTGGCAAAGTCAAGTGCGGAGGAACTGTCGTCCAAAATCAGTACCTGGGGGTGAGGCACCAGCGCGCGGGCAATGGTCAGGCGCTGGCGCTGGCCGCCGCTGAAATTGCGCCCGGCGGTCTCCACCGGTTCATCCAGCCCTTTGGGCTTGCCGCGCACAAAGTCCGCCGCCTGGGCAATCTCCAGGGCTTGCCAGATCTGCTCATCGGTGGCATCGGGGCAGGCCCATTGCATGTTGTCCCGGATGGTGCCGGTAAACAGCACGGCGCGCTGCGGCACAATGCCGATCATCTGGCGCAGCTGGGCAAAGCCGTACTGCTGCACGGCATGGCCAAACAGATCAACGCTGCCGCTGGTGCAGTCATAAAAGCGGGGAATCAGGTTGATCAGGGTGGATTTGCCGCTGCCCGTGCCGCCGATCACGCCGATGGTCTGGCCGTTCTGGGCGGCAAAGCTGATGTCCGTCAGGCTGGGGGCACCGGCACCGTGGTAGGTAAAGCCCACATGGTCAAATGCAACGGCCGGCGCCCGCTGCCGGGGCAAGGGCGGCCGCGGCGGGGTCGGTCATCGTGGATTTGGTGTTCAGAATCTCCGAAACACGGATGCCGCTGGCCAGTGCGCGGGTGACAGAAACCACCAGATCGGCAATGCGCAGCAGGTTGATAAGGATCTGGTTCATATAGTTGATTAGGGCAATGATCTCGCCCTGGGTCAGCGCGCCGCTGTTTACCTGCAGCCCGCCGCGCATCAGGATGGCGATCACGCCCAGGTTGACGATGAGATAGGTCAGCGGGGTCATCAAAGCGGAAATGCGCCCGGCGGTCAGCTGGAAAGTTTTCAGTTTGTCGTTCACGGCGGTGAAATCCGCAATTTCGTCATCCTGCCGTGCAAAGGCGCGCACCACGCGGGCACCCACATAATTTTCGCGGGTCAGCAGGGTCACTTTGTCCAGCGTATTCTGGGCGGCGCGGTACTGGGGCACCGTCACCCGCATGATCAGCCAGACCACCAGCGAGATGGCCAGCGTGACCAGCACGAACCAGAACCCCATGGTGGGGCTGATGACAAACGCCAGAATCAGCGCGCCGATGACAATAAACGGGCAGCGCAGCAAAAGGCGCAGCGTCATGTTTACGCCGTTTTGCAGCTGGTTCACATCGCTGGTGATGCGGGTGACCAGCGTGGGCGTGCCGATGCCGTCCAGCTCCGTGTAAGAGAGGGTATCAATGTGGCGGAACAGCGCCCCGCGCAGCGCCGTGCCATAGCCCAGCGCGGCCTTGGCGGCAAAATACTGCGCCGTCAGGCTGGATGCCATACCCACAACCGCAAGCAGCACCATCAAGCCGCACTGCTTGCCAATATAAGCCAAATCCCCGTTTTTGATGCCCACATCAATGATGTTGGCCACCACAAGGGGAACCAACAGCTCAAAGCAGGCTTCCAGCATTTTGAACAGCGGGGCAAGGATGGATTCTTTCTCGTATCCTTTCAAAAACCGCAGCATGTTCCGCATGAACGCACCAACCTTTTTGTAATATCAAATTATATGCCTAAGGCAACACCGCACAATTCCCGCCTTGCGGCTTAAGCACCGCTCCGGCGGCTGCGGCACGGCATCTGCGTTGCCAAAATGCTCGATAATGTCGGGCTGCGGTACCCGCATCGTGCTTCGGGAGCAAAAGCCCCTCGCACTCTGCGACCGCTGCCCCTGCTTTGGTTCGCTGTATCCGCCACTGGCGGCGCTCACCTTTGCAGCATCCAGTATTATCTGCGCTTTTGGCTTGGCATCTGCCGCACCTCGCTCGCCGTATCGGCACTTAGAATTATGCGGTATTGCCCTAAAACAGAGCATACTTTTTAATCATACAACAGATGCGTCTAAATGCCAAGTTGAAAAACGCAATACAACCAATGAAACCAATATTTTTTGCGGCCAGCCACAAAAACAGGCCGGATGGCAGCGCCTTGCCCGGTTTCGATGATTATTTGCACCCTGCCCGCCTATACTTGCAGTGGGGTAACCCGCAACGCTGCAACATGTAGGAGGGCAGAGGTCACTATGTTTTATTATCATAAAGGTTTAACCCGCGCCGCACGGCGCACCGTCGCCACCGCGATCACCATCGCAGGCCGGCAGGGGTGTACGGCGGTGGATACCGGGCACCTGCTGCTTGCCATGCTGCAAACCGGGCGGGGCACTGCGGTGGAGTTTCTGCGCCGCAAACAGATCACGGTAACGGCACTTTCGGCCTGTGCCTCCCAGCGGGCCTGCACGGGCCGCCCGCTGCACCTGCGCGGCCGGGACCTTGCGCCCGAAAGCCGCAAGGCGCTGGAATTCGCTGTTCTGGGGGCCCATGCCGCCCGCGTGAACAAAGCGGAGAACGAACACCTGCTTTGTGCCATGCTGGAAGATACCGCCTGCACGGCCAGCGTGTGGCTGGCGGGCCTTGGGCTGGAAGTTCCACGCGCCGCGCGGGAATGCCGCCAGCTTTCCGGCCAGCTGGTCTTGCCCAGCAGCCCCCGCATGAGCAGTACCCGCGGCAGCCGCCCCAGTGAGAAATATGGCCGTGACCTGACCCGCCTTGCGCAGGAAGGCCAGCTGGATCCCGTACTTTGCCGGGATGATGAGCTGGAACGCATGATCGAAATTTTGTGCCGCCGCCAAAAGAATAACCCATGCCTTTTGGGGGAGCCGGGCGTGGGCAAAAGCGCCCTGGCCGAAGCCCTGGCCCAGCGCATTGCCGCCGGGCAGGTAACGCCCAGCTTAAAGGGCAAGCGGGTGCTGGCGCTGGATATGGCGTCCATGGTGGCGGGCACCAAGTACCGCGGCGATTTTGAGGAGCGGTTCAAAAACCTGCTGGAAGAGCTTTACCGCGACCGTTCCACCATTCTGTTTATTGACGAGATCCATGTGATCGCCGGGGCCGGTGCGGCGGAAGGCGCGATCGATGCGGCCAGTATCTTAAAGCCGATGCTGGCCCGCGGGGAAATCCAGCTCATCGGTGCGACCACACCGGAGGAATACCGCAAGACCATCCAGAAGGACTCCGCCCTTGACCGCCGCTTTGGCATGGTGAATATTGAGGAACCGGCCCCACAGCAGGCGGAAAAAATTTTAACCGGCCTGATGCCCCGGTATGAGCGCTACCACGGGGTGCGCATCCCGCAGGAGGCGATCCGCGCCGCGGTGGAGCTGAGCGTGCGCTACCTGCCGGGGCGCTACCTGCCGGACAAGGCCATTGACCTGTTGGACGAAGCCGCCGCGGCGCTGCGGATTTCAGGCGGGGAGCAATCCATGCTGCCAGGCAGCAAAATGCCGGTGCTGACCTCGGCGGAAATTGCCAAGGTGGTGGGCAAGGCCAGCGGCGTGCCCGCCGAGCGGGTAGGGGAGGCGGAGCGTGTGCGCCTGGACCAGCTGGAAGCCCGCCTTGCCGCGCAGGTGATTGGTCAGCCGCGCGCGGTGCATGCCGTGGCGGCGGCTATCCGGCGCAGCCGCACCGGCCTGCGGGAAGCTGGCCGCCCCATTGGCGCAATGCTGTTTTTAGGTCCCACCGGCGTAGGCAAAACCCAACTGGCCCGTACCCTGGCCCAAAGCTGGTTTGGCAGCGAAAAAGCCCTGCTGCGGTTTGATATGAGCGAATATATGGAGCAGCACACGGTGGCACGGCTGATCGGCGCACCGCCGGGCTATGTGGGGCACGATGAGGGCGGCCAGCTGACCGAAGCCGTGCGCCGCCGCCCCTACAGCGTGGTGCTGTTTGATGAAATTGAAAAGGCCCACAGCGATATCCAGAATATTCTGCTGCAGATTTTGGAAGATGGCACCCTGACCGATGCCCAGGGGCGCAAGGCGGATTTTTCCAACACGATCATTCTGCTCACCTCCAACCTGGGGGCGCGCTGCCTGGCGGGGCAGGCCAGCCCGCTGGGCTTCGGCGCTGCCGCCGAAGAAACCGCCCGCCGCGGCAAAAAGGCATTACAGGAAGCCAAAGATTATTTCCGCCCGGAGCTGATGGGCCGCCTGGACGATGTGGTGCTGTTCGATCCGCTTGGCCCCGCCCAGCTGGCCGCGATCGCGGATCGCCTGCTCTGCGAGCTGGAAGAACGCGCCGCCCGCCAGGGCTACACCCTGCGCCATACCCCGGCGGCTGCCGCGGCGCTGGCAGGTGATACCGTACCCGCCTATGGTGCGCGGGAGCTGCGCCGCAAGGTGAGCCGCGCCGTGGAGCAGGCCCTGGCCGACCGCATTGCCGCCGGTACCGCCCGCCCCGGCGTGTTGTTTGTGGCGGATGCCGCTCCGGACGGACACATTACCCTGACAATGGGGGATGTGGCGGCGTGCGCATCGTGAGAGAGTGGGTAGTGGTCAGTGGACAGGGAGCAGTGCAGGCAGCCCGGCGGGCCGATGGCGAGCATCGGCCCCTACAAATGGGGGTTAAGGGTGTTGCAAAATATAATGTGCAGTCGGCAAGGTTTCTCCGCGGCGGGATGAGGGCATCAATCTCCGGCCTAAGAGGCGCCTAGCGGCGGTTGCAGGATTGCGAGCCAGAAGGTCACATTTAAGTTTACGAAAATGTGATGGTGAGCAATGCAAAACCCAGTGGGTTTTGCAACTGCACGAGCGGGTTTGCTTTGCAAACTGACGGGCATTGCCCGTCAAGCGGGCCTCCGAAACGCGCCTGAGGGCGCAGCGCCCTACGGATATTTTGCAAGTTAGCAATGCGCCCCAAAACATTCTGTAGGGAACGGTCTTGACCGTTCCGGAACGCTGCAAATATTGGAAACCAAAACACGAAGAAAAACGCCTTAAGGCAATACCGCATAATTCTAAGTGCCGATACGGCGAGCGAGGTGCGGCAGCTGCTAAGCCAAAAGCGCAGATAATACTTTGTGTATTATCGAGCATTTTGGCAACGCAGATGCCGTGCCGCAGCCGCCGGAGCGGTGTTTAAGCCGTAAGGCGGGAATTATGCGGTGTTGCCTTAAATGCAATCCAAAAATAAAAACGGAATACACCAACAAAAAATCTGCCCGCTTCCCCGCATCATACCGGGAAAACAGGCAGATATTATTATTTTATGGGATAATAGCGTCTATATAGCGATAACGGCATGGTGGCGCAGCATAAATTTTACGCCTTGCCCACCATCATATCACAGGCTTTGTACAGATCGCCGCAGCTCATGCAAACCACAAGGTCGCCTTCGCGGGCGTTCTGCTTGACCCAGTTGGCAGCGCTTTCCAGCCCGTCAACCACAATGCTGCCGGGAATCTTGGCAGCCAGGTCCTCGCTCTTCACACTGCCGTCGTCAACCTCGCGGCTGCCCATGATCGGCAGCAGCACGCACTGGTCGGCCTGGCGCAGCACGGCAGCAAAGTCATCCATCAGGGCCTTGGTGCGGCTGTAGGTGAACGGCTGGTGCACAGCAATAATGCGCTTGTAGCCCATCTTTTTGGCGGTTGCCATGGTGGCGGCAAGCTCGGTGGGGTGGTGGGCATAATCATCTACCACGGGGGCACCGTTGCATTCGCCCTTAATCTCAAACCGGCGGCCGGTGCCGTGAAACTCTGCCGCGGCGCGCTCGGCATCGGCGGGCTGCAGGCCCAGCGGGCGCACGCAGCAGCACATGGCCAGCGCATTGTAAATGTTGTGGTAGCCCGGAACACCCAGCTTGATGTGGGCAAACTGCTCGCCCAGCTCCAGAACGTCAAATTCATAGAAACCGGGGCGGTATTCCTGAATGTTCACTGCGCGGAAGCGGGCTTCCTCATTGATGCCGAAAGAGAACACCGGGCGGTCAATGGAGTTGACCACATCCACCGTGTTGCGGTCGTCCATGTTGAACACGACCGTGCGGGAAAGCAGGGCAAACTTCTGGAACGCCATCTTCAGGCGGCCCATCGTGCCGTAATACTCCAGGTGATCGTTATCAATGTTCAAAATAACGCCTATAAACGGGGTCAGATGCAGGAAGGTCTCACTGTATTCGCAGGCTTCGATCACAACGTCATCGCCGTGGCCAGCTTTGCCGTAACCGCCGATCAGTGGCAGCTTGCCGCCGATTACGGCGGCGGGGTCTTTGCCGGCCAGTTCCAGCATGGTCGTGATCATGCCGGTGGTGGTGGTTTTGCCGTGGGTGCCGGAAACGCAGACGCTGTGGGAATACATGCGGCTGACATAACCCAGCATCACGCTGCGCTCCACGGCGGGAATGCCGCGGGCGCGGGCAGCTTTCAGCTCAGGGTTTTCATCATGGATGGCGGCGCTGTAAACCACCAGCTGGGCATCGCCCAAATGGGCGGCGTCATGCTCCAGATATACTGTCACGCCCATGGCGCGCTCGGCCTTGGTGATCTTGGTTTCTTCCACATCGCTGCCGGAAATGGTCAGCCCGCGGCTGTGCAGGATCTGGATCAGGGGATAGGTTCCGGAACCGCCGCAGCCGATAAAATGCACATGCTGCACACCATCAAGCAAATGGGGATTATAGCTGTCGATAAAAGACATAAGTTTCACCTCAAAAAAATCAGGCGCAGCCGCAGCTGCCAGCCTGGCAATCAGTTCGTTTGGCGCATGGCGCTATGATTTTTATATTATAAAGGTTTTTCGCTGCAAAATAAACACTTTTTTGAAAATTTCTGCTATAATAACCAAAAATGTCAGCCCAAAGGCATCCAGGAGGTACCCAATGAAACATCACCTTTTTGTTTGGGGCACTAACCCGCAGCCGTTCCGCGGCAAGGCGGACAGCAGCATCGTGCTGCCCATCAGTGTGGAAGAAATGGCCCGCATTGGCATTCCAGCGCGCAAAATCCCCCGCGTGCGGGAAGAATTGCAGCGCCTGATTGCAGCGAACCCCGCGCTGCGGGACCGCAAAATGGTGCTGCAGCTGGCCAGGCAGATTGCGGCTGAAATTTTGTGACGTGCAGAGAGCATTGATATAAGGCAACACCGCACAATTCCCGCCTTGCGGCTTAAGCACCGCTCCGGCGGCTGCGGCACGGCATCTGCGTTGCCAAAATGCTCGATAATACACAAAGTATTATCTGCGCTTTTGGCTTGGCATCTGCCGCACCTCGCTCGCCGTATCGGCACTTAGAATTATGCGGTATTGCCATAATTCAGCAGTTGTGCCAAATTTGTTCCGGCTTTTTTGGCGGCAGTGTTGCCACTGCCCGCGGCCCGTGCTATAATAAAGGCCTGACGGCGCACCGTGCGCCGGTTAAATCGCTTTGTGTGGCAGCCAGCCATGCGGAAGGAGTTAGAAAATGAAGAACAGCGAAAAGACCCTGGACATGATCGTCAACCTGTGCAAAAACCGTGGTTTCATCTACCCTGGCAGCGAAATTTACGGCGGCCTTGCCAACAGCTGGGACTATGGCCCCCTGGGCGTTGAGTTCAAAAACAACGTCAAAAAAGCATGGATGAAAAAGTTTGTGCAGGAAAGCCCCTACAACGTCGGCCTGGATGCCGCTATCCTGATGAACCCGCAGACCTGGGTCACCACCGGCCATGTGGGCAACTTCAGCGACCCGCTGGTGGACTGCCGCGCCTGCAAGAGCCGCAACCGTGCGGACAAGCTGATTGCCGACTGCGAGCAGGGCCAGAACGTGGATGTGGACGGCATGACCTTTGACCAGATGGATGAATTTATTGCCACCCATCCTGAAGTTGTCTGCCCTGTGTGCGGCAAGCATGACTTTACCCCCATCCGCAAGTTTAACCTGATGTTCAAAACGGCCATCGGCGTAACCGAGGATTCTTCCTCTACCTGCTATCTGCGCCCCGAAACCGCACAGGGCATTTTCGTCAACTTTGCCAACATCCAGCGTACCACCCGCCGCAAGCTGCCGTTTGGCGTCTGCCAGGTGGGCAAGGCGTTCCGCAATGAGATCACGCCGGGCAACTTCACCTTCCGTACCCGCGAGTTCGAACAGATGGAATGCGAGTTCTTCTGCAAGCCGGGCACCGACCTGGATTGGTTCGCCTATTGGAAAGATTACTGCGAAAAGTGGCTGCTGTCCTTGGGCATCAACAAGGAAAACCTGCGCCTGCGCGACCATGAGCCTGCCGAGCTGGCTTTCTACAGCCGCGCCACCACCGATATCGAGTACGCTTTTCCGTTCACCGACTGGGGCGAGCTGTGGGGCATTGCAGACCGTACCAATTACGATCTGGGCCGCCATCAGGAAGCATCCGGCAAGAGCCTGGAATATTTTGACCCCGAAACCAACGAGCATTACATTCCTTATGTCATTGAGCCTTCCCTGGGCTGTGACCGTGTGGCACTGGCTTTCCTGTGCGAAGCTTATGATGAAGAGCATCTGACCGACTCCAAGGGCAAGGAGGATGTGCGCACCGTGCTGCACCTGCATCCGTTCCTGGCACCGTTCAAGTGCGCTGTGCTGCCTCTGTCCAAAAAGCTGGGCGATAAGGCGATGGAGATCCGCAACGAGCTGGCCAAGGACTTTATGGTGGATTACGACGACGCCGGTTCCATCGGCAAGCGTTACCGCCGCCAGGATGAGATCGGCACCCCGCTGTGCATCACCGTGGACTTCCAGACTGTCGGCGATGACAAGGTGGAAGCCGATAACTGCGTGACCGTGCGTGACCGCGACACCATGGAGCAGATCCGTATGCCCATCAGCGAGCTGAAAGAATACATTGCCAAGAAGGTTGCTTTCTAAGCGATTTAGGGCTTAACACTGCTGAATCACCAATAAAATGCAAATACCCGTACAGCCTGAAAGCTGTACGGGTATTTTTGTTAAGGCAACACCGCACAATTCCCGCCTGACGGCTTAAGCACCGCTTCGGCGGCTGCGGCACGGCATCTGCGTTGCCAAAATGCTCGATAATGTCGGGTTGCGGTACCCGCATCGTGCTTCGGGGGCAAAAGCCCCTCGCACTCTGCGACCGCTGCCCCTGCTTCGGTTCGCTGCATCCGCCACTGGCGGCGCTCACCTTTGCAGCATCCAGTATTATCTGCGCTTTTGGCTTAGCAGCTGCCGCACCTCGCTCGCCGTATCGGCACTTAGAATTATGCGGTATTGCCTTAAAAATCTGCATTTTGCCCGGCAGAAATAATGGGGTTACTTACCTTACAGGGAAAGCACCGGGCATAAAATTTATTTGTAGGGGCCGATGCTCGTCATCGGCCTGCATGGCGGGCAGAAAGTGGCATTTTATCCTGAAATATTGTAAACGGTCGCGGGCGCACAATGCGCGCCCCCCGTGATGTGAAATGACAAAAATAACTGCGAACGACACCTGTTAATTTTGATGCAGACGGCAGCGGGAGAACAGGGGATAATACCGGACGGACAGGGAAAAAACGGTGGAGCAAGACAGGAAACAAGCTGGCTTTTTGCCATCCCCATGTAAAAAAACGGAAAAATGTGAAATAATTGTTGACAGCCCCCCAAAACAATGTATAATGAAGCTTGTGTGTTGCATCTGTTAAACATCAGAACACATTGGCGTTGTATGTGCTGCTGCAGCTGCCGCGTTTGCGGTGGTGTAACAAACCTTTTGCGGGGCGGCATAATTGGCGCTGACCCACCGGGAAAAGCCGGCGAGCCGGCATCAAGGAGGCCCGAGGTGGGACTAAATTCCGCAAAGGGGGATGCAGTAAAAATGAATGAAATTGTATCACTGAAAGACATTGTCGTCGATTTTGACGGGGAAAGAATCCTGGACGAACTTTCCCTTGACATCCACGATAAGGAGTTTGTTACGTTCCTTGGCCCTTCCGGCTGCGGCAAAACAACCACCTTGCGTGTGATCGCCGGGTTTATTACCCCAAAATCGGGCAATGTCTTTTTGATGGCAAGGATATCGCCTCAGTACCGCCGTATAAGCGGCAGGTGAATACCGTGTTCCAGAAATACGCACTGTTCCCGCACCTGAACGTGTACGAGAATGTGGCCTTTGGCCTGCGGCTGAAAAAGCTGCCGGAGGAAACCATCCGCCCCAAAGTGCTGGAAATGCTGGAAACCGTGGGCCTGCGCGGCTTTGAGCGCCGCAGCATCAACCAGCTGTCCGGCGGCCAGCAGCAGCGCGTGGCCATTGCCCGCAGCCTGGTCAACCAGCCCCGTGTTCTGCTGCTGGACGAACCGCTTGGTGCTTTGGACCTGAAGCTGCGCAAGGAAATGCAGCTGGAACTCAAACGCCTGCAGCGTGAGATGAATATTACCTTTGTGTACGTTACCCACGACCAGGAAGAAGCCCTGACCATGTCCGATACCGTTGTTGTCATGAACAAGGGCAACATCCAGCAGATCGGCAGCCCGCAGGATATTTATAACGAGCCGCGCAATGCCTTTGTTGCCAAGTTCATCGGAGATTCCAACATTGTGGACGGCATTATGGAAAAAGACTTCCTTGTCAGCTTTGGCGGGCAGGAATTTGCCTGCGTGGACCGCGGCTTTAAGCCGCGCGAGCCGGTGCAGGTGGTTGTCCGCCCGGAGGACGTGGATATCGTTCCGCCGTCCGCCGGCAAGCTGACCGGCCTTGTGCGCGAGGTGATCTTCAAGGGCGTGCATTTTGAAATGCACGTTGACGTGGAAGGCAAAGAATGGCTGATCCACTCCACCCAGGCCAGCCAGCCGGGCGAGCTGATCGGCATGAACATTGGCCCGGATGAAATTCACATCATGTCCCGCGAGGAGGTGTGATGGGATGCTGCGTTCCAAAGCTTCGCGCTGGGCTGCCGCACCGTACTTGGTGTGGATGGTCCTGTTTATTGTGGTGCCGCTGGGCATTGTTGTGTGGTATGCCCTGACCAACAGTGACGGCCAGGTTACCCTTGCCAACCTGACCAGCATTGGGCGGTACGCCTCGGTTTTTGGCCGCAGCCTGCTGCTTGCGGCGGAGGCCACGATCATCTGCCTGGTGCTGGCGTTCCCGGTGGGGTATTTCCTCAGCCGGCTGCGCGCCAATAAACAGCATATTATGCTGATGCTGGTCATGCTACCCATGTGGATGAACTTTTTGCTGCGCACCTATGCGTGGATGACCCTGCTGGAAAAAAACGGCCTGATCAACAAGCTGTTGGGCCTGTTCGGCATCGGCCCCTTTAATATGATCAATACCTCCGGCGCCGTGGTACTGGGCATGGTGTATAACTACCTGCCGTATATGATCCTGCCGCTGTACACCGCCATGACCAAGATCGACAATTCTGTGGTGGAAGCTGCGCAGGACCTGGGAGCCAATGTGTTCCAGATTTTAGGCCGCGTGCTGATCCCGCTGAGCAAGCCCGGCATTGCCACCGGCATTACCATGGTGTTTGTTCCGGCGGTTTCCACCTTTATTATCAGCCGTATGCTGGGCGGCGGCGCTAACCTGCTGATTGGCGACTTGATCGAGCTGCAGTTCCTTGGCAACTCTTACAACCTGAATCTCGGCTCTGCCATGAGCCTTGTGCTGATGGTGATCGTTCTGCTCTGCATGAGCTTTACCTCCAGCTTTGACGAAGAGGAAATGGAGGGTGTGATGTAATGAAAACACAGCATAAGCATTTGCTGCAGCGCACCTACCTGGTGCTGGTGTTCGGGTTTATGTACCTGCCCATCGCGGTCCTCATCGCCTACAGCTTTAACGAAAATAAGAGCCGTGCGGTATTTACCGGTTTTTCCTTAAAATGGTATGCCAGCCTGTTCCATAATGAGATGATCCTTTCCGCTTTGGGGCTTTCACTGGTATTGGCATTTGTTTCGGCTATCATTGCCACGGTGCTGGGCACCCTGGCCACCATCGGCATCAACTCCATGAGCCGCAAGGCACAGCTGATTATCAATAACATCAGTTATGTCCCGGTTGTCAACCCGGAAATCATCACCGGCGTTTCCCTCATGCTGCTGTTCGTCATCGTGCAAAAAATGGGCATTGGCGGCGAAAATGGCGTGTTCGGCTGGATCACCCTGCTGATTGCGCACATTACGTTCAATGTGCCGTATGTTATTTTTAATGTCGGCCCCAAGCTGCGCCAGCTGGACGGCAGCCTGTACAATGCCGCCCTGGATCTGGGCTGCACCCCGCGCCAGGCGTTCTTCAAGGTCATTCTGCCGCAGCTCAGCCCGGCCGTCATGTCGGCATTTTTGATCTGCCTGACTTACTCCATTGATGACTTCATGATCTCCTACTTCAACTGCGGCACCATGCAGACCCTGCCCATTGCCATCTACTCCATGACCCGCAAAAAGGTCAGCCCGGAGATCAACGCGCTGTCTGCCATCATATTCCTGGTCATTCTGGCAATCATCCTTACCTCCAACGCTATGGATTCCCGCGCCTACAAGCGTAACCAGAAGGCCATCCGCCGCGCTGCGGCCGAACAGTAAAGGGGGTAAGCAGAGATGAAACAGTTTACCCGCGCGGTTGTCAGCGCTGCCTTGTGCGCAGCCCTAAGCCTTGCCTGCACCCTGCCTGCTTTTGCAGCGGAAGGGGAGATGCTGGAGGTCAACGAGGATATCTCGGTTTCTGCCGATTACGATTGGACCCGCTTTGCCAACGACCATCTGACCCTGAACGTGTATAACTGGGGCCTGTATATCTCGGATGGTTCCGATGACAGCGTGAACGTGGTTTCGGCCTTCGAGGACCTGACCGGTATCAAGGTCAACTATACCACCTTTGACTCCAACGAGAGCCTGTATGCCAAAATGAAATCCGGCGGCGCCAGTTATGATGTGATTGTGCCGTCTGATTACATGGTGGGCAAAATGATTGCCGAAAACATGCTGGCCGAGCTGGATTACGATAACATCCCCAATATGGCCAACATCGGCGAGAATTACCTCGGCTGGAGCTATGACCCTGATAACACTTACAGTGTGCCGTATACCTGGGGCACCACCGGCATTATTTATAACACCACCATGGTGGAAGAACCGCCCACATCCTGGGCGGACCTGTGGGACGTGGAGTACGCCGGTAATGTGCTGATGTTCAATAACTCCCGCGATGCTTACGCTATTGCAGCTAAAAAGATGGGCTTTTCGCTGAACCCTTCCAGCGTGGAAGAAGTAGACGATGTAATGAAGGAACTGCAGGCTCAGAAATCTGTAGTGCAGGCCTATGTTATGGATGAGATCTTCGATAAAATGGAGGGCGGCGAAGCTGCCATGGCCCCGTATTATGCGGGCGATGCCCTGACCATGATCGATGAAAACCCGGATCTGGCGTTCGTTTCGCCGGAGGAGGGCGTCAACTTCTTTGTGGACAGCATGTGCATCCCGGCTTCCAGCAAACATAAGGAAGCCGCCGAAATGTTCATCAACTTTATGTGTGAACCGGATGTCGGCTACCAGAATTGTGACTTCATCGGCTACTCCACCCCCATCACCGAAGTGTGGGAGCGGCTGGACGATGATTTGAAATACAGCCCGATCGCTTACCCCAGCGATGAAGTGATGAATAAGGCGGAAGTCTTTGTGACCTTGCCGGATGACATCAACGCCGAAATGGACGCTAAATGGAGTGAGATGAAGAGCTACGATGAATCCGGCAGCGGCTGGCTGATCGTGGTGTTCCTGCTGGGGGCCATTGCAATTTCCGGCTTTAACATCTGGCGCAAGATGCGCAAAAAGGTGCAGGACAATTATTAAGCAGCCCGGCACCGCTTAAAATCAATTTGAAACACAAGCCCCGATTTGTCCTTTGTGATGAACCGGGGCTTGTGTTATACTATAAAAAGATTTGTGTGCAAAAACAATGCAGATGAATAGAGGGCAGAGAGATGAAATACACCCAGAAATATAGGATCTACGAAAATGATGTTGACTTCCGCAAAATGGCAACCCTTGGCACCCTGCTGCGCTACTGCCAGCAAATTGGCGCCGAGGATGCGGAACATTACGGCGTTACCCCGGAATTGTATGCCGGCACCCACACGTCTTACGTGCTGGCCAAGCTGGCTCTGCACATTACCCGTACCCCACGCGTGGAAGAAACCATCACCGTGCAGACCGAGCCGGAAGCCCTGCACCGCGCCGTCAACCGCCGCTTTACCACCTTTTGCGATGCACAGGGCAGGGAAGAAGTGTGTGTGGACAGCCACTGGGTGTTGATTGATACTGACAAGCGGATGATCCTGCGCAAGCACCCGGAAGGTTTCCCCACAACGGGCTGGGTGGATAAGCTGGACCGGGAACTGCCCATCAAGCTGACAAAAGTCAAGCGGGAGGATTGTGAAGAGCTTGGCACCCATCGCGCTGTGTACAGCCGGTGCGACCGGAACGGCCATATGAACAATACCGTGTATGCGGACCTGATCTGTGATGCGCTGCCGCTGGAAGTATGGCGGACCCACACTGTAACGGATGTGATCCTGTATTATCACAAGGAAGTACCCATGGGCGAAAGCACCCGCTTGTACCGCGCCGCAGTGGGCGAAAACCGCTGGTATATGGCCGGGTGGCAGGGGGATACCTGCAACTTTGAAGCCGAAATTACCCTGGCACCCCTGCAGGATAACGCGGATTGACGGGGCCATAAAGAGAAGAATGAAGCGTTCACACAAAAAACACAAAATTGGTTACAAATCTTTTACAATTTGGCCTTGACAAAAGGTTTCAAAAAGGTTACAATTTAGTTGCAAGCGAAAGATAAATATTAACAAATCTTTTTCATGTGTTCTTCTCCTCCTTTCTCAAATCCCCGCCTTTCCCTCAGGCGGGGATTTCCTTTTGTGCAGGTTTTTTATAGCGGGAACATCATGGCCTGATTGTGATGAAGTTGAACAATAATAGCGCTGTTTCGTAAGATGCTGACGGGATTCCATGCATTTTAAAAGCACGCTTTGCAAAACCGCAGCAACAAAAAGTGTAAAAAGCAAAAATAAAGGGTGTGCAGCAAACCGTTCGCTGCGCACCCTTTTGTGTTTTGGTTGAGGTTGTTCCAAATTGTTACAATTTGCCGCTCATTTGGCAGCTTTTACCAGGCCGGTCATTTCATCGGCGGTCAGCCCGGTGCCGTCTTCGCGGTAAATGCCGATGGAGTAGGTATAGTCCCCGTCCAGCCAGGTGGCAAGCTGAACCTGGCCGTCGTTGCCCTGCAGGGTCACGCTGCGGCCGTCAACATCAACGGCATTGCTTTCCGCATACTGGTTGAAATCTCCGCTGATGTCATCGCTGCCGGGAGCCTTGCGCAGGCAAAGGCGGGCATTGCCGGAGCTGTACTGCACCTCGGTCAGCTGCTCGCTTTCCAATACGGCAATGGTAACGTCCGGGTAGCCATCCACGGAGTCGGGCACGGTAAAATCGTACCCGGTCAGGGCGGCGGCATCCGCCAGGGTGGTGCAGCCGGTCCACGGGTTGGGGATTTGAGCGGTATCACTGGTGGCGCTGCCTGCAGTGCTGGCGGCATCGGAAGCGGCAGGCTGGCTGCAGGCGGCAAGGCTGACAGCCAACAGGGCAGAACAAGCAAGCAGGGTGGTGTGTTTGATAAAATTGATGGAATGGATATTTTTCATGGTATTCAAATTCCTTTCGTAATAAACGCTTTTTGCGGGAGAGCCTTGGAAAATTTTTTCAGGCAAACACCTTTAGGGCAACACCGCACAATTCCCGCCTTGCGGCTTAAGCACCGCTCCGGCGGCTGCGGCACGGCATCTGCGTTGCCAAAATGCTCGATAAGACATCCAGTATTATCTGCGCTTTTGGCTTAGCAGCTGCCACACCTCGCTCGCCGTATCGGCACTTAGAATTATGCGGTATTGCCTTAGCATTTTCCCAGGGAGTATCTGAAACGTCGAAAATATCGTCTATTTCTGCAAATGCAGCCGGATTTTGCGTTAAAAAGCTTTGGGCAACACCGCACAATTCCCGCCTGACGGCTTAACCACCGCTCCGGCGGCTGCGGCACGGCATCTGCGTTGCCAAAATGCTCGATAATGTCGGGTTGCGGTACCCGCATCGTGCTTCGGGGGCAAAAGCCCCTCGCACTCTGCGACCGCTGCCCCTGCTTCGGTTCGCTGTTTCTGCCACTGGCGGCGCTCACCTTTGCAGCATCCAGTATTATCTGCGCTTTTAGGCTTAGCAGCTGCCGCACCTCGCTCGCCGTATCGGCACTTAGAATTATGCGGTATTGCCTTTGGAATCCACAAAGGATTCCAGCGGCTCTTTGCCTTGAATCCTGCTTGTGTTTGTGGAATATCCGTCATTTCCTTTGCTTTCAGGTACACCTTAAATGTAAGCTCATAAATAGGGAAAAGCACGAGCCGGCATTCGGTTTTCCCGTCCCTTCACGATCAAAAACGTCAAAAAGGCCCGCGTTGTTACACGGCAAAATAAAAAAATAAGGGAAGGCCGTTTCCCTACAGCTTTCCCACAAAATAATTTCTTCAATCAAGTTGCGTTTGCCTTTTCCACCGTGGCCTGCACCATCCGCAGCTCTTCTGGGAAAATGCAGCTGTTCAGCGCGCCGTTCTCCACATTACGCAAACAGTCGGCAAGGGGCATCCAGCGCACGGCGCTGATCTCCTCTTTTTGCAGCGTAAATTCTTCGGCATCACGGTCCAGCCAGAGCAGGTACACATTGCTGACCTGGTTATCCTTGAACGGTTTGCCGTGGAACACCGCGGAAAACTGGAAGCTGCGCTGCCCGCACAAAATCAGGTCCTGCGGCTGGGCGGTTACGCCAAGCTCTTCTTTCAACTCCCGCAGGGCGGAATCCACAAAGCCCTGCCCGGCCGGGATATGTCCCGCACTGGAAATATCGTAACAGCCGGGGAAAGAATCTTTCTCGTCACTGCGCTTTTGCAGCAGAACTTCCAGCACGCCGTTTTTGCGGCGTACCAGCCACACATGGCTGGTACGGTGGCGCAGCCCAAGGCGGTGCGCCTCGCTGCGCGGCACAGCCCGGCCGAGGGGGTCGCCCTGCTCGTTGACCAAATCCAGCATTTCTTCCATGGTATTTCCTCCCTGTCCCTCAACATCCTATGTTCGAATCTCGAATTATAGGGCAATACCGCATAATTCTAAGTGCCGATACGGCGAACGAGGTGCGGCAGATGCTAAGCCAAAAGCGCAGATGATACTTTGTGTATTATCGAGCATTTTGGCAACGCAGATGCCGTGCCGCAGCTGCCGGAGCGGTGCTTAAGCCGCAAGGCGGGAATTGTGCGGTGTTGCCATAGGTATTATAGCACGCCGGACCCCGCTTGTCACCCACTGGCGGCGGGAGCGCTGCGCGGTCCGGCAATGTTGGCGCAAAACACAAACACCGCGCGGCACACGGCGGCGGTGGCGGTGGTGCTGGCAAAATCGCGCTCGCTTTCAATCACGGCATCGGGGTAATCCTGCAATAATTGCAGGCGGGCGCTGCGCCGTGCCAGAGCTGCGGCGGTTTCGGGGGTGAAAGTCTGCTCCTGTGTTTCCCGTGCCCAACAGGTGGTTTCCTGCACGCAGCCGGGCAAAGCCAGCCGCCCCAGGCGCAGCGGCAGCCACCGTACGCGGGGCGGAACATCCTCCGGCAGTGCGCCGGACCCCGGCAGCTGCCAGCTGCGGCCCAGCAGGGTTAGGGTGCGGCGTTCCGCGCAAGCGCCGGTCAGAACCGGGCGCTGCTGGGTGAACGCCTGCTGCCCGGTGTAGGCCAGCCGCACCCGCGCTGTTACGGTGCCGCTGGCGGGCTGGGGCACGGGCGCACCGCTGCGGTCCAGCTTTTCCGCAGCGGCCAGCAGCATGCCGTTGCCAACGTATTGGCCCGGCTGCACCTGTGCAAAACCGCTGGCAATGTTTACGGCAAGCACCTCGCCGCCTGCACGGGCATAAAGCCCGGTGTTCTGGGCGGGTGGTTCCGCCTGTGCCTGCTGGAGGGGCGTACCCTCGGCGGTCAGGCAGCCACCGGTAAAATTCAGGCTGACCCAGCCAAAATCACCGCTGGCTTCCAACAGCTGCTGCGCCTGGGCCAGCTCCGCCTGGCTGGGGCGGCAGCCCTCCCAGATGCCGCTCTGCGCCAGCAGTGTGCGGATGCTTTCCTGTTGGGGAACGGTCAAAAGTTCCAGATCCATGCACCACAAAAAGCCGCCCAGCCAGTGCAGCAGCACAAAAAACAGGCCGATGCCCGCCAGAATGCCGGGGCGGCGCAGCAATCGCTCTGCTAATGGACCGGGGCCGCGCCGCTGCATTTGGATCACCTGCCACCCGCCCGCACCGGCCAGCTGGCAGAGCTTGGCCCAGCCGGCGCCGGACACCACGGCGGTAAAGCCGTCTGCCTGCGGGGCAATGCGTTCCAGCTTCAACCCGGCCTGGGCGGCTTGGCCCAAAAGGCGCTGCGCCCCGCGGCCGCGCACACAAAACCGAATGCTATCTGCTGCCTGAATGCGGCGCTTCATTGGCGTCAACCTCCCACTTGGGTGCAAAATCAATACGGGCCACCCGCCCGGCAACCGTCAGCCGTTTGCCGTTCAGCGATTCTATTCGCAGCGCAGTGCCATAAAATGTAATAACCGTGCTGCCCACATCCAGCGTGATCTTCTGTGGGGCAAAATCCAGCACCCGGCGGCAGCCATCGGTAACAATGCGCCCGGAGCGGATCTCCAAATCCGGCAGACGGTAAAAATCGGCGTCCGGCTGGCGCAGCAGGTCGTGCAGGGTGGGGGCCGGGGTGCGGCGTTTGGACCGGCGGCGTGGGTGCTGCTTCATGCCAGACCGCCTCCTTTCGTCTGCCGGGGAACACACATGCGAGGATCATTCACCCCAATATACGGCAAAGGCGGTGCAGATATGAAGCAAAAATCAAGCCAAATGCGGTTTGCCCCCTGGCCGGTGGTGCAGGCCGCACTGGCGCTGGCATTGAGCGGCCTGCTGCTGGCCCGGCCCCAGGCAGCGGCGCAGGGCTTTGCGGCGGGGCTGAAGCTCTGCGGCGGCAGCCTACTGCCCGCGCTGTTCCCACTGTTTGTGGTGTGCGGCCTGCTGGGGCCGCTGGCTCCGGCGCTGGGGTGGCCGCTGCGGCCTTTGATGCGGCTGTGCGGGATCCGCAGCCCACGGGCCCCGGCGGTGCTGGTGCTGGGCTGGTGTGGTGGATACGCGGTGTGCGCCCAACAGATTGCAGCATTGCGCAAAACGGGGGAACTGCCCCCGCGGGATGCCGCGCTCCTGCTGCTGTTGGGCTGCTGTTCCGGCCCCGGCTTTGTGGTTGGCTGCATTGGGGGGCAGCTGTTTGGCAGCGTGGCGCTGGGGCTGCTGCTGTATGGCTTGCAGCTGGCAGCCAACCTTGCTGCCGCAGCCTGCCTGGTGCTATTTTTGCCAAAGCAGGAATTGCCAGCTGGGCAGGGGAGCAGTCAACAAAAGAGCGTGACCTTCCCACAGGCCATCAGCAATGCGGTGCAAAGCAGCCTGACGATGTGCGGCTGCGCGGTGTTCTGCCGTGTGGTGGGCAGTGTGTTGGGGCAGGGGATGCCTGATGGTGCGCGGCCTTACCTGAACGCTGCGCTGGAAATCTCCGCAGGCTGCGCAGATTTTGCCGCTGCAGGCAGCGTGGCGGGGGTGTGCCTGTGCCTGAGCCTGCTGGGGGCATCGGTGCTTGCCCAGCTGGCGGCGCTGCTGCAGGGGACGGTGCCGCTGGGGCTGCTGCTGGCCGCACGGGTGCTGCATTTTATGTTTTTGCAGGGGCTGCTGCACTTGTGCCTTCCGCTGGTACCGGGGCAGGCGGCTGTGTTCACCAGTCTGGCCCCGCAGGTGGTCGTTATGAAGCGTACCGCGTGGGATACGGCGCTGGCAATTGCATTCTTTTTGTGCGCTGCACTGTATCAACTTTACAAAACCTGCTAAAGCTCTTATAATAATACTATTCCGGCAGCGCACCGCAGCCGTGCAGACGGCCCGCGGTGAACCGCTGCCAAACCTTGCAGTATTGGAGGAAAGCGGATGTTCAAAAAGCCGCCCTATGGCACAAAAATCTCTCCGGCGTGTGCTTACTGCACCCACGGCTCTCCGGCGGCTGACCAGAAAATGGTTCTGTGCAAAAACCGGGGCGTGGTTTCGCCCTATTTTGCCTGCCGCAAGTTCCGGTATGACCCGCTGCTGCGCGTGCCGCACCGGCAGGAACTGCCGCATTATGACCCCAAAGATTTCAGCCTGGAGGACTGATATTTCATGCCCGATTTGAAAAACGTACCACCCTCGCCGCGCCCCCGCCGTTTGAGCCAGCTGAAAGATGCCTGGAAGAACAAGCGCTCGGTTACCATCGTTTACCTGTTGCTGCGTGCCTCGGTCATTCTGGTGCTGATTGCCCAGATCTTTAACCGCAACTTTGAAAATGTCTTTTTGTGTGTGCTGACGCTGTTCCTGTTCGGCGTGCCCAACATGGTGCAGCACCGGCTGGACATTGAACTGCCAAATACGCTGGAAATTATCATCCTGCTGTTTATCTATGCGGCGGAAATCTTGGGCGAGATTAACGCCTATTACGTTACTTTCCCCTATTGGGATACCGTGCTGCACACCCTGAACGGCTTTTTGTGCGCGGCCATCGGGTTCTCTTTGCTTGATATCCTCAACCGGGAGGAAAAGATCGGCTTTTCGCTCTCCCCACTGTACCTGGCCATTGTGGCATTCTGCTTTTCCATGACGGTTGGCGTGATCTGGGAATTTTTTGAGTGTACCATGGACCAGCTGTTTTTGCTGGATATGCAAAAGGATTCCGTGGTCAACACCATTGGCAGCGTGATGCTGGACCCCACCGGCGGTAACCATCCCGGCGTCATCCGCAATATCACGGATGTGATCGTGGTGCAAAGTGACGGCACCCGGACGGCCCTTGGTCTGGGCGGCTATCTGGATATTGGCCTGCTGGATACGATGGAGGACCTTTTCGTCAACTTTATCGGTGCGTTCACGTTCTCGATTATCGGCTATTTCTATGTGCGCAGCCGCGGTAAAAACAAGTTTGCCAAGCGCTTTATCCCCGTGGTGAACGAAGAACCCCAGCCCCAAACGAAAAACATCTCTGCAGAAGACGCACCCGAAACGGAAAAAACGAAAGAATAATCAACAAAACAAGCGCCCTGTTGTGAAAAACACAGCAGGGCGCTTGAATTCTTGTACAGAAAACACAAAAATAAACCGCGAAGGATTACCAAATGGAACCCTGCGCGGTTTATGGAGCTGGTGGCCGGACTTGAACCGGCGACCTGCTGATTACGAATCAGCTGCTCTACCAACTGAGCCACACCAGCACAACAATAATAGTATACTGGATTTTTGGCACAAGTCAAGGGGAAACGGGACAAAAGTTGAAAAAATATTCTGGGTGGGATCCTTTTGTTCATGACAACCAAAAAGGTAACAATCATCCCCTGCGTGGATTTTAACATGCAGAAGGTTAAAATTTTGTGCAACATTCATAGTTTATTTTCGACAAAACTGTGCTATAATTCAAATTGAAAGATTATGGCTATCTGTAATCTTTTACCACAAAAACCGCAAAAACAGGCGTAAAAGCGTGCGGGCTGGCCCGGCGGCTGACGCCTGGCTGCACAGGAGGTACCATATTGGCCGAAAAATCAGTCGAATTAGACAGCATCGAACTGGCCGCCGCCATTTTTGGCAACTGTGACCAGAACGTAAAACTGCTGGAAAATGAGTTCCACGTCACGGCGGTCTGCCGCGGCTCCCTGTTAAAGTTTACCGGTGAGCCAAAAGACGTGGAAGCTGCTGTGCATGCAGTGGACGGCATGGTGACCCTGATGCAGAACCACACCCCGCTGGAGGAACAGACAGTGCGCTACTGCATCAGCCTGGCCCGCGGCGGCGAGGAAAAGCGCCTGCGGGAACTGAACGATGATTTTGTCGCCGTTACCGCCAAAGGCCGCCCCATCCACCCCAAAACGCTGGGCCAGAAAGAGTACCTCTCCGCCATCCGCGCCAACTCCATCACCTTTGGCGTGGGGCCTGCCGGTACGGGCAAAACCTACCTGGCTGTGGCCATGGCGGTCAAGGCGTTCAAGTCAAAAGACGTTAGCCGCATTATTTTGACCCGCCCCGCCGTGGAAGCGGGGGAAAAGCTGGGCTTTCTGCCCGGCGATTTGCAAAATAAGGTGGACCCCTATCTGCGCCCGCTGTATGACGGCCTGTTTGACCTGCTGGGGGCGGAAACCTTCCAGAAGCTGGTAGAAAAGCAGGCCATTGAGGTGGCCCCGCTGGCCTACATGCGCGGTCGCACGCTGGACGATGCCTTTATCATCCTGGATGAAGCCCAGAACACCACCCCCGAACAGATGAAGATGTTCCTGACCCGCATGGGCGTGGGCAGCAAAGTGGTAGTGACGGGCGATGTGACCCAGGTGGACCTGCCGGAAAAGACCCGAAGCGGCCTGGTGGATGCCCTGCATATATTAAAGGGGATTGACGGCATTGCGCAGGTTTACCTGACCGAAAAGGACGTTGTGCGCCACCGCCTGGTACAGCAGATCGTAAAAGCCTATGAGCGCGCCGCCCAGCCGCCCAAGCGGGCCCCGCAGGCCAAGCCGGAAACGGCAAATGCGTAACGGATAGAGTATAAAAATAAAAATGATTTATAAACGGTGCCCAACGGCACCGAACAAAAGCACAGTCAGGAGGCAGATTTCCTATGTCTAACAAAGTATTGATCACCAATGAGCAGAACGCGGTCAAAGTTCCTTCGGGGCTTCGCATCCTAATCCGCCGCAGCTGCAATGCGGTGCTGGAATACGAAAAGTTTGACGGCCCGGCAGAGATCAGCGTGACCTTTGTGGATAACGCCCGCATCCACGAGCTGAACAAGCAGTACCGGGATAAGGATGCCCCCACCGATGTGCTCAGCTTCCCCATGGCAGAAAACGGGGAGTATGATATCGACGAGGACAACGGCTGCAAGATTCTGGGCGATATCGTGATTTCTATGGAGCGCGCCATGGAACAGGCCGAACTGTACGGCCACAGCCTGCAGCGCGAAGTTGCCTATCTGACGGTACATTCCATGCTGCACCTGTTGGGCTATGACCATGAATCCAGCGGGCTGGAAGCGGTACGTATGCGCGAAAAAGAGGAAGCTGTTCTGATGCAGCTGGGCCTGCCGCGCACCGTCAGCTACACCAACGACGAAGTGTGAGCTGTACATGAAGCCCAAGAAAAAGAATCGCATGCTGACGGACCTTGCCCGGTTTGGGCACGGCTTTGTTTACGCATGGCACGGCATCTGCGCAGCTGTTTTGGAGGAACGCAACTTCCGCTTCCACCTGTGTGCGGCACTGTATGTATTTGCCGCGGCGCACATGGCTCACATTGACGCCACCGGCGTGGCGCTGCTGGCCATCTGCGTGTTTATGATGCTTGGCATGGAGCTGATGAATTCCGCCGTGGAGCGCGCAGTGGATAAGCCGGATACCACCCACTGGTGGAGCGCCGGTGCCGCCAAAGATATGGCGGCTGGAGGCGTGCTGGTCACAGCGTTTGGTGCGGTGGTCGTTGGCATTTGCCTGTTTGGCAACGCGGCTGCTCTGAACGCCATCTGGACCAGCGTGACGACAACGCCGCTCAGCACGGCGCTTTGGGTGCTTTCGCTGGTGCTGGCCTACCTGTTCACCTTCCGCCTTGGCAAGCAGGAACAGGTCAAAACCCCAAAAGAAAATAAAACCGAAGAAAAATAAGGCCCGGCTGCCCAACCGTGCAGCACGGGTGAACCCAACCGGGCCAAATAGCCCGCAGATTGCAGCAGATTGAAAGAGAAGGTACGAATGCAGAAGAACCACAATGAACCTGAAATGCCCTCCAGCGTGTTTGTGGCCCTTGTGGGCCGCCCCAACGTGGGCAAATCCAGCCTGACCAACCACCTGGTTGGCGAAAAAGTTGCCATCGTGACCCAAAAGGCACAAACGACCCGCAACCGTATTACCGGCATTATCACCAAGGGGCCGGTACAGTATGTGTTGCTGGATACCCCTGGCATTCATAAGCCGCGCAACCGGCTGGATTCCCGCATGACCCAGACCGCCGCCGCCAGCCTGAAGGATGTGGATGTGACCCTGATGCTGTTTGAGCCTACCGGAATTTACCGAATCCGAGCTTGGCATGGTGGAAGCCCTGCGTAAAGCAGGTCCGGCGATCGCGGTCATCAACAAGGTGGACCTGCTGAATGATTTTGCTGCGCTGGAAGCCCGCAAAAAGCAGGTGGAAGAGTTCGGTATTTTTGATGCGATCGTCACCGTTTCCGCCAAGGATGGCACCGGCTGTGAAGAATTGTTCCCGCTGCTGAAGCAGTACGCCAACCCCGGCCCGCATTACTTTGACGACGATGCTTTTACCGATATGCCGGAAAAAGAGCTGGTGGCCGAGCTGGTGCGTGAAAAAGCCCTGCTGTTCATGCGGGAAGAAATCCCCCACGGCATTGCCGTTACGGTGGAAAGCTTCAAAGAACGCCCGGACAGCGATTTGATCGACATCAGCGTGGAGATCTGCTGCGAGCGCAAGAGCCATAAGGGCATGATCATTGGCAAGGGCGGACAGATGCTGAAAAAGATTGCCTCCGCCGCCCGCATGGATTGCGAGGAACTGCTGGGCGCCCGCGTGAACCTGCAGTGCTGGGTAAAGGTGCGCGAGGACTGGCGCGATAACGACCGCCTGCTGGATAACCTCGGTTTTGCCAAGCCGTAACAGCGGGGAGACTGCGCGAACCCTGTCCAACCACACGGTTGGACAACTTTTCCACGCATGGATCGGTATGATGGTGGCAAGCTAATCCGTAAAGGGGGCGGGCCATCATGCCAGGAAATGCTGAAAACGACGGAATCCGCGCCGCACAGTGGCAGAAATTTGCTGCCAGCGGCAGTATTTATGACTACCTTGATTACCGCAGCACTGCGCCGCAGGGCATAACCACGGGGGAAAACAATGCAGATCAACACAATGGGGCTTGTCCTGCGTGCGGTCCGGGTGGGCGAAGCCGACCAGATCCTGACAGTGCTGACACCGGGTAACGGGGTGCTGTCAGCATCCGCCCGCGGCAGCCTGCGGCTGAAAAACAAGCTGTTCAGTGCCTGCGGGCTTTTCTGTTATTCAGAATTTGCCATTACACTGGGCCGCAAAACCAATTTTATTGACAGCGCCGCTGTCAGCAAGGTGTTCCACGGGTTAAGCAAAACCGTGGAAGGCACCGCCCTGGCAGCCTATCTTTCGGAGCTGACCATCACGCTGGCGCCGGAGCCGCCGGAATCGGCGGACTGCCTGCGCCTGCTGCTGAACACCCTGTACATGACCGCTGAGCAAAAGCGCCCGCTGCGCCAGCTGAAAGCTATTTATGAAATGCGCACCATGACCCAGGCGGGATACATGCCGGGGGTGCTGGCCTGCGATGTGTGCGCCCGGTATGACGGCTGTGATTTTTACCTGGATCCGGTAGCGGGCCGTCTGCTGTGCGCCGACTGCGCCGCCAAAGAGCACCGCGCCCCCAACCTGGACCCTGGTGCACTGTATGCGCTGCGGCATATCTGTTTGGCAGAGGATGCCAAACTGTTCAACTTTACCCTGACAGACCAAAGCCAGCGCCGCCTGGGCCGTGTGTGTGAACAGTATGTGGCGGCTCACCTGGACTATCAGCCCAAAAGCCTTGAATTTTTGCACGGTGTGCTGGAATAACCGTGCACGATAGATGATACGATAAAACAAGATTTTTGACCCATCTGACCCAACAGGAGTAACCAATTTATCTATGGACGTTTCCTACCGTACAACCCTGGAACTGGATAAAATTATTGCCCGTGCGGTGCAGCTGTGCACCTGTGCGGAAACCAAAGAGATGATGCGCGCCATTGAGCCGTTTGCCACAACGGAGGAGGAGCGCTACGCCTTGGCCCAGACCAACGCCATCAACGCCCTGCTGCTGAAAAACGGCAGCCCGCGCTTTGGCGCTGTGCATGAAGTGCGCCGCGTGGTGGCCCATGCGGCCAAGGGCGGCATTCTTTCGATGGGCGAGCTGCTGGAAATTGCTGCAGCGCTGCGCAATTTTTCCGGCCTGGCCCAGTGGTACGGCCTGACCGACCACGATATGCTGCCCACCGATGACCTGTTCTTTGCCCTGGCTCCTCAGCCGGTGCTGGAAAAGCAGATCGGCGAGTGCATCATTTCGCCGGAAGAAATGGCCGATACCGCCTCCGTCACCCTGCGCGACCTGCGCCGCAAGATCCGCGCGACGGAGGACAGCATCCGCACCAAGCTGGATGCCATCATCAAAAACTCTACCACCAACAAATTTTTGCAGGATGCTGTGGTTTCCATCCGCAACGGCCGCTATGTTGTGCCGGTTCGTGCCGAGTACCGCGGCGAAGTCGGCGGCGTCATCCACGATGTTTCCTCCACTGGCTCCACCGTGTTTGTGGAGCCCACCGCTGTGGTGGAAGCCAACGCCCGCATTATGCAGCTGCACGCCCAAGAGCAGGAGGAAATCACCCGCATTCTGACGGCGTTCTCCGGCCAGGTGGCATCGCTGGAGCCGCAGTTCAGCTACAGCTATGACGCTATGCTGCAAATTGACCTGCTGCTGGCCAAAGCCCGCCTTGCGGTGGAGCAGAACGCCTTTATGCCGCAGGTGAACGATAGCTGCCGCTTTGCACTGAAAAAAGCCCGCCACCCGCTGATCGACAAGAAAAAGGTCGTGCCCGTGGATATTGCCCTGGGCGAAAAATATGATACCCTTGTCATCACCGGCCCCAACACCGGCGGCAAAACCGTCAGCATCAAAACGGCCGGCCTGCTGAACGCGATGGCCCAGCACGGCTTCTTGATCCCGGCGCACGAAAGCAGTACCGTCTGCCATTTTGATGAATACCTGGTGGATATCGGCGATGAACAGAGCATTGAACAGAGTCTGTCCACCTTCTCCGGCCATATGAAGCGGATCACCGGCATTCTGGAGCTGGCCGGCCCCGATACCCTGACCCTGATCGACGAACTTGGTGCCGGTACCGACCCGGCAGAGGGCGCGGCGCTGGCCGTCAGCATTCTGGAAAGGCTGCGTAAGCAGGGCACCCTGCTGATGGCCACCACCCACTACGCCGAGCTGAAAATTTACGCGCTGGAAACCCCTGGCGTGGTGAACGCCAGCTGTGAGTTTGATGTGGAAAGCCTGGCCCCCACCTACAAGCTCAGCGTGGGCGTGCCCGGTAAGTCCAACGCGTTCCTCATCAGTGCCAAGCTGGGCATTCCGGAAAGCGTCATCGATGCCGCCCGTAATCATATGTCCAACGATGATAAGCGGCTGGACAGCGTTCTGGCCCAGCTGGATGATTTGAAGCTGCAGCTGAAAGCCGCTGAGGACGAAGCCGAAAAGGCCCGCTATGAAGCAGAGCATGCCCTGGAAAGCGCCGAGAAAAAGCGTGATGCCCTGATCAAACAGGGCGAGGAAGAACTGGAAGCCACCCGCCGCAAAGCCCATGAGCTGATGCAGGGTGTGCAGAACCAGGCATATGCCCTGACGGACGAGCTGCGCCGCATCCAGAAAGATGAAAAGACCAACGCCGCCGCCCGTGCTGTGCGCGCCCGCGAAATTGCCCGCAAGGATACAGAGCAGCTGCTGAACCGTACCGAGAAAAAGCAGCCCAAGCGCCAGTTTGTACCGCTGAAAGAGGTCAAGCCCGGCCAGGAGGTCGTGATCGCCGAGCTGGACCAGCACGCCGTGGTGCTTTCCCGCCCGGACAAAAACGGCATGGTGGAAGTGCGCGCCGGTATTTTGAAAACCAAGGTCCCCCTGACCGGCCTGTGCGCCCCCGATAAGATGGATAAGCGCACCCAAAAGCCGGAACCACCGCGCACCCGCACCCGCGTGGAGCTGAACCACGACCGCAAGTCCAGCATGGAGCTGAACCTGCTGGGCTACACCGTGGAGGAAGCCCTGGCCGAAGTGGACCGCTTTTTGGACCACGCCATGCTCAGCAACCAGAACACCGTGTATATCATCCACGGCAACGGCACCGGCGCGCTGCGCAACGCCATCCAAAAGCACCTGCGCACCCACCGCGGGGTCAAATCCTTCCGCCTTGGCCGCTATGGTGAGGGCGAGAGCGGCGTGACCGTTGTGGAACTGAAATAACGGCGGATTTGCTTCAAAATTGAACAAAAACGGGTGCGCTGTGAAATAATCTAGTACATTTTCCCGCATTTATCTATAGCACACGCCGCCCGCGCGTGCTATTCTATTATTAAGGGCAACACCGCATAATTCTAAGTGCCGATACGGCGAGCGAGGTGCGGCAGATGTCAAGCCAAAAGCGCAGATAATACTGGATGCTGCAAAGGTGAGCGCCGCCAGTGGCGGAAACAGCGAACCGAAGCAGGGGCAGCGGTCGCAGAGTGCGAGGGGCTTTTGCCCCCGAAGCACGATGCGGGTACCGCAACCCGACATTATCGAGCATTTTGGCAACGCAGATGCCGTGCCGCAGCCGCCGAAGCGGTGCTTAAGCCGTAAGGCGGGAATTGTGCGGTGTTGCCTAGGGTATATCTGAAAACAAAGAAAATGACGGATATTTCGCAAACACAAGCAGGATGTAAGGCTTTTTAGCGCAAAATCCTGCTGTGTTTGTAGAAACAGACTGCATTTTCGACTTTTCAGATACACCCTAGGGGAATGCCCCAGGGGCAGCGCTGTACCGCTGCCCGCATACACTGTAACGGCCGCGCTGCCCCGCGGCTGCGAAAGAAGGATACCATGAAACCTGATTTGGAAAACTCCCGCAGCTTTGCCATGACGCTGGCCCACCGCGCAGTGCGCGATGTGCGGCGCGATGGCTTCCGCCAGCTGCGTAACTATGTGGATATGTGCGCCCTTTTGGCGCAGCGTCCGGACTTAAAGCGCTTTTTTGACCATGCGCAGACCGTCTTGCAGCGCACCGACAGCCTGTATTATAAATTGATCAACAACCTTGTGGCACAGGTCAACGAGGATGCCATCTGCACCGCAGGCATCAACCTTGGGTTTGATGCCATCATCAGCTGTGCTTCCAACAACCGCAAGCAGAACGGGGAGACCCGTTCCTGGCTGAATGTGGGCTTTTGCAGCGCCCCGGAGCTGGACGATGCCATTATTCAGGCAGAGGCCGGTTCCAGCTATGCCTGGGTGCTGTATGCGGACGAGGACCTTACCCCGAAAACGGTCGCCATGCTGCAAAGCCATACCCACAGCGTGTTCTTTGTTCTGTTTGATGCCCAGAAATTTAATGAAGCAACCATGGAACGCATTGCCGGGTGCAGTAACGTGATCACACTGCTGTGTCTGCATGAGCCGGAAATTACCACCGAAGCCTGCCGCGCAGCCAACGCCATGCGCAGCAAACAGATGTTCTATGGCTTTTTGGTGGAAATGGGGCGGGCAGATGCCGCCCAGGCCGTGAATACCGACTGGCTGGATGTGCTGGCCCAGTATGGCCTGTTCTGCGTTTATACCCGCAAGCCGGATATGGATCAGCGAACCGCGGATGCTATGTACCGCCAAATCGTCCACAGCCGCATTGGCAGCGTTGCGGTCCCCGTCCTGCTGCTGGATTGGGAACATGATATAAAATACCTGAACCGCATGATCACCCCCAAAACGGAACTGGGCCAGTGCATCCCGGAGGGGAAAACTTTCCCGCTGAATTTTGACTGAACTGTAGAATAAATAAAACCGGCAGCTTTCCCGCTGAAATAAAGGGGAAAGCTGCCGGTTTTCGTTTATTGTTTATGGAAAATAAGGGACTGAATGTACCCTGGAAGCGCTGCTTATAATACCAAAGCGCTGGGGTCAATGCCATAGCCCAGCAGAACCGCCAGATTGCAGCTGCACAGCGTGCGCAGGCCGTGGTCCAGGTCAGCTTGGTTCAGCGGCGGCATGCCATTGCGTACCCAGGGCAGCAAAAGGCCCACCATGGCGCCCGATAAAAAGTTGCCGGTAAACTGGCAGTCGCGCTCGGTTGCGCTGGGCACCAGCGAGAGTAGCCGCTGGCCAAACATCTCGCTTAAGTAATGGAACACATATTCCTGCAAACAGTTCTGCCCGGTGTAAGCCAGCGCGTTTACATAAAAGGTCTTGTTCTGCAAAAGGTATTCTTCCAGATCCGTCAGCAGGGTGGACCAGCTGGCGTAATGGCCGCGCGTTACCAAAAACTGCGTTGCACCACTTTGGAAATACCAGTTCACCAGGTCGAATTTATCCTCAAAATGGTAATAAAAGGTGTTGCGCCCAACCCCGGCATGCTCCACAATATCGTTTACCGAAATTTTTTCCAGCGGGGTGGTAACCATCAGTTCCGTCAGGCTCTGCGCCAGCAATTCCTTGGTTTTGTTGGTACGGGACATCCCTTTTCTCCTTTTCCATGCAGCAAATAGATAAAAACTCATATCATGCTTATCAAGTATTATAGCACACAGGCGAAAAAAATTCTACCATCCAAACCCAAAAGCGCGCAAAAAAGCGCGCAAATGCAGCGGTATTTGCCAGCTTTTGGCTGCGCTGCGACCCGCTTTTTTGCACATACTGTGTAGGGAAGGGGATGAAACCATGCCAACCAATGGCTTACGATATCTGCGCCGTGTGGCGGCCCTGCTGGCGGCTGGCGGCGTTCTGGCGGCGGGGCTGCTGGTTGCCCTGCGGGCAGAACTGCCGGATACCTTTGTGCTGGAGCAGGGGCAGCCGCTGGCGGTAGAAAGCATGCCGTTCCTGCAAGCCGCCCCCGCCGTTCCTGCGGTCAGCGCTGCCCCCGCGGGTGTAACGACTGCGGATAAAAGCGCGAATGTAACCCTGACCCTGCTGGGCCTGCCGGTCAAAACCGTGCGCACGGTGCAGCAGCAGCGGCGAACCGTCCAGCTGGGCGGCACCCCCTTTGGGGTCAAGATGTTCACGGATGGGGCGCTGGTCGTTGCGTTCAGCGATATCTATACCGTCCATGGCAGCGAGAACCCGGCCAAAGAAGCGGGCCTGCGCCTGGGCGACCTGATCACCCAGGCAAACGGCATCCCGGTGCGCACCAATGAGGAACTGACCGACGCCATTGCCGCCGCGGCGGGCGGCAGCGTGGAACTACGCTACCTGCGCGGGCAAAACCAGATGACCTGCACCCTTACCCCGGTCAGAGAGCGCGGCACCGATGCCCCGCGGGCGGGCATCTGGGTGCGGGATTCTTCGGCGGGCATTGGCACTTTGACCTTTGCGGATACCGAACACGGGACGTTTGCCGGGCTGGGGCACGCGGTTTCGGACAGTGATACCGGCACGGATTTAACGTTGCTGACCGGGGAAGCCGTTTCCGTCACCATTACCGGCTGCCGCCGCGGCAGTGCGGGCAGCCCGGGGGAGCTGCGGGGCGAATTTGGCGGTCAGCAGCCCTTTGGCGACATCAAAGCCAATACTTCGACCGGTGTGTACGGTGTTTTGACAAATTCCGCGCAGGCAGGGGAGAACATCCCCGTTGCCAATCTCCAGGAAGTGTACCCCGGCGAAGCAGAGATCGTGAGCACGATATCCGGCCAGACGGCACAGCGCTTTGCCGTCCGCATTGAGCGGGTCAACATGACAGCTTCGGACCCCAACCGCAACCTGCTGCTGCGCATTACTGACCCGGAACTTTTGCGGGCAACGGGCGGCATTGTGCAGGGCATGAGCGGCAGCCCCATTGTACAGGACGGCTGCCTGGTCGGCGCGGTGACCCATGTGCTGGTCAACGACCCAACCCGCGGCTATGGCATCTTTGCTGCAACCATGCTGAAACGTGCCGATGCCGTGCAGGGAAGGTAATTTCCTGGGAAAAAGTGTGCATCGCACGTTTTTTACGAAAATGGTAAAACCGGAAAAGAAAAGCAAAAAGAAAACCGAACAACATCGCAGCAAGGGCAGGGGAGAGGACACGAAATCATCCGGAACCTGTCGATAATTACGAATAGGCGGGGATTTTTGAAAGAAAAGAAAGTACGATTCTGCTTGCATGACATGGTAAAATATGGTAAAATTCTCAATGTAGAGAGCGGCAGGCAGCCGCAGATCCGAATAACAGCTCCGGGCGCCGCAAAAACCGCCGTCCGCTGGGCTGAACATGCAAGGGGAGGAATTTTTGGATGGATAAGATCAAGTTTTTGATGACCGATACCGGCGCGCAGACCACGCAGCTTTGCCGCCAGGCACTGGAAGCCAAGGGAATTGATGTGACTGTATGCGAGAAAAACGGTTCGCAGGCGCTCAAATCCCTGCTGGAAGAGCACCCGCAGGCCGTTCTGCTGGATGCGTTTATGCCGGATCTGGACGCCATCACGGTCAAACAGCGCTATGAAACCCAGGATACCCGCGGCGGCCACACAACGTTCTTTGTGACCGGTGCATTCCAGAGTGAGGAAGTGGAGCAGGATTTGTTGGATAACGGTTTCTCGTTCTTTTTCGTTAAGCCGTTTGATGAAAACGTTCTGGTCAGCCGCGTACTGAAAGCCGCCGGTTCCACCAGCCGCCCGCAGCCGGTATCGCAGGATTGTGATGAGCTGACGGTGACAGAAATTCTGCATCAGGTCGGCGTACCGGCGCACATCAAGGGCTATCAGTTCCTGCGCGACGCCATTCTGCTGGCCGTGAGCGACCATGACTATATCAACGCTGTAACCAAGCGCCTTTACCCGGAAATCGCCAAGCGCAACGCCACCACGGCTTCCCGCGTGGAGCGCGCCATCCGCCACGCTATTGAAGTCGCCTGGGACCGCGGCGATGTGGATACCCTGAACAGCTACTTTGGCTATACCATCCACAACCTGAGAGGAAAACCCACGAACAGCGAGTTCATCGCAATGATCAGCGATAAGATCCGCCTGGATAAAAAGCAGCGCAGGGCGTGAGGCAAAACGACATTCTGTGATTAAGGCAACACCGCACAATTCCCGCCTAACGGTGAAACTTAAGCACCGCTTCGACGGCTGCGGCACGGCATCTGCGTTGCCAAAATGCTCGATAAGACATCCAGTATTATCTGCGCTTTTGGCTTAGCAGCTGCCGCACCTCGCTCGCCGTATCGGCACTTAGAATTATGCGGTGTTGCCCTATGTCCAAAACGATAAACTTCCTGCATTGGTTGGCCCCCAATCTGTGCAGGAAGTTTTTTTGCCCAAAAAAGTTCCTCTCTAAGCAGAAAACAGCGGAAAATAAAAACGAGCAAAAAAATTGCCCGTTTTAAGTGATTGCTGCCATGCGTGCTCTGCAAAAATCCTGCACCAAAATACTGGGATTGACTGGATTTTTATGGCTATGGCCTGTATAATAAATTCAGAAGAATTGCTGCAGAGCATAGTGCCGATAAACAGTACCATGCTTTGTGGGCAAAACGTGGAAATACATCTGCAAGGGGAGTCATTTTGTGGAAGAAAATGCCCAGGTAAAAGTCAGCGCTATCATTGTGGCGGCGGGGGCTTCCCGCCGAATGGGATTCGATAAACTCAGTTACCGCCTGCCCGGCGGCAAAACCGTGCTGGAAACTAGTGTGGCGGCTTTTGCCGCCCACCCGCAGGTGGACGAGCTGATCCTTGTGGCAGGCGGTAACCTGCCTGTCTGCCAGGCGATTGCAGCGGCCTGCCCCAAGCCGTGCACCGTGGTCGGCGGCGGCGCGACCCGCGCCGACAGTGTGTGCAGCGGTCTGCGCGCGGCAAAAGGGCAGCTGGTGGCGATCCATGATGCCGCCCGCCCCTTTGTGAGCGAGCAGGTTATTACCGATGCTTTAGCGGAAGCCGAGGCCATGGGGGCCGCTGCCCCGGCGGTTGCGGTCAAGGATACCATCAAGATCGCCAATGACGGCGCTGTGGTGCAGACACCGGACCGCGCAGCTCTGTTTGCGGTGCAAACGCCCCAGTGCTTCTGCCGGAACCTGTACTGGAAGGCTTTGGAAGCTGTGCAGGGGGAAAAAGTCCACCTGGTGACCGATGACTGCAGCCTGTTTGAACTGGCGGGCCTACCGGTGCACCTGACGCAGGGCGATTACGCCAACCTGAAAATTACCACGAAAGAGGACCTGCCCGTCGCGGCACAGAATAAGGGAGAAAATACAATGCGCATTGGTCATGGTTATGATGTTCACCGCTTGGTGGAGGGCCGCAAGCTGATTATGGGCGGCGTGACGATCCCATATGAAAAAGGCCTGCTGGGCCATTCCGATGCAGATGTGCTGCTGCACGCAGTTTCGGATGCACTGCTTGGCGCGGCGGCGCTGGGGGATATCGGCAAGCATTTTCCGGATACCGACCCGCGGTACGAGGGAGCAGATTCCCTGATGCTGCTGCGGGAGGTTGGCCGTCTGCTGGATGAAACCGGTTATACTGTTGGCAACATTGACGCCACTGTTTTGTGTCAGGCACCCAAGCTGGCACCGCATATCCCGGCCATGCGGCAGAACATTGCCAATGCTTTGGGCCTTGCTCTGGACGATGTGAGCGTGAAAGCTACCACGGAAGAACATCTTGGCTTTACCGGCGAGGGGCTTGGCATTGCCGCCCACGCCGTGGCACTGATTGAGAAAAAGTAAGCAGAGTTTTATTAAGGCAATAACTCTTTTTGCTGGCGGGGACTTATATCATTTGCACTTCGCCGCAGCATGGCCAATGCGTTCATATCGGGTACTTCTCTACAATGGGCACAGTTTTTTGCCCTGCCGCATTTGCATGGCGGGCAAACTGTGTTATACTAAAGTGTATCTGAAAACAAAGGCAATACCGCATAATTCTAAGTGCCGCAGCCGCTGGAGCGGTGCTTATGCCGTTAGGCGGGAATTGTGCGGTATTGCCCAAAGAAAATGACGGATATTTCGCAAACACAAGCAGGATTTAAGGCTTTTTAACGCAAAATCTGGCTGCGTTTGTAGAAATAGACTGAATTTTTGACTTTTCAGATACACCCTAAAAGGTAACAGCCGGGGCTGCAGCCGGATACTGCGGCAGAACAACGGATAGGAAAGGGGGCTGCCTGCGCGATGTTTGGCTTTTTTGATGTGATCCAGGACATTTTGAGCAACCTGCGCACGTTTGGCCTGCGTGATGTGATCGATATTGCGGTGGTCAGTTTGGCCATGTATCAGATCCTTTTGTTTGCGCGCAAATCCCGTGCCGGGCAGCTGGTGCGCGGTTTGCTGCTGCTGCTGGTGTTTTATGCGCTGGCGGATGTGATGCAGCTGCGCACGGTGCGCTGGGTGCTGACCAATGTGATGCAAATCGGCTTTATTGCAGCTATTGTACTGTTCCAACCGGAACTGCGCCGCACGCTGGAACACATGGGCCAAAGCACCAACTGGACCAAACTGCTGTTTACCACCCACCGGCAGGACCCCACCCTGCGCGGCGCATGGCAGAGCGCCGTGGTGGCCATCTGCGATGCAGCCGAGCAGCTTTCCGATACGCGCACCGGCGCATTGATGGTGCTGGAACGCATGAACAACCTGGATGAGATCATCCGCACCGGCACACCGCTTTCGGCGGATGTGATCCCCGAAATGCTGGGTACCATCTTTTATGAGGGTACCCCTTTACATGACGGCGCTGTTGTGATCCGGGATGGCCGCATTGTGGCCGCTGGGTGTGTGCTGCCGCTTTCCAACAACCTGGAAATGGGCAAAGATATGGGTACCCGCCACCGCGCGGGTCTTGGCATGAGCGAAAATTCTGATGCCATCGTGGTGGTGGTCAGTGAGGAAACCGGTATTATCTCCCTGGCCAAAAATGGTGTTCTGATCCGCCGCCTGGACCGCCAGAACCTGTTCAACCTGCTGCAGGAGGAAATTATTCCGCCGGAAACAGCCGAAGCGCAAAAGCAGCCGCTGTTGAACCGGCTGCTGAACAAAGGAGGTGCTGGCAAGCATGCAAAAACAAACGCAGCCCGCTGAACCGGTGCGCAAAGCGAATGGTTCCATTTGGGATAACCGCTTTTTCCTGGGAATTGTTTCCGTGCTGGCCGCAGTGCTGGTCTGGATGGTGGTTTCTACCTTTCTGGATCCGCAGGGTTCCTTTGTCATCAAAGATGTCAGCGTGAATTATGGCTACCAATCTACCATTTATACCTCCAAAGGGCTGGATATTGTGGACCAGCAGGCAGTGGATAACGTGCAGGTGCAGGCGGACGGCAACGGTACTTTGATCGGCAAGCTGTCCAGCTCCGATATTATGGTTTACCCGGTCTATAACGGCGTGCAGGGGGCGGGCAAAACCACCCTGCGGCTGGAGGCCCGCATCACCAACACCGATTATACCAACGTGGGCATCAAGCTGACGGTGCTCAGCCCGCAGACGGTGGATGTTGTGTTTGATACCGTCGGCGAAAAAACACTGCCCGTTACCACCGATACCAGCGGCATTACCATTGCCGACGGTTTTACCCTGAACCGCATTACCACCACCCCCAACGAAGTGACTCTGACCGGCCCGACCAGTGAGCTGGATAAAATCAGCGAGGTGGTGGCCCCTGTTTCGCACGAAGGCTCGCTTTCGGATTCCGTGTCGGCAACAGCATCGCTGGAACTGCGGGATGAAAACGGCGATATTGTAACGCCGGAATACACCACGCTGGACAGCAACACGGCGGATATCAACCTGACAGTCTATCAGGTGCGGGAACTGCCGCTTTCCATCGTGTTTATCAACGCGCCGTCCGGGTTTGATACTTCCTATCTGAAGTATTCGCTCAGCATTCCTACCCTGAATGTGGCGGGCCCGGCCAAGACGGTCGGCGCCCTGACCGAACTGAGCGTTGCGGCTTTTGATCTTGGCCGTGAGTTTGCGTTTGACCGCGACTACCAGAAAAACATTGAACTGCCTGCCGGTGTGGTTTCGCTGGATGGCGTATCCGCTGTAACGATCCGGTTTGATACCACCGATATGACCTCCCGTACCTTTACCGTAACCAACATCCGCACCGTCAATGTGCCCAGTACGATTGACCTGGAAGTGCTGACGGCGCAGATCCATCAGGTTACGCTGTACGGCCCCAAGAGCGAGATGGAAGAACTTTCGGCAGACAGCATTCTGGCCCAGGTGGACTGCCAGAATCTGGCGGTATCCGTTGGCCAGCAAACCGTAGCGGCCAGCATTCAGGTGCCGTCGTCCAGCCACATTTTTGCAGTCGGCAACTATACGGTGCAGTGCCAGGCAAGCTCACAATAACCGGGCATCCATCAGCCGGGGTTCCGGCCTATCCGATGCCCGCCAACCAAAGGAAAACATCAGCCCATGATTCTTGTACGCAATATCCGCCTGCCGCTTTCCTGCCCGGACCCGGAGCAGGAAGCTGTCCGGCAGGCTTACCGCACGCTGCGCCTGCGGGGCAACGCTCCGGCGCAGGCTGGCGTGGCAAAACTTTCGGTGGATGCCCGGCACGGCACGCCTGTGCTGGTGTATACCATCGCCATCACGCTCCATGACGAGGGTGAGGAATCGGCTTTGGCCGGGGCCTCGCCCTGTGTCTGTTTCACCCACAAACCGGATTTCACCTTCCCGGTTGGTCAAACACCATTGAAACACCGCCCTGTGGTGGTCGGCCTTGGCCCGGCGGGGCTGTTTGCGGCCCTGCTGCTGGCCCGCAATGGTTACCACCCCATTGTGCTGGAGCGCGGTCCGGCCCTGGCGGACCGTGTGGCCGCTGTGCAAAAGTTTGAGCAGACCGGCGCGCTGGACCCCAACGCCAATATCCAGTTTGGCGAGGGCGGCGCAGGAACATTCTCGGACGGCAAGCTGACCACCCGCGTGGGGGATCCTTTGTGCGGCTTTGTGACGGACGCCTTTTTGAAGCACGGCGCCCCGGCGGATATCGCCTGGCGGCAAAAGCCCCATGTGGGCACTGACCTGCTGCGCGGCGTTATTACCAGCATCCGCACTGAGATCGAAAACCTTGGCGGGGAAGTACACTTTAACACGGCGCTGACCGGCCTGCAGACCAGCGGCGGCGCGCTGTGCGGCATTACTACCACGGCGGGCAGCATCCTCTGCGACCAGCTGATCCTGGCGGTGGGCCACAGCGCGCGGGATACCTTTGCCGTGCTGCATACCATGGGCCTGCCGCTGGAATGCAAACCGTTTTCGGTGGGATTCCGCGCGGAACATCTGCAAACAGAAATTGAAAAGAGCCTTTACCACGGTGCTGCCGGGAACCCGGCCCTGCCGCGGGGCGAATATCAGCTTAGCCAGCATGTGGGCCAGCGGTGCGTGTACACCTTCTGCATGTGCCCCGGCGGTCAGGTGTGCGCCGCCGCCAGCGAGGATGGCGGCGTGGTGACCAACGGAATGAGCTACCATGCCCGCGATGGCCGCAACGCCAATGCCGCCGTGGTGGTCAGCGTGGATGGCCGCGATTTTGATAACGACCCGGTCAAGGCGGTCGCATTTCAGCGCCAGTTGGAACAGGCCGCTTACCGTGCGGGCGGCGGGGGATACCTTGCCCCGGCAGAAACGGTCGGCAGCTTTCTGGCAGGCCGCGGAAAACTGGAGCTGGGGGCGGTGCAGCCTACCTACCCCCGCGGCGTGACCCCCTGCGACCTTGGCAGCCTGCTGCCGGGGGAACTGGCCGCCGACCTGCGGGATGGCATTACCGCCTTTGGCCGCAAGCTGCGGGCTTACCAGGCACCGGATGCCGTGCTGA
>VOFC01001105.1_pt1 | contig 183082 bp, 233 predicted proteins | sample 5384161 | NCBI WGS metagenome assembly VOFC01 (sample SAMN12384722, study PRJNA508395) | human gut metagenome | isolation source: healthy gut B | host: Homo sapiens
TGGACGAGAGGCAATGCGGAAATCTGCCTGCTTGCCAAACGGGGCAAGCCCAAGCGTCGCTCCAAAAGCGTCCATCAGTTTATCATTTCCCCGGTGGAGGAACACAGCAAGAAACCAGACATTACCCGTGAGAAAATCATAGAGTTTGCGGGCGACTTGCCCCGCGCAGAACTGTTTGCCAGACAGAAAATCCCCGGCTGGGATGTGTGGGGCAATGACTTGGACAGCGATTTTTCCCTGTCCGTACCAGAAACGAGGTGACTTTTTATGGCTTATGTAACTGTCCCCAAGGATTTAACCAAGGTCAAATCCAAGGTAGTATTCGGGCTGACGAAACGCCAGCTCATTTGTTTTGGCGGTGCGCTGCTTATTGGCGTCCCGCTTTTCTTTTTTGATCCGGGGCCGCGTCCCGACCAGCGCGGCGGCGCTCATTATGGTGTTCGCCATGCTGCCGGGCTTTCTGCTGGCGCTTTACGAAAAACAACCGCCATCTTTGAAAACCTGTGCGATCTCTACAACTATCTGGACGCCTCCATTCATGTGCAGTTTTCCTTTATCAACCGCAAGATCGACCCCAAGCAGTACGCCAAGAGCTTTGAAATCCGGGCGCAGGGGGACGACTTCGACGACATCCGAGCGAGTATTCCGACATTTTGCAAGACCAGCTTGTGAACGGGAACAACGGCCTGATGAAGCGGAAATTTATGACCTACACCATCGAGGCGGACAGCCTGAAAATGGCCCGCGCCAGACTGCGCCGGATCGAAACCGACCTTTTGGGCTATTTCAAGAGCATGGGGGCCTCCGCGTGGGGACTGGACGCCAAGCAGCGGCTGGAAGTCATGCACAGCATTTTCCACCCGGACGGGGAGCCGTTTTCTTTTGACTGGAAGTGGCTTGCCCCGTCGGGGCTTTCCACCAAGGACTTTATCGCCCCGTCCTCGTTCCGCTTCGGCAATGCCCGGATGTTCGGGCTGGGCGGCAAATACGGGGCGGTGAGCTTCCTGCAAATCCTCTCCCCGGAGCTGTCGGATGAAATGCTGGCCGACTTCCTCAACACAGAAAACGGCATTGTGGTGAACCTCCATGTGCAGGCCATCGACCAGAGCGACGCCATTAAGACGGTCAAGCGCAAGATCACCGACCTTGACGCCATGAAGATTCAGGAACAGAAACGGGCGGTAAGAAGTGGTTACGACATGGATATACTTCCCAGCGACCTTGCCACCTACGGGCAGGACGCCAAGGAGCTACTAAAGACCTTGCAGAGCCGGAATGAAAGGATGTTCCAGCTTACCTTTTTGGTGCTGAACACCGCAGACACCCGGCAAAAGCTGGAAAACGATGTGTTCTGGGCTGCCGGGATCGCCCAGAAGTACAACTGCTCCCTTGTGCGGCTGGACTACCAGCAGGAACAGGGGCTTATGAGCAGCCTGCCGCTGGGGGCCAGCCACATCCAGATTGAACGCTCCCTGACGACTTCCAGCGTGGCCGTGTTCGTGCCTTTCGTGACGCAGGAGCTTTTCAAGGGCGGCGACGCCATGTATTACGGGATCAACGCCAAGACCGGCAACATGATTATGCTGGACAGAAAGCGGGCGCGTTGTCCCAACGGGCTAAAGCTGGGGACACCGGAAGCGGCAGAAGTATGAGCTGTAAATCCGAGATCGTCAGCGTGTTCCTCTGTACGCCGGACGATGTATATATCTGTGACCCGGAAGCCGAGTATTACCCCCTTGTGAAGCGGTTGCGTGGGCAGGTGGTGAAGCTGTCGCCTACCAGCAAAAACTATGTGAACCCGCTGGACATCAACCTGAACTACTCCGAGGATGAAAACCCGCTGGCCTTGAAATCCGACTTTGTGCTGTCGTTCTGTGAGCTTGTCATGGGCGGCAAGAACGGGCTGGAAGCCATCGAAAAGACGGTCATTGACCGGGCTGTGCAGGTGATCTACCGGCCCTATCTGGCAGACCCCCGCCCGGAGAATATGCCCATCCTTTCGGATTTGCACAAAGCCCTGTTAGACCAGCATATCCCGGAGGCCGACCGTGTGGCGCAGGCCCTTGACCTGTATGTGTCCGGCAGCTTAAATGTGTTCAACCACAGAACCAACATCGACATTCAAAACCGCATTGTGGCCTTTGACATCAAGGAGCTGGGCAAGCAGCTAAAGAAAATCGGTATGCTCATTGTCCAAGACCAGATTTGGGGGCGCGTCACCCAAAACCGCAGCAAGGGCAAGGCGACATGGTATTTCTGTGATGAGTTCCACCTGCTGTTGCGTGAGGAACAGACGGCGGCCTTTTCCTGTGAGATTTGGAAGCGTTTTCGTAAGTGGGGCGGGATTCCCACAGGTGCAACACAGAATGTGAAAGACCTGCTTTCCTCCCCGGAAATTGAGAACATTTTGGAAAACAGCGACTTTATCTGCCTACTCAATCAGGCCAGCGGCGACCGCAAAATCCTTGCGGAACGGCTGAACATTTCCCCGCAGCAGCTACGGTATGTGGACAATTCGGAACCCGGCGAGGGGCTTTTGATTTACGAGAATGTAATCCTGCCCTTTAAGAACCCCATCCCGACAGAACACCCAGCTCTACCAGATCATGACGACCCGGTTAGGCGAGGGGGCGACGGTATGAGCGCCTTAACACATTTCAGCCTGTTTTCCGGGATCGGCGGGATCGACCTTGCGGCAGAAGCCGCAGGGTTTACCACCGTATGCCAGTGCGAATGGGCGGATTTCCCGATGGAAGTTTTGAAAAAGCACTGGCCGCAGGTACCAAAATTCCGGGACATTACCACAGTGACAAAGGAGGCATTTTTTTTGAAAAAACAGGACAAGAAACCACCACACTTATTTCCGGGGATTCCCCTGCCAGCCCTTTTCCAGCGCCGGGAAACAACGGGGATTTGAGGACGAACGGTATTTATGGCCCGAAATGCTCCGCGTTATCCGGGAACTGCACCCCTCTTGGGTGCTTGGAGAAAATGTTGCTGGCTTCATCCATCTGGGGCTCGACAAGACGGTTTTTGACTTGGAGCAGGCAGGCTACGCCGTTAGGGTTTTCGTACTTCCTGCTGTCGCCGTCGGCGCATGGCATGAGCGCAAAGAACTTTCATCATCGGCCATGCACGCCCCTTGCCAGCGACACGGGGGATGTGGGGAAAACTGTCGATGTGCGGATGACCCCGACTGGGAGCTTCCGAAAATACAATCCCAGCGGAACCGTATGGACGGCGCGGCTGTCATGGGCGGTTTACAAACTGCTGGGCAGCCCGCCGGGGATGTGAAACTGAATCCCGACTGGGTGGAATGGCTGATGGGATTCCCCGGAGATGGACGGACATTCCATGTGGGCCAAAGAACCGGCGCAAATCCCGTACTTAATCAGCGACCCACCGGCGAATGTGGCAAAGCGGTTAAAGACTTTGGGAAACGCAGTTGTTCCCCGCAGGTGTACCCCATCCTGCGCTATATTGCAGAGATTGAAACCGGGCGCTGCCGGAACAGACAGCAAGGAGGTGATCGGATATGGAACCCTTAAAACCCCGCGACAAGGTAACGCAGCACATGACCCGCGACGGCCTGACGCTGGATAACCAGACCACCGGCGAAAGCGTCAATGTGTCCAGCCGGGAGGCCGAGCAGGAATACACCGCCCAGCCGGAGGGCGCGGCGGAAAAAATACTGGAACGGGCGGACGAACTGCACGACCGCCACAAGGCAAAGAAAGCGGCCAAGGACGCCGGGGAAACCGTGGCGCAGGCCACCGGCCCGTTTCCCGGTTGCAGTTTACCGCCGAGGAACGGGCCTCCCCGGAGTTGGCCCCGTATATCAAAAAGGCAGAAAAACGGGCGGATCAGCTGGAAGCAGCCAAAGAAGCCTTGCCGAAAAAGCGTGTCGTCACCAAGGAAACCGTTTATGACGAGGCCAAGGGCAAGGCCAAAAGCAGGCTGTATTTTGACAAGGTGGAGAAAGCCCCTCCCCAGCTCAAACCAAACCCGGCCAGCCGTCCCATACAGGAAGCCGGGCTTTACCTCCACGGAAAAATCCACGAGGTAGAACACGAAAATGTGGGCGTGGAGGGCGGCCAAGGGGGGGGAGGAACTGGCGGAACGGCAGGCGGGCCGCATGATCCGCAGCGGCGTCCACCGCCACAAGCTCAAACCCTACCGGGCCGCAGCCAAGGCCGAGCGAAAGTCCATCGCCGCCAACGCCGAGTTTGCGTATCAAAAATCCCTGCGGGACAACCCGGAGCTGGCGCAGGCGACCAAGAACCCCGTTTCCCGTTTCTGGCAGAAACAGCACATTAAGCGGGAATATGCCAAGGCAGCAAGGGCGGCGGGCCAGACCGCACAGGGGGCGGCAAGCACCGCCAAGACCACGGCTGCCGCAGCCAAGAAAGCCGCAGAGAAAAGCAGACAGGCCGCGTCCTTTGCCGCCCGGCACTGGAAAGGGGCGCTGATCGTCGGCGGCGTAGGCCTTATGCTCCTGCTGGTGATGGGCGGCTTGCAATCCTGCACCGCCATGTTTGGCAGCACCGGGACGGGCCTTGCCGCCACCTCCTATCTCTCCGAGGACAGCGATATGCTGGGAGCCGAAGCCGCCTATGGCGCGCTGGAAGCAGACTTGCAGCACGAACTTGACAACTACGAAAGCCTGCACCCCGGTTATGACGAATACCGTTTCGATCTGGACGAGATCAAGCATGACCCCTATGTGCTGACCTCCATCCTCTCCGCGCTGCATAACGGCGTGTTCACTTTGGGGGAGGTACAGGGCGATCTTGCTATGCTCTTTGAGAAGCAATACACCCTGACACAGACCATTGAAACCGAAACCCGATACCGCACCGAAACCCGGACGGACAGCGAGGGCAACACCTACACCGTGGAAGTACCCTACACTTACTACATCTGCAATGTGAAGCTGGAAAACTTTGACCTGTCCCACCTGCCCATCTACATTCTCACCGAGGAACAGATGGGCTTTTATGCTGCCTATATGCAGACTTTGGGCAACCGGCCAGACCTGTTCCCCAACGGCAGCTATCCCCACGCCTCCACCCCGAAAGAGCCGACCTACTATGAAATCCCCCCGGAGGCGCTAAAGGACGAAACCTTTGCCGCCATGATTGCCGAGGCGGAAAAGTATGTTGGCTATCCCTATGTATGGGGCGGCAGCTCCCCAAGCACCAGCTTTGATTGTTCCGGCTTCATTAGCTGGGTTATCAATCATTCCGGCTGGAATGTGGGACGCCAGACGGCGCAGGGGCTTTACAACATCTGCACTCCCGTTTCCCCGGAGCAGGCCAAGCCCGGCGACCTTGTATTTTTCGTCGGCACTTATGACACTGCCGGGATGTCCCATGTGGGGCTGTATGTGGGAAATTCGGTCATGCTGCACTGCGGCGACCCCATTTCCTACACAAACCTCAATTCAAGCTACTGGCAGCAGCATTTTTATTGTTACGGGCGGTTGCCTTAAACGCCAGAAAGGAGTAAATCACTATGGCAATGAACAAATTGGAACGCATTGAAAAGGATATTGAGAAAACCAAGGGCAAGATCGCGGAGCTGCAAAAGCAGCTTCGGGAGCTGGAAGCGGCCAAGACCGAACAGGAAAACTTGCAGATCGTCCAGCTTGTGCGCGGCCTCAACATGACCCCGCAGGAGTTCGCCGCCTTTGTGCGCGGCGGCGCGTTGCAGGCGGCCCCGGCCCCGATCCCGGACTTTGAACAGGAGGACAGCGCCCATGAAGAAATCTAAACTGTTCCGTACTTTGACGCTGGCTGTGGCCGCTGCGCTCTGCATGGCGACCACGACCGTTACCGCCTACGCCGGAGGCGCTGACCCTGACCCGGTGCCGCTGCCGGAAACCACCGAGGCCCCCGCAGAAGTGCCGGAGGAAACCGAAGAACCTACCACCGGCGGCATGGAGCCGGTGGGCGTACCTGTCACCCCGCAGGGCAACCGCGCTGGTGGATGATTTTTTCGGGGATAAGCAGCTTATCACCGTCACCACCAAGGCCGGGAATTATTTTTATATCCTGATCGACCGGGCCAACGAGGACAAGGAAACGTCGGTGCATTTCCTCAACCAAGTGGACGACGCCCTTTGCCCATCTGAAACCGGGAACTGACTATGACAACTTGTATCAGTCGGCCCTTTGCCGGGCGCAGGCCGATTGGCTGGTGGGGATCAACGCCACCCGGCTGTTCTCCATCCTCTACCATAAGACCCTGACCGTGGGCCGTGTCCAGACACCTACCCTCAAAATGCTGGTTGACCGGGAGGCCAAGATCAGCAGCTTTAAGAAAGAGAAATCAGAAAGAGAAATACCAGTTGTTCATATCGCGGCGGGCGGCATGGAGGCGGCCAGTGAACGCATGGGAAACGCAGACGACGCCAAGACCCTGAAAGCCGCCTGTGAAACGGCACAGGCCGTTTGTGTGTCGGTAACACGGGAGAAAAAGACGGAGCAGCCGCCCCGCCTCTATGACCTCACCACCTTGCAGCGGGAGGCAAACCGGCTGTTTGGATTTACCGCCAAGCAGACCCTTGACTATGCCCAACAGCTTTACGAAAAGAAGCTGCTGACCTATCCCCGCACCGACAGCCAGTATTTGACCGACGATATGCTGCCAACGGCGGAAAGCCTTGTGTCCGGCCTGTGGCCGCTGCTGTCCCTTTGCGGCGGGGCTTGACCTGTCCCCGCAGTTTGGCCGGGTGCTGAACAGCAAAAAGGTGAGCGACCACCACGCCATTGTCCCGACGATGGAATTTGTGCAGAGAGGCTTTGACGGGCTGGCCGAGGGGGAAAAGAAACTGCTGTCCCTTGTGTGCTGCAAGCTGCTGTGCGCCGTGGCCGCGCCCCATGTGTACGAAGCTGTCACCGCCACATTCACCTGCGCCGGGAAAGAGTTTACCGCCAAGGGAAAGACCATCCTGACCCCCGGCTGGAAAGAGCTTGACCGCCGATTTAAGGCGTCGTTCAAAACAGACGCCGACGACACCGCCCCGGAGCTTGCGCGGGAACTGCTGGAGATCACCGAGGGACAGACCTTTGACAAGGTAACTGCCACAGTCACCGAGCATTTCACCGCACCGCCAAAATCCTACACAGAAGATACCCTCCTTTCCGCTATGGAGCGCGCCGGTGCGGACGATCTGCCGGAGGACGCCGAGCGCCAAGGTTTGGGAACCCCGGCAACCCGCGCTTCCATCTTAGAAAAGCTGGTGCAGATGGGCTTTGTGGAGCGCAGAGGCAAGCAGCTACTTCCCACCAAGGACGGCCACAACCTTGTGTGTGTCCTGCCGGAGGTGCTGACTTCTCCCCAGCTCACGGCGGAATGGGAAACAAAGCTGACGGCCATTGCCAAGGGCGAGGCCGACCCGGAGGGCTTCATGGCTGGCATTGCAGAAATGACAAGGGGCCTGATCGCAAACTACTCTCAGATCAGCGAGGACGCGCAGAAGTTGTTTCAAACCGAGCGTGTGGTTATCGGCAAATGTCCGCGCTGCGGGGAAAGCGTCTACGAGGGCAAAAAGAACTACTACTGCGGAAACCGAAGCTGCCAGTTTGTCATGTGGAAGAATGACCGATTTTTTGAGGAACGGGGCAAGGCGTTCACCCCGAAGATCGCCGCCGCGCTCCTTAAAGACGGAAAAGCAAAGGTAAAGGGCCTGCGCTCCATGAAAACCGGCAAGACCTATGACGGGACGGTGCTTTTGGCCGATACCGGCGGCAAGTATGTAAACTACCGCGTGGAACAGAGGGGCAAGAACTAAAAACAGCAAGCATAGGGAGTGTAGCCACACTCCCGGCAAAATCCCTGACCCGGCCACCCTGCCGGGCCGGGGATTTTCTCTTTGGGGAAGCCCCAAACCCTTATATTATGTGAAAGGAGCGATTCAATGAGCGAAGTGTTTTCCGTACTGCTTCATAACCGACAGCGTTATAAGCAAGGCAAAAGAGGGCCTTTGGTTTTCTTTGCCGACCACAACCGAAAAGCTGCAAGCAGCCCTGCGGGAAATCGGGATCAGTGCCGATAATCCGCAGGACTTTTTCTTGTACGACTACCGAAGCCCGCAGGCGCGACCTATTAAGCTACCCCGCGATCTGGTGCTGTCCGCAGGCATGGATGAATTAAACTTCCTTGCTGCAAGATTGGAAAAGCTGAACGCCGCCGAACTTATGGAGCTGAACGCCGCCCTGACAAGTCCGCAGAGTGATTTTCACAATATCGGCCAGATTATCGACTATCCCGAAAATGTGGACTTTTATGTGCATCTGCCGGATGTCACCGGCACGGGCCAGTTGGGTGACTACTACCTGAACCGTTCCGGCATGGTGGATATGCCGGAGGAATGGAAAGCGGGAATTTTCCTGCCCCGTTTCGGCCTGCATATTGCCAATACGGAGCATGGTGTTTTCACCGACTACGGCTATCTGGTGAAAAGCGGCGACGAGTGGCAGCGCGTCCATGAGGGCCAGCCAGTGCCGGAGGAATACCGGGTGATGGCCTATCCTGCGCCGGAAATTCTGCGGGATGAAAGCAAGGTGCAGCCGGAGGCGGCAGCGCCTACAAAGACCCCGCAGCCTGTCACCCCTATTCTCTTAAACGGCCAGAACAGCGCCGAGCGCATGAAAGAGATCACCGACCGGCTGGAAACCGGCATACAGGAGCTTTTCGAGAGTGAACGCTACAAAGCCTATCTCACCACCATATCCAAGTTCCACAGTTACAGCTTCAACAACACCCTCTTGATCGCCATGCAGGGCGGACAGCTTGTGGCAGGCTACAACAAGTGGCGGGACGATTTTCACCGCAATGTGAAGAAAGGCGAAAAGGCCATCAAGATACTGGCCCCGGCCCCGTTCAAGGCGAAAAAGGAAGTGCAAAAGCTGGACGCACAGGGCAGGCCGGTGATGGGAAAGGACGGAAAGCCTGTTACCGAAGTACAGGAAATACAGGTTCCGGCCTTTAAGATCGTTTCCGTCTTTGATGTGAGCCAGACCGAGGGGGAACCGCTGCCCTCTATCGGCGTGGAAGAACTGACCGGCAGCGTGGAACGCTACGGGGAATTTTTCAAGGCGCTGGAACAGACCTCCCCGGTTCCCATTGGTTTTGAGGACATTCCGGGCGGTTCCCACGGCTACTACCACCTGACGGAAAAGCGGATCGCCATTCAGGAGGGCATGAGCGAATTACAGACCCTAAAGACGGCTATCCACGAGATCGCCCATTCCAAGCTCCACGCCATCGACCCGGAAGCCCCGGCCATTGAGCAGGCCGACCGTCCCGACAGCCGCACCCGCGAGGTGCAGGCCGAGAGCGTGGCCTATGCCGTCTGCCAGCACTACGGGCTGGACACCTCCGATTATTCCTTTGGCTATGTGGCCGGTTGGAGTTCCGGCAAGGACTTGAAAGAGCTGAAAGCCTCCCTTGAAACCATCCGGGCCACCGCCCATGAACTGATTACCACCATTGACGGCCACCTTGCCCAGCTTCAGAAAGAACGGCAGGCCCAGCAGGAGCAGCCGCAGGCCGCACCGCTGGAACAGGCCGCCGAGCAGCCAGACCCGGACAGCGTATTTTCCAAGCTGCCCCCGGAGCAACAGCAGGAAATGACCGCCAGCGTAAAAGCCATGCTGCAAACCCTCATTGACGCGGATTTGAAATCCACCGGCGAAGTGTCGCAGGGAACCAAGGAGGCGGCGCAGGCGCAGGGCTTTACCATTGCCGGGGATGGAACGCTGGAACAGGCCAAAGCCCCGCAGGAGGCCGCCTACCGTCTGGAAAGCGGCGATTACCTGTATATCCAGACATCGGAAACCGGCTACGATTACACGCTGTACGGCCCCGACTACAAAGAACTGGACGGAGGCCAGCTTGACAATCCCGACCTGTCCCTTGCGGAAGCCGGAAAAGAAATCCTTGCCATCCATGTGAGCGACCGGCTGGGACAATAGAACCCCTGACCGGCGACGGGCTGGATTATTTTCTGGAAGCAACCGAACAGGCCAACGCCATTCCCCAGCCGCAGGCGTGGAATGGGATCGACGGCCTTTTGAATGGAAAGCCGTTCATGCCGGAGGCGTCCCCGGCTGACCGGGCTGCCGCTCTGATTGAACTGGCAGAGAAAAACGCCCCGCGTTTGGGCAGCGAGGAACGGCAGTTGATCGTGGCCTATGCCGAGGCCGTGGGCGATAACGACAAGGTAATCGGGCTTATCAACCGCCTGTGTGAACAGGGCTATGAGCTGCAAAAGGGCCAGATGGATTCCTTTGTGAAAAGCGAGATCGAAAGTGAGATTGCCGTTGCAAACGCCAAGCGGCAGATCGCCCAGAATCCGGCAGCGGAGCCAGTTGTCACGATCCTTTGGAGTGAAAGCCCCCATCTGAAAGACGGCCAGCAAATGCCGCTGCATGAAGCCGAGGCCGTTTTTAAGGAGCTGGACAGCGCCAGACGCCATGAACGGGAGCAGCCGGGCTATACGGGCCATTGGTACGACAAGACCAAGTTCCGCATTGATTTTACCATGCAGGGCCAGCCGGACAGCTACGAGGGACGGCAGGACTTTGGCGACGGGGACGGTTCCCTGATCCAGCATATCCGGGGCTATCACGAATACTACGCACAGGATGAAAGCTGGAAAAACCATGCGCTGCACCATGAGGGGCCGGAGGCATGGGAGGCGGACAAGGCCCAGCGGGATATGCTGCTGCATGAGTTTGTCCCGTATATGGAGCTGCATTGCAATCTGGCCGCTATGGAGCAGGAGGCCCGGCGTCCCCTGCGATCCGGGGAAACCCTGACGCCGGAACAGACCGCTTATTTCAACGCGGTTTTGGACTATGTAAAAGAGTGCCGCCCGCTTCTCAATCAGGGCCAGTACCACTTGCCGGAGCCGCCGCAGCTTGCCGACTTCGACCAGAGCTTGCAGGACTACAAAAAACAGATCGAGGCAGAGCTGGAACAGGAGGCCGCCACTGCCGGGCTGACGGTGGAGGAATATGTTGCCTCTGACTATGAGGCCCCGGCGCAGCCCAACTTTTCCATCTACCAAGTGCCGCCCGGCCCGGAGGGGCGCGACTTCCGCTATCGTTCCTATGAGGAATTGCAGGCGGATGGGCTTTCGGTGGACAGGAAGAATTACCAGCTTATCTACTCCGCGCCGCTGGACAAGGACATCACACTGGACGAGATTTACCGCCGCTTCAACATGGAACATCCCGCCGATTACAAGGGACATTCCCTCTCGATGGGGGATATTGTGGTGTTCCGGCAGGATGGAAAACAGACCGCCTACTATGTGGACGAGGGGGCCGACTACCGGCAGGTGCCGGAGTTTTTCGCCCAGCCGGAAAAGCAGCTCACGCCGGACGAGTGCATGACCGGCGAACAAATCCAGACGCCGAGAGGCCGTTTCTATCTGACCGACAGGAGCCGGGAACAGATGGAGGCCGCCGGGTATGGATTCCACCACCAGTCGGAGGACGGCAGGTATCTTATTATGGCAAACGGCACAAGAGCCTTTGCCATCCCCGCCCAGCCAGAAAGCCATATCAAGACGGCGGAAATGTCCACCGAGCAGAACTACAACATGATCGACGGCATGATGAACAACGCCCCGTCTATGGAGGAACTGGAAGCAAGGGCAAAAGCCGGGGAACAGATTTCCCTTTTGGATGTGGCCGAGGCAGCCAAGGCGGAGGCCAAAAAGCCCAAGCAGACCCAAAAGACAACGCAGAAACAAAAGAAGCCGTCCATCCGGGCGCAGCTTGCCGCCGCCAAGGAGGAGCAGAAAAGGAGCCCCCGGCGCGGGAAAAATCAAAAGAAATGGAGGTATGAGGAATGTATTTCACCGTGGAAGAAGAAAACCTGATCTGTCTGTACCACAACGCCGACCACCGCAGGACGGCGGCAAATCTCCGGGCAGCTTTGCCGGACATGGACAAGGAAATGGCAGCGCTGGCCTGCCAGACCGCCGATAAGTTGGCCACCATGAGTGACGCCGACTTTGCGGCGCAGCGGTTCCACTTCACAGACGAATAAGCAAAACGCCGGGCGCGGAGGTGTCAAAGCCTCTGCGTCCGGCGCTTCTCTTTTTTGTCCATTTTTCCGCATTTAGAACCCCGTTTTGAGGGGAACAGGATAACTTTATCCACCTGCCTGCCGACCATGCGGAAAAACCCTTGATTTCCGTGGACTTTTTACCGCCCTAAATGCGTAGACAGGAGGTATCTTTTTCCGCTGGCGCGCCGCCTCTTTCTTCCGGCGTATCTGCACCGCACAATCCGGGCAGTATTTGGCCCGGTTGGAGTTTGGCGTAAATGGCGCCCCGCAGACGGCGCAGCGTTTGATCTCGTCCCGGCCTTTGGTGATCTCGGCGCACAGGGCCGCGTCCAGCGGCAGGACGGCTACCTTGAACCACCGGCACAGCAGCGAATAGGAAATACTCTGCACACAGACACATTCCTCCCCATCGTCCAGCAGGAGGCAGTTTCCGTTACAGTAGTTGCAGCACTCATGCGTCAGACGCCGGGCCTTGCGGTATTGGGGGTAATTCATTCTCGGTATGTTCATCGTTCCTGCGTATGCTCTCTTTTCCCGGCACTGTCCGCAAAATGCTGTCTACATTCTGTTTGACAATGCCGTATTCTTTTAATTTCTGTTTCGCTTCGCTATACTGTGCGGACAGCCGTTCCCGTTCTGCGTCCAGCTTTTTATACTCGGTTTTAAGGGCGTACAGGTTGGGGAGCTTTGTGATCCCGGCCTCTTTGAGCGCCTTTGCCGCCGCCTCATACAAGATCAGTTGGCTTTCATGCTGCCGCCGGAACGCGGCCTTGTCTTTGGCATTTCGCAGTTCCAGCGCCACAGGACGGAGCTGCTTGTAGGCGGAGATGTTTTTTATCAGCAGCGCCATATCCCCAAGGCGGCGTTCTGCGTCTTTCAGGGCGGAAGCTGCCGCGTCGTTTGCCGCACTGATCTCGGCCAGCCTGCTTTCCAAGCCCTTATAGCTGTCGATTTGGTGTTCTGTGATGAAGTTTAAGGAATTGGCGGCCTGTTTCAAGTTGTGCAGCTTCGCCCACCGCGCATAGCCCGCCGACTGCTGGGCCTTGATACTGTCCTCCAAGGCGATCCGCAGGGAGATTTCCCCGGTGCTTCTTCTGTGCGGCCCCCGGTCAATGGCAATGCCCTTGATCCGCTGGGTGATCCGTTCCTCGGTGTAATCCTCCCCAAGGTCTTGCAGCGGGTAAAGCGTTCCTGTCCGGGACGGAGGCCGTCTGCCAGCGCGCGGAATGAAATAAACTTGCCCTGTTTGACTTCATAGCCCTGCGCCTCCATGAGCCGCAAAAAATCGTCAAAGTCTTTGGCCTGCGGAATGGCCGCGTCGATAGCGATTTTCAGTTTTGCTTTCCAGCTCTTGCCCTTTTTCTGTGCGTCCCACTCGGCGTAGGTCTTGCCTTTGTCTTTGCCGGGCTTTACCACAGACAGGCCGTGTTCCTTACACAGCCGGTCGCTGGTGCGCCGGATAAAGGCGTAGGTCTGGCGGTTGGAAATGTACTTGCGCTGGTTCGCCATATCCACGGCGCAGAAAATGATGTGGTTATGCAGGTGGCCCTTGTCAATGTGGGTGGTAATCACATAGGGGTATTTGCCTTGCAGCACTTCATCGGCAAGCTGCCGCCCGATCTCATGGGCCTGCTCCGCCGTGGTTTCCCCGGTTCAAAGGCTTGTATCAGGTGGTGGGCCAGATTGTTGCCCTTTTGGTACGCCTGATCTAACAGCATTTGAAATTCAATATCCGCTGTTTCATAGGAACAGCCATAGGAAGAAACGAACATTTTTCATCGGTCTTGTCCGGGTTCTCGATGTAGTCCAGCGCCTTTTTTAGCGTTGACTTGATAGGATGGATCTTTGTAACTGCCATATCTTTGCCAGCGCCCCTTTGATGTCCTCAAGTCCTGCGCGTACACAGTCCCGGTGCTGTTGATACGCCGGGCAATCTGATTGACATTGACGCCGATCTTTTTGCAGCTCGGCGGTCTGTGCCCGGACAGGGCCGGTGTCGATATGGACGATATAGCCGTCAATCAGCATTTTCCGGGCGTAGGCAGAAAAGTTCTTTGTGCCAAGCTGGGCCATCTTCTGCTGGATCAGCGCCCTTTCCTCCGGCGTCACCGGGACGCGCAGCACAAACTTTCGTTTTCGGTTTGCCACTTTCGACACGGAGGATGCAGCAATGAAACTGATTATTTCAAATGTATCTGGCGTCCCCATATACGAGCAGATTAAACAGCAGATCAAGGCGGCTATTTTATCGGGCGAACTTCAAGCCGAAGAAACTTTGCCCTCCCTTAGAACACTTGCCAAAGACTTAAAGATCAGCGTCTTAACAGTGACAAAGGCATACACAGAATTAGAGCAAGAGGGCTTTGTTAAAAATGTGCAGGGGCGCGGATGTTTCGTAATGGGATCTGGTTCAGAACTGATTAAGGAGCAGCTTATTTGCAAAGTAGAAAACAATCTTACCGAAGCAATAAAAGCTGCAAGAATGGCAAATCTATCCACAGAGGAATTACATCGCCTTTTGGACATTTTAACGGAGGTAAAAACAGATGACTAATTATTTAGAGGTAACGAATCTTTCAAAATCTTTTGATTCTTTTCAGCTTCACAATATCAGCTTTACTTTGCCAAAGGGATATATTATGGGCTTGATCGGCCCGAATGGTTCTGGCAAAACAACGACAATCAAACTGATTTTGAATATGCTCAAGCGCACCGACGGCACAGTCAAAGTGATGGGGCTGGATAATATCGCAGAAGAACAAAAAAGTAAAATCAGAGCTGGGCGTTGTTTTCGATACAAATTATTTCAGTGATGATTGGAAAGTGTCGCAGGTTGAAAAATCCATTTCGGTATTTTATCCAAATTGGGACAGCCAGAAATTTGCGGATATGTTACGGAAATTTCACATTGCACCAACCAAAAAGGTAAAAGAACTTTCCAAAGGTATGCAGATGAAGTTAATGCTTGCCTGTGCGTTTTCATACGACGCCAAACTGCTGATCCTCGACGAACCGACCAGTGGACTTGATCCGGTTTCCAGAGATGAACTTTTGAAAATTCTTTCAGAGTATATTGAAGATGGCGAGCATAGTGTTTTGTTCTCCACCCATATCACAGGCGATTTGGAGCGTGCAGCCGATTATATTACCTACATCAGCTATGGCGAGCTGTACTTTACTGGCAGCAAAGATGATTTTGTAGATATGTTCCGCATTGTAAAAGGTGGAATTGAGGAACTGTCCGATGATCTGAAAAATAAGGCGGATGGTATTCGTACATTCCCTACGGGATTTGAGGCTCTGATGAAAACCGAAGATATTAACGATTTCTCCAACCTGACCGTTGAGCCTGCCACCATTGATGAGATTGTAGTGTTTACAAGCAAGAAAGGTGACGATTATGAGTAATATTTTGAAATCTACAAAATTAGATATTGCATTGGTAAAACCATATTTTAAGACGATTTGCTTTACCCTGCTTCTGCCGATTGTGTTTGCCGCAATCAATCGTTCTTTGCTGACAGGGGTATCATTTGCTATGTGCTTTATTGCCATGACGACGGGATATACCTTTTCCATCACAGAAAAAAACAGTATGGATCGTCTGTTTGGTATTTTACCTGTTCGTAAAAGCGAGCTTGTGATCGGACGCTATGTTTTCGTCCTTGCAATGGGGCTTCTTTCCCTGATTATTTCTTTGATTGCACAGCCGCTTGTCTTGAAAGTGCTGGGTGAAACAGTTGGCGCATTTGACATTGTAACTGCCGCTATTGCAGGAGTATTCTTATTTGCACTCTATACTGTGTTCCAGATTCCGGGATATTACAAGTACGGTTCAATCAAAGGACGGGTATTTATGTATATTCCAGTGGCCGGTTTTTTGGTTACTTTACTTCTTCTCTCTAAAATGCCAGCTATCGGGAACTCAATTATTTCAGTCGTTGAATCTTCTCCGATACTTCTTGTTTTGCTTTCGGTTTTTGCTATTGTCGTGATGTATACGGTTTCAATCTTCTTGTCCACAAGGAGATAATAATGATACCAATTTCTGATATTCTCATCCGCTCAATTAGTGGGTATGTGTTTATGGTTCCAGTCTTCGTACTGTATTTCTTGTGGCTCAAAAAATTGGGGAGAACACAAAGTTTTCTCCATACCGCTGCAGTGTTTGTTTTTGGTTATTATTTATTCGGACTTTTGACCGTCACAGGCATCGGCTTTACAAGCACAATGACCTTTCGCCCGAACATTTCTTGGACTCCATTTATCGGTATGATAACTGGGCCAATTGATACCATTCTGAATATTATTCTGTTTGTCCCGTTGGGATTTTTCCTGCCGCTGCTGTACAAGAAATATCATCACATGAAGACGGTTGCATTGACTGGCTTTCTGTTTTCTTTGGCTGTTGAAATTGTCCAGATGTTTGGCTGGGGTTCTTCCGACATCAATGACTTGATGACAAATACCGCTGGAGCCTGTATTGGATTTTTAGTTTATTGTCTGCTGTCAAGAATCTTGCCTGCCAATCTGAAAAAGCAACTTCAATCCAGCCGTGTCAATGCTGTGGCTGAAGTACTTCTCTTTGCTATTTGCACATTTGCCATTATGGTCACGGCTCAGACTTGGTTTGTCCATGATGTGCTGAATGTTCCATAAATTGTATCGGAAACAATCGGTCTCAGATATAAAAAAATAGTGTCTTCTGTTTGACACACCTGCAGACCGATTTTTCCGTATTGAACTTAGTCGCGTCAACGAAGCCACTACCTATGGAATTTCAATCTTTTCCTTCCTGTTATGCTTGGACAGATTGAATAATTCTCTTTGTGTTATATCTATTATTTTTAGGTAATAGTCCACAACGGCTTCTAACATGAAGGTACAAAAAATAAAAGTTGATCCTCAATCAACCCTATTATTGTACTCTTCAATTCATACTTTTCGATCTCAATGGTAGTATGGTTAGATAGACATCTGTTGCCGCTATCCCTTGGTAAGTTACCCGTTCAGCTTACCTACAAATTTAGAATACAATAAATGGCATCATTTGAACAGACTATATTTTTGGGATGAACTGTTCTACTATGAGAGCTTCGGCCTGTTCGCTGCGCTGATTCTGGTGCAGTTGGTGGCCACCGGCGCAGCAGCGTTCCGCTTTTACTACAAACAAAGAAAAGGTTTAACAGAAAAAAGGTTGAACAGAAAATAGGTATCATCAATCAAAAATATCATTGGAGGTAACTTATGGAAAAAGAAACAATGGGAACTGTAATTTCAGTTACAAAACAATGGTGGTTAAAAGTGAATCGTAAACCTGTCCGCGCTCATGCTATGGATGGCGCAGCCTTTCCGCATACTATCAAGGTCAAATATACGATAGACGGAAAAGATTACATCTGCCGAAAATGGATTGGCGCAGGAAACAAAGTCCCTGACAAGGGAACAACGATTAAAGTTACCTATTGTGAAGATAAGCCATCGAAAGCAAGAATTGAACTCTAATTCAAATTGACTGACTAACACGGTATGTTTTGGCCTTTGGGGATCTGCCTCCACAGCGGGGAAAAGAAAAAAACCGCTGACGGGCAGAGGATTTCGTGCGCTTTTCTGTATCATCGACTGATACGGCGGTTTTGAGAAAATCAGAGCCGCCGTTTCTTTTCGTCTATCCTAAACCAACGACGACCTAACACCGTGTAAATCCACGGCGGCATATAGGAGGATTGCCGCCGTGTCTATCTTTGCCTTTTTTCATAGCACCCATGACCTACATCAGTTAAAAAAAGCATAGCTCCGCCTCCGGGTTATTCCGGCTATGTATGCGAAATTTGTTGGAACCTTAACTATTATGTCATTTCATGCGTCCGTGTGGCTTCATGCCGCCCGGGCGCTTTTCGTTCTTATGGGTCGGCTTCGGGTCATGTTGGCCCGAAGCCATTCCCCGGTGCCGCTCCCCGCCGCCTTCGTTTCGGTCACTCGTCAACCAACAACCGAAACGGAGGTCAATATGGCTATTATCAATTTGCGGGACTATTACCCGTTCTATACATCGGATTGCTTCATGGAAGTATCGGAAGAAGTTGCAGAAATGTTCAAAGAGTTTGAGCGTAAAGAGGCTGCTTATCGGCTGCGTACATACCGCCACAAAGCCTACTATTCCCTTGATCGGGACGACGGGCTGGAGCACGAAGCTGTCTTTGTCGCCTTATCGCCCCATGAACTGTATGAGCGGAAAGTGACCATGCAGGAGCTTCACGCAGCGATTTCCAGTTGCCGGACAAACAGGCAAAACGGATTTATGCTCATTTCATTCTCGGCATGACCAAACAGGACATTGCCCGGGCAGAGGGCGTCCATGAAAAAGTGGTTCGTGTCGCAATCGAGCGAGGTCTGCGGCACTTAGAAAAAATTTTGAAAAATTCTTTGTAAGGCGTACCGATTTAGGCCGGAAAATGAAATGGCTTATGAGAGGCAAAACACTTCGGGTCACAATGGCCCGAGGTTCAGACAAGCCTCATGCAGATTGAAAATTGAATAAAAAGACACCCGGATACGAAGGGGAACGCGCTGTGTGACAGACCCGCCATGACCTCGGATTTCAGAGAATACAGTCTTTGTAAAACTGAGCGAGCGAACAGGTCCATGCCATAGGTGGGGCAAGGCTGGCTCCACCGGAACAGGCGCAGAACCCGGATACTTGCGTTTAGTCACAGTCCGAGCGTTGAAGCGGCCTTGCAAGCCGTGAGCCGTCGCAGGCAATGAGAACGCCTTGCCATCAGAATGGGGAGAGTTGAAATACTATGGGGCATGAAGCCTATGTCCGTCCGGTGTGTCTGAAATGAAGTGAAAACCTATGGGGAGCCCCCGGCAATGCTGTCTGATGATAGGCCAACCAATCCGGCGTGGCTCCCCATCTTTTCAAAAAAGAGGCACTTTATGGGAAATGCGTTTGGAATGATCCCCGGCTTGGAAACGGACGAATGGAGCAATGACGCTTGCCGCGGTTATGTCATTATGGCAATGGAGAACTGCGGATTTTCAAAGAAGGATATACGGCGTGTTGTGGGGCAGCTTTATGAAGTATTTGACCTCAACAGCGTGGAGGACGCCAAAGAAAAGTACCATTCCAGTCCTTACTGAGCTCGGGCCATATCGACCCGAAGTGGAGAAAGCTCAAAGGGCGGCACCTGCGGAGTGCCGTCTTTTGATATTTCCCCACGGGACAAGTGGGAAAGGCTGGCATATACACGCACTTTCGCAAAGGAGGTTTTCAATGACGCAAGCTGTCACTTATGAACGAGAAACAAAGTCTGTCGCATTTCAAGGGAAGATCATTGTGCTGGAAAGCCTCACGCCGGTACTTCCCCCGAAGGAGAAAGCACAGCGCAAAAAAGAAATTGAGCGTTGTCTTTATGAGGTGTTCAGAAAATATGGGGACAGATTTCCCTAATCATTCGCAACATTGTTGTCCGGGGCTGCTGATGGTATAATATAGTTGTAAGGTTGGTAGCTCCATTCCAACAAGGAAAGGAGCCCAATATGGAATTTATCAGAGAAGATTGTATTTACGCAAGACAGTCAGTAGACCGCAAGGACAGTATCAGCATTGAAAGTCAGATCGACTTTTGCAAGTATGAATTGAAAGGTGGGAGCTGCCGGGTATTCAAGGACAAAGGCTATTCCGGTAAAAATACGGACAGGCCGGAGTTTCAAAAGCTGCTGGGCGAGATCCGCAAGGGAAAGGTCAGGCGGGTCATCGTGTATAAACTGGACCGTATAAGCCGCTCTATTCTGGACTTTGCAACGATGATGGAGCTGTTTCAAGAGTACGATGTGGAGTTTGTATCCTCCACGGAAAAGTTTGATACTTCGACACCGATGGGCCGGGCCATGCTGAATATCTGCATTGTATTCGCCCAGCTTGAACGTGAGACAATTCAGAAGCGTGTCACAGACGCCTACTATTCACGGTGCCTGAAAGGCTTCCACATGAGCGGGCAGGCGCCATACGGTTATCAGTTAGAGCCTACTGTGGTAGAGGGTATCCGCACAAAGAAAATGGTTGCCGACCCCGTAGCCGCCGACCATGTTCGGCTGATGTTTGAAATGTACGCTGAACCGGAAACCTCCTTCGGAGATATTACCCGATACTTCGAGGAACATGACATAAAAATTTATGGCAAATCCATGTTCCGTACATTTCTTTCCCAGCTTTTAAGAAACCCGGTTTACGCACAGGCCGATTTGGAGCTGTACGAATTTTTCAAGAGTCAGGGCGCAGCGATTGTCAATGACGCTTCTGACTTTGCCGGAACAAACGGCTGCTATCTCTATCAGGGACGGGATGTGAAGGAGGACAAGGACAGGTGCTTAAAAGACCAGATACTTGTTATCGCTCCCCACGAAGCACTCATTTCCTCTGACACATGGCTGAACAGCACCGGATATTTCCGCTGTACCAAACGGACGGAAAACAAAGGCTGTCCGGGCTGCGGGAAAATCCGCAAAGAAGAATTTGAGCAATTCATTTTCTCGGCCATGCAGGAGAAATTCAAAGACTTTCAGATACTCCACGGCAGGGAGGAAAAAGTCAATCCGAAGCTGACCAGCCTATCAAGTGGAGCTGGCACAGGTGGAGGCAGAAATTGAAAAGCTGCTGGATACGCTGACCGGAGCCAATGCGACCTTGCTTGCCTACGCCAACAAAAAAAATTGAAGAACTGGACACCCGACGCCAGACCATTTCAAAGGCAATCGCCGAATTGAGCGTTGAAACCATATCGCCCCAGCAGATATGGCCCACGCCAACCTGATGGGCTTTACCACCCAAAAGCTGGGTTGGGGCGGCCTACGGCATTCCTTTTTGATATTGGCGTGTGGCAAGGGCCGGACGGGCGCAGGTGCTGGCCAGTCTGAACCCTCACGATTATTACTTTACGCTGAAGAAGCTGCGGGACTGGGATTTTGTGCAGCAAAAGCTGGATGAAAACGAAAAAAAATACGATCTGAACAGCACTATGATTTTCCACGGGATCGGCGATCGGGGCGGTGCGCCCAAGGAAGCCTCTGTGGCCTTTGTAGAGCAGGAGATCAACAAAAACAAAGACAGCGATGTGCAGGTGCTGGCGTCCGGTGCGGATGATCTGTTCCGTGACCTGAACGCCCAGCTGACCCCGGAGCAAAAAGCCAAGCTGCCCCGGTGGGAGACGGAACTGGTGATGCAAAATCACGGCGTTGGCGGCTACACTTCCCGGGCCGTTGGTAAGCGTTGGAACCGCCGCTGCCAGGAACTGGCGGATATGGCGGAGCGTTCCGGCGTAGTGGCGGATTATCTGGGCACCGCCCATTACAATAAAGAGGCTATGGAACTGAACTGGAAGCGTACCATCGCCCATCAGTTCCACGATGATCTGCCGGGCACCTCCGTGCAGCGTGCCTATCTCCGCAGCTGGAACGACTACGGTATGGCCATGAACGGCTTTGCCGGTGAGTTGACCCAAGCTGCCGGGTCTGTGGGCAGTCTGCTGAAAACGGACTTCTGCGCCGGCACGCCGGTGACGGTATTTAACAGTCTGGAAGTGGCCCGCACAGATGCGGTGACTCTGGAACTGCCCCACTGGCCCAAGGCCTGTGCGCGGGTATACGACCCCAAGGGCAGGGAAGTGAAAAGTCAGGTGAACCGCTACGAGAATGGTACGGCGGAGCTGGTATTTGTTGCCACGGTGCCTGCCTTGGGCTTTGCGGTCTATGATGTGCGGCCCTCCGATGTGCCCTGCCGTCTGCGGGGCAGCCTGTCCATCAGCGGCGAAAATCAGATGGAGAACCAAAAATACATTGTGCGCCTGAACAAAAAGGGCAACATTACCTCCATCCTGGATAAAGAAATGGACGAGCAGGAGCTGCTGTCGGAGCCCATTAGCCTGGGGCTATTCAAGTACACCGGCTCTAAGCCCTGGCCTGCCTGGGAAATGAATTATAAAGAAGCCAACAAGGACCCGGACCGCCTGCCAAATCCGGTGACGGTGACCATTCAGGAGAAAGGCCCGGCGCGGGTGTCCTTCTGTGTGGAGCAAAAGGATGGAGACTCTACCTTTAAGAATATCATTGCCCTCACCGACGGCGGCAGCCGGGTAGAGGTGTATTCTGAGATCGAGTGGCGCAGTCTGCATACTATGGCAAAGAACAAATTTGCATTTGCCTGCACCAACCCGGAGGCTACCTTTGACCTGGGGCTGGGCGCCATTCGCCGGGGCAATATGACGGAAAAGCTGTTTGAAGTGCCTGCTCAAAACTGGGTGGATCTGACGGATAAAAACGGCGACTGGGGCGTGTCTGTGCTTAGCGAGTGCAAGTACGGCTGGGACAAGTATAAGGACAATACCCTGCGTATGACCGTGCTGCACAGCCCAGTGCGCAATTACCGGATTGATTCCATGCAATCTATGATGGATCTGGGACTGAACCGATACAGCTATGCTCTGTTCTCCCATAAAGGGCAGGTGGGTGCCGATACGCAAAATCAGGCCCGTGCCTTTTTGCAGCCCCTGACCGGGTATGTGGAGCCAAAGCACCCGGGCGTGCTGGGTACTGCGTACAGTTTTGGAAATGTCTCTCACCCCCAGGTGGTGCTGCGGGCAATGAAGTTCGCAGAGGACGGCGACGAGATCGTGGTGCGCTTGAACGAGGGCTGCCGGTACGCCGGTGGAGCACTACGCCCTGCGCCTGGGTGCCGGTGTGGCAGAAGCCCGAGAGCTGTTTGCCTCTGAAGAAGAAAAAGGCCCGGCAACGGTGAAAGACGGCTGCCTGGTCACGGATTTTACACCGTATCAGATCAGGACCTTTGCCCTACGGCTGCAACCGGCGGCGCAGGTGGGTCACGCTGCCAAGGCAACGCCTCTCACACTGCCTATGAACGTGCAGTTGATCACCAAGCAAGGCGAGCAGGGCGAGCTGCCCCTGTCTATTCCTGCGGAGCGGATCGGCGATCAGGTCACGGCGGCCGGTATTCCTTTTGCCATTGCAAAGGACGGCAAGAACGCCTTGCGCCTTGCTGGTCAGACCCCTGACCTTAAAGAAAGATACCCGCCGGCTGGCGCTGCTGTTGTCTGCGGACAGTAATCGAATTTTAGACTTTACCGTAGGTGGAAAAACGGTGCCTTGTTCGGTGCTGAGCCGTACCCGGCGCTTTGCAAGCTGGGATCTGTACGATCTGCACGAGACCGCCCATATTCAAGAGGGACAGCTGGGGTATGTAAGTACCCACAGCCATAACGCAGACGGTACGGACGCCATTGCCAAGGAGCTGTACTTCTATATTTTGATCTTAAATGTGCAGGGCGGCGACACGGTGGTATTGCCCCGGGATGAAGAAACACTGGTTTTGGCCGCAACGGAGCTGAATACAGTGGCTGTGCCTTGTGTGACCCCGCTGTATGACCGGGTCGAGGACCGCCCCTTTGACTACACCATGCGCCTGGGGGACAAACTGCGTTACCTGCGTATGAAACTGCCTTGGTATATGGGCGATAAAGGTCGCTATTTCAGTTGCTACAACCGAGGAAGAGAGAGGGAATAAGATGAAGCCGAATTTTGACCAGAACTGGACCACCACCAACGGCGGTGTGCCGCTGAATGACAGCGAAGTGGAGCGTTACATTGGCGTGGTGCCGCGCCCCAACCAGGTTCACTTGGCACAGCAGCCTTTTTACTGCTTTATGCACTTTGGCATGAATACTGCCACTCAGCGGGAGTGGGGCAGCGGCAGAGAAACGGTGCAGGACTTTACCATTAAAAAGATCAAGCCGGAGCAATGGGTGCGCACGGTGAAGGCTGCCGGTGCCAGCGGTATCATTCTTACCTGTAAGCACCACGACGGCTTTTGTCTGTGGCCCAGTGAATACACATCGTTCAGTGTAAAGAACACGGACTTCGACGGCGATATTGTGAAGCAGGTGTCTGACGCCTGCGCTGCCGGCGGACTGGATTTTGGCGTGTATCTTTCCCCTTGGGATATGCACGAGCCCACCTACGGTACCCCGGATTATAATGATTATTTTTGCAATCAGTTAACGGAGCTGCTTACCAATTACGGCCATATCAGTGAGGTTTGGTTTGACGGTGCGAAAGGCGCCGATGTGCCGAACTTTGAGTATGATTGGGCGCGATATTATGCCCTGATCCGCAAACTGCAGCCGGACGCGCTGATTTCCATTTGCGGCCCGGATGTGCGCTGGGTGGGCAACGAGGGGCGGCAAGACTCGCAAAAGCGAGTTCTGTGTGGTGCCTGCTCGCCTGGCAGACGCTGAAAAGACGCATGAGAAGAGCCAACACGGCGAGGGTGACGCTGCCGCGCTGAAAAAGCTGAACAATATGGACGAGGATCTGGGCAGCCGCAAGGTGCTGTCTATGGCGCGGGATCTGATTTGGTATCCGGCGGAGGTGGATGTGTCCATCCGTAAGGGTTGGTTCTGGTCCAAGAATGAGGACCGCACGGTTAAGAGCGCGCGTAGATTGTTTAAGCTGTATCTTGGCTCTGTGGGCAACAACTGCACCCTGCTGCTGAATGTGCCGCCTACCAATAAGGGCGTGATCCATCCGAGAGACGCCCACGCCTTGAAGGGGATGGGCCAGGCCATTCGCAAGATGACCGAGCACCCGATCATCACATACCGGCTGGGCGAATTACAGCCGGAGCAGGGGTATATCGACTTTGACTTTGACAGTGTACATAAGTTGAAATATGTGATTCTGTCCGAGGAGATTCGCAAGAGCCAGCGGGTGGAGGCCTTTGAACTGTGGGCGAAGAAGCCAAACGGCAAGATGAAGCGCATTTACAAAGGGCACGGTGATCGGTATGAAGAAAATTGTGCGGCTGCGCCGGGGATTGAATTGCCTGGGCGTGCGCTTGGTGATCCGCCAAAGCCGCAGCACCCCGGATATTGCCGAAATCGGATTTTACGAATGATTACGCCAAGGCTCCCGTTTATGCGGCGGCAGCCTTTTTAGGTATAAAAAAAAGGACTTGTTCTGATGAACAAGTCCTTTCTTTTTTTCGTTTTATTCCAGGGCACGGGATACGGTCTCCCCGGCACGAGAGGCGGCCTCGCTGAGATCGGTGGCGCCTTCACGCACCTTGGGCCGGCCTCAGATGCGCCCTCGCTCAGTGCCTCGCCGGGGCTTTTTGCTGTGGTTTCCTCTTGTGTGGTGGTTTCGCTGACGGTGGTGTTCGGTTCTGTGGTGGGGTTTTTCTCCTGCTTGGCGCAGCCCAGCAGCACGGTTGCCAGCACGGTCACGGCCAGTGCTAAAATCATCAATCGGTTTTTCATGGTGTTGCCTTCCTTTCGGTTTTATTCTGCCCGGCGGCATGCCGGGTTTATGCGTTTTATTTGGTTAAGGTGCCATGATCGCTGTACAGCAGCAGAAGAATGTCCTCTTCCGCACCGGAGGCGGCGTTCAGGTACACCAGCGCGTCCTCTCCGGTGTCTGCCGAATGCGCAAAGCACCTCAATACAGGCTACCTCCCGGCCGTCCTCCTTGGGGATCAGGCACTTTTTGGTGCTCCTCACCTCCAAATAGGGGCTGATCTTGGCGGTGGCTGCCTTTTCCGATACGGTAAAGGTGGGCACATTCCGCCGGTGGTGGTTGGTGATATAGCCCCGGGCCTCCAGCGATACCACGCTGCCGTCCCGCAGGGACACGCCAACCTTGATTAGGTCTGTATAGTAGAGTATTCCGTCTCGGCAGTAGGCAAAATTGACGGTGCAGATATTGCTGTCGGCGGCGTAATAGGTGGAGCGCATATCTGGGTAGCCCAGTTTCTTCAAATAGGCGGCTGCCTGCTTGATCGCTTCTTCTTCGTCTATGGCCTTGGTACTGATTTTGCCGCCGAAGAGAATGGAGCTTACATACCCGCCGCTTTTGGTCACATTTACCGTTTGTTGCCCTTTGGTGAACACATAGGCAGGCATACGCCCGGCTTCGTCCTCCAATCGGTTTAGGCGGGTCTCATTGCACCCCAGTGCCTTGGCAGCGATCTTGGCGGCAGCGTCCTTACTGATTTTGTCCTGCCCCTTTGAGCAGCTGCGGCTCTTTGTGCAGTACCGCGTCTGCAAAGGGGCCGTCATATAGCAGGGTGGGGTAGTTCTCAAAGGCTTCCTCCGCGGTGGAAAAGTCTGTACTAATGGCGGGCAGACGGGTGCCGTCCGCAGACTTTACATCGCGCTTGGTGATTTGGCCGCCGTTATTGCAAATTTCTACCATTTGGGTCACACTGTTTTTATATTTGGTGGCGTATTGCAGCAGCCGGAGCAGATTTTCGTGCTCTTTGGCGGTGACCACCTCGCCGGCATAGACTTTTTTGCTGAGATAAGTGGCGTAGTCCCCGGTTTGGCTTAAAAATTTATAGGTGCCTGCCAGGTTCATCTGCTCCACCGGTAGGCGGGACAGAGAGTCCTTGGCCTGATTGGCCTGTTGAGACAGATCTCGGCTGACATCAGACAGGGTGGCGGCGCCGTTTGCATAGACGCTTTTGGTCAGATCGGTCTCAATGCCCTCCAGGTCCTCCGCCAGGGCAGACAGGCTTTGGCGATAGGTGCTTTCCAGCCGCGCCCGGTACTGGGCAGCCTGTACGGTGCCGGTGATGGCATAGATAATCAAAATACCCGCCAGCAGCAAACCGAAGGACAGCAGTCGCACGGAGCTTCGCTTTGTCATAATCATTCCTCATTCCCTTGGGGCAGCGCTGTGCTGCCGCCGCATTTCTTTTTCTATTTTTGACGGAATTTTGAAAAACATACAAAAAAATCTTAACTCCAGGACTAAAGTATGGTATACTGTAACTGATTATGTAACCTGGAGCAGTGTATAATGAAGTTGACGGAGAAAAAACGCATTGTGGTCAAAGTAGGCACCTCTACTTTGACCCACGACACAGGCAAAACCAATATTGCCCGGATGGCCAAGCTGGTATCTGTGCTGGCAGATCTGAAGAACGCCGGTCATCAGGTGGTGCTGGTGTCCAGCGGCGCCTGTGGGTATCGGTGCCGGTAAGCTGGGCATGCATGAGCGCCCGGACCATACCAGCGGGCTGCAAGCCTGCGCGGCGGTGGGGCAGTGCGAGCTGATGTTCCTCTATGACAAGCTGTTTTCCGAGTACGGCGTGGTGGTGAGCCAGTTGCTGTTTACCGGCTACACCTTAAATCACCCGGAGGAAAAGGCACATTTGGTGGACACCTTTAATCAGCTGCTGGAATATGACGCCCTGCCCATTGTGAATGAGAACGACAGCGTGTCCGTTGAGGAGCTGCTCCACGGTGACAACGACTGCCTGTCTGCCACGGTGGCTCAACTGATCGGGGCGGATCTGCTGATTCTGCTTACCGATACGGACGGCCTGTTTGACGCCAACCCGGCAGAGAATGAGGACGCGCGCCTGATCGGCCGTGTGGCAGAGATTAACGACGATGTGTACGCCGTAGCCGGGGGTGCCGGCAGCAAGTGGCACCGGCGGCTTTACAACGAAAATTCGGGCGGCGGAGATCGCCACCGGCGCCGGTATTCCGGTGATTATTATGAATGGAGAGCGACCCACGGCTATTTATAAGGTGTTGGACGGGCAGCCCATCTAAGACCTATTTTGAAGCGAACAGCAGGTGAATGCAATGGATGAAAAGATGAAAGAAATGGGAATCCGTGCGAAGCACGCAGCCGGTGTGCTGGCTACCCTGACAACAGAGGAAAAGAATGCAGGGCTGCTGGCGATTGCTGATGCGCTGCGGGCGCGGCAGACAGAGATTATGGCTGCCAATGCACTGGATTTGGAAGCAGGTAAGGCAAACGGTATGTCTCCGGCACTGCTGGATCGGCTGGCGCTAAACGGTGACCGGATCGAGAGTATGGCCCAGGGCTGCCAGGATGTGGCGGACCTGCCGGACCCCTGCGGTCGCGTGCTGGAGAGCCAGACCCGACCCAACGGCCTGTATATGGAAAAAGGTTAGCGTGCCTATCGGGGTCATCGGCATTGTGTATGAGGCTCGGCCTAATGTAACGGTGGACGGCGCCGCTCTATGCTTAAAAAGCGGTAACGCCGTGATTCTGCGGGGTGGCAAAGAGGCCATTCACTCCAATCGCATGCTGGCTCAGGTGATGCGGGACGCCCTGTTTAACGCAGGCATTGTGCAGGACGCTGTGGCGCTGGTGCAGGACACCTCCCGGGCTTCTGCTACCGAGATGATGCATATGAAGGGCTATATCGACTGCCTGATCCCCCGGGGGGGCAAGGGACTGATCGCTGCCGTGTGCGAGAATGCCACTGTGCCGGTGATCGAGACCGGCTCCGGCAACTGCCATATTTATGTGGATGCCACGGCGGATGTGGATATGGCGGCAGACATTATCTTTAACGCCAAGACCCAGCGGATCGGCGTGTGCAACGCCTGTGAGAGCCTGGTGATCCACCGGGATATTATTGACCACGCCTTGCCGGCCATTAAGTTGCGGCTGGACGAAAAGAATGTGGAAATGCGGGGCGACGCCCGAGCCATGCAGGCCTGCGACGGCTTGGCGGTGCCCGCCACGGAAGAAGATTTTTATACCGAGTATTTGGATTATATTATCAGCGTAAAGACGGTGAAGAGCGTGGACGAGGCCATTGACTTTATCAATATGCACTCCACCGGCCACAGCGAGGCCATCATCACCCGGGACGAGGAGAGCGCGCGCCGCTTTTTGCAGCGGGTGGACTCTGCGGCGGTGTATGTGAACGCCTCCACCCGATTTACCGACGGGGCGGAGTTTGGCCTGGGGGCGGAGATCGGCATCTCTACCCAAAAGCTGCACGCCCGCGGTCCCATGGGTCTGCGTGCCCTGACTACCACTAAATACTTGATCTTTGGCAACGGACAGGTGCGATAAAATGAACCAGACAGTAGAAAAAGAGCGGCTGCGCCGGTGGAAGCAAAATCAGCGCCGTGCCCGCACCAAGCGCTTTTTTATGGTGCTGGGTGTGCTGGTGGTGGCACTGGCGGCCTTTCTGATTACCGTTAAGATCTGCAAGCCGGATTTTGATTTTTCCCTTTTGGTGCCGGACAAGGCTGTGACCTTTGTGCAGGAGAATGTGCTGGGTCGCACCACCACGGCGCCCACTACGCAGGCACCTACTGCGCCGCCCACTACGGAGAAACCGACTTACGCCGATTACAAGGATGCCTCCGCTTTTGCGTTTGACACTTCCAAGCAAGGCAGTCAGGTGGGCAATATTCTGAATAAAACCCACGGGGCAGTGACCTTTAATGGTGCGTATATCTATTTTGCCGCACCGGGTCAGGGTATTTACCGCTTTGCTCCGACAGAGGAGACCACCACCAAGGTGAAGGGCGTGAAAAATGCCTGCTGCCTGAATATTATGGGCGATTTCCTCTACTATATTGATAAAGGCAGCAAAAAAGCTGCAAAAACTTTCTGTCTCCGGCGGCGATGCCGTGACTTTGCTCCCCGACGCGCGCCGGGCCTACGGCTATAACGATCAGCTGTTTTGCCTGACCGGCGACTCTCTGTACACCGTGACGGCGGCAGGGGACAAGACCTTGCTTTATACAGCGGGGGCAGACAAAAAACTGGCGCTGGTGGGCATTTCGCTTGCCGATGTGTATTTTACGGAGACGGACAACCTGACCGGCGAGGTGGAGTACCTGACCGTGGGACAGACCGGCGGCAACAGCACCCACTTCCGTGCCGCAACGGAGAAGGACGAAGTGCGTTCTATGGCGCTGGAAAACGGCTATTTCTACTATTATCAGCGCCGGTCGGAGAACAAGTATGATCTGGTTCGCCAAAAGTTCGGCAGCCAAAAGACCGTGACCTTGCTGGAGCATGTGCGTTCCACCGATTACCCGGTGGTGTACGGCAACCGGCTGTATTATACCGATTATAAGAGTGGAGCCGCCCGGGCAATGGAGCTGAATATGAACTCCGGCGCCAAAAGGGTGATGCTCACCGCCTCCGGTGCGGACAAGTCCGGCACCGTAGCGGTGGCCTGCGGCTATCAGTATATCTTTTTGATCGGCAAAAAGACGGAGAGCGGCGGCAGTGTGTACCGCGCCTCCTGCATTTACACCTCTGCTTCGGCAGACAATACCATGGACTTTCGCAGCGGAAAATGGTCCTACTAATTCCTGGGAGTAAAGGAACGAAACACAGTGGATAAGTACAAAAAAACTCGCTTCCAATACCATTATCTTTGCCATTGGCACCTTTTCGTCTAAAATTCTGTCGTTTTTGCTGATGCCCTTTGTCACCCGTATGATGACCACGGGCAGCTACGGCGCGGCGGATCTGATCCAGCAGACGGGCAATGTGATCATACCCATTGCCTTTTTGTGCGTCAACTCGGCAGCTCTGCGCTTTTCGATGGACAAGGCAGAGCGCAAGAGCGATGTGTTTACCGTAGGCGTGCGGGTGACTCTGGTGGGCTTTTTGGCCTTTCTGTTGTTTGCGTACCCGATCAGTTTAATTAAGATCAACGACTTTAAGCTGGGCGATTACCTGGTGCTCATTTATGTGTTTGTGCTCACCTCCGGTTTTCGCCAGCTGTGCCAGCAGTTTGTGCGCGGCTCCGGTCATGTAAAGCTGTTTGCCATTGACGGTATTTTGGCTACCGTGACCTATCTGCTGTTTACCATGCTGTTCTTGGGTGTGTTTAAGTGGGGGTTACCGGCTATATTTTAGCCATCGTGGCGTCGGACTTCTGCTCCGTTCTGTTCTTTACCGTAACTGCCAAGCTGTACCGTTATGTGCGCTTTAAGGGCGTGCACCGCCAGACCGGGCGGGATATGCTGCGTTACTGCGTGCCCATGATCCCTACCATTATCTTGTGGTGGATCATCAATGTCTGACCGCTATATGGTTACTTATTTTGTGGGGTCTTCTGCCAATGGTCTGTATTCCGCCGCGTCTAAGATCCCGAATTTGGTGATTATGTGCGCGTCTGTATTTACAGACGCCTGGCAGCTGTCTGCGGTGGATGAGTATAACAATAAAGATACCGCCCGGTTTTTCTCCAAGATCTTTCGGGTGTACTGTATAAGACCTTCTTTGTGGCTTCTTTCCTGATTTTGACTTGTAAGATTATTACGAAAGTTTTGGTGGCAGACGCATATTTTGACTCTTGGCAGTATGTGCCGGTGCTGATCATCTCCACCGTGTTCTCCTGTTTGGTGAACTTCTTGGCCTCCATCTATATGGCGGAGAAAAAGAATATTATGGCGATGGTAACTGCCCTCACCGGTGCAGTCACCAATGTGGTGCTGAACCTGATTTTGATTCCCCGTATGGGTGCCAACGGTGCGGCTGTTGCCACTGCCTGCGCCTTTGTGGTCGTGTTCCTGACCCGCAGTCGGGATACGCGCCGATTCATTAAGATCAACTACCAGCCGGTGGTGCTCACCTGCCAAACCGTGGTGCTGGTGGCCCAAACGGTGGCGGCGCTGTGCTTGCAAGGCGTGTGGTTCTATGTGGCAGAGGCACTGCTGTTTGCCCTGATGTTGGGAATGAACTGGTATCAGGTGGTGGAGCTGTACAAACTGGTGACGACCAAGATGCTGTCCAAACTGAAAAAGCCGAAGACAGAGGAAGAATAAGAGAAATGTTTCGTGCATAGGCTCTTTTAGCGACTTGGTATTGAATTACAGACGATTTTAGTATATAATCTACAAATGGAGCACGATTATTTGCGTGATTTATAATAATTTTTGGAGGATTTGTATGAAATCAACGATTTCTGTGGCGCAAGCAAAGCGACGGATCAACGACAAACTCAGTCACTTCTTCGGCGTTACGCCGGCAGACGCCACCAATGAACAATATTATAAGGCTGTGGCCATGATCCTGCGGGAGATGCTCAGCGAAAAAAACAGCCAGTTCCGCCATCAGGCTGAGGGTCAGGACTCTAAGCAGATCTATTATCTGTGCATGGAGTTCTTAATGGGGCGTTCCTTAAAGAACAACTTGTATAACCTGGGTCTGACTGAGACTTTTGAAAAGGCACTGGCCGGCTTTGATGTAAAGCTGGAGCAGCTGTACGATGAGGAGCCGGATGCCGGTTTGGGCAACGGCGGCTTGGGTCGTCTGGCTGCCTGTTATCTGGACGGTTTGGCCTCTGACGGCTATCAGTCTATGGGCTATTCCATTCGGTATGAGGCCGGTATTTTTAAGCAGAAGCTGGTAGACGGCTGGCAGACAGAGCTGCCGGACTTTTGGCTGCCCGGCGGAGAGGTTTGGTTAGTGCCCCGTGAGGAGCGCGCCCAGACTGTCAGCTTTGAGGGCTGGGTCGATGAAAGCTGGGACGGGGAGTACCATACCGTCACTATGCGGGATTGCAACACCGTGATCGCTGTGCCCTATGATATGTATGTAAGTGGTCTGGGTGACGGTGTGGCTCGTTTGCGCCTGTGGGCGGCTCGCAAGCCTGCACTGGATATGAGTCTGTTTAATCAGGGCGAGTATATTAAGGCTATGGAACAGTCTGCCATGGCAGAGACCATCAGCAAGGTGCTGTATCCGGCAGATAACACGCCGGAGGGCAAGTCTCTGCGCCTGCGCCAGCAGTATTTCCTGGTGTCCGCCTCTGTGCAGGATATTATTCACCGTCACCTGTCCAAGTACGGCACGCTGGATAATCTGCCGGAGAAGGTGGCAATCCATATTAACGATACCCATCCCACCTTGGCCATTCCGGAGCTGATGCGCATTATGCTGGACGAGTGCGGCTATGATTGGGACTCTGCCTGAAACTGGTAACCGACACGATGGCGTACACCAACCACACGGTGATGAAAGAGGCGCTGGAGTGCTGGAGCGAGGACCTGTACAAGCGCTTGCTACCCCGTATTTATGAGATCACCAAGGAGATTGACAACCGCTTCCGTGCCTTTGTTTGGGGCGCTACCCATGACGCAGACAAGGTGGAGCGTATGGCTGTGATCTCTTGCGGCATGCCGTGCGTATGGCCAACTTGTGCGTGGCCGGTTCTCATAGCGTCAACGGCGTGTCTGCTTTGCATAGCGAGATTTTGAAGGACACGGTGTTCCACGATTTCTACACCATCACCCCGGCCAAGTTTACCAATGTAACCAACGGCATTGCCTTCCGCCGCTGGCTGTGCCAGTCCAACCCGCAGCTGACCGATTATTTAACGGAGCTGATCGGTGACGACTTTATTAAGCACAGCGACCGCCTGCTGACCCTGCGGGATTATAAGGACGACCCGGCAGTGCTGGACCAGCTGCAAAAAGATCAAGCGCGCCAACAAAGAGCGCTTTGCCAAGGTGGTGAAGAAGCAGAACGGCGTGGTGCTGGACCCGGATTCCATCTTTGATGTGCAGGTGAAGCGCCTGCACGAGTATAAGCGCCAGCAGCTGAATGTTCTGAACATTATTGCGCAGTACCAGGCGCTGAAAGAAAATCCGAATATGGACTTTACTCCTCGGACTTATATTTTTGCTTCCAAGGCAGCCCCGGGTTACTACATGGCTAAGAAAATCATTCAGCTGATTGACGCTTTGGCTCATGTGGTGAACAATGACCCGGACACCAAGGATAAGCTGAAAGTGGTGTTTATGGAGGACTACTCCGTGTCTTTAGCAGAGGTGCTGATGCCTGCTGCGGACATCAGTGAGCAGATTTCGCTGGCCGGCACGGAGGCATCCGGCACCGGCAATATGAAGTTGATGCTCAACGGCGCCGTTACTCTGGGGCACGCCTGGACGCCAATGTGGAGATCTGCAACGCCGTAGGGGAGGACAATATCTTCCTGTTTGGTATGAAGACGCCGGACGTGGAGGCTCTGCGCCGCAGCGGCTATCACCCCATGAACTATGTGACCAATAACCCGGCGTTAAAGAACGCCATTGATATGATCCAGTATGGCGTGAACGGCAAGGACTTTAGTGAGATTACCTCCTCGCTGATCAATGTGGACCCGTATATGGCGCTGGCAGATTTTGCCGATTATCAGAACGCCCAGCGGCGTTCGGCACAGGTGTATGCTGACAAGACCGCCTTTGCCAAGATGAGCCTAATGAACATCAGCGGTGCAGGCATTTTCAGCGCAGACCGTGCCGTGCAGGAATATGCGGAGAATATTTGGCACACCCACCCGGTGGTTGTAGCGCAGCCTCGGCCTCAAAAAGGCGGCGGCTGCTGCGGAGAAGCCCGCCGAGAAGCCGGCGAAAAACCCGCAGCCAAAAAGCCTGCGGCCAAAAAGTCCGCTACAAAGAAAACCACCAAGAAGAAATAAATCTGCTTGCGGCAGGCGCAGGGCAATGCCTGTGTCTGCCGCTTTTTTTACTGTTTAAGAGAGGGAAAATATGCTGATCTTCAACGCCAGAGACCCACAGTACAAGTCGCCCATCCGCGCCGTGGCAACGGATGAGCCGGTGCATCTGCGGCTGGTGGTCTCGCGGGATATGCATTGCTCCGGCGCCCGGTTGGTGGTCACCAAGGACGGCGAAACGCCGGTGCCTTACGGTATGTTTTGGGCCGGAATGTGCGGCACGGAGGCAGAGTATTGGGAGCTGCATTTTGCCGCCACCACCCCGGGGCTGTATTTTTATCATTTTGAATTGGACACCCCCTGGGGACTGCACTTTGTGCGCAACGCCGGGGGCGGCAAAGGGGATTTTCTGCCGGACGGCGCGGATTTTCAGCAAACGGTGTATGATAAGGATTTTCAAACGCCGGCCTTTTTGCGGGGTGGACTGATCTATCAGATCTTTCCGGATCGGTTTTACAATTCCGGCGCGCCAAAGACCGGTGTGCCTGCCACCCGGGTGCGGCGTAACTGGGGGGAGGAGCCTTTTTGGGACGAGGCCCAGATGAACGGCCTTTGGAACAACGATTATTTCGGCGGCGACCTGAAAGGCATTGCGGAGAAGCTGCCGTATATTGCCAAGCTGGGCGTGACCGCGATTTATTTGAATCCGATTTTCGAGGCCCATTCCAACCATCGGTACGACACCGGGGATTATGAAAAGATCGACCCTATGTTAGGTGATGCAGAGGACTTAAAATATCTGTGCAGCCAGGCGAAAAAAACTGGGGATCGGTGTGATTTTAGACGGTGTGTTCAGCCACACCGGGCGGGATTCCAAGTATTTTAATTACTATGGTCATTACCCTACGGTGGGCGCTTATAACAGCCCGGACAGCCCCTATTACAGCTGGTACCAATTTGGCAAGGATCGGGACGATTACAAGTCCTGGTGGGGCATTCGCCTGCTGCCGGAGATCCGTGAGGAGGAGCCATCTTATCGGGACTATATTTGCGGTGAGAACGGCATCCTTCGCCGTTGGATGCGCTGCGGCATCAGCGGCTGGCGGTTGGATGTGGCGGATGAGCTGCCGGATGTGTTCCTGGACGACCTGCGCCGGGCTGTAAAAAGCGAGGACCCGGACGCCATCATTATCGGCGAGGTGTGGGAGGACGCCACCACCAAGTTTGCCTATGGGCGGCGGCGGCGTTATCTGCTGGGGAATCAGCTGGACAGTGTGATGAATTATCCCTTTGCCGCGGCGATCTTGCACTTTGTGCGCTACGGCGGCGGTCAGGCGTTTTTGGACGCTATCTTGTCTATTACCGAGCATTATCCGCCCCAGGTGACGGCGGTGCTGATGAACCATATCGGTACCCACGATACTCTGCGGGCTATTACCGCGTTGGCCGGACCGGATTGTACCGGCCAAGGGCGGGCTTGGCAGCACCGCAACAATACCCTGTCCGGGGCGGATTATGCCCGCGGGGTGCAGCTGCTGAAGCTGGCTTCTTTCCTGCAATATACTTTGCCCGGCGTACCCTCTCTGTATTACGGAGATGAGGTGGGTGTGCAGGGCATGAAAGACCCCTTCAACCGGGGCTGTATGCCTTGGGCGCACCAGGATCGGGATTTACTGCATTGGTATCAGCGCCTGGGCCAAATGCGTCGGGGCTGCAAAGCGTTGGCGCAGGGCGAGTTTGTGCCGGTACAGGGTGACCTGGGCGGCGTGTGCTATGAACGCCAAAGCGACGGTGCCCGCCTGCTGGCGGCAGTGAACCGCACCTCTGAGCCTAAGACCTTTGCCGTGGATCCGGTGTGGGACAATGCTTATGCCTTTTTTGATGATACCTGCATGGACGGCCAATTGACCGTTCCTCCCATGTCAGCCGCTTTGCGTACCAGACAATAAAACCTTGCCACTCGGTTTTGCCGGGTGGCTTTTTGCTGTTTTTGCCGGAAATGCTTATATTATATATAATAAATTATAAATTAGCGGTTGAATGTGGGCGGGTGTGTGTGTTATAATAGCAGAGTTAATGTGGGTCAGTAGATACTGTACCCAAATTCCGCGAAAGGAAGATTTAAGAATTATGGCTTACAGAACCCATAACTGTAATCAGCTGACCTTTGACCAGCTGAACCAAACTGTTTCTCTGGCCGGGTGGGTAGATACCATCCGCGATCACGGCGGCGTGATCTTTGTTGATCTGCGCGACGAGTACGGCGTGACCCAGGTGGTGTTCCACGACGACGCGCTGCTGAAGGGCGTTCGTAAGGAGAGCGTAATCTCCGTGACCGGCAAGGTCGTAAAGCGTGACCCGGAGACGGTGAATAAAAAGATCGCTACCGGCGAGCTGGAAGTGCATGTGACGGAAGTGACCGTGCTGGGCGAATGTACCCGCACGCTGCCCTTTGAGATTTCCGAGTCCAAGGACACCCGCGAGGATGTACGGCTTCAGTACCGTTTTTTGGATCTGCGTAATCCCCAGGTGCATGAGAGCATTCTCTTCCGCAGTAAGGTAGTCGCTTTCCTGCGGCAGAAAATGACGGAAATGGGCTTTACGGAAATCACCACCCCGATTTTGACCTGTTCCTCTCCGGAGGGTGCCCGGGACTATATCATTCCCTCCCGTAAGCACGAGGGCAAGTTTTATGCGCTGCCCCAGGCGCCCCAGCAGTTTAAACAGCTGCTGATGACCTCCGGCTTTGACCGGTATTTCCAAATTGCGCCCTGCTTCCGTGATGAGGACGCCAGAGCGGATCGCTCTCCCGGCGAGTTCTATCAGCTGGATTTTTGAAATGGCCTTTGCCACCCAGGAAGATGTGTTTGCCGTGGCGGAAGAGGTGCTGTATGACACCTTCACCAAGTTCTCTGACAAGAAAGTGACCCCGGCTGCCCTTTGTGCGTATTCCTTACGCCGAGTCCATGCTGAAATACGGCACGGACAAGCCGGATTTGCGCAACCCGCTGATCATCCATGATCTGACCGAGTATTTCAGTACCGTAGAGTTTAAGCCCTTTAAGGGTCGTCCGGTGCGAGGCATCGTGGTGCCGAACTGTGCGGGGCAGTCTAAGGGCTGGTACGAGAAGATGCTGGCTTTTGCCATGGACATTGGCATGAAGGGCTTGGGCTATATCACCGTTCAAGAGGACGGCAGCTATAAAGGCCCCCATTGACAAGTTCCTGTCTCCCGAGAAGAAAGAGGAACTGCGCACCATGCTGGACCTGAAAACGGACGACACCCTGTTCTTTATTTGCGACAACATTCGGATCGTCAATGACCTTGCCGGTCAGATCCGTACCGAGTTAGGTCGTCGCCTGGATTTGATCGACAAGGATCGGTTCGACTTGTGCTTTATCACCGACTTCCCCATGTTTGAGCGGGACGATGACGGCAAGCTGATCTTTACGCACAATCCGTTCTCTATGCCCCAGGGCGAGATGGACGCGCTGCTGCACCAGGAGCCCACGGAGATCAAGGCTTATCAGTACGACATTGTGTGTAACGGTGTGGAGCTGTCCTCCGGCGCTGTGCGTAACCACCGCCCGGATGTGATGATCAAGGCCTTTGAGATGGCCGGTTATACTGCCCAGGATGTGGAAGAGAAGTTTGGTGCACTGTTTAACGCATTCCATTACGGCGCACCGCCCCATGCAGGAATGGCACCCGGCGTAGACCGGCTGATCATGTTGCTGCGGGATGAGGACAACATTCGCGAGGTAATCGCATTTCCTATGAACTCCAATGCCCAGGATATGCTGCTGGGCGCACCCAACACCGTTAGCGAAATGCAGCTGCGAGAGGCACACATTAAGCTGCGCCGCCCGGCACCGAAAGCGTAACGGAGCGTATAGAACGATAGATAGATCGAGGTTAGCGTATGAAGATCACACCGGAACTGATCCAGTATCTGGAGAGTTTGGCCAGAATTGAATTGACCCCTGCGGAGGAAGCCACCGTTGGCGACCAGCTGCAGGAACTGCTTACTTATATCGACACCTTGAGCCAGCTGGACACCGACGGGGTAGAGGCCAAGAGCCACTGCTTCCCGGTGACCAATGTGTTCCGCAAGGACCAGGTGGAGGTGCACATGACCCCGGAAGAAGTGGTGGCCAATGCACCGGAGAGCCAGGACGGCCCTTTGTGGTGCCTAAGACGGTAGAGTAAGGAGGGCGCAGCATGAATGTTTTTGAATGGAGCGCAGCTGAGCTGGCGCAAAAGATAAAAGCAGGCGAGCTGTCTGCGCCGGAGGCGGTAGAGGCTGTCATCGCTGCCATTGACAGCAAGGATGGCACTTATAACTGCTACACCTCACTGAATAAAGAGGCTGCTTTGCAGCAGGCTGAGACGGTACAGAGCCGGATCGACGCCGGGGAGGCATTGTCCCCGCTGGCCGGTGTGCCCATCGGTATCAAAGATAATATCTGTACCAAAGGTCAGCTGACCACCTGTGCGTCTAAGATTCTCACCGGATTTAAGCCGCCTTATAACGCAACGGTGATTGAAAAGCTGCACGCTGCGGGTATGATCCCTCTGGGCAAGCTGAATATGGACGAGTTTGCCATGGGCCCACCACGGAGACTTCCTTTTTACGGTGCAACCAAAAATCCCTGGAACACGGACCGGGTGCCCGGCGGTTCCTCCGGCGGCGCAGCAGCGGCTGTGGCAGCCAAGGAGGCAGTTGTGGCTTTGGGTTCCGATACCGGCGGTTCTATTCGTCAGCCTTGTTCATTCTGCGGTGTGACCGGGCTAAAGCCCACTTACGGCGCAGTCAGTCGATATGGCCTGATCGCTTATGCTTCTTCTTTGGATCAGATTGGGCCCATTGCCCGTTCGGCTGCGGATGTGGCGGCGGTGTTTGATGTGATCCGGGGCAAGGACCCCAAGGATGGCACCTCTATGACCGGCGGCCGGTTGGATCTGAACGCTGTGTGGAGTGCCAAGGATGTGCAGGGCAAGAAGATCGGTATTCCAGAGGATTACTTCGGCGAGGGTATTGACCCGCAGGTGGCCGCCGCTGTGCGCGCCGCTGCCGACACACTGACCGATTTGGGCATGCCACGGTAGAGACCTTTTCTCTCCCCATTGTGAAGTACGCTATTCCCACTTATTATATTATCGCCTGCGCCGAGGCCTGCTCCAATCTGTCCCGGTTTGACGGCATTAAATACGGTTACAAATCGCCGGAGGCGCACTCTCTGCGGGAAGTTTACTTTAAGTCCCGCTCCGAGGGCTTCGGTATGGAAGTGAAAAAGCGCATCATGCTGGGCAACTTTGTGCTTTCCAGCGGCTACTTTGACGCTTATTATAAGAAAGCCTTGCAGGCCAAGGGTCTGATCTGTCAGGCCTTTGACGATGCCTTTAAGGCCTATGACTTTTTGCTGGGGCCGGTGGCACCCACTACGGCGCTGCCGATGGGTCAGGGACTGTCCGACCCGCTGGCTATGTACCTGGGCGATATTTATACGGTTATGATCAACATTGCCGGTTTGCCCTCCCTAGCGCTGCCCTGCGGGTTTGACACCCAGGGTATGCCGGTAGGTATGCAGCTGATCGGTCGTCCTTTTGAGGAGGAGACCATTCTTTGCGCCGGTCATGCGTTCCAGAGCGTGACCGACTATCACAAGCAGTCCCCGGTAACGGAAAAGGAGGCGCTGTAATGGAATACAATACCGTTTGCGGTTTGGAGGTCCATACGGAACTCTCCACCAAGACCAAGATCTTTTGCAACTGCTCTACGGCGTTTGGCGGCGAACCTAACAGCCATGTTTGTGAGATTTGCGCCGGTATGCCGGGCACACTGCCGGTGGTGAATGAGCGCGTGGTGGAATACGCGGTGCGCACCGGTTTGGCTACCAACTGCACCATCACCCGGTACAATAAATTTGACCGTAAGAATTATTTTTATCCTGATTTGCCCAAGGCATACCAGATTAGTCAGCTGTATCTGCCCATTTGTCAAAATGGCTATGTGGAGATCACGGACCAAATCAACGGCGGCACCAAGAAAGTGCGGATCAAGGAGATCCACATGGAGGAGGACGCCGGCAAGCTGGTGCATGATGAGTGGAGCGACTGCACGCTGGTGAACTACAATCGCTGTGGCGTGCCGCTGCTGGAAATTGTGTCCGAGCCGGATATTGCCTGCGCCGATGAGGCGGTAGAGTATGTGGAAAAGCTGCGGGCCATCTTGCAGTTCTGCGGTGTGTCTGACTGCAAAATGCAGGAGGGTTCTCTGCGGGCGGATGTAAATGTGTCTGTGATGCCGGTAGGCGCTGCTGAGTACGGCACCCGCACGGAGATGAAAAATATTAACTCCTTCCGCGCCATTCATAACGCCATTGAGAGCGAGGCCCAGCGCCAGATCGAGGTGATCGAGGACGGCGGCGCCGTGACGCAGGAGACCCGCCGTTGGGACGACGCCAAGGGCACCAGCTACGCTATGCGCAGCAAGGAGGACGCCCAGGATTATAAGTATTTCCCGGAGCCGGATCTGCCGCCCATCGAATTGTCGGACGAATACATTGACACCATTCGCCAGCAGTTGCCGGAACTGCCGGAGGCCAAAAAGGCTCGGTATAAGAGCGAGTATGGCTTGACGGATTATGATACGGATATGATCTGCTCTTCTGTATCTTATGTGCGGCTGTTTGAGCGCACGGTGGAGATCACCGGCAATCCCAAGGACAGCGCCCATTGGATCATGGGTGAGGTGATGAAGCTGCTTAACGACAGCCAAACCCTGCCGGAGGATATGCACTTTAACCCGGACGCTCTGGGTCGTATCATTCAGCTGCAAAATGGCAACAAGATCAGCCGGGACAGCGCTAAGAAAGTGCTGGCTGCCGTGTTTACAGACAATGGATCCGGACGAATATGTGAAGCAGAACCAAATGGAAATGGTCAGCGACACCGGCGCCATTCGCAAGGTGGTCGAGGATGTGCTGGCACAGAATGAAAAAGCCGTCAATGAGTACAAGGGCGGCAAGGCTGCTTCCTTCAACTTCCTGATCGGCCAGTGTATGCGTGCGTTACGCGGCAAGGCATAGACCGGCGGCGGAGGTTACCAAGATCTTAAAAGAAATTCTTGGCTAAGCGATAAAAGTACAACATCTCGGATATACTATATCCGAGGTGTTTTTATGCACAAAAAAAAAGGAAAGACCGTCTCCTTTGCAGATCCGCCGGTGATCACCGGTCACGCCGGCGTGGCAGGTAAAAAAGAGGGGGAAGGCCTTTGAGCGAGCGAAGACTTTGACGCGGTGTTTGCCGATACCACCATGGGGCAGCAGTCCTTTGAACTGGCCGAGTCCGCCATGCTACGGGATGCCATTTTGCGGGCGCTGTCGGCAGCGGGCAAAAGTCCGTCCGATGTGGATTTTATCCTAAGCGGCGACCTGCTGGATCAATGTATGGGCTCTGCTTTTTGCCATTAAGGATTTGGACATTCCTGCCATTGGACTGTATGGCGCATGTTCCACCATGGCGTTGTCCTTGGGCGTGGGGGCTATGCTGATTGATGCCGGAGCTAAGTGCTGTGTGGCAGGAACCTCTAGCCATTTTTGCTCCAGCGAGCGGCAATTCCGCTTTCCTCTGGAGTATGGCGGGCAGCGTCCGCCCAGTGCCCAGTGGACGGTGACCGGTGCCGGCAGTGCAGTGCTGGAAAGCAAGGGTGAAGGCGTGCGTATACGGGCGGTGCATATTGGCACCATTACCGATTATGGCATTACGGATGCCGGTAATATGGGCGCAGCTATGGCCGGCGGCTGCCCGTACCATTCATGACCTGTTGGAGGACAGCGCCACCACCCCGGCAGACTACGATCAAATTGTCACCGGGGACTTGGGCGCAGTGGGCACCAAGCTGCTGTATCAGCTGATGGAGCGGGATTGGGGTATTCAACTGGCGGGTCACCACAAGGACTGTGGCATGATGATCTATGATCTCAAGAGTCAGGATGTGAATGCAGGTGGCTCCGGCTGTGGCTGCGGCGGTTCGGTGCTGTGCAGCCATATTTTGAAGAAAATGGAGCAGGGTGCGCTGCGCAAGGTACTGTTTGTGGCCACCGGTGCGCTGATGTCGCCCACCAGCACCAAGCAGGGCAACTCCATTCCCGGCGTGGCCCACGGCGTGGTATTGGAGGTGTAAGTGTGAAAACCCGTTATGTAAAGGATATTCGCGTGCTGTCTGCCTTTCAGCAGACCATTCGGGCTATGCAGATTCTCATTCTTGTGCTGCGGGTGCTGGCGGTGGCCTTTTTGGTGCTGCAGAGCATTACCCTAATGCGAGATAACGCATAGGCGCTTTATATATATAGTAGGTATAGAAAAAGCGCACGGCTTTGGCCGTGCGCTTTGAACATTTTAGGCTTATTTCACAGTGTCGTCCTGCTGGTCTGCGGTTGTGGGGGTTTCTGCGGTGTCGGGCTGTTTCTCTGCTTTTTCCGTCTCGCCCCGCTTACGCAGGGATTTGAATTCCAGCTTGGTCTTAACGGTAGGGGGCTGGTAATCCACGCCGCAGCGTTCGCATAGGGCTTTTTGCACAGCTTCCAAGGTGCGCTTTTGGCACAGCCCCAGGTCCAGCAGCACCGTGGTGTCGTCCGTCAGGGTCAGGGTCAGCACTGCGTGCCGGTCAATAAAGTTCTTGACCAGGCTGGGTGCTTCGTCCTTGTAGCCGGTAATGTCCTTAATCTGATTGTAGGCGTACACATTGTCTTTATCCATGCCGGTAAATTCAAAGTCTGTGGCGCGTAGCAGCAGGCCGTTCTTTACCGTCTCCTTGGTGGTGAGCACGGCGATCACAATGGCTGCGATCTCAATGATAGCAAAGATTACGGTCATGCCGGTGCGCACCTGGGTCAGCCGATAGACGGCAAAGACACCATAGCCAATCACCGCCAGGTCCAGCAGGATCACAACCGCCAGGGTCATTGGGGACAAAATGCGAATAAATTTATCTTTCATTTGAATCATCTCCAGTAAAGATTTGTGTGATGGGTCGGGTGTCTGCGGTGAACACTTTGCCGTCCAAATGAGCAATGGTGTAGTCCGCCGGCACATGGAAGATCAGCTTGTAGCTGAGCAGCGCCTGGCGGTAGCGGCCGTGCGTGTTGCCGTACTTACCGTCCCCGGCCAGGGGGCAGCCTATGCCTGCCAGCTGGGCACGAATTTGGTGGGTGCGCCCGGTGAAAAGCTCTACCTCCAGCAGCGCCCGGTTCGCCTTGGTGTCCAGCACGCGGTAACCGGTTTTGCATGCCATGCGGTCGGGGGCGGGCGCGTCATACAAGGTGACCTTGTTCTTTTTCTCGTCCTTGTGCAGGTAAGCGGTGAGGGTGTCTGCTGCTTTGGGCGGGATCCCTTCCGTGACGGTCAGGTAGAATTTTTCAATCTTACGATCCCGTATCAGCGCCGTTATTTCCCGCAGTGCCGGGGCGGTCTTGGCTGCAATCACCAGCCCGCCGGTGTTGCGGTCAATACGGTTGGCCAGCGCCGGGGCAAATCCGGAGTCCTCCGGCGACCACTGATTGCGCTCATATAAATAGCGTTTGACCCGGGCAATCAGCGTGTCTATATACTCCTTGCCGTTTGGGTGGCAAAGCAGTCCCTGGGGCTTGTTGAGGATCAATAGGTTCTCGTCCTCGTACACCACATCCAGCGCCTTGGAGGCGGAGAGGAAGTCATAATACACCGTCTTTTCCGCCAGCACATCGTCCGGTAGATACAGGGTCACTCGGTCACCGGCAGAGAGTACCTGCTCCGGGGTGCAGCGCTTTTTATTGACCTTAATATTCTTTTTGCGTATTTCTTTATACATCAGCGACCGGGGCAGAGAGGAAAAGGTGCGCCCCAGGTAGCGGTCCAGCCGCCGACCGGCATCGCCGGGGGTGATTTGCTTTTCTTTCATACGCTCATTATAACGGATTGAACGCCAAAAGTAAAGCCCGCGCACCAGGGGCGCAAAATTTGCCGAAATGGACAAAAAGCCAGGGGAACATTTGTTCAAAATTGGCAGGATAACCAGTTGTATTTGGCGATATGACCGTGTATAATAAACACTGTATATACAGTTTTTGACAAAAGTGTTTGCACGCCTTCTATGCGGGCAGACGGGAGCGAGAATGGAACAGTTTAAGCTACACAGCAAGTTTAAGCCCACCGGCGATCAGCCGCAGGCAATTGAGAAGTTGGCTCGGGGCGTGCTGGACGGTATGAAGGAGCAGACCCTGATGGGGGTCACCGGCTCCGGCAAAACCTTTACCATGGCCAATATTATTGAGCGGGTGAACCGGCCCACTTTGGTGTTGGCGCATAACAAGACCTTGGCCGCCCAGCTTTGCAGCGAGTTTCGGGAATTCTTTCCGGAAAATGCGGTGGAGTATTTTGTTTCCTACTACGACTACTATCAGCCGGAGGCTTACGTGCCCACAACGGACACTTATATTGAAAAGGACTCGGCCATTAACGACGAGATTGACAAGCTGCGCCACAGCGCCACGGCGGCACTGTCCGAGCGGCGGGATGTGATCATTGTGGCCTCCGTGTCCTGCATTTATTCCATCGGCGACCCCATTGATTACCGGAATATGGTGATCTCTCTGCGCACCGGTATGGAGTGGAGCCGGGACGCGCTGATTGAAAAGTTGGTGGCTATTCAGTACGAGCGTAACGACATTAACTTTGTGCGCAACAAGTTCCGGGTGCGGGGCGACACGCTGGAGATCTTTCCTGCCGGCAGCAGCGGCACCGCTTTGCGGGTGGAATTTTTTGGAGACGAGATTGACCGGATCTGCGAGATTGACCCGCTGACCGGCAAGATCAAGGGCGTGCTGTCCCACGCCTGTGTGTACCCGGCCTCCCACTATGTGGTGGGGCGGGAAAAGATGGAACGCGCTTTGAACCAAATCTATCAGGAAATGGTGGAGCGGGTGGCCTACTTTGAAGAAAAGGGCAAGCTTTTAGAGGCCCAGCGGATCAAAGAGCGCACCATGAATGATATTGAAATGCTGCGGGAGACCGGCTTTTGCAAGGGCATTGAGAACTACTCTGCGGTGATGAGCGGGCGCAAGCCCGGCCAGCCGCCTTTTACCCTGCTGGATTATTTTCCGGAGGATTTTTTGCTGTTTTGCGACGAGAGCCACGTGATGCTGCCCCAGGTGCGGGGTATGTACGGCGGCGACCGCTCCCGCAAGGCCAGCCTGATCGACTATGGCTTTCGGCTGCCCTCCGCTTTTGACAACCGGCCGTTACAGTTTGACGAATTCTACGGCAAGATCAATCAGGTGATCTTTACCTCTGCCACCCCCGGCGACTTTGAGCGGGAACGCAGCGCCCAGATCGTGGAACAGGTGATTCGCCCAACCGGGCTGCTGGATCCGAATATTACCGTCAAGCCCACCGAGGACCAAATGGACGACCTGGTGTCCGAGATCAATCTGCGCACCCAGCGGGGTGAGCGGGTGCTGGTGACTACCCTTACCAAGGCCATGGCCGAGGATCTTACCGAGTATTTGGAGGGATTCTCCATCAAGGTGCGGTATATGCACCACGATGTGGATACCATGGAGCGTATGGAGATCATTCGTGATCTGCGCCTGGGCGAATTCGATGTGCTGGTGGGGATTAACCTGCTGCGTGAGGGACTGGATATTCCGGAGGTGAGCCTGGTGGCGATCCTGGATGCGGACAAAGAGGGCTTCCTTCGGTCCGAGACCAGCCTGGTGCAGACCATCGGCCGTGCCGCCCGCAACGCCAATGGTGAGGTGATTATGTATGCGGACAGCGTGACCCCCTCCATGGAGCGGGCCATTCGAGAGACGCTGCGCCGTCGCACCATTCAGGAGGCGTATAACGCCGAGCACGGCATTGTGCCCAAGACCATTAAAAAGGATGTGCGGGATATTTTGGAGATCACCTCCAAAGCCCCCGCAGACGGCAAGCAAAAGAAACTTACCAAGAAAGAGCGGCAGCTGCTTATCGACCGTTTGCGGCGGGAAATGCAGGAGGCTGCCCGGCTGCTGGAATTCGAGCACGCGGCGTTCCTGCGTGATGAAATTCAAAAACTGGAGCAGGAGGGAGAGCGCAAGCTGAAATGATAAAGAACATTGTGGTAAAAGGTGCCCGCGAGCACAACTTGAAGAATATTGATGTAGAGATTCCCCGGGACAAGCTGGTGGTATTTACCGGCCTGTCCGGCTCCGGCAAGTCCAGTCTGGCTTTTGACACCATTTATGCCGAAGGTCAGCGCCGGTATGTGGAGAGCCTGTCCTCTTATGCCCGCCAGTTCCTGGGTCAGATGGAAAAGCCGGATGTGGACTATATCGAGGGTCTGTCCCCGGCCATATCCATTGACCAAAAGACCACCTCCCGCAACCCTCGCTCCACCGTGGGCACGGTAACGGAGATCTATGACTACCTGCGACTGTTGTGGGCACGGATCGGTATTCCCCATTGCCCGGTATGCGGGCGCGAGATCACCCAGCAGACGGTGGATCAGATCGTGGATCAAATTCTCACCCTGCCGGAGAAAACGAAAATTCAAATTATGGCGCCCATTGTGCGAGGGCACAAGGGCGAGTATGTTAAGGAACTGGACAACGCCCGCAAGTCCGGCTTTGTGCGTGCGCGCATTGACGGTTGTTTATGACCTGGCGGAAGAGATCAAGCTGGACAAGAACAAAAAGCATAATATTGAGATCGTGGTGGACCGCCTGGTGATGAAGCCGGATATTGCCGGCCGCTTGGCCGACAGTGTGGAAACCGCCACCCATATTGCAGACGGTGTGGTGCTGGTGGATATTGTAGGGGAGCGGGAGGAACTGTATTCTCTCAATTACGCCTGCCCGGAGCACGGTGCGGTGATCGCAGAGATGAGCCCCGAATGTTCTCCTTTAACAATCCCTTTGGCCTGCAAAACCTGCGGCGGTATCGGGTCTTATAAAGAGATTGATCCGGCGCTGGTGATTCCCAACAAAAAGCTGTCCATCAACCAGGGAGCCATTAAGGCCAGCGGCTGGAATGTGGCAGACGGCGGCAGCATTGCCCGGATGTATTTTGAGGCCATTGCCCAGGCGTACAAATTCTCGCTGGATATTCCGGTAGAGATGATCCCCAAGAAGGGGCTGGACGCCATCTTATACTAGGCACTTCGGCACCAAAAAGCTGAAAATGCAGCGCAGCACCTCTTACGGTTCTTCCAATTACAAGTTGTACTTTGAGGGCGTGATTCCCAACTTGCAGCGCCGGTATGCGGAGACCACCTCCGACTGGGCTCGGGCGGATATTGAGGCTGTGATGACCCAGTGCGTGTGCCCGGACTGCGGCGGCGCCCGCCTGTCTACGGAGAGCCTGTCTGTGACCGTTGGGGGCAAGAATATTTATGAGTTCTGCCAAATGCCCATTCATGAGGAGCTGGATTTTATCCAGAACTTGCAGCTGACGGAAAAGGAACAGATGATCGGCCCTGATCGTGCGGGAAATCCGCGATCGGCTGAATTTCCTGAACAGTGTGGGGCTGGATTATCTGTCTCTGGCGCGAGAAGCGGCCACCCTGTCCGGCGGCGAAAGCCAGCGCATTCGTCTGGCTACCCAGATCGGCTCCAGCCTGATGGGTGTGCTGTATATTTTGGACGAGCCGTCCATCGGTCTGCACCAGCGGGACAATGAAAAGCTGCTGGGCACCCTGCGCCACCTGCGGGACTTGGGCAACACCCTGATCGTGGTGGAACATGATGAGGACACCATGCGGGCGGCAGACTATGTGGTAGACATTGGTCCCGGTGCCGGTATCCACGGCGGCGAGCTGGTGGCAGCGGGCACGGTAGACGATATTATTGCCTGCGAGCGCTCCATCACCGGCCAGTACCTGAGCGGCAAGCGCAAGATCCCGGTACCAACCAAGCGGCGGCCGGGCAACGGCAAAAAACTGACGATCTACGGTGCGGTACAAAACAACTTGAAGGGCATTGATGTGGAGATCCCGCTGGCTACCTTTACGGCCGTGACCGGCGTGTCCGGCTCCGGCAAATCCAGCCTGGTAAACGAGATCCTTTATAAGCACCTGGCCAATATGCTCAACGGCGCCAAAAAGCGCCCGGGCAAGTTTGACCGTATGACCGGCGTGGACAATCTGGACAAGGTCATCAACATTGACCAGTCGCCCATTGGCCGCACCCCCCGGTCCAACCCGGCTACTTATACCGGCGTGTTTAACGACATTCGCGACCTGTTTGCTTCCACCCCGGATGCCAAAATGCGGGGCTACAAGGCCAATCGCTTTTCCTTTAATGTTAAGGGCGGTCGGTGCGAGGCCTGCCAGGGCGACGGTATTGTGAAGATCGAAATGCACTTTTTTTGGCCGATGTATGTACCCTGCGATGTGTGCGGCGGTCATCGGTACAACCGAGAGACTCTGGAAGTGAAGTTCAAGGGCAAGAATATTTATGAAGTGCTGGAGATGACCGTGGACGAGGGCGTGGCGTTCTTCGCCCAGCAGCCCAAGATCTTGCGCAAGCTGCAAACCCTGTCCGATGTGGGTTTGGGGTATGTAAAGATCGGCCAGCCGGCGACTACCCTGTCCGGCGGCGAGGCGCAGCGCGTGAAGCTGGCCACTGAGCTGATGAAGCGCCCCACCGGCAAGACGATTTATATTTTTAGACGAGCCCACCACCGGGCTGCATACGGCAGATGTGCACCGGCTGGTAAATGTGCTGGAGCGGCTGGTGGCCAACGGCAACACCGTGGTGGTGATCGAGCACAATCTGGATGTGATCAAAACGGCGGATTATATTATTGATCTTGGCCCGGAGGGCGGTGTTGGCGGCGGTACGCTGGTGGCCTGGCAGCCCCGGAGGAGATCGCTGCTTGCCCGGCGTCTTACACCGGCCAGTACCTGAAGTCTGTGTTAGATAACGATTAAAATAAAAAACCGGCTTGATTGTTGCGTACAGTCAAGTCGGCTTTTTCTGTTCTATTTTTCGGCGGCGTAGAAAGTCATGGCGCCGAATTTTTCCCGCTGGGGAGCATAGTCAATCGGCGTTAGCCCGCCACCGGACAGGGCGGCGGTAATGAGTTTTTTGGACAGGTCCGGCACATCGGGGCGGGAGAGCGCTTCTTCGCAATCCATCCACACCACCCGGTCGTTTTCGTCCCCATCGCTGCGGGGCATGCCGCCGGTGTACGCTGCCAAAAAGGCGGCGTACCAGTCCTGCTCGCTAAAGCGCACCGCCAGCAGCTTCACCGGCTTGGCGGTAATGCCGGTCTCTTCCATCAGTTCCCGGCACATGGCCTGCTCCGGGCTTTCGCCGTTTTTCAGATACCCGCCGGGGGTGATAAACAGCCCCTTACCGGCGCCGTAAGTGTGGCGAGCCAGCAGTACTTTGCCCTGGCGCAGCACCACAGCGCAAACACTTTTTTGCCAATTTGTATTTTTTTCTTCCATATTTGGCTCCTGAATGCTATACTATAATATAGTTATTATACGGCAATGAGGCGAATTGTCAATGTTTTTCGCCGGTTCCACGGTGCGTGGAGTGTTTCCACCGCCCGTGCCTTGCCTTTCTGCGGCGGCTCTGTTAGGCTGGAATGGCTGAAAGGAGCGCTGTGTTATGCTACATTTACGAAAGAAAGACAAAAAACAAGACGAACAGGTGATTTTTATTCAGGTTGCGTTTTTCGCCGTCGGCGCGGTACTGCTGCTGTGGTATTTGGCGCCTTGGGTGCTCAATCGAATTCTCAATGCCGGTAATGTGCTGGGCATTGCTTTTGCCGTGGTGCTGTTGCTGTGCGGCATGTTTGCGCAGCCGGTGACCCATTTGCTGGCGCCGGGCAATCACGCCCCGGGTGCGGTGGTGCTTAAGGCGGCGGTGGCACTGGTGTGCGCCGTGGCGGTGCTCACCAGCGGCTATATGCTCACCGGGCTGATCCAAACCGGCCACCGGAACGAGACTGTACTGGTGCTGGGCTGCTCGGTGAAGGGGAGCGCCCCTCTCGTATGCTGCGCCAGCGGATCGAGGCAGCCACCGAGTATTTGGAGAAGAACCCGGACAGCAAGGCTGTGCTCAGCGGCGGCCAAGGCCCGGATGAGAAGATCAGCGAGGCGGAGTGTATGCGCCGAGAACTGGTGCGCCGGGGGATCGCCGCCGATCGGTTGTATCTGGAGGATCGCTCCACTTCTACGGAGGAAAATGTGGCTTTTTCGGCCAAAATTATAGAACAAAACGGACTGAACCGCCATGTGACGGTGGTGACCTCTGATTTCCATTGCCGTCGTGGCATGCTGCTGTGTCAGCGGGCGGGTCTGACCGCCAGCTCCACACCGGCGGCCACCGATGTGTACCTGCTGGTACCTACTGGATGCGGGAGATGCTGGCGGTGGTCAAGACCGTTTTGCACATTTAACACAAAGAAGGGATTTTTGTTGAAGGGACTTGCCATTTGCGATTTGCAGCCGGATGGGTATCGGGGCGTTTGCCGCTCCAACCAGTTGGCAGATTATATGACGGACGCCAAGATTGGCGGCCGGGTCACGGATTTTTTGGAGAATTTTGTGGACGATGAAAGCCAGGAGATCCAGTGTACTGTGGCGGCGGCCTGCGCTGCCCGGCAGATGGTGGATCTGCTTGGTAGCCGAGGCGCGGATTGCGAGTTGATTACCTTTAACGATGAGAACGAGAGTGCGGGACTTTTGGGCGGCGCGCTTTTGGGGTACGATGTGTGCGCCCAGGATCTGAGTGTATCACCCCTGGCAGACGGCCTAATCCGAGTGGGCGTTACCGAGTATGAGGAGGCGTTGTTCCCGGAATTCTTTGAAGAATTGAACGGCCAGGTGCTGCGGGAGTACGCCGAGGATCTGAACGACAATGTTCTTTTTGCTACGGAAAAAACCGCGCAGGAGGTGTGCGCCTTTATGAATTATCTGTCTGCCACCTATGATAATGATTTTTATTGTTTGAGTGATTATGCCGTGTTTGCCGTTTTTGACGGCCGGGACCCGGCGTGATAGAAACACAATATTAGAATGTAAAAACGGCTCCCCTTGTTTTTTCAGGGGAGCTGTCGCATTTGTGCGACAGAGGGGACGGGCACCGGTTAGGTGCTGTCGCGTTTGTGCGACTGAGGGGACAAAACGATTGGCGCAACGCCCACATGATACGGCAACCCGATCACCCGCCACACAAAAATCTTGCTTTGCCTGATATTTTTGCACCCAGCGGTCCATACTATTTATAAGCGTATTGTACATATCATAGAAAGGCGGACGCATGTGCAATACGGTAAAGTAGAAATCTGCGGGATCAACACCTCGGAGCTGAAAGTGCTGGGAGAGAAAGAAAAATGGACCTGCTGCGCAAGGCCCAGGCCGGGGACAAGCAGGCCCGGGACGCCCTGATCTGCGGCAATCTGCGGCTGGTGCTGTCGGTGATCCAGCGGTTCTCCGGACGGGGCGAGAGTATGGACGATTTGTTCCAGGTGGGGGTCATTGGACTGATCAAAGCCATTGACCATTTTAATACGGAGTTGAATGTAAAGTTCTCCACCTACGCCGTGCCCATGTGCGTAGGGGAGGTGCGCCGCTTTTTGCGAGACGATAACCCGGTGCGGGTCAGTCGCTCTATGCGGGATACCGCCTATAAAGCCATGCAGGTGAAGGAGCAGCTGATGGCTGCCAATGGCCGAGAGCCTACGGTGGACGAGATCGCCGCCAAGCTGGGTATGAAGACCGCCGATGTGGTGCTGGCGCTGGAAGCCATTGTGGACCCGGTGTCCCTATACGAGCCGGTGTATTCCGATGGGGGCGACACCATTTATGTAATGGACCAGGTGGGCGACGCCAATACGGATGCGGACTGGGTGGACGAGATGATGATCAAGGATCAGATCAGGCAGTTGGACGATCGGGAGCGCAACATTCTCTATAAGCGTTTTATGGAGGGCAAAACCCAAATGGAGGTGGCGTCTGAGATTGGCATCAGCCAGGCCCAGGTCAGCCGACTGGAAAAAACCGCCCTGCGCCGTATTAAGGGCAAATAGATAAAACAAAAGCCACAGTAACAACTACCCCTTGTTACCGTGGCTTAATTTTTGTCGTCCTTGCGCCCTAAGATGTAGTCCACACTCACCCCGTAGAAGTTCGCCAGTGCAATGAGTACCTCCGGCGGCACGGTGCGCTGACCGCTCTCGTAATAGGCGTATGTGCGTTGGGGCAGGTGCAGCGCCCGGCCCATCTCGCTTTGGGTCAGGTCCGCGTCCTCCCGCAGGTCCCGGATTCTTTGAAATTTCATATCATCACCGGAACCATTATATCTTAGAACAATCTGTTCTATTGACAACTAAAACATATTGTTCTATACTGGCTATGGTATGAAAAACAATAAATTGATAAAGATCGGTGAGAGATCAATATGCGAAATACTTTATTTCTGTTGTTAATACGCAAATAAAGAAGGAGATTTATGTATGAATGTAATTGCCCTTAGGGGATGTGGTAATGTTGGAAAAACCAACACCCTAAAACAAGTGATTCGCATTTTAATAGATGAATGCGGCGCACACAAACTTGTTGAGTATGTAGCAGACAATAAAATAGACACACGAGTTGTATTGGAAATTCACGGTAAAATTATTGTGATTTTTACAGGTGGCGATGACCGTAAAACACTCGATAAAAACTTTGAATCAGTGCGATTACATCAATTTGATCTGCTGATTTGTGCGTGTAGATCAAGAGGTGCATCTTGTCGCTGTCTGGAAGAAAAATACACTAAAGATCAAATCCTTTGGTATGGGCAAAGTAAAGTATCGGGTTTATGCAATAACATAGCACAGTTGGAACTTATCCGCACACAAGAAAATAGTCATTTAGCCATGAGTATTGTGCAATCTGCAAAAACAATTTTAGCATTTTAATAACGGGAGGATTAAAAATGAAAAAAGATTGTAAGTATGTTGCTGTCAGTCGTTATGCTGTGCAGTGTGACGACCGGATTGGACTTAACAGCGTATGCCGTAGATACAACGATCACCGGTAAGTGCGGCGAAAATGCGACGTACGCATTTGATAAAAATACAAAGACGCTGACAATCAGCGGTGCCGGTATGATTGATAGTACAGACAGCGATTTTCCATCATCAGACAGTATTGTGTCTCTTGTTATTAAGGACGGTATAACCGAAATTGGCTACGAGATGTTTTTTGGGTGTGAAAACTTAGAAAATATCGTTATCCCAGATTCTGTGGTAAGCATTTCTCGCGATGCGTTTAAAGGTACAAAATATTATAACGTTGATTCTAATTGGCAAGACGGACAGCTCTATATCAATCATGCCCTTGTTTGCGTAAAAGAGGATTCTGCTAAAGGTGAGTTCAAGATAAAAGATGGAACGACAGTTATTGCTGATGCTGCGTTCGAAGGTTGCTGTAATTTATCGAGTATTACAATTCCCGACAGCGTTACACATATTGGCGCAGACGTGTTTTACAACTGTGATAACTTAAACAAAATAGATATGTCAAGCAATATAGAAAGTGTGGGTATTGGTGCATTTGAGTATACTGCTTATTATGACAATCAAAGCAATTGGAATAACGGTGCCCCTGTATGTGGGTGCAGCGTTAATAGCAGTAAATGCAGACTTGACTGGAAAATATCAAGTGAAAGATTCGACACGAGTCGTTGCAGATGAGGTGTTCCGTGCTTGCAGGCTGACAGAAGTGTCATTACCGAACGGCCTGGTTAATATTGGGGGTGGCTATGCGTTTGCATATTGTAACAATCTGGAGAGTATTACCATACCCGATACAGTAACAGAAATGGGAAGTGGTGTTTTTGAAGCATGTAGGAATTTGAAAAAAGTTGTATTTTCAAATGCGCTTACAGTTGTTCCGAGTTACGCTTTCGAAAATTGTGAAAACTTGGAGAGTATATATATGCCCGACAGTGTGACGGAAATTGGTGAATATGCTTTTTATCAATGTGCAGCTTTGGAAAAAATTGCATTTTCGGAGAGTTTGACGACAATTGGTGAAATGGCGTTTGGAGAATGTTCAAAGATATCGAGCATTCGTTTGCCGAATAGTGTGAAAGTGATTGAAAATCAGGCGTTTTATGAATGCACAGGACTAAAAAGTCTGACTTTATCTACCAATTTGGTCAGTATAGGCGATTGCGCTTTCCAAGATAATTGTTTGTCCACCGTTTATATACCCGGTGATCATGTTCGCGTAGGAGATTGTGCCTTTCTGCCAAATGATGATAATGCGTTGTTCGTTTTCTGTAATTCAACAACTCAAATTGATACCGATGTTTATCATGTATATTATGTTGACAAAGCGACTGCGGTAAAGAATTTCAAAGACTTATATAGTAGTGATTATGATTGGGATCACGCCACGCTGTATTCTTTTGTTGCCAACGAAAGCGGTACATATTATTCCGGTGGGGATTACTGGAATTCTGATTATATGTACATATTTGACGAGGACTATAACTTGGTGAACTCTAATAAAATAGACAGTATTGCAGAGGATGAGGGAGACCCTACCGGGGGCTTTTCTTTTAACTTGGAAAAAGGGCGTACTTATTACTTCCCGTATGGCGGCGGTTCCTCAAATCAATTTGAAGTTATAAAAGACTATCAGTACATTGATCCTGGTAAGCAGTATATTCAAGGTGATTTTAATTATAATTGTTTGAAGGTTGTTTATCCAGACGATTCATTTCGAATGGAAGAATATTACGATCGGAACAATATTGATGTTAGTCAGCCGGTTACTTTGCAGTATTGTGGCAAGATCATTACTTTTAGCCTGAATGATCCGGTTACATTTAATTCGATTGAAGTGCTTAATAGCCAGTATATAGATAGCGGCTTTATTGCAGGTTTAAAAGCGTGGGATGGGAAAGTGATAGAAAAATATCCGGTTGTGTATCGCTTACATCTTTCCAACGGAAAAACCTATGATATTGAAAATTACAGCATGTGGTGTGGATCCGCGAGCAAGAACCAGACGGTTATTGGAGCTATTATGAGTGCAGCACGGCAGACGGTAGAAAATTTGGTATTGAGTTTACTTATAATGATAGTAAGCCAAATGAGTTGAAAGTGTTGGTCAATAGTCGTTATTCTGATACCAGTCCTTGGGTAGTTGTTAAAACGAAGAATAAACATACGCATACATGGAATAGGGTACCGTAACCAAAAAGGCATCGCTCACTACAAATGGCGTAAAAACCTATACTTGCAAAAAGCTGCAAAGCAACCAAAACAGAAGCGATACCTAAAGCATCTAATATTAAGCTGAGCAAAACCGCTTACACCTATAACGGCAAGGTGCAAAAACCGTCTGTGACCGTGAAAGACAGCAAGGGCAAGGCCCTGAAAAACGGTACGGATTACAAAATCAGCTATCCCAAGGGTATGAAGAATGTGGGCAAATACACCGTAAAAGTGACCCTCAAGGGCAATTACAGCGGCAGTAAGTCCATGACTTATAATATTAACCCCAAAGGTACAAGCGTATCTAAAGTCACCGCTGCCAAGAAAGGCTTTAAGGTCACCTGGAAAAAGCAGACGACCCAAACCACCGGCTACCAGGTGCAGTATAGTACCAGCAGCAAGTTTAAGAGCGCCAAGACGGTGACGATCAGCAAGAATAAGACGACTTCTAAGAGTGTCGGTAAGCTGTCTGCCAAGAAGAAGTATTATGTGCGGGTACGCACCTATAAAACCGTAAAAATCGGTGGCAAGAGCGTAAAGCTCTATTCCGGGTGGAGTAAGGCCAAGAGCGTGACCACCAAGAAGTAATATAGGCGGCGGAAATGAATATTTGTGGGCCGATGAGGGCATCGACACTACATCTCACGTTTATTGAATTCATTTTGTAGGGTGCAGTGCTCTCATCGCACCGCAGCGTATAGTCCGTGTATTTATCCCTCCAACAACGCTGCTGGGGGGCATAATCGCAAAAATGCCTAATCGACAAAATGCGGGATGATGCTATATAAAACGGATGAGAATGTGAACTTTACAGGACGGTGTGTACTAAATTTACAAAAAAACATTGACAATTATATCCACTTTGTGTCATAATCGACACAAAGGAGGATTGAAAATGATTGTAGAAGATACGAAAGATCTGGTAGAAACGGACGATTATGTAATCATTGAAGCGACTTTGTCAGAGGGCGATTTGTTGTTTGTGCAAATTGCCGTGGGCATTCGCAACGAAGTGGGCGACATTGTTCGTATTATTCCCATTTCCACCAACCCAATCTAACGAAACGGCCGGGCAGTTATCCGCCCGGCTATTTCTATGCCCATTTCTGCTTTTTGGGGTGTCGGTGGGGTTCTGCGGTAGGGGTGCGTGCATATATTGTACGGGGCACTTGGGTGCCTTTGCGATGGGGTTTTGCAAATTATTTGTAAAAGGACTGCAAAAAGCATTGACGGATGTTGAAAAATATTATACAATATGCACAAAAGCAATTCTTATTAAAGAGGGATGGACTTATGAAAACTTATGCACCTGATCAAATTCGGAACATTGCGCTTGCAGGTCACGCTTCCAAGGGCAAAACCACCCTGCTGGAGGCTATGCTGCATTTGGCAGGGGCGACGGAGCGCGCCGGCAAAGTGGCTGACGGCAACACGGTGACTGACTTTGACGCAGAGGAGAAAAAGCGCCACATCAGCATGGCCAGCGCCGTGGCTTCCATTGAATATAAGAGCAAAAAGTTGAACTTTATTGACACCCCCGGTTTGTTTGACTTTGAGCAAGGGGCCTTTGAGGGCCTGCGCGCCGCAGAGACGGCGGTGATCGTGGTGTCTGCCCGCAGTGGTCTGGCTGTGGGTGCGGAAAAGGCGTTTAAGAACGCCGGCTCCCGCCGTATGGCGCGGGTGCTGGTGACTACCAAAATGGACGACGATCGTGCGGATTTCTACAAGAGCTTTAACGGCATTGTGGCCAAGTTCGGCACGGCGGCCTGCCCGGTGGTCGTGCCCATCATCTCCGGCGGCAAGGTGGCTGCCTATTACAATATGATTGACGGCAAGGCCTATGCGTATGCAGACGGCAAGCGCACCGAGAGTGATGCCCAGCCGGACGACGCTCCTCGCTTTGCGGCGGTACAGGCCGTGTTTACGGAAGCTGTGGCCTCTGCTGATGAAGAGCTGATGGAAAAATATTTTGAGGGCGAGGAGTTGACCCCGGAGGAGAAAATTCGCGGGCTGAAAGCCGGCGTGGCGGACGGCCCATTATCCCGGTGTTTGCCCTGAGCGGTTTGGCAGAGACGGCCTGCGATCTGTTGCTGGATTTCCTGGCAGAGGTTTGTCCTGCGCCTAAGAGCGAGTATGCGGCAGACGCTGACGGTGAGCCCATCGAGCTGACCCCCGACCCCAACGGACCCTTTGGCTGCGGTCTGCTTTAAGACGGTGGCGGATCCGTTTATCGGCAAGCTGTCTTACTTTAAGGTGATCAGCGGCAAAATCACTGCCGCTACCCCTGCTTACAACGCCCGCACCGGCAAAGAGGAGCGCATGGGCAAGTTGGTAAGCGTATTCGGCAGCCAAGCAGACGGACATCAGCGAACTGTCCGCCGGGGATATTGGTGCAGTGACCAAGCTGGGCGGCTTTGCCACCGGCGATACCCTTTGCAGCGCCGCGCAAGTGGTGACTCTGGACGGTGTGCATATTCCGAGCGCTACCTATGCCATGGCTGTGGAAGTGGCCAAGAAAGGCGAGGAGGAGAAAGTGGCTTCCGGTCTCAGCCGTCTGTGCGAGGAGGATCCGTCCCTGCACTTTGGCGTCAACAACGAGACCCATCAGCAAATCCTCAGCGGCCTGGGCGAGCAGCACCTGGATGTGGCGATGGCCCGGCTGAAGAGCAAATTCGGTGTGGAGGCAACATTGGTGCAGCCTCGCGTGGCGTACCGGGAGACCATTACTATGAAGGTCTCTGCCCAAGGGCGGCACAAGAAGCAGTCCGGCGGCCACGGCCAATTTGGTGATGTGTTTATTGAATTTGAGCCTTATGATACAGAAGAACTGGTGTTCGCCGAGCGTGTGGTAGGCGGCGTGCCCAAGAATTTCTTCCCGGCCGTAGAAAAGGGTCTGCGGGAGAGTATGCAAAAGGGCGTGCTGGCCGGGTATCCTATGGTGGGCGTAAAGGCCACGCTGTTTGACGGCTCTTACCACCCGGTAGACTCCAGCGAAATGAGCTTTAAGACCGCTGCGTCCCTGGCCTATAAAGAGGGCATTCCCAAGGCGATGCCGGTGCTGCTGGAGCCGATTCTGACAGTGACCGCAACGGTGAACGATGAGGCTATGGGCGATGTGATCGGTGATATTAACAAGCGCCGCGGGCGCGTGCTGGGCATGACCCCTTCCGGGGACGGCAGCCAGGAGATCTTGGCGGAGGTGCCGGAGTCGGAGATGTCTACCTTCTCTACCGCCATGCGCCAAATGACCCAGGGTCGTGGTTCCTTTACCACTGCCTTTGCCCGCTATGATCGGTGCCCGGAGCACATTGCACAAAAGATCAAGGCGGAGGCCAGTCAGTTATAATACATATTATATATGGGCAGCCCTCGGTACGCCGGGGGCTGTTTTGTATGATTTTCGGCTTCGATGGCATACTGAAAAAGGGCGGCTTGTCTATGATTTGACAAAGGGGCCGTTTGGTGCTATAAATGAGTTGTGCCCGGTTTAGGGCAATCGTTTCTGTTGGAGGGATCACGATGCGCGAATTGTTTGAGAAATTCCGTTCTTATTCCATTGTCAGTATCATTGTTTCCGCGTTGTGCGGGCTAGCACTGCTGATTTTTCCGGAAGCCAGTATTCGCTATATCAGCCTGGCCTTTGGCGGCGCTTTGTTGATTATGGGCGCTGTGGGGGTGGTGCAGTATTTTCGCAAGACTGCCGGCCCGGTGGCGCTGTCAGCGGGATTGATTTCCATGGTGTGCGGCGTGATCGTCTGCGCCAAGTACCAGAGTATTCTCACATTGGTAGAATTCCTGTTCGGCGCATCTATCTTTTGCGGCGGGATCATTGGCCTGGTGATCGCCCTGCGGCGGGAAATGCGGCTGCTGCCCGGCTGGGGCGTCAATCTGGCGCTGACGATGGTGTCTGTCATTTTAGGGATCGTGTGTATGGTCAATCCTTTTCATACCGCCCTGGCGCTGGCCAGAATGCTGGGCGTGGCGCTGCTGCTGTATGCAGTGATGGAAGCTGTGGGCTATGTGCAGCTGCGCAAGGTGGGCCGCGCTGTGGAGGACGCAGTGAATCGTACGGCGCCGATTATTGACGAAAATGCCCGCGTATTGGATGATCAGGACGAAAGTGTAAAATAATCGATAAATGCATACGATTTTCTGCTTTCCTGCTTGACAAGGATTTTGTTTTATAGTATATTTATAGGCGAGAAGAGGGTGAAGCAGAAAGGACTTCATTATGAGCAAAAAATGACTGCATTCGGCAGCAAGTTCATTCAAACCTCCAAAGCGATTTCCAAAAAGCGCCAGAAGCTGGCTGAGACCGTAGGCTTGGAGGCCGCACCCGCTGTGGCTGTAATGGGCGAAAAAAAGGCAAAAGTATCCAGATGTATGGTTGAGATCCTGCTGTGCCTGGATCAATCCAAGACCCCGCAGGCCGTGCGCGATGTGAGCTTTGATACGGAGTACTCAAGGGTATGATCAGCCGCTGCGTAGAGAATCTGCGTCAGCAGGGCTATGTGACCGTTGAGCGTAATGTGCAGGATCGTCGCGCTGTTTGTATCGCCCTTACCGAGAAAGCAAAGCCTGTGATCGCTGATTTTCATGCCAAAGAGAAAGAAATGATCGAGACCCTGTATGCCGGCTTGAACGATGCGGATATTCAGGATCTGGATCGGATCCTGGAAATTGTGCAGGCAAACATTGCCGATATGTAATCTATTATAAACTTGAACCGTCCTGTTTCGGCAGGGCGGTTTTTTCTGTCTGTTTTGAACCGTTATTGCAAGTGGTGTACCCGGCTGATGAGCAAAAGTGGTGCGCTGCCTATTTTTTGCGCCTTTTTTTAGAAATCTATTGACATGCTCTATCCGGTTGAATATAATAATATATGAACAGATGAGAATATGAAATACTGTTCAAAGCAACAAAACAAACATTTTGCATAGGAGAATGGCTATGAAAAGACTTATAATGTGGACGTGGATTGTGCCAATTGTGCTGCCAAGATGGAAGACGCTGTGAAAAAGACCCCCGGTGTGCAGAACGCTGCCCTGAGCTTTATGACCTTAAAGTTGAAAGTGGAATTTGAAGCAGGCGCGGATGTGGATGCAGTGATGGCAGCCGCCCGAAAAAAATTGCAAGCGGGTGGAGAGCGATTGCGAGATCTTTCTGTAAACCTGCATTTGGGAGGGAAAGGTATGAGCAAGAAACAAAAGAAAGTGCTGGTGCGCATTATTGTTGCGCTGGTGCTGCTGGCAGGGGTGATCCTGCTGGATAAGCTGGCCCTGCTGCCACAGTGGGCTATGATCGTTCTGTATTTGGTGCCGTATTTTGTGATTGGCTACGATATTCTTTGGAAAGCACTTAAGGGAATCAAAAACCGCCAGGTGTTTGATGAGAATTTCTTAATGGCAGTGGCCACCGTTGGCGCCCCTTTTGCTTACAAGAGTTCAAAGAGGGCGTGGCCGTTATGCTGTTTTACCAGATCGGCGAGCTGTTCCAGAGTGTGGCGGTGGGCAAGAGCCGTAAAAACATTGCCGCCCTGATGGATATTCGTCCGGACTATGCCAATTTGATGGTGGACGGCAAATTGGAACAGGTGGATCCGGACGATGTGGAAGTGGGCACGGAGATTGGTGGATCCCGGCGAAAAAGGTGCCCATTGACGGCGTGATCGTAGAGGGCAATACAACCCTGAATACCGGTGCGCTTACCGGCGAGAGCGTGCCACGGGATGCCAAGCCGGGAGACGATGTGATTAGTGGCTGCATCAATATGAGCGGGCGCATTACGGTGCGCACCACCAAGGCATTCGGCGAGTCTACCGTGTCTAAAATCTTGGATTTGGTGGAGAATTCTGCCATGAAAAAGTCCAAGTCTGAGAACTTTATCACCAAGTTCGCCCGGTACTATACCCCTGCCGTGTGTTACAGTGCATTGGCGCTGGCAGTGCTGCCGCCGTTGATCCGCCTGTTGGCAGATCATCCGGCTATGTGGGCCGAGTGGATCACAAGAGCACTGACCTTTTTGGTCATCAGTTGCCCCTGCGCGCTGGTGATCTCCATTCCGCTGAGCTTCTTCGGCGGTATCGGCTGCGCTTCTAAAAACGGTATTTTGGTGAAAGGCTCCAACTACTTGGAAGCTCTGGCAGACACCAAATATATTGTATGTGACAAAACCGGCACCCTGACCAAAGGGGTGTTTCAGGTGACCGGTGTGTACCCGGCGCCGGGGGTGGATAAAAAGGTGCTGCTGGGTCTGGCGGCCTATGCGGAGAGTGGATCGCATCACCCCATCAGTCAAAGCTTGAAAGATGCTTACGGTCAGCCTCTGCAAGAGGAGCGGGTCAGCGCCATTCAGGAGATCGCCGGTCACGGCGTGCAGGCGTTGGTGGACGGCCATCCGGTGGCTGTCGGTAACGCCAAGCTGATGGAAAAAGATCGGCGCTGCCCTGCCCGGTGCGCGTACGGACGGCACAATCGTGTATGTAGCGGCGGATGGCAAGTATATCGGCTGCATTGTCATTTCTGATGTGGTGAAGCCCACCGCCAAGGCAGCGATGGCTGCGCTCAAGGAGAATGGCGTAAAATGACCGTCATGCTTACCGGCGACGCCAAGGCGGCGGCAGATCGAGTGGCTGCGGAGATCGGTATGGATCGGGTGGAAAGCGAGCTGTTGCCCGGTGATAAGGTGGCGCAGGTGGAAAAGCTGCTGGCAGAGAAAGGCCCAAGGAGAACCTGGCCTTTGTAGGCGACGGCATCAACGACGCGCCGGTGCTGTCCCGCGCAGATGTGGGGATCGCTATGGGCTGCCCTCGGCTCGGACGCTGCCATTGAAGCGGCAGATGTGGTGCTTATGGACGATGATCCGTCTAAGATAGCGCTGGCCATGAAGATTTCGCGCCACACCTTACAGATCGTATGGCAAAATATTGTGTTCGCCCTGGCGGTGAAGGCTGTTTGCCTGGTGCTGGGCGCTCTGGGTATTGCCGCTATGTGGCTGGCGATTTTTGCCGATGTGGGCGTGATGGTGCTGGCGGTGCTCAACGCCACCCGCGCACTGAAAATCAAATGATAATTGAAAAACAGCGGTTGCAGGCATAAACTTGCAACCGCTGTTTTGTTTTTATGTTATGCTTTTTTTTTGCTTTCTCTTTTTCGTCGCCATAGTGTAGCCAGTGACCTTTCCAGGTGTACAGCGCCATCAGCACTACGCCGATTACCCAGGAGATGGGGTAGAGGATAAACACACCGTCGATGTTGTCATAATGGGGCACTGCCAGCTGGATCCAAATGATGCGGAAGATGCACATGGAAAACAGCAGAATGAGCATGGGCGGTATGCTTTTGCCGGTCTGCACAGTGCCTGCCAGCACATTCAGCGCACCCAGCAGCACATAGTAGGGGCAAAAGTATTTCATCGCCAATACACCGTAATGAATGGCGGCGCTGTCTGATGTGAACAGCCGCATCACCGGGTGGGAGAACGCCAGCAGCAGCGCGCCGGTCAGTATGGTATAAACGGTGCTCATCAGCAGGGCGGTCCACATTCCGCTCTTGACCCGCTTTAGATTTCCTGCACCGTAGTTTTGGCCCACAAAGGTGGTCACTGCCATGCTGATACTCAGCACCGGCAATATGTTAAAGCCGTCCACCTTTAAGTAGGCGGTGAATCCGGCCATGGCCATAGCGCCGTAGTGGTTAACACTGGTTTGCACCAGCACATTGGAGAAGCTGATGACCATGTTTTGTATGCCGGTGGGCAGCCCCACGCGGACAATGCGCCTGGCCATATCGCCGTCCAGGCACAGGCTTTTCACGCGAATTCTATAATCGGACTTTACCCGCAGTAGGTAGCTTACTGCCAGCAGGCAGGAGATCAGCTGGCTCACATCGGTAGCCACAGCGGCACCGGCTACGCCCATTTTGCACCCCTCAATAAGCACCAAGTCCAGCACAATGTTGGTCACGGAGGCGGCGCCAAGGTACAGCAGCGGGCGGCGGGAATTGCCGGCAGCGTTGAGAATACCGGTGGCCATATTGTACACCACATTAAAGAGAAAACCGCCGGCGTAAATGCGCAGGTACAGCACCGAGTCGTTCAGTACAGCGGTTGGGGTGTCCATGGCTACCAGCAGCACCCGGCTTAGGGCGATGCCGGCCCCGGTGAGTATTACGCCTAACAATAAGGCGATGGTGGCTGCCGTGTGGACTGCCCGGTGCACCCGCTTGGTGTCGCCTGCACCTAAGAACTGAGAGATCACTACGCCGGCGCCCACGGACGCCCCTTGGGCAAAGGCGATCAGCAGGTTAATGAGTGCATTGCTGGAGCCAACGGCGGCCAGCGCATTGCTGCCTACGTAGTTGCCTACAATAATGGAGTCCACTGCGTTGTACATCTGTTGCAGCAGATTGCCCAGAATCAACGGCACGGCAAACACCAATAGCTGTTTCCAGATTTTGCCCTCGGTCATCAACATGGTGGCGCTGTTTTGTTTTTTGATCCGATTTTACTCTTGTATCTTTCATAGTTGCCTCACTTCATCCGGCACTATTATACACCCGCATTTCTCATAGGTAAACCCTAGGGCAGGGATAAAAACAGAGAGAGTGAAAAATTCGCCCTCTCTTTTCTTTAATTATTTGTGCAGTTTTTCAGCTTGCTTGCTGCCTTTGTTTGCACTTTTTACCAGCGCCTTTGCCGGGGAATAGGGCACCGCAAACCCGCCGCTTTCCCACTCCCAAGTGGTCGGCGGCTCGACGGTCTGCTGTTTTTTTGCCCATTATCCCGGCGATTTGCGGATTTTGCATTGAAAAGTGCCGCCGTTTCCGTTATACTGTTATTGACCGCAGTTTGCCCTTTGGCCTGCGGCGGGGATTCTAAACATAAGGAGTAACAGTATGAACAAAGATATACCTATCTGGCAAGATATAGACACATTCAGTGTCAACACCGAGCGGCGCAGTGCCGCCGGCTTTCCAAGGGATGTCCGCACCGGGGAAGAAAAGCGCCGACTGCTGAATGGCATTTGGAAGTTTAAATTCCTGCCCGGCAGCGATCAGACGATAGAGGGCTATCAGAACCCGGAATTCGACCCCTTTAGCTTTGACGATTTAGAGGTGCCCTCCGAGTGGCAGATCAAGGGCTATGGCACCCCCATTTATACCAATATCAATTACCCCACGCCGATCTCAAAGATCAACATTCCCCATATTGACGACAAGAAAAACCCGCAGGGTCTGTATATTCGGGATTTTGATTTGACTGAAGAAGAGCTGGCGGATAATGTGTTTGTGCACTTTGGCGGGATTAACTCCTGTGGCGAGGTGTATATGAACGGCACCTTTGTGGGCTATTCCCAAGATACTTTTGACGAGACGGAGTACGATGTAACCCGCTTTGTGCACCCGGGCAAGAACCGCTTGGCGGTGACCGTGCATCAGTTTTGCGATGGCAGCTACCTGGAGGATCAGGATATGTGGCGGCTGTCCGGTATCTTCCGGGATGTGAACCTGGTGTTCAAGCCCAAGACCTATATTCAGGATACTTATTTTTACAGCGAATTTGCAGAGGACTACAAGACGGCTCACTTCCGTATGCAGGTAGCTGTGGAGTGCCGGGGGACGGACTGCACAGACGCCGCTTACCGGGTGCGTATTTTAGACGCAGACGGCAAAGCCGTAGGCCAAATGGAGGCTCGCTGCCCGGTGCTGGAGGATGGCTGCCGGGTTACGGTAGATACGGACTGCACCGTGGAGGCTGCCCCATCTGTGGAGTCACGAGGATCCGTACCTATACACGGTGGAGACCACATTGCTGGTGGCCGGGGAGCCGGTGGACCTACGCACCCATAAGTACGGCTTTAGAGAGGTGAAGATCGTCGGTTATAATCCGGACACCAAGCGTGGACCGTTCATTCTCCTGAACGGTGTGCCGCTGAAGATCTGCGGCGTGAACCGCCATGATTTCCACCCGGATTACGGCCACGCTGTGCCGGAGCGTATTATTCGCTCCGACCTGGAGCTGCTTAAGCGCAGCAATATCACCAATGTGCGCACCTGCCATTATCCCAATTCCCGCCGGTTCTATGAGTTGTGCGACGAGATCGGCATTTTGGTTATGAGCGAGAACAACCTGGAGACCCACGGCCTGGCCCAGCAGATTCCTGCCAGCAATCCCCAGTGGAGTGCCCAGTGCTGCTATCGAATGACCAATATGGTCAATTCCTTTAAGAACCACAGCTGTATTCTCTTCTGGTCCTTGGGCAATGAAAGCGGCAACGGCAAGGCGTTCCCGGATATGAAGCGCGCTGCCCAGCAGATTGACCGCACCCGGCCCTTCCACTATGAGCCGGACGCTCATTTGGAAACCAGCGATCTGTTCAGCGAGATGTATACCGTGCAGACGGAGATGAAAGAAATCGGCGAGAACAGACCCCATATCCACAGCCGCGCGCTTTGGAACGGCGGTATGGGCTATCGCCTGACTCCGGAGATGTACCGGGATAAGCCCTTTATTGAGTGCGAGTATGCCCACGCCATGGGCAACTCCATGGGTAACTTCTCCGATTATTGGAATGATTTTAAGAAGTACGACCGGCTGGCCGGCGGCTATATTTGGGACTTTGCGGACCAGGCCATTCGTACCAAGACCAAGGATGGCAAGGACAAGTGGAACTACGGCGGCGACTTTGGCGACAAGCCCAACGACGGCAACTTTGCCTTTAACGGTGTGTTCCGCGGCGACCGTTCACCCAACCCTCATTATTATGAGGTGGTTAAGTGCTACCAGCAGGCGGACTTTACCCGGGTGGGTAACACCTTGCAGATTGTCAATCGGTTTATGTTTACACCTTTGAGTGCTTTTGCCCTGCGGCTGACCTTGTCCGATGAGAGCGGCGTGTTGCAAGAGAAGACCATGGACCTGCCGGCAGCGGGCCATTTGGAGAAGGTAAAGATTGATATTCCCTTTGACCTAAATACCAAGAGCGAGCAGCTGCTGGACGCTTATTTAATTCTGAAGGCGGACGCCATGCGCCTGCCTGCCGGTCACCTGATGGCCAGAGAGCAGTTTGTGCTGGGGCAGTACGATTTCTCTGTGAAGAAGGAGACGCCCGCAGCAATCAGCCTGTGCAAGCGGGCAGACGCCTATGTGGTCAGCGGCGCTCATTTCAGTCTGGCTGTATCCAAGAAAACCGGCGAGCTGAGCTCCTATGAACTGGACGGCCGGGAGTGCCTGCGCAGCGGCGTGCGCCCCTGCTTTGGCCGTGCCAATATTGACAATGAGCGCATTGCCCAAATTCCCTTTGACTTTGTGCGCACCCTGATCGGGCTGAATGCCTTTAAGAACGCCGGCAAGGCTATGATCCCGCTGGAGGTAACAGCCACGCAAGGCAAAGATGCGGTGAAGATCACCGTGCGCTGGCTGTGCCGCTACCTGGATCAGGTAGAGACCACCTATGTGGTGCTGCCGTCCGGCCGGGTACTGGTGACCCAGACCTGTCGCAATATTGTACCCATGGATCTGCCCCGTTACGGCATTACCTTCCAGCTGATGTCCGGGGAGGACGGCGTGACTTATTACGGTAAAGGCCCCCACGAGAATTATTGCGACCGCAAGACCGGCGCGTACCTGGGCGTGTATCGCTTTAAGAGCGCCGAGGACTTTATCCACGACTACCTGTATCCGCAGGAGAACGGCAACCGCTGCGACGTGCGCTGGCTGGAAGTGGGCAGCGATGTGAAGCTGCGGGTAGACGCTGTGGGTCGTGCTTTTGAGGCCGGCGTGCACCCCTACACTCTGGAGGAACTGGACGCAGCCAAGCATTCCTGCGACCTGCCCCGCCATGATTACCTGACGGTGAATATTGACGGCGGCCAGCAGGGTGTTGGCGGCGATGCCTGCTGTGGCTACCTTAAAGCCCCAGTATAAGCTGCCGAAAATGCAGACCTTGACCCTGCGCTGCGCACTGCAATTCAAAAAATAATGATTGAGAGAACCGCCCCATGACCTTTTCCTACCACATTGATTATAAGCTGGGCAGCACCGTAAAGACGGCCACCGGCAGTAACGAGGACCTGCTTTTGCAGGTGCGGGAGAGCGACCACCGCTTGCAGGTGACTTTGCACCCCACCGCGCCCATACAGGTGCGCAGTTTTATTCTGGAGCTGCCGTTCCTGTTTACCCCTGCCAGTCGCTTTATGGCCAACGGCTTTCAGTCCTGGACGGACAGCCGGGAATTCGGCCCCACGGAGCGCATGCCCGGGCTGGGCACCGTTGGCAAATCGCCCATCGGCCGCCGCTTGGGTATGCAGTATACCGGCGATTATACCTTTGTACCGGAGGAAAAGCAGGCGGGTGTGTTCCATTCTCACGGCTTTGCCTATGTGCGCACCGGCGACATGCTGGACTTTATCGGCCATGACGGACCGCACCGGTTTTACCGTTATTACGGCGGATATGAACCGCAATGTGTTGGCTGTGTCTAAGGATCTGGAGGGGCTGATGCTCACGGAGGATTATCCGGTGCTGGATCTCTATATGCAGCAGGGGCATTATGACGCGGTATTTGACGGCTACTTTGCCGCCTTGGGCGTACACCCCCGCCAAACGGAAAAGCTGCGGGGCTATACCTCCTGGTACAACTATTACAGCAATATCAATCACAATATCATCATGCACGACCTGCGGGCCATTGCTCCCTGCGCCGGGGTCAATACCTTCCAGGTGGACGACGGCTACCAGACCGCCGTGGGCGACTGGCTGTCTGTGGACAGCAAGAAGTTTCCCTTCGGTATGCGCCGGGTGGCCGATGCGGTTCATCAGCGCGGGCTGAAAGCCGGGCTGTGGCTGGCGCCTTTTGCGGTGCAAAAGAATGCCTATTTGGCAAAGAAGCACCCAGGCTGGCTGGTGGCAGACAAAAAGGGCAGCCCCTTGATGGTGGGCGCCAACTGGGGTGGCTTTTATGCCCTGGATATTTATCATAAGGAAGCCCGGGCATATATTAAGCAGGTGTTTCAAACGGTGCTGCATACCTGGGGCTTTGATATGGTGAAGCTGGACTTTTTGTATGCCGCTTCCGTTAAGCCCTTGTACGGCAAGACCCGCGGCCAGGTGGCGTATGACGCCATGGAACTGCTGCGGGAGTGCGTGGGCGAGGATAAGCTGCTGCTGGCTTGCGGCGCACCAATGCTGCCCAGCTTTGGCGTGGCGGACTATATGCGTATCGGTGCGGATATGGCCCTCAGTTGGCCCCCATTCTGCCCGGCGCCGCCAAATGCACCGGGAGGATGTGTCTACACCCAATGCGGTGCTCAACAGCGTGTATCGCCGGGGGGCTGAACGGCCGGGCATTTTTGAACGACCCGGATGTGTTCCTGCTACGGCGCAACAATATCAGCTTTACCCCGGAGCAGCAGGCGCTGCTGGCTAAGTTTATTCAGCTGTTTGGTGGCGTGCTCTTCACCTCGGACGATGTGAGCACCTATAAGCCGGAGCAGGCCAGCCTGTTTGCCGATACCCCTGGCCGATACCGCCACTTTAACGGATGTGAGCCAGGAGGGCGATGTGCTCACTGTGCGGTATACCCAGAGCGACCGCCCCTGTATCATGCAGTTCAATGTGTACACCGGCCAGATCTTCGCCTTCGGCGCAGACGAAAAAGTAAATCACAGTTCACTACGAAAAATACGGCTCTCCTTACTGCAAGGGGCCGCTATTTTTACCACTTTGCCTCCCTTGTAAAGGGAGGGGGACCGCTGTAGGCGGTGGAGGGATTAAGTAGGGGCCGATGCCTACATAGGCCCGCAATTTTTTCGAATTTTGGGTAAAAAATGCCCCCTTGCTTATGCAAGGGGGCGTTGGTTTAGGTATAGATATTATTTTGTGGCTGCGTCGTTTTTCTTTTTGGCAAACAGAGCGTACAGGGCGAAGAGCAAGCCGGAGGCGGCCAGACCGAGCCGCCCACTGCCAGGCTCCAATGGGCGCCGGTGGCAGGGGGACTTAACAGCTGCGGTCGCGGTGTTCTTGGAATTGGTGTTCTTTGTACCGCTGCTGTTTGTGCTCTTGCCGGCGCTAAAGGGAACGATATTTTGCTTCTCGTCCGTATTGACAAACTGGCCGTTGCCGGTGGCGGCTTTTACTGTCTGCACAGACTGCTTTTTCTTCGGGTTGGTGATCAGTCCGGCCAAGAATTTGGTGGCTTGGCTGTCGTACCAGAAGTTCACATGGGCCACGCCCTTAAAGAACCAGGTGTTGTTGGGAAGCAAACAGGTGGCGGCGTCCACAATACGGTCCGGCGACACATGGGCGTGCCGGTGCGCTTCAAGGCCTTGCCGTAGTCCGCCGTGGTGGCTCCACGGAAGCGTATTTGGTGTCGATGAGAATATCTGTCTGATTGGCATACGCAGAGTTGATGGGGATATTGGGCAGGCCGTAGTTGGCTACGATCACCACATCGGTGCCGGCCTTTTGCATGGCTTTCAGATTGCCGGGCAGGCGCTTTTTGCACCTTATGATAGCGGGTGATCTTCTTATACAGGCCGCTGCTTTGGTCTAAAAAGCCGATGGCGGTCATGGCATCCACGCTGTCGTCAAAATCATCATAGGGGATAAACTCCCACAACATGGGAATGCAGCCGAACACCGGGTAAAAAGATCTCGTTATACACACGCTCCACCAGTGCAGGGTCCTCTGCTACTTGGGTCAAAAAGTCGCACAGGTAGCCCACATTCAGGCTGTTTGCCAGCCGGTTCAGCTGGCTAAAGTCAAAGTCCGGGTTGTGGTAAGAGGTGGTCACCCGGTCTAAATATTTCTTGACCACATCCGCGTCAAACAGCAGATCCTGGCAAAACAGCTTGGTGACGGACACGCCGGTGAGTGCCCCGTCGATCATCACCAGACGGCGGATGTCACCCCGATCGCCGTACTGATCTATGTAGGCGCTGAGGATCACTGTGCCCGCTGAACTGCCGATCAGGGTCACTTGCTTTTTACCGGTTTTGGCTTTAACCTGATCCACAAAGTCTGCCAGCTTGGCAGCCGTTTCGCAGGCGTCCAGTCGCCAATCGTAGTTAAAGGCATACACTTTGTCTGCACCGATATTCTGCGCCACTTGGCGGCAAATGGCCGGCTCGTTGCTGGTGCCGGACAGGTAGCCCGGGTGATTTTTCAGACTGTCGGTCCAGTAGTTGGCGATGCCTACGTTGTAAATACTATTGCCGTCCTCATCGCAGGCGATGTTGCGGTAGTCGTTCATCAGATCGGCGATTTGGTCAATGACGGTGTTTGGGTCCGTTTGCTTGCCGCCGACGGCAGCCAGCACATTTTGGATGAGTCCGCCGCGGCTGAGCAGACTTTTGGCGTCAAACACGCCCACTTGCTGCTCATCCTCCGTGCCCGGGTTAAGGTACAGGCCGGAGCCGCCCATGCCGTGCACAGAGATTACCGGTGTGGTCCCGTTGTCCTTGGCGAAAGCCGCGCCGGCGCAGGGAACACACCAGCACCAGTGCCAGCAAACCGCACAATAGGCTGCGTAAATTCTTCTTCATATCCAGTTGCCCCTTCCGTTGCAAAAATGCGTAAAATTACCCTTATCTTAATTATAAGTTGTCGATCCGGTGAAGTCAATTCACATATTGCATAAAAAAACGCCCTCGCCCTTGTGCAATCCGCAATAAGGGCAGGCCGTCGGAAACAGGCAATAAAGAAAACCGAGTGCAAACTGCACTCGGTTCTTTTGGTTACTTGGGATTACGCGTTTTTCTTTAAGGCTCTTTCCAGCCAAACAGCACCCAGATCCAGCGCGTTGAACAGGCCGGTCTTTTCGCTCTTTTTGACCACCTGCTCTTTGGGCGAGATCTGCTCGTCCGTATTCAGCAGCTGAATGATCACTTTGTCGGCAATGGTTTGGTCGCCCTGCTTCTTCTCACTCTGTACCTTCAGGCACACAACGAACGGGTCGGCCATACTGCCGTAGTAAATGGTGTTGCCGCAGCGTACCAGCGGTCTGCCTTTGTATTCCAAAAATTCGCCTTTCTTCGCCAAGGGAACGCCTCCTTCGTTTTAATCTAAGTAGGACTTTACCATAGCGGCCAACAACTCGTCCCGGTCGATCCGGCGGATCAGGCTGCGGGCATTGTTGTGGGTGGTGATGTAGGTGGGATCCTCAGAAAGCAGATAGCCTACGATCTGGTTAATGGGATTGTACCCCTTTTCCCGCAGGGCGTCAAACACCTGGGTTAAGGTATCCTTCATAACATCCTCTTTTTCATCACCGATTCTAAATGTCATGGTCTTATCTGTCACGGTAAAGTCACCTCCGTACACATCATTATATACATTTTTTGAAATAATTACAATATTAAAATGCAAAAATTCCAATATTCCGGTCAAATTACCGGGCAGTTGTCCGTTTTTTCGGTCAACTCCGCAGGCTGATGCCCATTTTGTCCAGGGCTTTGACCACCCGCTTCATGGCAGCGTCGGCTTCATCATCGGTAAGGGTGCGGTCATGCGCGCGCATACGAATGTTAAACGCCACGCTCTTTTTTTGCCCTTTTCAATCTGCTCACCCTGATACACATCAAAGAGCTTGACGCTCTCCAGGGTCTTGCCTACGGCCTCGCCGATGGCGCGCTGTAACTTCAGCACCGGGATCTCCTTGTCGCATACAAAGGCCAGGTCACGGTTGCTGGCCGGGTACTTTGGGCAGGGGCTTGTGGGTGCGGTGCCGCTTTCGTTCTCATAAGCGGTGTTCACATCCAGCTCCGCCAGATAAACCCGGCGCTTAATGGCGTAGTTCTCTGCCACGGTGGGGTGCACTTCGCCCAGGGTAGCCAGCACCTTGCCGTCCATGGTGAAGGCGGCGGTACGGCCCGGGTGGAAGGTGGGGTTATCTTTTACCGGCTCCACATCGTAGTGATCCACATGCAGGCAGTCCAGCAGCTTCTCCACAATGCCTTTCAGCGCAAAGAAGTCTGCGCCGTTGCCGTACATACCGATGGTGACCTTTTGGCTCTCGATAGGCAGGTTGTCCGGGGTGGTGGGGGTGTAAACGGTGCCCATCTCGTACATACAAGCGGCCTCCGTCTTGTGGTTGTAGTTAAAGGACAGCACATCCAGCATAGAGGGCAGGATGGTGGTGCGCATAATGCTGGTGTCCTCGCCCAGGGGGTTCAGGATTACAATGGAGTTGCGCAGTTCGCTGTCCGGGGGCAGACAGATCTTGTCATAAGCTTTGGGGCTGATAAAACTAAAGGTGGATACCTCGGTGCAGCCGCAGGCCAGCAGCGTGTTGCCCAGCTTGCGTTCAAAGGACTGGCGGTGGGTCAGCTTGCCGTTGGCAGCGCCTTGCAGCATGTGGTTGGGAATGTTGTGGAAGCCGTAGAACCGGGCCACTTCTTCCGCCAGGTCTGCCAGGTGCTCAATATCGTTGCGAAATGTGGGAGCATAGACCTTGCCGTCGCGCACATCAAAGTCGATCTTCTTCAAAATATCGATCATCTGCTGCTCGCTGAGATCAAAGCCGATGAACCGATTGATCCACTGGTAGTCCCAGTCCACGGTGACCTGCTCTTTGACTTTCTTGTAGCAGTCCACCACACCGTCTACCACATCGCCGGCGTCCAGCAACTGTACCAGTTGAAGGGCACGCTTTAAGGCGCGCATGGTTTGGTTGGGATCCAGCTCTTTCTCGTACCGGGCAGAGGCCTCGGTACGCATACCCAGCGCCTTGGCGGTGCGGCGCACGCAGGTGCCGTTAAAGCAGGCGGACTCAAATACGATGGTGGTGGTGTCGTCCATAATACCGCTGTATTCGCCGCCCATTACGCCGGCAACGGCCACAGGCTTCTCCGTATCGGCAATCACCAGCATATTCTCCGTCAGCTCCCGGGTCTCGCCGTCCAGGGTGGTGATGGTCTCGCCGGCCTTGGCGTTACGCACATTCACTGTGTTGCCCACCAGGTAACGCAGGTCAAAGGCGTGCATGGGCTGGCCGTACTCCAGCATCACATAGTTGGTAATATCTACAATGTTGCTGATGGGGCGCACGCCGCAGGCACGCAGTCGCTCCCGCAGCCAGCGGGGGGACTCCTTAACCCGCACATTTTCTACTATGGCGCCAGTGTAACGGTAGCACTTTTCGCCGTCTTCAATATGCACTTGCAGCAGGTCGTTTACATTGCCGTGGCCGGGCTTCACTTCCGGCTCCGGCAAGGTGAAAGGCCGGTCAAAGGTGGCCGCTGCCTCACGGGCCAAACCGGTTACGGACAGGCAGTCGCACCGGTTGGAGGTGATCTCAAACTCAACGCAGGTGTCGTCATAGCCGATGGCTGTGTGAATATCCATGCCCAGGGTCTTGTCGCAGTCGTCCCCCAGTACAAAAATACCGTCGGCGCAGGCGTAAGGGAAGTCGTTTTGGGTCAAACCCAGTTCGTCAAAGGAGCACAGCATACCGGCAGAAGCAACCCCGCGCAGCTTGCCCTTTTTGATTTTTTCTAACTTATGGTCTTTGCGGTTGATCACCGTAGCACCCACCAGTGCCACCGGCACAATGTCCATGGGCTTTAAGTTTTGGGCGCCGGTGACGATTTGCAGCGGCTGATCGTCGCCTACGGACACTTGACACACCCACAGGTGGTCGGAATCCGGGTGTTTCTCCATAGAAAGCACCTGGCCCACAACTACATTCTCAATGTCGCTGCCTTCCACTTCATACCCCTCCACCTTGGAGCCGGACAGGTTCATTTCGTCGCAAAAGGTCTTGTTGTCAATATCAGTTAGGTCCACATAATCGTTGGCCCATTTTCTGGATAAAATCATATTTGCACCTCCTTAAAACTGGGACAGAAAACGCATATCGTTCTCATACAGCAAACGCATGTCGTCAATATTAAAGCGGAACAGCACCAGCCGCTCCAGGCCTACGCCAAAGGCAAAGCCGCTGTATACATCCGGGTCTACGCCGCCGTTTTTCAACACCTTGGGGTGCACCATGCCGCCGCCGAGGATCTCGACCCAGCCTTCGCCCTTGCAGAAGGGACAGCCCTTGCCGCCGCACTTAAAGCAGCTTACATCAATTTCGCAGCTGGGCTCCGTAAAGGGGAAGTGGTGGGGACGCAGGCGGATTTTTGTATCCTCGCCATACAGCCGCTTGGCAAAGGTCTCCAGCGTGCCTTTCAGGTCTGCCATGGTAATGCCCTTGTCTACCACCAAGCCCTCGATCTGGTGGAACAGGGGGAGAGTGGGTGGCATCTACCGCGTCGGAGCGGAATACACGGCCCGGGGCAATGATTCGAATGGGGGGCTGCGTTTTTCCATTACACGGATCTGTACCGGAGAAGTTTGGGTTCGCAGTACGATGTTGTCATTGATATAAAAGGTGTCCTGGGTGTCCCTGGCCGGGTGGTCTTTGGGGATGTTCAGTGCCTCAAAGTTGTAGTAGTCGTACTCCACCTCCGGACCCTCGGCAATGTCAAAGCCCATGCCCATAAAGATGTCCTTGATTTCGTCCAGAACGATGGACAGCGGGTGCTTGTAGCCGATCTGCGGCAGGGTGCCGGGCATGGTCACATCCAGGGTTTCCTCAGCCAGCCGCTTCTCCTGAGCTGCCTTCTTGATCTCTGCGGACTTGTTGGCGATGGTGTCCTCAATGTCCTTGCGAATTTCGTTTGCCAGTTGGCCGATCACCGGGCGCTCCTCGGCAGACAGCTTGCCCATCTGCTTCAAAATAGCGGTCAGCTCGCCCTTTTTGCCCAAGTACTGAATACGGGCTTTTTCCAGCTGTTCGGCGCTGTCAAAGGAGGCCAGCGCTTCTTTGGCGGCCCGGCGAATTTGTTCCAGTTGTGCTTTCATCTTCGTATCCTTTCTTTCATTCTGTATTGCTCGCGGCAGTGTGCAAATAAAAAACGACTTGCCCCGTTCGTATAGGGACAAGTCGGAATTACCTGCGGTACCACCCTGTTTTTTGCAAGTTGGCAAGTGCCAATCGGAGCAAACACTCTTTGAGCCTGATAACGGTGCTCACACCGTTCTTGCCTACTGTGGTTCAGCAAAACCGCTCGGAAGGGAACTTCACGCAGGCTGCTGTGCTGCGGTTTTCAGCCGGGACCGCAACTCTCTAAACAGCAGGGGGAGCGCTACTTTTCTTCGTCATAGCGTTTGAATTTGCCTATATTATACAATAGACCGTCGCATTTTGCAACCCTGTTTTTTGTACAGAAAAAGCGCTCGGACTTGCCGAGCGCCTTTGGGTTTAATTCTGTTTTTATTTCTCGTCCTTGTCGTCCTTCTTCTTTTTGGAAAAGGCTTTGTTCAGCCCATAGGTGACAAGAATGATCACGCCGATCACGATAAAGATGCCGATCATACCGAAGAGCATATCCGGCAGGGTGGTTTTCCAGGACTGGGCGTTGATGGCCATGGTAACCACAGCCAGCAGAGAAGCAAATAAAGTCTGCATATCATATCCTCCTTACGATACCAGGGTCAGGATCAGGCCGCCGGCAATAACGGAGGCGATCTGGCCGGAAACATTGACGCTGATGGAGTACATCAACAGGAAGTTCTGCGTCCTCTCTTTCAGGCCCATTTGGTTGACCACACGCCCGCTCATGGGGAATGCGGAGATACCGGCTGCACCGATCATGGGGTTGATTTTCTTCTCCTTGGGCAGGAACAGATTGATGAACTTGGCAAACACTACGCCGCCTACGGTATCAAAGATGAAGGCAACCAAACCCAGGCCCAGGATCATCAGGGTCTGCCAGGATACAAAGTCCTGATAGTGCATTTTGGCAGCAACGGTCAGACCCAGCAGGATTGTAATAATGTTGGCAAAGGCATTCTGCGCCGTCTCAGACAGCTGGTTGAGCACGCCGCACTCGCGGATCAGGTTACCAAACATCAGGAAGCCTACCAGTGCAACGGATTTAGGTGCCACCAAACCGGCAACGGCAGTTACCACGATGGGGAACACAATCTTGGTGGTCTTGCTTACATCGCCTGCATGGTATTTCATACGGATCAGGCGCTCTTTCTTGGAAGTTACAGCCTTGATCACCGGCGGCTGGATAATGGTACCAGCGCCATATAAGAGTACGCAGCCACCATAATGGCGCCCAGATACTTGGAATGCAGTGTATTGGCCACAAAGATGGAAGTGGGGCCGTCGGCAGCGCCGATAATGGCGATGGACGCGGCGTCGTTAATATCAAAGAAGAAGCCGGCCACAAAGAAAGTGAAGAAAATACCGAACTGGGCGGCTGCACCGAAGAGCATCAGCCACGGGTTCTTCAGCAGCGGGCCAAAGTCGATCATGGCATGCCGATACCGATAAACAGCAGCAGCGGGAACAGCTCGTTGGCAATGCCTGCATCAAACAGTACGGATATGGGGCCTTCCTCCGCCCCGGCTTGGGTAATGGCGCCGCTGAGGGGCAGATTCACCAAAATGGTGCCGAAGCCCATGGGCAGCAGCAGGGTGGGTTCCATTTCCTTCTTAATGGCAAGGTAGACCAGCACGCCGCCAACCACCCACATCACGATCATACGGGGATCAATGTTGCCGAAGTTGGAGAACAGCGCTGCAAATTCATGCAATGGATTCATGTACAGTACCTCCGTGTTTTTTGGACTTTGACTATTATAATGTATTAGGCGATAGGTTGTCAATGATTTGTATCGATTTTGTAAACAAATCGTGTTCTTTGCTTTGTCGGCACGCACCACTATCCGGTGGGGTGGCGCTTTTGCGGTGCACCATAGCTTGTGTCAAGCGCTTTTTTCGTAAATTTTGTTGCAAAAATATGCAGAGAGCGGTTGACAAGGCGGCCCGGTTTTAGTATAATACCCCTTGCTGTAAAGAGCTTTCACTTTACAGCGAAAGAGACTAAGAAAGGGAGGGCGTCCTTGGCCAAGAATTTGGAAGTTTCTTTTTGCTGGATTTTTACGGCGAAATGTTGACCCAAAAGCAGCACGATTTTTTGGTGTATTACTATGACGAGGACCTTTCGCTTTCTGAGATCGCAGAGAATGAGGGCATTACCCGTCAGGGCGTGCGCGACGCCATCAAGCGGGCGGAGAACCAGCTGTTTGAGATGGAGAGTCGCTTGGGTCTGGCTAAGAAGTTCGAGACCCTGAAGAAGGGACTGGAAGAAATCGAGCAGTGCGCCGAGGCCATTAATGTGTATAATCTGTCGCACACACTGTCCCGGGAGATTAACGACAATGTGGCCCGGATCAAGGCCCCTAACCGCTTATCTTTGCGAATGATAAAAAGAACGGAAGTGTAGAACTTGGCATTTGAAGGGCTCAGCGAACGGCTGGAAAATTCATTTAAAAGCTGCGTGCCAAGGGCAAGCTTACAGAGTCCGATGTAAAGGAAGCTATGCGCGAGGTGCGTATGGCGCTCCTGGAGGCGGATGTCAACTATAAGGTGGCCAAGGAGTTCACCGCCAAGGTGACCCAGCGTGCCATCGGTGCGGATGTGATGGAGTCCCTGACCCCCGGCCAAATGGTCATCAAGATCGTCAACGAGGAGTTAACGGAGTTGATGGGCGGCACGGAGTCCCGGTTGGCCATTGCCAATCACCCGCCGACGGTTGTGATGATGTGCGGCTTGCAGGGCAGCGGTAAAACCACCCATTCTGCCAAACTGGCAAAGAAGTTGAAGAAAGAAGGGCACCGACCCTTGCTGGTGGCCTGCGATGTGCATCGACCCGCAGCCATTAAGCAATTGCAGGTGGTAGGCGCCCAGGTGGATGTGCCTGTGTTTGAAATGGGCACGGAGAACCCGGTGACCATTGCCGGCGAGGCAGTAAAGTACGCGCGGGATCACGGCAACGACTATGTGTTGCTGGATACCGCCGGTCGTCTGCATGTGGACGAGGCGCTGATGGCGGAGCTGCAAAACATTCGCTCCACTGTTCACCCGCACGAGATTTTGCTGGTGATCGACGCCATGACCGGTCAGGACGCTGTGAATGTGGCCAAGAGCTTTAACGAGGCATTAGGCATTGACGGCGTGATTCTGACAAAGCTGGACGGTGACACCCGCGGCGGTGCGGCGCTGTCTGTGCGTGCCGTGACCGGCAAGCCGATTAAATTCATCGGCACCGGCGAAAAGCTGGACCAGCTGGAGACTTTCCACCCCAGTCGTATGGCCTCCCGTATTTTGGGTATGGGCGATGTGCTCTCCCTCATTGAACGGGCAGAGATGAGCCTGGACGAGAAAAAGGCGGCAGAGCTGGAACGCAAGCTGGCGAAGAATAAGTTTGATCTGAACGATCTTTTGGATCAGTTCGACCAGATCGAGCGCATGGGCTCCCTGCGTGACACCATTAAGATGCTGCCCGGTATCGGCTCCAAGATTAAGGACGAGGACATTGACGAGGGCGCGTTTAACCGCTTCCGCTCCATTATCTACTCTATGACCGTGGAGGAGCGCACCAAGCCGGAGATCATCAATCCTTCCAGAAAGCGGCGTATCGCCGCCGGCTGCGGTATGCAGGTGGAGGATGTGAACCGGCTGCTGTCTCAGTTTAAGCAGATGCAAAAGATGGTCAAACAGTTCGGCGGCGGCAAAGGCGGCCCCAAGATGAGTAAGAAAATGCGCCGCATGATGAGCCAAAACCCGGAGATGGCCCAGCGTATGATGGGCAAAAACGGCGGCTCTAACCCCTTTGGGTTCTAACTTTATCTATTGCCAAAAGCATTTTGGTTATATAAATTCATTATTATTTATTTTTACGGAGGTAACAAAAATGGCAGTAAAAATCAGACTGCGCCGCATGGGCGCAAAGAAGGCACCGTTCTATCGTGTAGTTGTGGCGGATTCCAGATATCCCCGCAACGGTCGCTTCATTGAGGAGATCGGCACTTACAACACCATGGGGATCCCGCTGAGGTGAAGATCGACGGCGAGAAGGCAAAGAAGTGGATCGCAAACGGCGCACAGCCCACTGACACTGTGAAGGCTATTCTGAAGAAGGAAGGCATTTTATAATTAGTTCTTTGCCCATTTGCAAGAACTAATATGGAGGTGTTTTCTTGGAAGAACTATTGGTAGCCATCACCCGTGGTTTGGTGGATCAGCCGGACGCTGTCACGGTAGAGGTGGATCAGCCGGACGAAGAGGGCGTGATCGTGTATCACCTGCATGTTGCAGAGAGTGATATGGGTCGGGTCATCGGCAAGCAGGGCCGTATTGCAAAGGCCATTCGCGTGGTTATGCGCGCTGCCGCCACCCGCTGCGACGAGAAAATTGCGGTGGAGATCGACTGATCAAAAGCGTAAACAAAAAGGACCTGTGCATCGGCACGGGTCCTTTTTTTATGCTGTGAATTCCATACTGTAAAGTTTCGTTTTTGCCGTTCTGGACGATAAAATCGGCAATGTATTCCGGGAATTGGCCGGCGCCGCTTTGCACCCGGTCCCGAATCACCGCCAAGGCGCAGTAGGTCACAAAAGTGTAGCGGCAATTGCGCTTTTTTCTTGTTGCGACGCCGGGCGCTGTATTTCTGCTTTGACTTTACAGGTAGGCTTAGGTATAATGGAATAGCAAAACTTGACCTATAGGGGGAATACCGATGTATAAAACATTAACCGGGGACTGGCGTTTTCGCCGGGCGGATCAGGGCGACTGGATGCCGGCCAAGGTGCCGGGCTGCAATTTCTTAGACCTGATGGCAGCCGGCAAGATCCCGGACCCGTTTGTGGGTATGAACGAAAAGAAGTAGGCTGGGTCGGCCACGCCGACTGGGTATACGAAAAGCAGTTTACCGTAACGGCGGAAGAATTACAAGCGGACGCGGTGTACCTGCGCTGCGATATGCTGGACACCATCTGTGATGTGATGCTTAACGGTCACCGGGTGCTGCAAGGCAAAAACTGCTTTGTGCCTTACCGTGTGCCGGTCAAAGAGCGCTTGCAGGTAGGGGGAGAACACCCTGACCATTCGCTTTTATTCACCGGTGGAGTATGTGAGCGCGGCATACAAAAAGTGTATGACCCCTATGAACTCCAACGGGCAGAACGGCATTGTTCATATTCGTAAGCCCCAGTGCCACTTCGGCTGGGATTGGGGTCCGGTGCTGCCGGTGAGCGGTATTACCGAGGAAATCGGGCTGGATTTTGTGGATACGGCACGGGTGGCGCAGCTTTCCGTGCGCCAGCAGTTGCAAGGCGATGGGGCGGTGATTACCGCCAAGGCCCAAGTGGAGCAGTACGGTGACTGTACCTGCACCTTGCAGGTGACCTGCCCGGACGGCACGGTGCTGACGGAAAAAGGCACCGAGGCTGTGTTCAAAATTGAGAAGCCGGAGCTGTGGTGGACCCGGGAACTGTCCGGCAAGGACCGCCAGCCCCTGTACACGGTATCGGCGGTGCTGACGGCGAAAGAGAAAGAACTGGACCGGGCGGAAAAGCGTGTGGGTCTGCGTACCATTGAATTGAACCGGGAGCGGGATCCATACGGTATGAACTTCCAGTTCCGGTTAAACGGCGTGCCCCTGTTTATCAAAGGCTCCAATTTGATCCCGCCGGACAGCTTTATTACCCGCTTTGATGACAAAAAGTTAGAGGCACTGCTGGATGCTGCACAGTTTGCCAACCTGAATATGCTGCGGGTGTGGGGCGGCGGTTACTATGCATCCGACGCATTTTATGACGCCTGCGACCGGCGGGGGCTTTCCTGGTGTGGCAAGACTTTGGCTTTGCCTGCCAGGCGTACCCCTTCTTCCTGCCGGAATTCCTGGAGAATGTAAAGACCGAGGTGCACGCCCAGGTGCAGCGGCTGTGCCACCACCCCAGCTTGGCGGTGTGGTGCGGTAATAACGAGATCGAGGATATGCACATGGCCTGGGTGCACATGCAAAAGTATGTGCAGTGGACAGAAAAATTCTTTTATGAGATCCTGGAGCCGGAAATTCGGGCGGAGGATCCGGACACGCCCTACACCCCCGGTTCGCCGGTGGGCATTGCCCATAATGAGGGCGTTTACAGCGACAATGTAGGCGACACCCACCTGTGGGGCGTGTGGCACGGCTTGCAGCCTATGCAGTATTACCGCAAACGAATGACCCGCTTTTGCAGCGAATTCGGCTTTGAGAGCCTGCCGGATGCCAAGGCCATTCGCCAGTACGCAAAGCCCGGGGATTACGCCCTGAACAGCCCGGTATTTAACCTGCACCAAAAGTGCGCCAGCGGCAACGACAAGATGGTGTATTATATTGCTTCTCGTTTCCATTTGCCCCGGCGGTTTTGGGATTATATCTATCTGTCCCAGGTGACCCAGGATACCTGCATTGCAGACGCCACCGAGCACTGGCGCCGCCACAAGGGGCAGTGCAACGGGGCTATGTACTGGCAGTTTAACGACTGTTGGGGTGTGTGCTCCTGGTCCAGTTTGGACTACTACGGCAATTACAAGGCACTGCAATACGGCGCACGGCGGTTTAACGCGCCTCTGTCCGTGTCGGTAGAGGACAGCAAGGAACGGTTTGATGTGTATGTGCTCAACGACCTGAACGCTCGCCAGACGGTGACGGTGGAGTACGAACTGTTCGACTTTGTTACCGGCACGCTGGAGAAAGAGAAAAAGAAGCTGTTGTTGCCGCCGGTGGAGAATGCGGTGGCCTTTTCCCGGGAAATGGCGCCCCTGCGCAAAAAGTACGATCTGCGCCGCACCGGTTTGGCGGTGCGGCTGGTGCAAAACGGCGCCTGCCTGCAACAAAAGACGGTACTTTTCGACCAGGAAAAGCGCTTGCAGCTGCCCGGCGCCAAGTTGCACACCAAGGTGGAGATCCAAAAGACCAACTGTGCCTGACGGTGACCACCGACCGGTTTGCCCGGCTGGTGCATTTGGAGAGCAGCCGCACTTCGTTACCCTTTAGCGACAACTATTTTGATCTGCTGCCCGGTCAAAGCCATACGGTGACTCTGGCGGCAGACCCGGACTGCACCCTGCGCGAACTGGCGGAGAGTATTCGTGTGAAGAGCCTGAGCGACGTGCCCTTTGACCGGGATCCGCTGCACGCAGCGGCCAAGCGGATCAAGGTGTATCTGTCGCCTGTCAACATTGGCAATGCCATTCACCACGGCAAGTTGAGCAAGGATATCCAACTGTAAAGAAGCCGGCTGTCCGGAAAAACAGCAGAAGAAAAACCAAAAAAAGAGAAGTGCAAACAAAATTAGCAAAAGCGGTGCCCGGTGGCGCCGCTTTTTGTACCGGTTTGACAATCGGCGGCCATTTGCATATAATAAGTGCAACAAAAAAAGAAACGGAGCCGCTATGAAACAGTATTTGGAAGTTGGACTGCTAAACAATACCCACGGTGTCCGCGGGGAGATGAAACTCACCCTGTGGTGTGACGATCTGGACTACTTGCGCCGCTTTCAGGTGTTGTATTTGGATCCGGAGGGGCAGCACCCGCTGCATGTAACAGCCCTGCGCCCTCAAAAGCAGGGGGCCATTATCCGTTTTGCGGAGATCACCTCTATTGAACAGGCAGAGACCATCAAGGGCAAGGTGCTGTACGGCGACCGAGCAGACGGCAAGCTGCCGGAGGGGCGCACCTATATTCAGGATCTGTTGGGGTGCCTGGTGGTAGATGCAGACACCGGCACCGCGTATGGCACAATCGCCGATGTGCAGAACTACGGCTCCTGCGATATTTACGATGTGCAGAAGGGCAAGGCACACACACTGGTGCCGGCCATTGACGATGTGGTGGTGGAGAAAGATGTAGCCGCCGGGGTGGTAAAGATCCGCCCCATGAAAGGACTTTTTGATGCGGATTGATATTATGACCCTGTTCCCGGACATGTGCCGCGCCGTGCTGGACGAGAGCATTGTGGGCCGGGCACGCAAGGCCGGGAAAGTGGAGATCGAAGCCACGGATATTCGGGCCTATACAGAGAATAAGTACAGAAATGTGGACGATACACCCTACGGCGGCGGTATGGGTATGGTGATGCAGACCCAGCCGGTATATGACTGCTACCAAGCGATTTGCCAGCGGGCGGGGGATGTGCCCCACCATTTGATTTATCTGACCCCCCAGGGCAAGACCCTGACCCAGCAGCGGGTCAAAGAACTGGCAGGTATGGAGCACCTGGTGCTGCTGTGCGGCCATTATGAGGGCATTGACGAGCGGGTGATTGAGGAGTTGCAGCCGGAGGAGATCAGCGTAGGGGACTATGTGCTCACCGGCGGTGAGCTGCCGGCGCTGGTACTGGCGGACAGTGTGACCCGCCTGCTGCCCGGTGTGCTGTCTGACGCAGCCTGCTTTGAGGAGGAGAGTCATTATAACAGCCTGCTGGAGTACCCCCAGTACACCCGACCGCCGGTGTGGCGGGGCCGAGAGGTACCGGAGGTGCTGCTTTCCGGGCACCATGCCAACATTGCCAAGTGGCGGCGGCAGCAGTCCTTGCAGCGCACCTTGGAGCGGCGGCCGGATCTCTTGGAACGAGCGGATTTGACAAAAGCGGACAAGAAGATTTTGGAAACGCTGAAAGCAAATAAAATTCTGTGAATTTTGCACAAATGGAGTGAAAAAATTTTGTGCCTAATTAACAATACAGACGAAGTTTGCCTCAAGGCGTTGACCGAACGGACTTTAATGGTATAATATATAAAGTACTGGGGTCGAGACGGCTTTCGACCCGAATCCATAAAATGTGTATTTGAGTTAAGCGAGGTAATCACTATGTTCGTGAAAGATGTTAAGGTGGAAAATCAGGTTGGCCTGCATGCACGTCCCGCCACTTTCTTTATTCAGAAGGCAAATGAGTACAAGTCCTCTATTTGGGTAGAGAAGGAAGAGCGCCGCGTGAACGCAAAGAGCCTGTTGGGCGTGCTTTCTCTCGGTATTATGGGCGGCACGGATATCCGCATCATCGCCGACGGTTCCGATGAGGAAGAAGCTGTGGAGGGTCTGGTAGCCCTGGTCAAGAGCGGCTTTACCGAGTAACGGCCACACAATACGAACAGCGTATGCGGAGAATTCTTTTCTCCGCATTTTTTTATGGTGATCTGCATTGACTGAGAAAGAACTGCGTAGAAAAGCAATGGCACTGCCCACCACTCCGGGCGTGTACATTATGAAGGATAAGAACAAAAAGATCATTTATATCGGCAAGGCCAAGGCGTTAAAAAACCGGGTGTCTTCCTACTTTGGCTCCACACCAACCACACCTTAAAAAGGTGATCCGCATGGTGGAGCACGCTGATGATTTTGATTATATCCTGTGTGACAGCGAGTTTGAGGCGCTGGTGCTGGAGTGCTCGCTGATCAAGCAGCACCAGCCCAAGTACAATATCCTTTTGAAGGACGATAAGGGATATAATTATATCAAGATCACCCCACCGCCGTTCTCTAAGATCAGCGAGTGCAAGCAGATGACGGAGGACGGCAGCAGCTACTTAGGGCCGTACACCTCCGGCTATTCCGTGAAGCAGGCGGTGGAGGAGACCTTAAAGATTTACAAATTGCCCCGGTGCAATAAGCAATTTCCCCGAGATTACGGCAAGTCTCGCCCCTGCCTGAACGGCTTTATGGGTATTTGCTCCGCGCCTTGTGCCGGTCGGATCAGCAAGTCTGATTTTGCCGCCAATATTGCAGATGCAGTGGATTTTTTAAAGGGCGGCAGCGCCAAGGCAGTGAAGGAATTGACTGCCCGTATGCAGGCGTGCAGTGCGGCCATGGAATTTGAAGAGGCTGCCAAGCTGCGGGACCGGATCAAGGCCATTCGTAATTTGGACGAACGGCAAAAAGTAGTGTCCATCAATGTGCCGGAGGAGGATGTGTTTGCTCTGGTGATCGCCGGGAAAAAGGCTTGCTTTGAGGTGATCCGCTTTGAAAACGGTCGCCTGACAGACAGCGAGCACTGGCTGTTGGATCCGCCGGAGGATCTGTCTGCCGCCCGCAGTGCACTGATCGAACGGTACTACTCTATGCGGGACCGGGTGCCTGCCCGGATCGCTTTGGACGGAGAGCTGGAGGACGAGGAACTGCTGCTTGCCTGGCTGGAGGATAAGCGAGGCAAAAAAGTCAGCCTGATCCACCCGCAAAAAGGGGAGCACTTGTCCATTGTGCAGTTGTGTATCAAGAACGCCAACGAGCATCTGGCGCAGAACGCCGGGCGCTTAGGGCGAGAGTTCGCCGCCCTGGAGGAGTTGGCGCAGCTGCTGGGATTGCCCCAGGCACCGGAATATATTGAGTCCTATGATATTTCTCACACCTTTGGTGCGGATAATGTGGCGGGCATGGTGGTGTTTCACAACGGCCGCCCCATGAAGAAAGCGTATAAAAAATTTGCCATTAAAGGCTTTGACGGCCAAAATGATGTGGGGTCAATGCAGGAGGTACTACAGCGGCGTTTTACCCATTACCGGGAGGACCCGGAGGACAGTACCTTTAAGATCCTGCCGGATCTGATTTTGCTGGACGGCGGCGACGCCCAGGTGCATGCGGTGTTGCCGGTGCTGGCCGGTATGCATATTGATGTGCCGGTGTTCGGTATGGTCAAGGATAGCAAGCACCGCACCCGGGCCATTTCTACCGGCGGTGGTGAAATTCAAATCAACGCCAACCGTCAGTCCTTCACTTTAGTGTCTTCCATTCAGGAGGAGGTGCACCGTTTTGCGGTCAGCTACCACCACCAAAAGCACAAAAAAAATCCGCATTCAATTCCACTTTATTGCAGATCGAGGGGATCGGCCCGCCAAGGCCAAGGCATTGCTGAAGACGCTGAAAACCGTGACCGCCGTGCGGAGGCTACCAAGAGCAGCTGGCTGCAGTGCCCGGCATTTCCCGGGAAAATGCCAAGGCCGTTTACGCCTATTACCACGGTGAGACAGCGGCGAAATAAGCACTGCCATTTATTACAAATCGTAAAAATCCCGCCGGGCGACTTGACGAACGGTGCGGATGACTGTATAATGATAGTCGTATAAAATTAAGGAATGTTGCACAATGATGCGAGTAATTACCGGTTCCGCACGGGGCAGACGGTTAGAGACCCTGCCCGGTGAAGATGTGACCAGACCTACAACAGAATCCGTCAAAGAGGCGTTGTTCTCTATGATCCAATTTGATATTGAGGGTCGCCGTGTGCTGGATCTGTTTGCCGGTTCCGGCCAGCTGGGGATCGAGGCGCTGTCTCGCGGCGCCCGCAGTTGTACTTTTGTGGAGAACAACCGCGCCGCCAAGCAGGTGGTGGAGCGGAATTTGGCTCACTGCCGGTTGGAGGAGCAGGCGAATGTCGTCTTTTCCGACGCCCTGTCCTTCTTAAATCGCAGCGGGACCTATGATCTGGTGCTGCTGGATCCGCCTTACGGCAAAGGTATTTTGCAGCGGGTGCTGCCCGCATTGGTGCCCCGGCTGTCTGATGACGCCATGGTGGTGTGCGAGTCCGGGCGGGATGAGGAACTGCCGGCCCAGGTAGGCTCTTTTGTACTGGATCGGGAGCGTCGCCACGGCAAAACCAAGATCGCCCTGTATCTTCGCGGAAAGGACTTGGCAGAATGAAAACAGCCATTTGCCCGGGCAGCTTTGACCCGGTGACCCTGGGGCATTTAGACATTATTGAACGCGCCGCCGGCCTGTTTGACCAGGTGACGGTGCTGGTGATGCAAAACAGTGCCAAGCAGGACGGCCTCTTTACCGTAGAGGAGCGTTGCCGGCTGATTCGCCGCTGCCTGCACGCAGAAAACATTCAAATTGATACTTATGACGGCCTGCTGGTGGATTATGCCAAGCAAACCGGTGCGGCCGCTGTGGTAAAAGGGCTGCGCGCTCTGTCTGATTTTGAGTACGAATTTCAGCAGGCGCTCACCAACAAAAAGCCTGTGTCCGCAACTGGAAACGGTGTTTCTCACCGCCAAGGGGGAAAATATGTTTTTATCCTCCAGTATGGTGAAGGAAGTGTGCCGCCTGGACGGGGATATTTCCGCCTTTGTGCCCAAAGAAATTTTAGATGACATTATTGCAAGATGTAAAGGAGAGCGTTAGATATGACCAATACGGATATTTTACTGGAAGACCTGGAGGATGTGCTGGACGATGCCACCTCTATGCCCATGACCAAAAAAAATCTTTGGTAGATGTGGACAAGATCAAGACCATTATTGAGGATATTCGACTGAATACTCCCCAAAGAGACCAAGCAGGCTAAGGCCATTGTGGACTCCAGAAACAATATTTTGGACGAGGCCAAGAAGAGGCGGCTAAGATCATCAGCGAGGCGCAGGCCCAGGCACGGGAACTGGTGGCTCGCGATCAGATCACCCAGAACGCCCAGAAAGAGGCGACGGAGATCATTGCCAAGGCCCACAGCGAGGGCGAGGCTTATGTGAAGCAGGCGCAGAACCAGGCTTCCGAGTTGCTGGGCAAAGCCACCACTCAGGCCAATGAGATGGTGACCACGGCACAGAACAAGAGCCGTGAGATGCTCACCGCCGTAAACAATTATGCAGACGATACCCTGCTGGAGATCGACGACTCTCTGTACAAAGCCCTGAGCGATGTGCGCCGTATTCGTCAGAACATTATGAACAGTCAGCACAGAAATACCTCTGCAAACGACAATCCGTAAAAAAACGGCAACGGAGCACTCCCATCTATGTGGGTGCTCCGCTTTTTTATTCATAAGTAAAGGAGTGCTTCTTTTGACCGCCATGACCACGATTTTATGGCTGACGGCCGTTGTTATTTTGAGCTGCGTTTTGTTTCAGCGCCTATCCGGCAAGGTGGGCGTTCCGGCGCTGCTCTTTTTATTTTATTGGGTATGTTCTTCGGCACGGATGGCGTGGTGAAGATCCCCTTTGACAATTTTGAGTTGGCACAAAATGTATGCTCCGTGGCACTGCTGTTTATTATGTTTTACGGCGGCTTTGGTACCAATGTGCGCTCGGCACGACCGGTGGCCGCGCAGGCGGTGCTGCTGTCCTCTGTGGGCACGGTACTCACTGCCGGACTGGTGGGCGTGTTTTGCCACTTTGTGCTGGGGTTGCCCTGTGGGAGAGCTTTCTGATCGGTGCGGTCATCAGCTCCACCGACGCGGCGTCCGTGTTTTCTGTGCTGCGCAGTCGGCACTTGAATTTGAAATATCATACCGCATCTCTGTTAGAGGTGGAGAGCGGCAGCAACGATCCGTTTTCGTATATGCTCACCACCATTGTACTGTCTGTGATGCACGGTGGCAGCAGCGGCGGTCAATTCGCGGCCATGCTGGCGGCACAGATTGGCTATGGTGTGCTGTTTGGCGTGGTGTTGCCACTGGGTGCTCGATGGGTGCTGGGTCGCTTTCGCTTCTCTGCCGGGTTTGATGCGGTGTTTGCCGTGGCGGTGGCGCTGCTGTCCTATGTGCTGCCGGAAATGCTGGGCGGTAACGGCTATCTCAGCGTATATCTGACCGGTATGATTCTGGGCAACAGCCGAATCCCCAACAAGTCCGGGTTGGTACACTTTTTTGACGCTGCCACGGCGCTGATGCAAATGGTACTGTTCTTCCTGCTGGGGCTGCTGGCATTTCCGTCCCAGCTGCCGCACATTGCGCCCCGGGCGCTGCTGATTGCCTTGTTTCTGACCTTTGTGGCCCGCCCGGCAGTGGTGGCGCTGTTGCTTACGCCGTTTCGTGCGCCTCTTCGCCAGCAGCTGCTGGTGAGTTGGTCCGGTCTGCGTGGCGCGGCGTCCATCGTATTCGCCATTATGGCAACCATGCACCCGGCGGTGATGCAAAACGATGTGTTCCATATTGTGTTCTTTATTGTGCTGTTCTCCGTGCTGCTTCAGGGCACCTGTTTGCCTCGGGTGGCGGCAAGGCTGGGCATGACCGACGACGGCGCCGATGTAATGAAAACCTTTACCGACTATGTGGATGAGGTACCGGTGCAGTTCATCCGCTTTTCTCTGCCGGAGGGGCACCCTTGGGCAGGGCAAGCTGTGCGTCAGGTGGTGCTGCCGCCGGAGTCCATTTTAGTATTAGTTCTTCGTGGAGATCGGCGGATCGTGCCGGATGGCAGCGTGCAGCTGCAGGCAGGAGATACCTTAATCCTGAGCGGCACGGCTGCGGGAGCGGTAGAGGGCGTGCATTTGTATGAAAAAACGCTGGATGCGGACAGCAGTTGGCTGGATCAGCCCTTATGCCGGATCCACACCGGCGATCGGCTGGTAATCCTGGTGCGCCGGGGTGGGCAGATTTTAATTCCGGACGGCGACACGGTGCTGCGTTTGGGGGATCGGTTGGTGATTAACGACCCGCAATCTAAATCATAAGCAGAAAAAGAAAGACGGTACAGTCGTTTGACTGTACCGTCTTTTTATGTTTTCTTAGATTTATTCACCGTCTGTGCGCTTGCGCTCTCGATCCACGATGTAGGCGTGTACCTTGTCAGCCAAGTCGCCGTACAGCTTGAACTTGCGCACAAAGACGATCAGCGCCAGCAGCACCAGAATGGGCGGCACGCCAAAGGCGATAAAGCCGATGGCCGTCTTGGTGGCGTCGTTAATGTGCGCAGTGACGATCTGCTGGTTGTAGTGCATCAGACCCAGACCGCCAAACAGAATGATGGTCTGAATGGTGTAGGCCATCTTCTGCAAAAAGCCTTTCATAGAGAAGGTGATGCTTTCGTTGCGCTCGCCGTTCTTGTATTCGCCGTAGTCCACAATATCTGCCAGGAAGATGGTCTGTGCCACAAACATGGAACTGATGCCCACGGAGGAGATAATGTAACTGATGTCCAGCGCAATGGTAAGCTTCAGTATCGGGCCGAAGATATACATCAGTATGTAGCCAAAGATGGTCATACACAGAGAGATGATGTAGATGGTGCGCTTGGTAAATTTCTTGGACAACAGCGGAATGACCAACAGACCTACGGCAGAGCCAACGGCGCCGATGGTAGAGAACATGGACTGTGCCGTGGGTTTTTCCAACACATCGGTAAAGTAGTACACGGCGGTGCCGCTGGTCAGGTACCAGCCGGCGTTGGAGAGCATGGCGAAGATCATAAAGATGACCAGTTGATCGTTATGCGCCACCACTTGGAACATTTTCTTAAAACTGAATTTCTCTTTATTTGCCTTGTAGATGACATGACGCTCTTTGGTGCTCAGCACGCAGATCAGGGAGAAGCATACCAGCGCCACGGCACAGATCAGTGCCCAGCGAGAAAAGCCGGAGGCGCTGTACCCCTTGTCGGTGGTGATACCGTCAGACAGCTTGGGCAGGATCAGCGGGGTCAGAATGGTAATCAGTCCCTGTCCGATACCGCTAAAGGTGCGCGCTACGGTGGCTACCAGGTTCCGATCCTTCGGGTCAGAAGTGAAAGAAAGGCACATAGACCAGTAGGGAATATCTGCCATGGTGTTGGTCATGCCCCACAGAATGTACATAAAGGCAATATACACATAGAGCCGAGTACCGCTCATGCTGAAGCTGGTGAACAGTAGGGTCAGCACAACGGCATTGGACAGCGCGCCGATGATGATCCAAGGGCGGTATTTGCCCATTTTGGTTTTGGTGTTGTCCACAATGGTGCCCATCATCGGGTCGTTAACGCCGTCCCAAATGCGCGCCAGCGGGTGAGCAGCAGCAAAAGCCCTCTTTCAGTCCCAGTACGCTTGACAGGTAGTAGGACAGGTACGAGTAGAACATACCGTAGCTTAGGTCCAGTCCCACTGCACCGATGCCGTAACCCAGCTTTTCACGCCAGGTGGTCTTGTATTCATCCATAAGCAGTCTCCTGTTTTGACTCAAAGTTCCCTTTGAGTATTATTTTTTTTACAATTATAGCATATATAGTGCACCCAGCGCAACAAGTTTTAAAAAACGCACCAAACCTTGTGGAAAAAAGTGGAGTAGTTACAAAAGAGTTACAAATCATTTAAGGGTTGACATATCCTTGGCTGCCCATTATAATAAGTACGAGTGGTGAGAGTTCCACTGAATTCCATCGTTTTTTTCATTACTGTCCCTAACCAAACCTGAGATTTGGGCGGGATTTACCATAAATGCATTCTGTTTATCTTAGCTGAAAGGAGGCGCCGCTTGTGAATTTAGGTATCTTTGTGGGTACATATATGGACCAGAAGCTGGACAGCAAAGGGCTGCCTTTCTGTTCCGGCCAAGTGGCGGGAACGCCTGGGAACAGAATTTTTTATGGTTTGTATGAACCTGCGGGGCAGCACCTGTATCAAATTGTATCCCCAGGATGAGTTTATGCACTGCGTGGAGGCGCTGGACGACGGTACCGCTAACGAAGTGTATGAGAAAACAAAATTTTCTTCTCCAACGCAGAGGAGTGTACGCTGGATGCACAGGGTCGCTTTACGCTGAATGCCCGGCTGAAAGACTATGCCGGTATGGAAAACGGCTCTACCGTGATTATGCAAGGCCACAAGCGCACCATTGAGATCTGGACCAATGAGGGCTTCAACACCATGTTCAACGGCCTGCGGACGGATACCAATTTCCTGGATCTGATGGATGCCGGTAAAAAAGAGAAGCCGGCTTCGGAAGAGCAGACGGCAGGTGTATAAGATGGAATTTGTGCACAAGAGTGTGCTGTTTGCAGAGACGGTGGCAGCCATGCAGGCCACCCCGGGCAAATGGCTGGTAGACGGTACGGCAGGGGGGCGGCGGTCACGCACGCGCTATTGCAGAAAGCGGCTGCCACTTGCTGGCAGTGGATCAGGACCCGGACGCCATTGCGGTGTTGCACCGACGGCTGGACGATCTGCCTAATGTGACCATTGTACACGACAATTTTGCGAATATTAAAAACATATTGATCGACAGGGGTCTGAGCGGCATAGATGGTATGCTGTTGGATCTGGGAGTCAGCTCTTTTCAGCTGGATACGGCGGAGCGGGGCTTCTCCTTCCATCAAGACGCGCCGCTGGATATGCGTATGAGTAAGACCGGCCGCAGCGCCGCGGATGTGGTCAATACTTATGACGAGGCTGCGCTGGCGGATATTCTCTACCGCTATGGGGAGGAAAAATTCAGCCGCCGCATTGCCGCCAATATTGTAAAAGCCCGGCAGGAAAAGCCCATTGAGACTACATTCCAGCTGGTGGATATTATTAAAGCCAGTATGCCCCAGCGAGCCATGCGTGACGGCCACCCGGCTCGACGCTCCTTTCAGGCGATTCGCATTGAGGTTAACGGTGAACTGGATGTACTGCAGCAGGCGCTGCACGACGCCTTTGACTGCCTGAACCCCGGTGGTCGGCTGGTAATCATTACCTTTCATTCCTTAGAGGATCGAATGGTGAAGAATGCTTTTGCCCAGTGGAGCAAGGGGTGCACCTGCCCCAAGGAATTCCCGGTGTGCGTGTGCGGTAATAAGCCCAAGGGCAAGGCTCTGAAGTCCGTTGCCCCCTCGGCGGCGGAGCTGGAGGAAAACCCCGCGCCCGTTCCGCTCGGTTGCGGGTATTTGAAAAAATACTAAAGAAGATTGTAAAAATAAAAGATGTGGAAAGGTCGGTGAGCCGAAATGACAAACAGCAGCGATTTCAGACGGTATGCGTATTCTGCGGACGCTTCCTATGCGCTGGAGGCGTTTAACGCCCACAGAACTGCGGCTGCACCTGCCTATCAGCCGCCTCGGCGGCAAAGAAAGCGGGAACTGCGGGTGCACGAGAACACCCGCCTGAAAAGCGAGCAGCAGCTGCACACCGAAGGGCGTATGGCTGCCAAGCAGGCGGCAATCCTGGTGGTCAGCGTGCTGGTGACCCTGGGTATGCTGGGCGGCGTGCTCTTTACCTTTGCACAGAAGAATAAACTCAATCATGAAGTGGCAAGTATCAATCGCCAGATCAGCGAAGCGCAGAGCGAGAGCACACGGCTGAACAGTCAGCTGGACGCCTTGGTCTCTGTAGAGATGATTGACCAATACGCCGTAGAAAAACTGGGTATGAGCAAAATGCAATCCGGTCAAATGCGCTATGTGGATGTGGACGCCTATATGCAGGCTCGCGCCAAGGCGCAAAAGACCCAGCCATCCCCCGGCGCTTATGCCCATGTGGTGCGGGAATAAGGAAAGAAGCATAAACGTATGATTGAGAGTTGGCAGCATTGGCTTCAACTCTCATAAGTATTTTATTCGGCCTGTCGAATGGGCATAAATCTGCGCTTATTGTGCAGAAAGGAGCATAAAACTGTGGCCATTTTCGGAAGAAAAGTGATGAACAATCGCATTACGATCCTGGGGATCGTTGTGCTGTTTTTGCTTTCTCTCGATGTGGCCCGTATTTTTTATCTGCAAGTGCTAAAGGGTGACGAATACGCCGCCAAGGCGGAGAGTCAGCAGCTGTCCGATACGGAGATACCGGCCATGCGCGGTACCATTTATGACAGCGACGGTAATATTTTGGCCCAGTCCGCTACGGTATGGACCGTGTATCTGGATCCGCTGAACATTAAGGACAAACAGCGTCCGGTACTGATCGCGGAGCTGACCAAGCTCTTTGATTTGGACGAAGAAGAAGCCAAGGCGTTGGAAGAAAAAACCCGACAAAAAAATCACTATGTGATTGTGCGGGAGCAGGTGGAGAATAATATTAAAAAGCAGCTGGCGGATTTTATTGACAAGCAGGCAATGGCCAACTGCATTGGGATGGAGCAGTCCACCAAGCGATATTATCCGTACGGCTCGCTGGCCTCCAGCGTGATCGGCTTTACCGGCGCAGACGATCAGGGCTTGTCCGGTTTGGAGCAGAACTACAATGATCTGCTCACCGGCACGCCGGGACGGCTGATCACGGCTAAGGACGCCAAATCCAATAGTATTTCCGACGATTATTCCACCTCTATTGCTGCGCAGGACGGCGACTCTCTGATATTGACCCTTAACCAGACCATTCAGTATTACCTGGAAAAGGGGCTGCGGGAGACCATGGAGCAGTACCGGAGCAAGGGCGCCTACGGTGTGGTGATGGACTGCAACAGCGGCGCAGTGCTGGCAATGAGTTCTATGCCGGATTATGACTGCAATGAGCCGTACAAACTCACTTACGATAAGAACAAAAAAGCCATTAAGAAAATTAAGGATAAGACCAAAAGAGTGAGGCAGAGAGCGCTGCCGTACAAAATCAGTGGCGCAATTTTACCGTGTCTGACACCTATGTGCCCGGCTCCGTGTTCAAAACCTTTATTGCCAGCGCTGCGCTGGAGGAAAAGGTAGTGAATTTGAACACCAGCTACACCTGTACCGGCTCCATTCAGGTAGAAGATTACAAAATGAACTGCCATTACCACGCCGGTCACGGCACACAGAATCTGACCCAAGGACTGGAGAACTCCTGTAATCCGTTCTTTATCACTATTGGCCAGCGGCTGGGCGTGCACAATTATTTCAAATATTTCCAGGGCTTCGGCTTTACGGATATTACCGGCATCGACTTGCCCGGCGAGGCCAGCCCCCAGTATTATAAAGAGAAGCAGTATGGCATTGTGGAATTGTCCTCCGCTTCCTTTGGCCAGACCAACAGCCTGACCCCCATTCAGGTGTGCACCGGATTGTGTGCCATTGCCAACGGCGGCACGCTGCTGAAGCCTTATGTGGTGTCTGAGGTGCGGGACGCAGACGGTAAAGTGGTACAAAAGAACAACCGTACCGCTGTGCGCCAGGTGATCAGTGAGGATACCTCCAAAAAAGTCTGTAAGATGATGAAGGCCGTAGTGGATGAGGGCACCGGCAAGAATGGCTATGTGGCCGGTTACCGTGTAGGCGGCAAAACCGGTACTTCCACCAAGCTGGGCGAGTCCGCCGCAGGGGAGAAGGACAAATATATTGTCTCCTTTGCTGCCATCGCCCCCTCCGATGACCCGCAAATTGCTATGCTAATTATTGTAGATGAGCCGAATGAGGATCTGGGCGGCGGCGCACTGTGCGCGCCTATCGCTTCTCAGGTAGTGGAACAGGCCATGACGGAACTGGGCGTAGAGCCGGTTTATACCGACAGCGAACTGTCTGCATTGTCTACCGCCGTACCGTCCGTTACGGGCAAAACGGTGGAGAAAGCAAAGTCCACTCTTTCTGAGCAAAAGTACAAGTACAAAGTGGTGGGCAGCGGCAAAACCGTGGTGGCACAAAGTCCCTCCGGCAATGATGTGATTCCCGCCGGCGGCACGGTGTGGCTGTACACGGAGAGCGGTAAAGAAAAGAAGGTAAAGGTCGCCTAACTTTACAGGCTGCTCCGTGAGTGAGGCCAAGGCATTGGCGCAGGCTCACAATCTGAATATAGAGATCACCGGCAACGATTTGTCCTCCGGCAATGTAAAAGCCTATCGCCAAAGCGAGAAGCAAGGCTCTATGGTTGCCCAGGGAAAGTGGTCGTTGTATCGTTCAAAATACAGAGTCCGTTTTAGACTGACAGAAGGAAGATCGCAATGAAAGTATCCGAATTGCTGCAGGGGATCCCTGCACCGGCACCACAACGATGTGGAGGTGCTGGATGTGACCCAGGACTCTCGGCTGGTGGGCCGGGGTATCTGTTTGTGTGCATCAAGGGCATGCCAGCTTTGACGGCCACGCCGTGGCGGCAGAAATGCTGGAAAAGGGCCTTGCCGTTGCCGTGGTTTGTGACCACGATATGGGGCTGCCCAGCCAGGTGATTACCCCCAATACCCGGGATGCCTATGCAACCATTTGTGCCAATTATTACGGCAACCCGGCAGAGAAGTTGCAGCTGATCGGCCTTACCGGCACCAACGGCAAAACCACCACCACATTCCTCATTAAGCAAATTTTGGAGAATGCAGGCAAAAAGGTGGGCCTCATTGGCACGGTGCAGAATATGGTGGGCAGCGAGGTTTACCCCGGCCAAGTACACCACACCGGAGGCACATCGAGCTGCAAAAGCTGTTTTCTTTGATGGTACAGGCCGGTTGTCAGTATTGTGTGATGGAGGTGTCCTCCCAAGCGCTGGCACAGGGTCGTGTAAAGGGACTTCACTTTGCACTTGCTGCCTTCAGCAATCTGACCCAGGATCATTTGGACTATCATAAGACTTGGGAAAATTACTTTAATTCCAAGCGTATTTTGTTTGAGAATTGCGACAAGGCCGTCACAAATGCAGACGACAAAAACGGCTTGAAGATTGTGGAGGGTCTGCCCTGTCAGGTGACCACTTATGCGGTGGATACCAACAGCGCCGACTATGTGGCAAAGAACCTGAACTTTAAGCCCAGCGGTGTGGAATATGAGTTGGTGGCGCCAGAAAATATCGGTCGCTGTCATTGCCCCATTCCCGGCCGGTTTTCCGTTTATAATTCCCTGTGCGCCGCTACTTGTGCGTTGGAACTGGGCGTGCCGTTTGGCGATGTGCTCACCTCCATCAGCAAATCAAAAGGGGTAAAGGGCCGCATTGAAGTGGTACCTACCGATACAGACTTTACGGTGATTATCGACTACGCCCACTCACCGGACGGACTGGAGAATATCATTTCTTCTCTGCGGGAGATCGCAACCGGTCGCATTATGACCCTGTTTGGCTGTGGCGGTGATCGGGATAAGACCAAGCGTCCCAAGATGGGACGGATTGCGGCAGAGTTGTCCGATTTTTGTGTGGTTACTTCGGATAATCCTCGTAGCGAGAATCCCCACGCCATTATTGAAGATATTTTAGTGGGTATGCAAGGCATTTCCACACCCTATGTGGTTGTAGAAAACCGCAAGGAGGCCATTGCCTGGGCACTGCATCACGCGGAGCCGGGAGACATTGTGCTGTTGGCGGGCAAAGGCCATGAAACCTACCAAATTCTGCCTACGGGCACCATTCATTTTGATGAAAGAGAAGTCGTGGCAGAGATCCTCGGCGCCGAGAAAGAATGAAAGCATTTACTTTACAGGAAGCGGCGGCAGCCTTAGGCTTGCCCCAAATGCAAGCCCAGGCCACCTTGGCCGATGTTTGCACGGATACAAGAAAAATACAGCCGGGCAGCCTGTTTGTCTGCTTGCGGGGGGAACGGTTTGACGGCCATTCCTTTGCATCTCAGGCGGCAAAGTTAGGTGCAGCGGCGCTCCTGGTGGATCACCCGGTAGACGCGGATGTGCCCCAGCTGGTGGTAACAGATACCGGCAAGGCGCTGCTTCAGTTGGCCGGTTGGTATCGGCGGCGGTTTCAGCTGCCGATGGTGGGTCTGACCGGCTCCGTGGGCAAAACCACCACCAAGGAGTTTATCGCTCTGGTGTTGAGTGCCAAGTATAATACCTTAAAGACACAGGGCAACCTGAACAACGAGATTGGCGTGCCCCAAATGCTGTTCCGCTTGGAGGACAGCCACACGGCGGCGGTCATTGAAATGGGCATGAACCATTTTGGCGAGATCAGCCGTCTGACCCGGGCGGTGGCGCCCACTGTGGGACTGATCACCAACATTGGCGTGTCCCACATTGAGAACCTGGGTTCCCGGGCGGGAATTTTGCAGGCAAAACTGGAAATACTGGAGGGGATGGCACCTGATGCACCCCTGATTGTGAATATGGATAATGATATGCTGCGCACGGTCAAGCTGGGGGACCGTCCGCTTTTTGACCTTTGCCATTGACGATCAAAGCGCAGATTTTACTGCCACGGATATTGCAGAGCAGGGGAGCACCACCACTTTTACGGTGCACCACAGCACCTTTAACCAGCCAGTAACCATTCCCACTGTGGGTATACATAATGTTTATAACGCCCTGGCGGCTATGGCTGTGGGCTATGTGACCGGGGTGAATCCGGCTGCCGCTGCGTCAGCCCTGGCAAACTATGTGCCTGCCGGTATGCGCCAAAATTTGGTGCAGGTGGGTGGCGTGCAGGTGATTGAGGACTGCTATAATGCCAGCCCGGACTCCATGCGCGCGGCATTGCAAACCTTGGGCAAGCTGCCGGTGCACCGCCGCTATGCGGTGCTGGGAGCCATGCTGGAGCTGGGAGATTACGCCAAGGAGGCGCACACCCAAGTGGGCAAGATGGCGGCAGAGAATGGCATAGACGGCGTGCTGGCCTATGGGGCGGACGCTGCCTATATTGTAGAAGCGGCCAAGCAGGCGGGACTGGAAAACGCCCGACTGTTTGACACAAAAGAGGCGCTGGCGCAGTCGCTGGCGCAGCAGGTACAACCCGGTGACGGTGTGCTCTTTAAGGGCAGCCGTGGGATGCACCTGGAGGATGTAATGCACACGGTGTATGAAAGGTGGGAGAAGGCGTAATGTCTATTGTATCTGTTCTGATCAGTTTGGTGGTGGCCTTTGCCGTCACCGCAGGGCTGGGGTTTGTGATCATTCCCTGGTTGCGCAAGCTGCACTTCGGTCAAACCATTTTGGACATTGGCCCCGTGTGGCATAAGAAAAAGCAGGGCACGCCCAATATGGGCGGGTTGATGTTTATTATCGGGATCATTGTGGCCTTTATTGTAGGCGCCTTGACCCTGCACTTTTCCGGCGCGTCGCTGGAGAGCGCCTACTCCGAACTGCTCCCCGGGCGGGAGATCATTCTGCTGGTGGCGGGTCTGTGCCTGGCCCTCGGTAACGGGATTGTAGGCTTTACCGACGATTTTATCAAAATCAAGCTGAAGCGCAACGAGGGCCTGTCTGCTAAGCAGAAGTCTTTGGGTCAGCTGATTGTGGCATTGGGATATGTGGCGACCCTGTGGTTCTCCCACAACACGGTTTGGTACTTGCCTTTTGCCGGTTCCGTGAACTTTGAGCGCAATTTCGGCACCGGACTGCTGTTTTGGGTGCTGTCCATCTTTATCATTTACGGCACGGTAAATTCCGTGAATTTGACCGACGGCATCGACGGCCTTTGCTCCTCCGTGACCGCCACCGTAGCCATTGCCTTTATCTATTTTGGTATGTACTGCGGCTACACGGGTATGTCCATTTTGGCTGCAGCTATTTTGGGCGGCGTGTTGGGCTTCCTGTGCTGGAACTGGAACCCGGCCAAGACCTTTATGGGCGACACCGGCAGCCTGTTCCTGGGTGGTATGGTTGCCGCTTTAGGCTACTGTATCAAGTGCCCGATTTTGCTGCTGCTTTTCGGTATCGTTTATGTGTGCGAGACCATGAGCGATATTATCCAGATCGGTTACTTTAAGATCACCCACGGCAAGCGTATTTTCAAAATGGCGCCCATTCACCATCACTTTGAGATGTGTGGCTGGAAAGAAAAGAAGATCTGCGTTGTGTTTTCACTGGTAAATGCCGCCGGATGTATTCTCGCTTTGGTGCTGCTGATTAAGGGCACCTTCGGAAAATAAGATTTGAAGAAAGAACAGAAAGGAGCATTCTGTGGCTTACCACGCAGATAACGCATTGCCTTCCCACAGCGGAGGGGAACGGGTGCTGCCCATGCAAAAAGGCGGCAAACAGCGACTGAAAAAAAGTGATATTTGGGTCACCGGCTCCTTTGATGTGCCTTTTTTGGCGCTGTCTTTGCTGCTGCTCACCATCGGGCTTGTGATGCTTTTTTCCGCCTCCTATGCCTATGCTTTTTATAATGATGATGGCAACAGCTATGCTTATATCAGCCGCCAGCTGATTTTTGCAGTTGTGGGCCTGGTGGCGATGTTTATTCTATCCAAGTTGAATTATAAGGTGATCCAGGCGGCTACTGTGCCGCTGCTGCTGGTCACATTGGCGCTGCTGTGTTTGGTGCTGGTGTACCACACAAATCTGCGGGGCTTTCGCCGTTGGATCCCCCCTTTTGGTCCCATTACTTTTCAGCCGTCGGATCTGGCCAAGTTCACCATCTCGGTGGTGCTGGCCAATTATATCAGTCGATACTACCACCAAATGCGCAAGTTTAAGTACGGCTTTGTGTATCCCATTTTGGTCATAGCCGTATTTTGCGGGCTGATCTACTTAGAGCATCACATGTCCTGCACCATTTTGATCTTTCTCATCGGTGCGTCGCTGATGTGGGCCGGGGGCAGCAACTGGAAGTTGTTTGCCATCGGCGTTGGTATCGTGGCAGCTGTGGCGGTGCTGGTGGTGGTCAATCCGGAGTTGCTGGAGAATTACGCCGGCGAGCGCATACGCGCCTGGCTGGATAAAAGCTACTCGCCGGATGATCTGCGCTGGCAGACCAACAACTCCCTGTATGCCATTGGCTCCGGTGGTCTGTTTGGCACCGGGCTGGGCAATTCAAGCAGAAGTATCTGTATGTGTCTGAGCCGCAAAACGACTTTATCTTTTCTATTGTATGTGAGGAACTTGGCTTTGTAGGCGCTGCGTTTATTATTCTTCTGTTTGGGCTTTTGGTGTGGCGCGGTGTTGATATTGCCAAAAAAGTGCCCCAATCGGTTCGGCTCCCTGCTGGTGCTGGGTATTATGGCTCAGATCGGGTTTCAGGTGGTGCTGAACATTATGGTGGTCACAGATACCATTCCCAACACGGGTATTGCGCTGCCGTTCTTCAGTTACGGCGGCACAGCGCTGATCCTGTTGCTGGGCGAGATCGGCGTGGTGCTCTCCGTATCACGCAAAAACAATCAAAGAGTGGAGGTAAGCGAATGAAGCTCCTGTTTGCCACCGGCGGTACAGCCGGTCATATTAACCCGGCTTTGGCTGTGGCTTCCTACCTAAGAGAAAAATATCCCGAGGCAGAATTTTTTTTGTTTGTCGGCACGGCGGACCACATGGAAAGCCGTCTGGTGCCTGCTGCCGGGTTTGATTTTAAGACCATTCAGATCAGCGGCTTTCGCCGTTCCTTTTCACCGGCGGCCATTGCCCACAATGTGCGCACGGTGGCCTGGCTGATGAAAAGCGAAAAGAAATGTAAACAGATCCTCACCGACTTTCAGCCGGATGTGGTGGTGGGCTTTGGCGGTTATGTCAGCGGTCCGGTGCTGCAACAGGCGGTTAAACTGGGTATTCCCACTTGTATTCACGAGCAAAACGCCTACCCGGGCATTACCAATAAGACTTTGGCCAAAACGGTGGATCGGGTTATGCTGACGGTAGAGGATGCTGCCAAGCACTTAACGCCGAAGAATCCGCCGGTGGTTACCGGTCTGCCAGTGCGCGGTCAACTCCTGTGTGCCGATCGGGCGGCTGCCCGGGCAGGACTGGGCATACCGGACGGTCAAATGTTGGTACTGTCCTTTGGCGGCTCTCTGGGTGCTAAGCCCCTGAATGAGGCCATGCTGCCCATTCTTCTGCGCCATGCAGAGGATGGCAGCTGTTACCATATTCATTCTGTGGGCACCAACGGCGGCGAATATTTAGAGAAGTTTGCCCAGGCGGGCTTTACCGATGGCCGCAAAGGCACGGTGGAAGTGCGCCAGTATATTGACAATATGGATGTATGTATGGCGGCGGCGGATTTGGTGATCGGCCGTGCTGGCGCCTCCTCATTGTCTGAGATTGAGGCCATGGGCAAGGCATCTATTTTAATTCCCTCGCCCTATGTGGCAGAGAATCACCAGTTCCACAACGCGATGGCGCTGGTAAATCGTAATGCCGCCCGTATTTTGGAGGAGAAGGACTTGTCCGCCGATACCTTGTCTGCCATGATGGACGAGTTGCTTTCTGATAAAGAAAAGCTGTTTGAAATTGAGCGTAATGCCAAGGCTATGTCTGTGGCTGACGCTCGCAGCCGCATTGCCGATGTAATCCTGGACCTGGCCAAGGCAAAATAACCCGATACACCCAAAGTCCCTCCTTGCATAGTATGGCAAGTACGAGGGTGATGGAATGGAACAGTATGTAATCGAGGTCAGACCAAACTCCGGGGTATGCTGCCGGTGCACGGCGCCAAAAACGCAGCGCTGCCTATTTTAGCCGGCACGCTGCTGGTACCCCGGGGTGTGTGAAATACATAATTGCCCGGCGCTGTCCGATGTGGCGGCGGCCGCTGCCATTTTGCAGTCTCTGGGCTGCCGGGTGCAGCAGGGCCGGGGGTAGTGACCGTAGACGCTACGACGATGAGGTACCTGTATTTCCGAAGAAATGATGCGTACCATGCGCTCCAGCATGCTGTTTTTACCGGCGATTCTCAGTCGGGCAGGCAGCGCCACCGTATGTTATCCCGGTGGGTGCGATATTGGACTGCGACCCATTGATCTGCACCTGTCCGCTCTGCGGCTGCTGGGTGCTCGGGTCACAGAGGACGGCTGCTGTATGCACTGCACGGCGCCCGGTGGCCTGGTGGGTTGCCCCATACATTTGCCGTTCCCCAGCGTCGGTGCCACAGAGTGCGTGATGCTGGCGGCCTGTACCGCCAAGGGCGTGACTACCTTAATGAACGCAGCGCGGGAGCCGGAGATCGGTGATCTGGCAGACTTCTTAAATGCAGTGGGTGGCAAGGTGCTGGTAGATGGAAACGGCACGGTGATCGTTGAGGGTGTACCGTCGCTCCAGGGCACGGCGCATACCGTGATCCCGGATCGGATCGTGGCGTCAACATATATGAGCGCTGCGGCCATTACCGGGGGTAAACTGTTGCTGCGGCAGGTGCGCACAGCGCATTTGGCACCGGTACTGCCGGTGTTTCAGGAGATGGGATGTGACCTGCGCCTGGACGGCACAGATCTATTGATCACAGCGCCGGAGCGGCTGCGCGCCTTTAAGCGGCTGACCACCATGCCGTATCCGGGATTTCCCACAGACAGCCAGGCAGTGCTTGCCGCCGCAGCTACCACTGCTCGGGGCACATCTGTGATTTGTGAGAATATATTTGAAAATCGATTTCGTTATACCTGCCAGTTGCAGCGCTTTGGCTGTGACATTGCTGTTAGCGGCAAAACGGAGGTCATTCGTGGTGTGCCTACGCTCCACGGGGCAAAGGCAGAGGCGACGGACTTGCGTGGCGGTGCCGCCTTGGTGGTGGCTGCATTGGCTGCTGCCGGTACTTCCACCATCAGCGAAATTCATCATATTACCCGCGGGTATGAGGACTTGCCGACCGTACTCACTGCGGTAGGGGCAAATATCAAGAGGACGAACCATGAAACAAAGGACACCAGAACCGCCTGAACAACGGCGCAGCGCTTACTTGGATAATGGGCTGGCGCCGCCGAAGCTATATCGTCGGGAGCAGCAGCAAGCCGCTTCCCGACAGCAGCGCCAGGCGCCGCCGATGACCCGTCAGGAACGGCGCAAAAAACAGAATAAACGCCGCCGGTTAAAGCGCAGTGTGCGCCGGGCTTTGGCCGTGATCGGTTTGGTGCTGCTGGCGGTAGCGATTGTGGCGGTGCTGTGTCTGACCGTGTTCTTTAAGATTGAGAACATTACCGTTACCGGCAGTAAGGTATATGACACGGAAAAGGTGCTCTCCGTTTGTACCATTGAAACAGGGGAGAACCTGTTTTTGGCAGATACGGACAAGGCAGCCCAGCAGTTGCAGCAGGCACTGCCGTATGTGTACAGCGCCAAGATTAAGCGCAAGCTGCCCGGCACCGTTCAGATTCAGGTGACAGACGCTGCACCGGCCTATGCGGTGAAGAATAAGGACAAGACCTATACCTTGATGGACGATCGGTTCAAGGTGCTTGAAGTGGTGCAGAAGAAGCCGAAAGAGAGTATTCTTATTCAAAAGGCCAATTTAAAAAGTGCCAAGGTGGGACAGACCGCCCAGTTTGCCAACAAGAATGTCGCAGCGTGCTTGACCCAGTTGGCACAGGCCATTCGTGATTATCAGTTCACAGAGGCAACGGCGATTTGCAGCGAGGGACTGAACAGTAACTCTATTGTATATGACGGTCGGATCGTCTTTAAGCTGGGAACCTGTGAGAAGCTGGAAAAGAAGATCCATCAGGGATTAGCTGCCTGTGCACAGTTGGATCAGGATAACCCTTCTGTGAAAGGAACGCTTCGTTTAACAGGTGAAAAGCAATATTACTTTACAGAAGATTAGCTGTAAAGAAAATAAATGTACATATTTTAGACAAGTTTCGCACACTTGTGGAAACTGCACAAAGGCCCGCCGGTTGAAAATCGGAAAAATTGTCAAAAACTTTGAGAAATATTCAAAAAAGTGTTGCAAAAGGATTACAATATTGTTACAATATGATTTGTAAAGTTGTCTGCTGACAAACTGATGGATTTACAAAATAAATGAAGGAGATACATAATCTATGGCTCGTTATGAAATTGATACGGATGACAACAAGGTTGTTCAGATTAAAGTAATCGGTGTTGGCGGCGGCGGCGGTAACGCCGTGAACCGCATGGTAAAATGTAATATTCAGGATGTGGAGTTTGTTGCGATCAACACGGATCGTCCGGCTCTGGCTAAGTCTGCCGCTTCTCATAAGATTGAGATCGGCGAAAAGGCCACCAAGGGTCGCGGCGCCGGCGCTAAGCCGGAGGTTGGCACTCGTGCCGCCGAGGAGAGCCGCGAGGCGATTACTGACGCTGTGACCGGCGCAGAGATGGTATTTATCACTGCCGGTATGGGCGGTGGTACCGGTACCGGCGCTGCTCCCGTTGTAGCGAAGATTGCCAAGGATATGGGTATTCTTACCGTTGGCGTTGTGACCACTCCCTTTGCTTTTGAGGGCAAGCGTCGTATGAATCAGGCAAAAGAGGGTATCGAGGATCTGGCTCAGTATGTGGACTCCCTGATGGTCATTCCCAATGAAAACCTGAAGTATGTGACCGATGAGAAGATCACCCTGCTCAACGCTTTTGAGATTGCGAATGATGTACTGCGCCAGGGCGTGCAGTCCATTTCTGACCTGGTAAATGCTACCGGTTTGGTAAACTCTGACTTTGCCGATGTGACCGAGATCATGAAGGACGCCGGTTATGCCCACATGGGTGTTGGCCGCGCCAAGGGCAAGGACAAGGCCGAGGTGGCTGCAAAGCAGGCTATCACTTCTCCGCTGCTGAACACCTCTATCGAGGGTGCCCGGGGCGTACTGCTGAACATTACCGCTTCTACGGATATCGGTCTGGAAGAGATTGATGCAGCTTCTACCATCGTGACCAATGCGGTTCACCCGGATTGTGAGATCATTTGGGGTGCCAACTTCGATGAGGAGCTGGAGGACGAGATGATTATCACCGTTATCGCCACCCGCTTTGGTGACGAAGGCCCCAATCATCAGATCAAGTCCACCACCGCTAACCTGGAGGTTGCACCGCCGGTAACCGAGCCTGTGGCGCCTACCACTGCTGCCCCCTCTGCGTTTACCAACAGCGACGATGACGCCTTTGACCAGATTGTGGATTTCTTTAAGAAATAAACAAGTTTAATAAAAAAAGCGCTCCTGTTTTTCAGGAGCGCTTTGTATTTATACAGATCGTTCAAAAAGTGGGCAGGATGTATATTTATCATCTCTGTGGTATAGAAATGTGGAAAATAATGAGAAAGCAAGTGAAAGCCTTTACATTTTGCACATTTTCCACCGAGTTTTTCGCAAATTCCGTCCACAAACCAACTGAGACTTCCACAGTTTGAACATAGATTTCCACATCAACTTTCACTTTGTGATTTTGTAAAGGCGTTGTGCCTTACAGAGAGAAAAGGACCGATATGCAGAATTTGCATACCGGTCCTTTTGATATTTATGCACCGTTACCATTCACTTTTTGTATAAGAGCGAATGATGTTGGTAATGGGGTTGTCCCTTTTCCAGCCTTTGCCCTTACCGCCCTTGGCCTGGTCCTGGATCTTGCCTGCACGAATGGTGACAAAGTCCGCCTTGTCAATCAGTTTTTCCATTGGCGGAATATCGTCAAAGTCGTAGTCGCCGGTAATAGTGTCCAGCAGGGGGGTAGCCAGGGTGGTGTTGGCGTATTTCTTCACCGCTGTCATGGCCATAATGATCAGTCGATTGTCCTCCGGCAGGGTCAGGGTCTTGGCACCGCGAATGTCCAGTTCATACAGGTAGAACCAGGCTTTTTTGGCGGCAATGTTGCCCTCCGGGTGATGGCAGTGTGTGAATTCAAGGGCAATGTCCGCATCCTTAATGCGGGCGGTCTGCTTCAGTCCAGCCATATCCCACAGAAATGGCAGCTCTGCCATACTGTGAATGGTCAGGGTCTTGGTGCGCCGATCGGTGGCGAATTCCGCCTGCCGGTCACCGGCGGTGCTGGCTGCCAGAAAGTACAGCTTGGTGCAGCCCTTGGGCAGCTCCAAAGTCTCGCCGCGAGCCACAAGCAGGTCGTTGCCGTCGCTGACCTGCGGCAGCTTAAATGTAATGCCCTTATAAGTGGGTACCTTCGGGAGCAACTCTGCCGGCAGCGAGAACCCGGCGCCTTGCAGAATGCAGTTACGCATATCCTCGTCGGTGGTTAAGCCCTTGGTGTTCACCGGAAGCTCCATCTTTTTAAATTTCTCTCGGGGCAGCTTTTCTGTCTCAAAGGTGAGTAAAAAGGTTTTCACTTCAAAGGGCTTCAAATCAAAGGTCAGTTGACCGTTCTTGATCTCTATCGCTTGAATCGGTCGCTCGTCTGCGGTGCACAGGGTGACACCGGCGATGGCCCGATAGACGGAGAAGGTTACAGCCTTTTGCGCTTGGCCTGCAGCTTCGCCAACGCGGACGATATACCCGCTGCCATCCTCGCTTTTCTTAAAGGCGCGGAGCAAGGCGTTCTCCGTATTTAATGCAGCCGCGGAAAATGCGCTACCCAGCTTGCCGTCCTTGCGGGCGGAGGTTTGGAATGCCACCAGCGGTTTGCTAAAGGCTTCTGCCGCTGTTTGCGTGCCGGTCTGCCAGCCGCCCTTGTGGCTGTAAATGCCAAAGCCGAAGCGGTTGCGCCCAAGGTCCATCAAATCCTGGCGCGCCTCTTTGATAAAAGCGCCAGCGGGCGTGTGCAGGCAGGTGAGCCGCAGGGTGTGATCATCCGGCTTATCCCAGCCGTACTTACTGTCTGAAAAGACGGACACGCCAAAGTCGCCGTTGCTACCTGTCAGATCTGCCCACTTTTTGGGCCGGCACTTCATACAGCTTTTCGTTATTATTTCCTCTGTGGATTACACCCAGTCCCAGGTCGTAGTCCGCGCCGTTTGCTGCGGCAACAAAGGGAAATTCAGCCTTGAGCATAGACCGGCGGCTGCGCCAATCCACAGCGTTCTCTACCCGAATACAGCTGCTGCCGGCATCCAGGCTGATCACCTGTTCCACTTTAGACACGCCCAGTTGACGGCTGACTTTAATCGCCGCCTTGGCGGGGCCGCTCTCCAGCAGCTCAAACTTCGGTGTGTTGGCATAGAGATATGGCGCTTTGTCAATATCGGCCTTGCGCATTTCCCACGCCGGGTAGTTCAGTTCGCCGGTATCGTGGAGCACAGCCAACTTAATGGGTCTTTCCAAAATCTGGCGCCCCAGCTCTTTATCATACAAAAAGGCGATATCGCCGTTTTTGTTCAGCAGCAGACGGTACTTGCGGTTCTCCAGCATGTGCTCGCCGCAACGCAGGTCGGTCTTTACCGGGCAGGGGGCGTTTGCCGCCGTCACATCCAATACCAGGTAGCCCATAGGAGGCACGGTGGCCAGCACCGCCATGTGAAATGCCTTGCCTTCTTTGCGGATTACCTGGCTGGGCAGCTCATTACCGTCTCGATCCAGCACTCGCAGGTACTTGCCGTTGTGATTCAGTCGTACATGGGCTTCTACCGATTCTGTTCTGGCAAAGGGCAGGGGATTGTGTACGATCAGGGCGCAGTCCGTTACCCATTGGGTATCCAGTTGGTTGGCAATGGCACCCACTGCACCGGTGTATTCTCCTTGCAGCTGCACCAGCGAGGTGTGGTAGTCGTTCCACCCGGTGTTGTAAATGTCCATATTGGAGGTGCCAGGCAGATCGTCGTGAAACTGGTGCTGGATCAGCCGTTCCCAGGCCTTGGTCACCGTTTCCTGCGGGTAGGTATAGACCCCCAGCAGCTCCGCGGTGGAGAGGGTGCCCTCTGCCACATCGGCCAGCACCTCACATTGGCGGTTCAGTCGCTTGCCCATCGCCCGGGCAGTGTAACCGCCGGCACCGTGGCTGGTCATCAGCAGCTCGTTGTTCCACACGGGCAGACGGTCCTTGTCACTGTCCGGCAGGGCATCAATGTCCTTGAAAATTTGGTCGGACTGCGCACTGATCACATCAAAGTCTTTTCGCCCATTTTCTGCCGCGCTGGCGCACACGCTTTGCACGCTCTCCTCTGTGGGAGCGCCGCCAACGTCGCCGGTGCCGTACAGGTGTTGGGCATAGGGAAGACCGCCTTCAAAGGCGTTCTTTGCCACATCGTCAATGACGGACACTTCGCCGCGCAGGTCGCCGCTGAATTTGGAGCGGTAAGACCGGGCGTTGGGGCACGCCAGCACACGGCTGCCGTCCACGCCTTGCCAATAACCCAGGGTAAAGGGCACGCCGTAGGCACTGCCCCAACTGAGCTTTTGGGTAGTAAAGCCCAGCAGCCCGGCATACTTCATCACAGACGGCAGCGCCTGGCCGAAGCCAAAGCAGTCAGGCAGAAAAATGTCCTTAGACTGCACGCCGAACTTTTCCTGAAAATACCGATTGCCAAGGAGAATATTGCGAAAAAGTGCCTCCGGAGAGGGAATATTCACATCGCCGTTCTCATAGCAGGCACCGGCGGGATACCAGTTGCCGCGCTTTACTAAATTTTGAATTTCCGCAAAGGCCAAAGGATAATATTCCTCAATCAGCTGATAGCGAAAGGCACCTTCAAAATTGAAGCAGTAGTCGGGATAACGCTCGATCAGATCAAAGTTCTTACGCAAGGTATCCGGCAGGTATTCCTCAATGGTTTTGCGCAGATCCCAGCGCCACACCGTGTCCAGATGGGCGGTGGATACTGCATAAGCTTTCTTCTTTTGCATACTTATTTCTCAATAATCTCGTAGGTAATTCGTACTGCTCTTGCAGAGCTTTTACCTTGTCCTCATTGTCCTCAATAAAGGTGGGGGTGTACACGCTCTTGCCATCCTTGGAGTAGTCGGCTACAATTTGATTCAATGCCTGCCAGGCCTCGTCCTCTTTCTCATAACCGTCGGCAAATTTGATCAAAAACTCTCTGTGTTTGGGAAGTCTGACTTTCATACTGTTCTCCTGTTCCGGGCATAGCCCATAAAATATACTTCATTATAATATTAAAAACATATTATTGCAAGAGCAGATCGGCTTTTTCTGCCAGCAGGGCGGCAGCGTGGGCAATGGCAGCCCGGGGCGGGGTGTCCTTATCTGTTAAGGTAATCACCTTGTCACCCACCAGGGTGCCGTCTCCATCGCCGCTGATAACCACACAGCGCTTGCCCAGCTTTTTGGCGCGTTGCGCCACCCGATAAGGCAGCTTGCCCATCAAGGTTTGCCGATCCGTGCGCCCCTCGCCGGTAATCACCAGGTCTGCCCCGGCAATGGCGCTGTCCAGATCGGCCAGCGCCGCCAGCAGATCAAACCCGCTTTGGGTGCTACCGCCCAGTACGCCGTACAGGCCGCCGCATAGGCCGCCGGCTGCACCGGCACCGGGCAAAGCACTGACAGCATTCGGCAACAGCGCCGCCAGGTGCGCCATACCGTTGTTCAGCAGTTGTACTTGCGCCGGAGTGGCGCCTTTTTGGGGACCAAACACCGCAGCGGCACCGTTTTCGCCTGTATAAGGATTGGTCACATCGCAGGCGTATGTAAAGTGCATACCCTTTACGCAACGCTGGAAATCCAACGGGATCTGCAACCGCTCGATCCACTGAAGATCGCCGCCGGTCGGGTGGGGGATAGAAGTCCCGTTTCGGTCATAAAATGCCACGCCAAGCGCTGCCAACGCACCGGCGCCGCCGTCGCACATACCGCTGCCGCCAAGGCCGATGATAAAATGTTTAAAACCAAGGTCTATGGCGTTTTTTAGCTGCATACCCACGCCGTAGGAGGAGGCGGCCATAATGTCCTTTTTCGTCTGTAAAGCGCAGGTTGCGGCGCACTCGATCAGCGCCGTATCGCCCCAGGTGTACAGGGGTGCTTGTATTGTATTGCCATATAGGTCAACGGCATTTGTGTAAAGGATATCGCCATTACAGGCGTCAACACAGCAGGTGCCAAATCCCTCGCCTCCGTCAGACAGGGGCAGGGTGGCTACCGTCACCCCCGGGTGGGTCAGCAACGCCTGCGCCAATATATCGCTTACCTGCCGGGCGGTTAAGGAGCCTTTTGTAGCTATCCGGTGCAATGAGTATGTGCATCTTCAATCAACCTCCTGAGTGCCGCTTGAAAGTCTTTGTCCTGTTCTGCTGTGCGCTTGGACGGCCCTTTCAGCCGGTAGCCGCCGCGCCGGGCTTTCTTGGCTGCGTGGCGGGTGAGTAGCAGCGTGTCAATATTGGCATCGGTGAGCCGCTTGCCGTTTTGGGTAATGGGATAGCCCCGCTTGGCCAGCATCATGGCCGCCAGTCCGTAATCCTGGGTCACCACTATGTCTCCCGGCTCCACATGGCGGATTAGGGCAAAGTCTGCGCTGTCGCTGCCTTTATCCACCGTGACGACCCGGGCGTTTTTCTCTTTAAACTCATGGCTGGTGTCGCAAAAGAGTATGGCTTCCAGCCCATGTTCGGCTGCTGCTTGCAGAGTCAGATCCACCACCGGGCAGCCGTCAGCGTCAATTAAAATCTTCATAGCCATATTGTACCACATTTGAATTTTGGTTGCAATTCTGTTATACTGGCGTAAGAAAGGCGGGGACAATATGCGAATTTTAATTGTGCGCCATGGCGATCCGGACTATGAGAAGGACTCTTTGACCCCCAAGGGGTTCCGGGAGGCAGAGCTGTTGGCGGATCGACTGTGTAAATTGGATGTAAAGGCATTTTACTGTTCACCTTTGGGGCGAGCGCAGGACACGGCACGACCCACTTTGCAGCGATTGGGGCGCAGTGCGGAGACTCTGGATTGGCTGCAAGAATTCCGCGGCAAGGTGCGCCGGGGGCTGAAAGTGGAGGGCTGTTGGGATCGGCTGCCTTCTTACTGGTGCAGGGAGGACAATTACTATTCGGCCGATGCGTGGTTGAACACGCGGCTGATGCAAAGCAAAAATGTGGAGAAAGAGTATCGCTATGTATGCCGCCATTTGGACACCCTGCTGGCGCGGCACGGCTACCGGCACAACGGTCGAGTGTTTGATGTGGTAGACGGCAATCATGATACCATTGTTCTGTTTTGTCACTTTGGCGTAGAGGCGGTGCTGCTCAGCCACCTGCTCTCTGTATCGCCGATGCCCCTTTGGCACAATTTTGTGGCGCTGCCCACCTCTGTTACCACAGTGGTGACCGAGGAGCGGGAGCAAGGAATTGCCACTTTCCGTGTGCAGCAGTTTGGCGATTTGTCCCACCTGTATGCGGCGGGGGAGCCGCCGGCGTTTGCTGCGCGGTTTTGCGAATGCTTTGAAGATGATACCCGCCATTAACATTAAAAAGAATATAAAAAATGCACCTTGCCCGGGGTCCATCCCGGTAGGGTGCATTATTTTTGTTCTCGATGTGCGCGCAATAGGCGGATAGGCACCGCCACCAGTACAGCGCCAAGCCCCATACCCGTGGCGATCTGTAAGGTTTGTGCAGCATAAGCAACGGCTTGATCCGGCTGGCCCCACAACAGGTATTGCATGGCGTAGTAGATGGCGCTGCCGGGCAGCAGGGGCACAGTAGAGGGGTAGAGCAGTACGGTGGATGGGGTCTTCAGCACCCGCGCCAGCAGCTCTGCGTACAGGGCAACGGCCAGCATGCCCCATAGGGTGGCGCCAAAAGCCCCCATGCCATTTTCTTCGGCAAACTGATATACAGTGCCGGACAGCAGACCGCCAAAAGTTGTAAAGAACAGCAGTCGCCGCGGCACCTGCATTAAAACAGAAAAAGCGAAAGTGCCAAGGGCGCCGGAGAGGATCTCTCTCACCGCCCCACGCTCCCCGGCAGCCAAAGGGCAAAGGCACAGCCCAGGGCGATAGCCAGGGCACACAATACCGCTTCTGCCAGTTGCAGCAGTCCGGCCAGCAGATCACCGTCAATCATATCTCGCAGCGCGTTGCCCACCGTCAGCCCGGGCACCAGCAGCATAATGGTGCCAATGAGTATGTTAGCGCCCCGTAGGGGCAGTCCCAGTGCCTGCGGCGTAAACGCCAGTAGCCCGGCTACCGTGGCGTCCAGCAGCACGGCGGTAAAGCCGGATTGCAGTGCCGGTCGATAGCCGGACACTAAAATGCCAAATCCGCCGCACAGCACCGCTTCTGCCCAAGTGCCGCCAAAGTAAATGCAAAAGGCGGCAGTGGCCAAAAAAGGTGCATAGCAGTCGGGTGCGCCTGCTGTATATCCGGCGTTTGGTGACTGTCAGTCTACTGTCTCGCCCCTGCACAGGCGGCGGGACAGGGTATTGAGTCGATCCAGCTCTGCCAGGTCAATTTCCTCCGGTCCCAAGCGCTTGGTGCCGGTGTGGGTGGTGTTGTCCGCCAGGATCACCGTGACGGTGAGTATGCCCGGCACAGCCCACACCTGGGCATCTGTGGCACCGGCGGCATAATTGATCCGGGTGACTGTATCTTCTGTGCGGCGCACTTCGCCACCGCTTTCCATCATAGCCGCACCGATCTCCAGGGATAGACGCAGCGCTTGCATTTTTTGCGATTCCATATTCTTAGTGTGCGCAAAGCGGGAAAAAATATAAAAACCCTCTTGGTGCATATTTTGCATCAAGAGGGCTCTTTTTCTGTTGTCTGTTTTTTTATGGACTTCGGTATTTTTGCTTGCGTTATTTTTTGGACCAGGTGGAGGGGGAGAGTGCAAACCAAAGCGGGAAGATTTCCAACCGCCCCAGCAGCATTGCCATGGACAGAACAAATTTGGACAAGTTCGAGTATCCGGTATAGCTTTGCACCGGACCCACCAGCCCCAGGCCGGGACCGATGTTGTTAAAGCAGGACACCGTGGCGGACAGGTTGCTCTCTATATTAAAGTTCGGCTCCAACGAAAGGATTAGAAAGATCCCGGCGATGAAGGCAAAATAAATGGGAAAGTAGGCACTGACGCCGTTTAAGGTAGCGTTGTCTACCCGCTTGCCTTCTAATTTGACCACGCCTACGGAGCAGGGGGTGCAGCATGTGACGCAGTTCCCGGCGTATGAGTTTAAACAGCAGCATGACGCGGGAGACCTTCAGTCCGCCGGCAGTAGAACCGGCACAGCCGCCCACAAACATCAGCAGGAACAAAATGGAACGGGACAGATCCGGCCACAGGTCGAAGTCTGCCGTAGAGAAGCCGGTGGTGGTCAGGATAGACGCCACTTGAAAGGTGGACAGCTGCAATGCCTTGCCCACGCTGTGGTACAGATTGTAAATATTGGCGGTGATCAGCGCCGTAGCCACACCGAAGATGCCCAGGTAGCACCACAATTCCTGACTTTTGAATAGGGAGCGGAAGTTGCGCAACAGCGCCAAAAAATACAGGTTAAAGTTGACGCCGAACACCAGCATGAATATGGTAATGACCACCTGACAATAGGTGGAGTAGCTGCCGATACTGTCTGCCTTAATGCCAAAGCCGCTTATGCTGCGGTGTAAAGGAATGCACCAGTGCGTCAAACAGCGGCATTTTGCCGCATACCAGTAAGATGACTTCCGCTGCGGTGAGAAAAACATAAATCAAATAGAGAATCCGCGCGGTCTGCTTGGCGCGGGGTACCAGCTTGCCCACAATGGGACCGGGCATTTCCGCGCGCAGGATGTGAATGGAGCGGTCCGTAACCGAGGGGATGATGGCCATAATAAAGACCAGAACACCCATACCACCTACCCAGTGGGTAAAGCTGCGCCACATCAGCACCCCGTGGGGCATGGATTCCACATCGGTCATTACCGACGCGCCGGTGGTGGTGAAGCCGCTGACTGTCTCAAAAAAAGCGTCAAAGAAGTTGGGCAGCGCGCCGCTGAGCACAAAGGGAATACAACCGATCAGGGACAGGGCAATCCAGGCAAAGGCCACGATTACAAAGCCCTCTTTGGCGTAGATCACCCGGTCTTTCGGCTTAAAGATCAGCGACAGGGCGATACCCAGCACCAGGGCTATGCCGATGGTAATGAGAAAGGGCAGCGGCGTTTCTTTATAGAGGAGCGCCACCACCAGCGGCAACAGCAGCATGGCTGCCTCCGCCTGAACGATCTTACCGATCATGTAAAATACCATTTTACGGTTCATGGTTTCTGTTCCTCTAATCTTTATTTAATAATATCCGTCAGGTCGTGCAAGCGGCGATTGGCAGCCAGCACCACGACTTTGTCTCGGGCATAATCTTGTCCTCGCCGGTGGGAATAATGGTTTTTCTGCCACGAATGATCCCGGCGATCAGGGTGTTTGGCTTTAATGCCAGGTCTTTCAGCGCCGTTTGGGTTATGGCAGAGCTGCCGCAGACTTTGAACTCCAGCGCCTCCGCCTTGCCGTCCATAATTTTATACATCGTTTCCATATTACTGTCCTGGGAATTGCGCAGGGCACGGGCATAGCGAACCACCACATCGGAGGTGATGTCTTTCGGCGACACCAGGCAGTCCAGCCCCAGCTTTTCCGCCATATCGCCCAGTTCGTTGCGGTTGACCTTGGAGATCACCTTGGGTACATTCTGGGACGCAGCAAACAAAGACATTAAAATATTTTCCTCATCAATGCCGGTGAGTGCTACAAAGGCGTCCATAGAACGCAGCCCCTCCTCCAACAGCAGCTCCTGCTGGGAAGCCGTCGCCGTTAATGATCACAGCGTTTGGCAGGGCCTCACACAGATTCCGGCAGCGTGCTCGATTTTGGTCGATGATCTTAACATTGTTGCCGGTGTTGGAAAGCATTTTGGCCAAGTAAAAGGCGGTGCGGCTGCCACCCAGGATCATTACATCTCTGGCCTGCTTGCGCAGCACGCCCAGGCGTTTGAGCAGCTTTTGAATTTCAGCCGGCGAGGCGGTCAAGCTGATTTTGTCGCCCCCGTGGAGAATAAAGTTGCCGTCAGGGATAAACGCCTGTTCTCCCCGGCGCACGGCGCAGATCAGCACCCGGGTATGGTACTTCTTTTGCAGGTCGATCAGGCGAATGCCGTCCAGTATAGAGTCCTCTCGCAGGCGCAACTCTGCCATTTCAAAATTTCGCCCGGAGAAGTATTCAATCTTCACCGCAGAGGGCACTTTGAGAATATTAAACAGCTCCTGTGCGGTAAGCAGCTCTGGGTTGATGGACATAGAAAGGTTCAGCTGCTGGCGCATAAAGCCAAGGGAACGGTCGTTGTACTCCGGGTTACGCACTCTGGCGATGGTGTGCTTGGCGCCCATTTTGCGGGCAAAAAAGCAGCACAGCATATTCATCTCGTCCGAGCCGGTGGCAGCCACCACCAGTTCCGCCTTGTCTACCGCTGCTTCCTCCAGGATCTCACAGTCGGCGCCGTTGCCGCAGACGCCCATCACATCATACATATTGGTGATCTGTTCCAGAACGTGGGCGTCCTTTTCCAGCGCCACCACATCGTGCCCCTCGGCGGACAGGCTCTCCACCAGGGTGGAGCCGATCTTACCACAGCCAACAACAATAATATTCATTCTTTTTCCTCATTTAATTTAGATTTAGTAGAATTACAAACCTATACTGCCCCAAATCATACCACTTTCATACGGGATTTGCAATATACCTTTGTTAAAAAATAAAATGAAAAACCGTCTGCTAGAGGCAGACGGCTCTTGCTTATTGGTTTAAGGTGTTGCGGATCTCTTTGCGGGCGGCCCGTTCCAGGGTGCGGGCGTCTGTAATGACGGTTTTGTCGTAGCAGTAGCTGATGGATTGGGTCAGCCCCAGCAGCAGGAACAAAAAAGATCATCTGCTTGGGGAGTTGAAGATAAAATCTGACAGCCCAAAACCCAGGTACAGCACCAGGGAGGTGAACACGCAAAACACAAGGGTCAGCTTTCTGGAATTGTTGGTGTTGATTTCCAGCAGTTTGCCGGCGCTCCAGATCAGGAGAATGCCCAGCAGAATAATACCGACCACCCCAAGCTCTACCCAAAAATTCAATCACAAAATTGTGGGCGTGGGGTTTGTCCAGATTATACATATACTTGAGAATGTTGCCGGTTTCCTCGCAGCCGAAGCCGGTGCCGATGAAAAATGCCCGGGTGTGGGAGAGCACATAATCAATCAGGCTTTCCCAAATATTAAAGTGCGCCACAGAGGACTTTTTGGCCTCGCCGTTGCCCCCGGAGGAGAAGATAATGCCGTACCGGGTGAGAATGGAGGGCACGATCACTGCAATGGTGGGCAGGAAGATGGTGAGCATCTGCTTCCAGTACCGGCGACACAGTACAATGAACATAAAGACCCAGCCGGCCAAAGCAATCACGCAGCCGGCGCGGGTTAGGGTGGAACTGAGCCCGGCACTGATGAGCACATTGGCAAGAAAGCACAGCACTTTCTGCTTTTTTGTCTTGGCGTTTAAGAACAGGTAAATGGAAATGGGATAGGCGATCACCATATGGGTGGCCAGCAGATTGGGATTGGAAAAAGTGCCGCTGGCTCGGGAGTCAAAGGTTTTGGTGCTGATGGCAAAGGGCAGGTGGGTGTAAACGAATTTGTCCAGTCCCTTGTACAGCGGGGTTACCAGCACGGCGGCCGTCCGGAATACAGTCGTAGCGGTTCAGGGTGTAGCCGCAGATCTGCAAGGTGCCGATCACGCCGTTGACGCAGGCGCTGGCGGTGCAGGTTTGCAGCAGCGCATCAATCTTGTCCCGGCTGCGGGCCAAGTTGTAGATCATCACCTGGAGCAGAAACATACCCCACCACAGCGCAGCGGTGGAAAAAGTGGAAAATGACGTGGGGGACCACAGGGTGCTGAGAAGGGCATAGCCCATAAACAGCATCATCATCTTGCCGATGGTGCCCACCTTGGCCTTTCGCCCCTCCCGGCCCATTGCACCTTAAAGACGATAAAGCCCGCAAACAGAATAAAGGGACTTACATACTCCGGCAGCAGGGGAAAGAGAAACAGGATGGCAAGGAGCCAACACCAGCCCGGGTTGGTACGATATTCGATTTTCAGCGCGGCAAGTTTTTTCTTTCATATACACTCTCCGTGCAGGGGGCTGCACTTTTCTTGGCGTTTTCTGCCCCTATATTACTACAAGACAGCGAATTTTGCAAGGGCGGGGGATTTACAGATTGTTTACACCTTCATCGGCAAAGAAAGGTTGCAACCGCAGTCTAAGTATAGTATAATTGATAAGACATTGAAACAAAGGAGCATTGTTCTATGGACGACGAGAAAAAATGGTCCGGTGATGAGCCGCAGAAGGATACGGCACCGCCGGAAGCAACCAAGCCCTCTGTGCGTTATGAGGAAAACGATAATTGGGAATTTGAGGCGCAGGCGCCTACTTTGGATGACAATTTCCTGGCCGATGATCAGTTTGAGATTCAGATGCCGGCGGAGAAGCCTCGTCCGGCAGAGTCTGTACCTGCTGCGCCTGCGGCAAACAGCGGCGAAAAGCAGGTCACCGTGCGTACGGCACCCTTGAAGATCGCTCTGTTTTGTCTGCTGTTTGCAGCCGTGGTGGCTGTATTGGCAGTGTTAGGTGTACGCTACTACACCGTGCCTAACGGCAAAGAGGGCGAAATGCTCAATCCCGGCGGCACGGCCCTGACGGTGGGTGAGACCAAAGTGTCCCTGGGCGCATACAACTACTATTATTCCCGTATCGTTCAGAACTACCTGAACTACGCCAATTACGGCTACTATGACTTGGACTCAACCAAGGATTACAGCAAGCAGTATGTGACCAATTCTGATGGGGGGAGAAGATTACATGGCTGCAAATGTTCAAGGACAAGACCGTGGACCAGATTCAGTATGTGACCTCGTATTATGAGGCTGGGCAGGCAGCGGGTATTACCCTGACAGCGGATCAGAAGAAGAGCATCAAGGAGCAGATGGACAGCTTAAAGTCCAGCGCCTCCGAGGCGAATCAGTCCCTGGACGATTATATTGAGAAAGAATTCGGCGATTACTGCACCGCTGCCACGCTGGAGACCGTGCAGGAGCAGGCATATATTGCTGAGAACTATTATCGCCACACGCTGACCCGTTCCAACATCAGCGATGCGGAATACAATGCGTTCTATAAGGAGCACAGTAAGGATTATTACAACTGTGCCTTTGCCTTTATTGAGATGACTTATGACACCACCAGCGCAGAGACCAAGGCAGCGTCGGTGAAAAAGGCAAAGGAGTACTTGACCAAGATCCATTCCGTAAAGGATATGAAAAAGATGATCCCCACTGTGTGCGCGGATCTGATCAAGCGGTATGTAGCCGGCGGCTACTTTGAGAATGAGGCCAAGGCTGTGGATGGGCTCAGCGAGTATGTGGAGAACACCATGACCGCCAAGGACACCTCCTATGGCAAGGAGACCACGCAGTGGCTGTTTAACGACAGCACCAAGGTGGGCGACACCACTTATTACTGCGACGAGGAAAACGGATTTATCTATCTGTTTATCAAGACCGGCACACCTAAGTTGGACGAGACCGCCGTGTACTCCGTGCGGCACCTGCTGGTGACCCCCGGGGAAGACAGCAAGAACAGCAGCAGCACCTCCTCCACCGAGAAGAAGTACACCAAAAAAGAGTGGGCGGCTGCCAAGGAAAAGGCTGAAAAGCTGCTGGCACAGTACAACAAGACGGACAAGACCGAGTACGATTTTGCCATGCTGGCGGAGGAAAACAGCGCCGATACCAATTCCACCTCCGCAGGTGGTCAGGGCGTTTTCGGTGGTATGATTGAGGCACCAAAAAGGGTGCCATGGTGCCCGAATTTGAGAAATGGGCTATGGACGACAGCCGCAAGTACGGCGATGTGGCCATTGTAAAGTCCAAGTACGGCTACCACATTATGTATTTCATTGACAAATGCCCCCAGTACCAGTACAACTGTAAAAGGACATTCTCTCCGACCGGGAGACCCAGATGGTCGACGGCTGTGCCGTAAAGGAGCACAAGACGGTGATGAAGAAGGCCACCCAGGCTAAGCCGGAGGAGAGCACCACCGCCGGCAGCTCTGCTACCGCTGGCACTACCGGCGAATAATTTCAAAACCCAAAGGGAACAGGCGCTCTCTCCGGAGAACGCCTGCTTTTTTGTATATTTTATTGAAAAAAAAAAAAACCCTTGTAATATTTTAGCAAGTAGTGTAAAATATCTTTGCATTGTTTTTAGTAAATTCTAACGAATTAAGGATGATTGACAAATGGCAAAAGACAAAAAAGAACTGGACGACGATCTTTTGACCGGCGGCAAGACTCTTTCTTCCGACGCCGACAACAAAAAGGCAGAGAAGAAAAAGCAGGCCGCTGCGAAAAAGGCAGAAAAGAACGCAGCTAAGTTGGCTGCCAAGAAGGAAAAGCTCTTAAAGGAAATCGAGGCTGCCAAGGCCGCCGTTGCCGCAGAGAGCGACACCGAGAAGAAAGAAAAGAGCAGCAAAAGCTCAAGGCACTGCAAAGCCAGCTGGCTGCACTGGGCAGCAAAAAGGCCGCATTGCAGATGGCTAAGCGCACCAAGAAGATCGCGACCTCTGTGATTGCGGTGGTGGTTGTGGTGGCGCTGCTAGTGACCTATGTGGCCACCGGTACCGTGCGAAAGGGCTTTATCAGCTACCTGGGCTGGCCGGCCCAGACGGTGACGGCGCTGACCGTTACCGACGGCAAGGACCAAAAGGCCAATATTAAAGTAAGTACATACAACTACTACTTTGCTACGACTTACAACAATATGCAGAGCCAGCAGAGCCAGTACCAGAAGTACGGCCTGGATTTGAGCAAGTACCACCTGGATGTGGACTTTGACAAGCCCCTATCTAAGCAAACCACCAAGAATGACGACAATAAAGGAAGTCACTTGGCTGGAGTACCTGCACGACGAAGTGCTGGAGACCATCAAGTCCAATTATATGTACTACCTGGAGGCTGTAAAGGCCAACGACGGCAAAGAACCGAAGATCACCGATGAGCAGCAGAGCGACATCGATGATACTATGAAGCAGTACAAGGAGCAGGCGCATAAGTACGGTTATACCTTAAGCGCATATCTTGTAAAGGCCATGGGCCGCGGCGTAACGGAAAAGACTTTCCGCCAGGAGGCCAAGATCGCCTACATTGCCCAGAATTATAAAAATGACCTGTCTGAGAAAAAGGCCAGCAAGACCTACTCCGAGGACGATTATAATAAGTATCTCAAAGAAAATCGGGACGACTTGGTGAGCGTAAGCATTCGTGCTTTTGAGTGCGACACCGAGGATGATGCCAAGGCCTTTGCCAAGGCGTTGAAGAGCGACGGCCCAACTTCACTGCTTTGTGCAGCGCTTATGCCTCCTCCGATTTCTACAAGAAAGCCTATAAGGCTGCCGGTTACTCCACCCAGCTGGATGTGACCAAGACCACCTTGAAGAACCAGCAGATGGCCATTGCCACTGCGGACAGCAAGGACAGCACCAAGTATCCCGGCTTGGACTGGCTGTACAGCAAGGACCGCAAGGCCGGTGATGTAAAGCAGTACAGCACCTCTGTGGTGTATGTTCTGCGCCCGGTGGCCCTGTCTGAGACCAAGACCGTTAATGTACGCCATATTCTCATTAAGCCGGAGACGAATAGTAAAAACACTTCCGCCGCTCAGGCGACCACCAAGCAGTGGAATGACGCCAAGAAAAAGGCCGAGAAGATTTTGGCCCAGTATAACAGCGGCAAGAAGACCGAGGACGCCTTTGCCCAGCTGGCGAAGGACAATTCTGCGGACAACAACGCCAAAGACGGCGGCCTGTACGAGAATGTATATCCCGGTCAGATGGTGAACTCCTTTGGCAACTGGTGCTTTGACAGCAGCCGTAAGAGCGGCGATGTGGCCATGGTACAGACGGACTACGGCTATCATATTATGTACTTTGTGAAGCAGACAAATATGCCCGCATGGAAGTACACTGCCCAGCAGGCCATGGCTTCTTCTGACGGTGACGCAGATACCAAGGCGCTGGAGAAATCCTACTCCATTAAGGAGCATTGGTTCGGTTCTCGCTACTTTGAGATCGACACCGATATTGATATGTAACAGATCATTGCAGGAGGCGGTTTTTCGCCTCCTGTTTGTCCCTAAAGAGAGGGGGAGTGTCCGGTGCAAACGGATTTAGAGCGCCTGCAAGCGGAGATCTCTCGCTTGATGGCTGCGCTGGAAGATGTGAATTTTGAATGCCAGCGACTGGAGATCGTCAATAAAAATCTGGACTTTCAACTAAAAAGAAGCCAATCGGGAGCTGCGGCAGAATATAGCCGTGCTGGAAGCACTGGAAAGCGAAAATCGCGCGCTGCGCGCCCGGTTGCAGGAGCAAGAGTAATGGAATATAAATTGAATTGCGCCCAGCTGCGCCAAATGGCCCGCGGCTACATGCCGGGGATCGGGTGCTGCTGTCCGGGCGTGTTTATACTTCTCGTGATGCGGCGCATAAGCGCATTGTGGCTGCCATGGACGCCGGGGAGCCGCTGCCCTATGATCTGCAAGACGCAGTGATCTACTACGCCGGGCCTACGCCTGCGCCGGAGGGCTTGGCCGTGGGTGCCTGCGGCCCCCACCACCAGCAGCCGTATGGACCGTATGCCCCCGCCTGTTGGATGCCGGCGTGGTGGCTATGGTAGGCAAGGGCGAGCGCAACGCCGCCGTGTGTGACGCGATCGTACGCAACAAGGCTGTGTATCTGTGTGCCATTGGCGGCGCCGGTGCGCTGGCTTCCAAGTGCATTACGACCTGCAAAGTGATCGCCTATGAAGATCTGGGTTGCGAGTCGGTAAAGGAACTGGAATTTGCCGATTTCCCCTTAACGGTGGCGATTGCCTGTGACGGTAGCAATTTATTTGATCGTTGATCGGCTGCGTTGCTTTTTGCCGTTTTCTTCCGGCTGGACCGCCCGTCGAATGGCGGTGAGTACGCTCTTTTCAATGCGACTTACATAAGAACGACTGATATTTAACCGCTGCGCAACTTCTCGTTGGGTCAGCGGTTTTTGATTGTCCAGACCGTAGCGCAGTACCAAAATTTCCCGCTCCCGCCCCTCCGGCATGGCTTCAATGTAGCGGCGCACCTTTTCCCATCGAATTTTTTGCTCCAGCTCCTGCTCCATATCCCGTTCATCGCGGATCACATCTTGCAGGGTCAGGGGATTGCCGTCTTTATCTATCTCAATGGCGTCGCCCAGGTGCACCTCGCCGCTGGTCTTGCGCTGGGCGCGGAAGTACATCAGGATCTCGTTCTCTATACACCGGCTGGCGTAAGTGGCCAAGCGGTGCCCTTGGATGGGTCAAAACTGTCTATGGCCTTGATGAGCCCAATGGTGCCGATGCTTACCAAATCCTCCGTATCGTTGGTGCGGGAGTAGTATTTTTTCACAATATGGCTTACCAGCCGCAGATTGCGCTCAATGAGCGTGGCTCGCGCCGCCGGGTCACCGTCTTGCAGTCGCTCCAGTACCGCCCGCTCCTCTTTGGCGGATAAAGGCTTTTGGAAAACTGCTGCTGCCGTCAATATGTAGAATAAACAGCAGCACATTGGCGCTTAAAAAGAGAGTAGCGCAGAGAACATAAGTATCACCCCTTCAAGTCTATGCGCTTATTGTGCCAGGGGTGACAATTTTTAGACAAAAGTAAAGAAGTGCCCGACGTTTAATCGGGCACTTCTTGATTTTTATAACCGTACATAAGGACGCAGGGCGCGAGCCATAGCAGCGGCAGATTTGTACCGTTTGGAGATTTGCGTATCCGTGGCCTTTTTGCACAATGTGGCGAATGGGTCCGCGGGGAATATCCACTGCCGGGTGCACGCCGGTGATCATGGTGTTCAGCAGTACCCCCAAGGCGTACAGGTCCGTGGCGCGGTTGCTTTGTGCCACGCCGTACTGCTCCGGCTGCCGCATAGCCTACGGTGCCAAGACTGCGGGTGTCCTGCTGGTCGCTGCTGATTTCCCGGGCAATGCTCAGATCCAGCAAAACCGCTCGGTTCTCCGGCGTGATCATCACATTGGCGGGCTTAATATCCCGATGAACAATGCCCAGGCTGTGCAGTTCTTCCAGCGCATGACACAGGGCAATGGTATAGGCTGCTGCCTGCGCCGAAGTCAGTTGGCCGCTGTCAAGAATTTTGTCCAGGGTGCGCCCTTCTATATATTCTTCCAACACCAGCAGGTGCGCCTCTTCAGAGCACACTTCCAGAACCATAGGCAAATTACACAGCCGCTTGCCTCGCAGAGCGCGGTACACACCGTCGTTGCGGTTGCCGGAGCGTCGCAGCAGCATCTTTTTGCCGCTGTCTTTGTGGGCGTACAAAGACACATAGCTGTCTTCCCGATCCTTAAATGTAATAACCTGCGTGTAGTGCTCTGCCAGGGACTGTTCCATATAGCGGCGCAGGTCGCTGATCTCCGTTTTCTCTGTGTTGCTCATCGGAGCGTATCCTCCCCATGGGCGGAAAGCAGCTGGTTGGTTTCATCCACGGTGTAGCGGTTCTCAATCCCGTAGATCAGCAGTGCATCCCGCTGTACCTTGGGATACAGGGCGGAGCGGCCGCTGATACGCAGCGCCTCCTGGCAGTCGTCGGTGGTCAGGCGCATACTGAGAATCAGGCGGATCACCTTGTCTCGGGACGCGATTTTGCGCCCATTGACAATATCGTAAAAATAGCAGTAGTTAAAGTCTGCCTTGTTGATGATATTGCACTTGGACATTCCGCTGCGTTCAATGGCTGCCTCCCAAAAATCCTTGGCTGCCAAAACGATCATATCCTCCCGGTTTTCTTCCAGGTAGTCGTCAATGGAGCAGTTGTTGTCTGCCAGCTGATCCAGCAGATCGTTGGTGTTTTTTGCCATACGGTTCTCCTTAATATACGATCACCTTACCGGTGAATGTGGTGCGGATATAATCCACGTGGGGGCTGCCTTTTTGTACTTTAATGGTCTCCAAATTTGGGAATACCGTGCCGCGGCAAATGTATTTCAGCGTGCTGTCATATACCGTTGCACTCTTGGGAATCACCAAGGTCTTTAAGTGTTTGTTCTTGACGGATCCCATATCGAAGACTGCATTTTCCGGTATGGTATAGGTGACGGCTGGTTTGTCGGCCGGATAACAAAACAGGCGGTTGGGGTTGTTGGTGTTCGGCCCATAGTAGAGCACACCGTCTTTGCTAAAATACTGCTTATTATCCTCTGCCACATAGATGGCCTGCAGGCTCTCCGGCAGTTTGTAACCGGGGGGGCAGCTCACATAGGAATTCAGCCGCAGCTGGTGAATATGGGCATTGTTTTTTAAGGATTCTTCACAGTTGATGCCCGTACAGTATTCCGCCACATTCCAGCGGGTGGCTGTGTAGCCCTCGCAGTAGTATTGAGCAGCCCAGCTATTTGTGTTGTAGTAGTACAGCACGCCGTCCTGCATTTTATATTGCCAGTTGTCGATTTCAATTTTGCTCAAAGCGGTACAGCCCAAGGCAAAATTGGGAAGAATGCCAAGGTCAGCGTGATTGGGAAATACCACCTTTTTCAGCTTTTTGCAGTCTTTGAAAACTGCGTTTTGTACCCACAAGGTGTGGTAGACCTCAAAATCCTCAAAAACGGCCAGTTCTATATCCTTATCTGTAAAGGTCCGGTACAGTAGTATTTCACCTGGTGTCCGTCAATGGCGGCAGGGAGTACCACAACTTTGGCGTTGCCGGTGTATTTGGTCACCTTGGCATAGTCGCCGTCCAAGGTATACTCGTATTTGTTATATTCCGGCTTGGGCAGGGCTGTGTTTTCCGGATGGGTGGTCGGTTGCGTGGTGGTCGTTGTGGTGGTGCTGCCGGGCTTGGTGGTGCCGTTTGTGGACGGGACCGTGGTGCCGGTGGTGCTGTGCCCGCTGCCGTTGCTTGCACCGCCGTTCCCTGCATGGTTTGTGTTGCCGGTATTGCCCCGGTTGCCGGTGGAACTGTTGTCTCTTTCTGCCTGCTCCGCGGCCTCGTTGGCCATGGCCTGCCTTTCCTCCGCCGTGGGGGCAATGCCCACCGCCTCTTTCATCTTGCCGGTGGCGCTCTGTATCTTTTGCTCCGCTTTTTTCGCGGCTTTTTTCACTTTGCCAAGCAGTGTCTTCGGCTGCGCTTCCGCCTCCGTCTCCGCCGCCTGTACGGTGCCGGTGAGGGCACCCTGTGCGGTGACGGTATTTTGCTGGAGGAGCGGTGCCGCCATCACGCTGGGAATCAGTACCACCAGCAGAATCATCGCTGCCAGAACAGAGGATATCTGCTTGCGGTTGATACGCTTTTGGCTATGTTCTGCGCAGGATTTCAAATAGGCGGTACTGGGCTGTGCCGGGGTACAGGGGGTCATGCACTGCAAACAGTAGTGCGCCTCCTCCGGCATGGCCGCCCCGCAATGAGGACAGTTCTTCTCTATCATTTTAGCTATTATTTCTTTCCCTTTCCGTACGGTTCGCCACCGTTCGCATATACTTTATATTGTAGTGTGAATTGGTGCTTTTGTCAATCCGATACAACAAAAAGATTTGAGTTAGGATATACGCAAATTGCGTACACTTGCGGTAAAAAAAGCAACGAAAAAAACCGCACCCCTTGTGAGGTGCGGTCCGTGTTTAGAATGGTTTATTTGCGCTTTTTGGCCAGCAGCAGGCAAGCGCCGGCAGCGGTAATGGCCATCACGCCGGCGGCAGCGGCATTGTTGCCGGTGGCCGGGGATTTTTGGAAGTGCTCTTCTTGGTGGTTTCCTTGGTGCTCTTGTTTGCAGTGGTCTTCTCGGCGCTCTTCTTGGTGGTCGGCTCTGTCGGATCATCAGGATCGATCACAATGCGGCCGATCAGGTGGTCGGTGTAGTAGCCCAGTGCAGTCAGAGCGTCCTTGGTGGCCAGCGAATTCTCCTCGCCGTCGTAAGTGAACACACCGGTCGTCTTGGACTCGAATTTGCAAAAGCAGGTCGTAGGCCTTGTCCGCCTTTTCCTGATCGTCCAAGGCGCTGTAAGCCATCAGTGCCATAGCGGTGGAGTCTGCATTGGCAGAACCCCAGCTGGTGTAACCTGCGTCGGACACATTCTTCTCCAGCAGCTCCACAGCGTCGTCAATGTAGGTTTTGTAATCGTCAGCATAGGGCAAAGCGGTCAGGAACGCGCCCAGGTCGTCGGCAGATGCGCCGTAACCGCCCCAAAAATCCGGACCCTCGCCCATCTTATACAGATCGGTCAGGTTCTTGATCACAGACTGCACAAAGCTCTGGGGCGCGTCCACAATGGCGCAGGCCTCTGTCACCAGGCGGTACAGGTAGTAGTTGGTCGAAGCCGTAAACAGTGGTGCCGCAGTTTTGCATCAGCTTGCTCAGGTCATAGCCGGCCACATCGGTGTAGTCTTTGCCCATGGCGTCATACACGCAGATGACGGCAGCATACAGCTCCAGCTCCTCTGTGTTGTTGGTGCCGATCTGTGCATAGTTGTCATCATATACCGGCACCGGGTAATACAGCTTGCCGCCGTTCGCCTTCAGCTCTTTCTCCACAGCAGCGATAAAGCCCTCCACCTGTGCATCGCTGGCATCGTAGTTGCGCACAGCAGCCAGCATGTCTACTGCGTCGGCCACGCCGAAGTCCTTATCCTTGTACAGGTAGTTGGTAGCGCCCTCGGTCTGGCTCGCCACCTTTTCCAGGCGTTGGCCAATCTTGTCGTTGTCGGTTGCAGCAAAAGCGCTGTAAGCCGGCAGCAGCATACACAGAGCCAGCAAAAGCGCAGTGCAGGTGCTCATCAGTTTTTCATTGTTTTGTCCTCCGTTTTGTTTTTTATTTGAACAGGTGAAACCTGCAAATATCATTTTAGCGATCGGCTACCGGTGCATACATAATAGAATACCAGATTGTCGCCGCTGTCCATTTTATATTTGCCGCAGGAGATCATAGGTACGGTGCCGTTCGTTGACCTTGTACATCCAGCCGCTGGCGCTGCCGCAGTCCTTTTCATCCAGGTTGTTGATCCCCACCACATAGACACCGTAGGAAGTGCTCTTGGCGGTTAGGCGTATGCCGTGGGCGCTGCAAGCCAGCTTCAGCACATCGTAGGCAGTGCTGCCCCGATCCACCGTGCGGCTTTCTGTGTGGATAATGTAGCCGTCGTTCGGCACAAAGCGCTCGTGGCCGCTTTTCAGCTGGCTCATGTGCTTGTGAATATTCTTGCATTCCACCGTAATGGTACAGGTCACGGTTTTGGACTGGGGAGTCGTGTGCCGCTTGGTGGTGTGCTTCTGCGTGGTTTGTTTGCGGGAGGTACCGCCGGTGGGGATCAGGCCGGCGGAGCCGCCCTGCCACTTGGCGCTGTTTGCGGCGCGGGTGGTGGTTGTGCTTTTGCCGCTGCTGCCCTTTGCTTTGGCAGCTGTGCTGCCGGTGGGGGTGCCGCTTTTTGCACCATCGGTTTTGGCGGTGGTTCCGGCTGCCGCTGTGCCTTTTGCTGTGGCGCCGGTAACCGTATTGGAACTGGCCTTGGCGGCGGTTGTGTCTGCTTTGCCGGCTGCCGTAACAGTTTGACTCTGCGGAGTGAGTACCGGTCTGTTCGTTGGCTCCGACCGTGCAGCCGGTAAAGAACAGTGCCAGTGCCAACATCAGCAGTGCAATGCTTTTTCGTGTTCTTTGCAAAATAAAAAGTCCCTTGCCATGGGCAGGGGACGAGAAAAGGGCGCAGTTATACCAGCGCTGCCTCCACATCTTTCCCTTAAGCCCAAAAGTGTGTTTGCAATCCAAAGCCTGCGGCGGGTGTCCCGACTTACGATATACTCACTCTGCGCCTTCTCGCTTGCGCAATGGCCTGTGCAGAGCAAAAACTCGATCACGGTAATGGCGGTTGTGACGGCGTTGCACCGTGCTTCCGATTTGATCCCTTCCGGGAACCGCGGCTCTTTTGTTTTTTACAGTATAACACCTTTTTTTTTCTTTGGGTCAACACAGTTGCATAAAATCCCGCTATCTGTTATACTGAAATAGATATATTTTGTTTTAAGATAATGGAGCTTTCGCAAGTATGTACGACAGCATTGAACAGATCATTGCCGAAAAAGGGCATTTATACCGGATTGACCCGTGGAACCTCTATGTGGCCGCTGATTCATCAAGGGCGGGACAATATTATTATCGTGCGTCCCCGGGGGCGGCTAAAGAAGTACGATGTGCCGGTGTATCGCACCCCCGGCGGCAAGTACATTATGCATCGTATTGTGCGGGTGCGCCCAGAGGATTATGTAATTATCGGCGACAATCGGCTCCAAAAGGAATATGTTACGGACGACAGCATTTGCGGCGTGCTGGCCGGGTTCTATAAGGACGGAAAGCGATATGTGGACTGCCAAAACAGTCGCCGTTACCGGCTGTACAGCCGGGTGTGTGTGGCACTTTACCCGGTGCGCCCGCTGATCATGTTTGTCCATAAAGGCTGCGGCTGGATCCGTCGCCATATTTTTAAAAGAGGTGAACGATCCTGAACCGGACCAAACGAAAGCCCCTCTCGCTCCGATTGGGCTGCCATTCGCTGGATGACTGCCATCGGCAAAAGCCAGCTGCCCAAAGCGGCGGTGCTGCTGTTTACCAACGCGCTGGGCGCGGCGCTGTCTGTGTGCTTTGCCAATTTTTCCAAGCATATCATTAACGGCGCGACCGAATACAAGGACTGGGGTTATGTGGTGCGCTATGCCGTTTATCTGCTGATCCTGATCATGGTGCAGATGGCACTGAATTTAATCGGCAGCAGCTTTTCCGAGCGATGCAAGGCGCGCCTGGATATGATCTTCAAAAAGCATATGCTCCAGGTGCTCATTAAAAAGGACTACGCCAGTGTGTCCAAGTACCATACCGGCGAGCTGAATAATCTGCTGTTTAACGATGTGCAGGTGATTACAGACGGCTATACCACCTTGTTGCCCAATGTAGTGTTTTTTATCGTCAAGCTGTTTAGTGCCTTTATTTACCTTGTGATTATTGACAAGGTGTTTGCCCTTGCCTTTTTGGTGGGCGGGGTGTTTGTGTTCCTGTCTACCCGTATGTTTCGCAAGACCTTAAAGCGTTTGCACAAGCAGGTCCAGCAAACGGAAGGCAAGACCCGCTCCTTTATGCAAGAGACCATCAGCAACCTGCTGGTGATCAAGACTTTTGTGGCGGAGGACAAGATTAACCAGCAGACGGACGCGCTGCAACAGGAGAATTATGTGGCGCGTATGAAGCGGCGCTTCTTTGGCATTGCCGCCAACGCCGGGCTGTCTACCACCTTTAATATCGGCTATGTGTTTGCCCTGGCTTTTGGCGCTTATCGACTGCTGAACGGGCTGGACTACGGTACCGTTACCGCCATGCTCCAGCTGGTGAACCAAATTCAGGGGCCGTTTGCTTCTTTGTCCGGTATTATGCCCAAGTATTTTGCCATCATTGCTTCTGCGGAGCGGCTGATGGAGATCGAGAATCTGCCGGAGGAAGAGAGCAGCAACGCAGACGATGTGGATGTACCGTCCGCTTACCGGGATCTGCGGGCGTTGCAGTTTGATCATATCGACTTCCGCTATGACCGGGATGTGATCCTGGATCATACCTCACTGACCATTAACAAAGGGGACTTTGTGGCCATCACCGGCATCTCCGGTATTGGCAAGAGCACGCTGCTGAAGTTGCTGCTGGGCGTGTTTCCGACCCAGGACGGCTCTATTTACTTGGAGATGGCGGACGGCAGTCATATCCCGGCAGACAAGCACACCCGCCGGCTGTTTGCCTATGTGCCCCAAGGAAATATGCTTCTGTCCGGCACGATACTGGATAATTTGAAGTTCATTAACAGTAACGCTACGGACGAGGAGGTGCAGCGGGCCGTTGAGATCGCCTGTGCAGATACCTTTATCAACGAATTGCCCCAGGGCTTGATGACCGTGATCGGCGAGCGGGGTATGGGCCTGTCCGAGGGGCAGGTGCAGCGGCTGGCCATTGCCCGCAGTTTGCTGTCCAAATCCCCGGTGCTGCTGCTGGACGAGGCCACCTCCGCGCTGGACGAGGAAACAGAACATCGCTTTTTGAAAAATCTGAAAGCGCTGCAAAATGTGACTTGCATTATTGTGTCTCATAAAAAGGCAGCGCTGCGGATCTGTAATAAACATGTACGCATTGAGGACTGCAAAATTGTAAGTGAGGAGAGAACTTATGATGCTGACTGAATGGGGGAAGCAGTTGGACAAAAGTTGTCCGCTGTCTGAGTATCCGCGCCCGCAATTTGTGCGAGATTCGTACCTGAGCTTAAACGGTATGTGGCAGTGTGCCTTTACCAGGGATAGCACCGTGCCGGTCCAGATGGATACGGCCATTTGCGTGCCCTTCTCGCCGGAGACGCCGCTTTCCGGGGTGGAGCGCACCTTAAAGCCCGGTGAGTACCTGCACTATCGGCGCACCTTTACTTTGCCGGAGAACTTTAACCGGGGGCGGGTGTTCCTGCACTTTGGCGCGGTGGACCAAATGTGCACCGTGTACTTAAACGGTGTGCAGGTGGGCGGCCATCAGGGGGCTACACACCCTTTACTTTGGAGCTGACAGAGGCCCTGCAACCGGGGGAGAACAAGCTGGAAGTATCTGTGCAGGACTTTACGGACGAAAACCAGTATTCCCGGGGAAAACAAAAGACCAAGCGTGGCGGTATTTGGTATTCGCCCCAAAGCGGCATTTGGCAGAGCGTTTGGCTGGAGTCCACGCCGGTGGAATTCCTGGAAAAAGTGCGGATCACGCCGGACTATGACGGCGCCGCCGTGCACTTTGAATTCTTTGGACCGACCATGTACGCACCCGCATTTATGACGGCGAGACTTTGGTGGCCGACACGACGGACACAGATGTGCCGTTGCCGGACTTTAAGCCCTGGAGCCCGGAGTCGCCGTTTCTCTATCAGGTGGAATTTGAGGCCTGCGGCGAGGTGATCCGTTCCTATTTCGGTATGCGCAAGTTCTCTGTCGGTCGGGACTTGGACGGTCTGCCCCGTCTGTTTTTGAACAATAAGCCGTATTTCCATAACGGTTTGCTGGACCAGGGGTATTACCCGGACGGCTTTTTGACCCCACCGGCCAATGCAGCTATGGCGTACGATGTGACCCATGTAAAGCGCTGCGTTGCTTTAATATGCTGCGCAAGCACATTAAAATGGAGCCGCTTCTTTGGTATCATTACTGCGATGTGCAGGGCATTTTGGTGTGGCAGGATATGATCAACGGCGGCGGGCACTACGGGCTGGAGATCTCCGCGATTCCCTTTGTGGGTATTACCCTGGATGACCGTAAGTATAAGACCTTTAAGCGCACGGATGCGGCCGCTCGTGAGCTGTACTATCAGGAACTGTGGGAGATGGTGGACGCCCTGTATAACTGCCCCTGTATTGCCATGTGGGTGCCTTTAATGAGGGCTGGGGTCAGTTCGATTCTACGGTGGCCTACAATCTGCTGAAAGAATGGGATCCCACCCGCACGGTGGACGCCGCCAGCGGCTGGCACCCCTGCGGCGACAGTGATGTGATCAGCAAGCACATTTATTTTACCCCCATTCGGGTGCACGCCGGCGACAAGCCCTGGCTGCTGACGGAGTTCGGCGGCTATGCGCTGAAAACGCCCGGTCACACCTGGAACGAACGCACTTTTGGCTACCGCGTTTATCCCAGCAAGGAAAAGCTGACGGCGGCGTACCAAAAAAACTGTTTAACAAGGTGATCATTCCCCAGATCAAAACCGGCCTGGCTGCCACCGTTTATACACAGGTGACGGATGTGGAGGACGAGATCAACGGTCTGATGACCTATGACCGCCAGGTGGCGAAAATCGACCCGGCGGTGCTGCAAAAAATCAATGAGAAAGTGAAGTATTAAGATGAATCAGTTAGAAAAGAAAGACGGCAAAAAAGCTGTGATCAAAACCAACCGCGGCGATATGACCTTTGTGCTGCTGGACGAAGCGGCGCCCAAGGCGGTGGAGAATTTTATCACCCACGCCAAGAACGGCTATTATGACGGCCTGATCTTCCACCGGGTGATTCAGGATTTTATGATCCAGGGCGGCGATCCTACCGGGCGGCTGCGGCGGCGCGTCCATTTGGGGCAAACCTTTTTGAGGATGAGTTCGCGCTGGACGCCCGCAACTACTATGGTGCTCTGTCTATGGCAAACAGCGGCCCCGGCACCAACGGCAGCCAGTTCTTTGTGGTCCAGGCTAAGTCTGTACCCGCCAATTTGATTGACCAAATGGAGGCACTGTCTGACCAGGGCTATCCTACGGAAGTGGTAGAGCAGTACAAGCAGGTGGGTGGCACCCCCTGGCTGGACTTCCACCACACGGTGTTCGGCCAGCTGATTGACGGTGCCGATGTGCTGGACGCCATCGCTGCCGTACCCTGCGGCCCTGGGGATAAACCGGTCAATGATGTGGTGATCGACACCATCGAAGTGCAGGAATAAAACGGAAAAAAAGAAAAGAGAATCGAAATATGATATATGTTGTGATTGGCATACTGGCGTTGGTCGCGCTTGTGTCTGTGGTGCTGAATGTATTGCTGGGAACACGCAAGCAAAATGCACAGCCCGTGGAGCAGGTAACGCCCGAGCCGGGTGCGGCGGAAGCAGATTTGCCGTACACCAAAAAATTGCTGCTGACAAAGAATGAATGGGCGTTTTATAAAAAATTAAAGCCCATTTGTGATCGGCACAATCTGCACATTTTGGCTAAGGTTCGATTGGCTGATCTGGTAGATGTAAGCAGTCAAAAGCAAGGCAAAGACCGCATAAAGTATTTCAATATGGTCAGTAAAAAAGCATGTTGATTTTGTGCTGTGCAAGCCGGATAATTTGCAGGTACTTGCGCTTTTAGAGTTGGATGATAAAAGTCACCAAGCGCAAAGCAGACAGCAAAGAGATTCTTTTGTGGACGCAGTGTGTCAAAAAGCCGGTTATCCCGTTGCGCATATTTATAATTTTGAAGATATTACAGCAAAATTAGCAGAGCTGGGCTTGATCCCCGCTCCGACTGCACCGACAGAATAGCAGCATATTGTTAGGTATAAATAAAGAGACCACCTACGCAGGTTTTGCTTGCGCAGGTGGTCTTTTTGTTGTGGATTACAGGTCAATGTCCAGCTCAATGGGGCAGTGGTCGCTGCCAAAAATATCTGTGTGGATCTTGGCGTCCTGCAATTTAGGTTGCAGCCGGTCAGAGGTGATAAAGTAGTCAATACGCCAACCGGCGTTCTTCTCTCTGGCGTGGAACATATAGCTCCACCAGCTGTATATGCCGGTGGCATCCGGGTAAAAGTAGCGGAAAGTATCGGTAAATCCGCTATCCAGCAGGGCGGTCATTTTGCCTCGCTCTTCATCGGTAAAACCGGCGTTTTTGTGGTTGGTTTTGGATTCTTCAGGTCGATCTCCCGGTGGGCCACATTCAGGTCGCCGCAGAAGATCACCGGTTTGTTTTGATCCAGGGTTTGCAGATAAGCAAGAAAGTCGTCCTCCCACTGCATACGGTAGTCCAGCCGAGTTAACTCTCGCTGAGAATTGGGCACATATACGGTGGCAAAGTAGAATTCAGGAAATTCCAGGGTAATCAGCCGCCCTTCCCGGTCATGCTCCTCCTTGCCCATGCCGTACTGCACCCGCAGCGGCTCCCGCTTGGAGAAGATGGCGGTCGGAGTAGCCCTTTTTCTCCGCATAGTTCCAGTAGGCGTGGTAGCCCGGGGGCGCAAAGTCGATTTGCCCCGCTTGCAGCTTGGTCTCTTGCAGGCAAAACAGGTCCGCGTTTGCCGCAGCAAAAAAGTCGGCAAAGCCCTTGCCCCATACAGGCCCGCAGGCCGTTTACATTCCAGCTGATACATTTCATTGGGTCGGCTCCTCTTTTTGCAGCAAAATGCGGTCGGTGTCAAACTCTTTAGTCTCTTTTTCCCGATATAGTGCCAGCAGGTCCGACACGGTCATATGGGCCTTTTGCTCCTTGTCCAGGTCAATGATGATTCGGCCGCTGTCCATCATAATGGTGCGGTCGCCGGTGGCCAGTGCAGAGGACATATTGTGGGTGATCATCATGGTGGTGATGTTGTTTTCTGCCACGATCTCGTTGGTAATGTCCATCACCTTTTTGGCGGTGACCGGATCCAGCGCGGCGGTGTGTTCGTCTAAGAGCAGCAGCTTGGGGGTGCAGATGGTGCACATCAGCAAGGTGACCACTTGCCGCTGCCCACCGGACAGCAGACCGATCTTGGTTTTCATTCGGTCCTCCAGCCCCATATTAAAGCGAGACACCTGCTCCCGGAAGAAGTTGCTCTTTTTCCTAGACAGAGCCAGCGCCAGCCCGCTGGAGTGGGCGCGGGTGTAGGCCAGCGCCAGGTTTTCCTCAATGGTCATATTCGGTGCGGTGCCCTTCATCGGGTCCTGGAACACCCGGCCGATCAATTTGGCACGCCTGTGTTCCGGCAGAAAGGAAATGTCCTGCCCGTCCAGGGTAACGGTGCCGCTGTCCTGCATAAAGGTGCCGCAGATCAGGTTGAACAGGGTGGATTTGCCGGCGCCGTTGGAGCCAACAATGGTGAGAAATTCGCCCCGATCCAGGTGCAAATTGATCTTCTCCAGGGCAATGTGTTCATTGACGGTGCCCTTGGCAAAGGTCTTGGAAACATTCTTTACATCAAGCATTGCGGCGGGCCTCCTTCTTTACTTTGCGGTTCCGGGCGGTGCGCTTGGCAGCCGGGATAATAAAGGTGGCAGCCACGATCACGGCGCACATCAGCTTCATCAAATTGGCGCTGTTGGTGCCAAACAGCTCAATATCCACCACAAAGGTGACGATCAGTTTGTAGATCACGGAGCCGCACACGGCGGAGATCAGCCCCACGGTGACGCCCCGCTTGCCAAACAGCGCCTCGCCGATAATGACGGCGGCCAGGCCGTAAATCAGAGTGCCGTTGCTGGTGGAGGTGTCGCTGTAACCTACATAATGGGTCACCAGTGCGCCTGCCAGACCGATCAGCCCGTTGCTGATGCACAGCCCAAGGATCAGAGTGGCGTCCACATTGATGGAGGAAGCGCGCACCATATCCTGATTGTCGCCGGTAGCGCGGATACACAGGCCCACATGGGTCTTAAAAAATACAATCAGCAGCAGGGTCACTACCAGGCAGATCACCAGCGCCAGCAGCGCACCGGCCACCTTGCGCTGATCGCCGGTCAGGTGCAGCGCCTTATAGAACTGCTTAAAGAGATTGGCGGCGCCGATGGACAGGTTGGGGCCGCCCCGAACAATCAAGTTAACGGAGTACAGTCCGCTCATCGTGATGATACCGGCCAGTACCGGGTGTACTTGCAGCTTGGTTTGCAGCAGCCCGGTGATTAGTCCGGCGGCCATGCCGCCTAAAAAGGCAATGGGCAGGGACAGATAGGTGTGGCCCCCGGCAGCCAAAACGGCGGCCAGTGCAGAGCCAAAACCGAAGCTGCCCTCGGTGGTCAGGTCGGGAATGTCCAGCACCCGCAGGCTGATGTAAACGCCCAGCGCCAACAGTCCGTACAGTAAGCCCTCTTGTAGGGCAGTGAGATAAAGCATAAGTTCTTGTTCCTTTGGGTATGAAAAAATTGTAGCAGGCGCACCTTGCAGCGCGCCCGCCGGTTTGTGATTTCTGTTGTTTATTTTGCTGCTTCCAGCACCTTGACCTCATAGCCAACGGTATCCTTGGTGGGGTAGCCAAACCGCCGGCAGCCAGCGCTGTCTTGTTTACGGAGCAGTAGTCGATGCCGCACACCTGGGCGGGGATCTCCGCTACCTTTTGCCGTCAAAATACTGAATCGCCATTTCTGCGGTCTTTTCGCCGATGCCCTTGTCGTCAATGGCCAGGGTGGCGGTGCAGCCGGAGGCAACCGTGGTGGCAGAGGAGCAGTAGGTGGGAATCTTCTTCTCCTGGCACAGCTCTGTCAGGGCAGACACACCGTCCTGTACCACAGAATCGTTGGGTACGAAGATTACATCACAGCCGCCGTCAATCAGGGACTGGGTGACGGACTTCACATCGGCGGAGTTTTCCACGGTCTTTTCCGCATAAGCGATTTTCTTGCTGTCCAGGTACTTCTCGGCCGCCTTAACGGTGGAGGTGGCGTTCACCTGGCTGGTGGAGTAAATAAAGCCCCATTTTTTTACATCCGGGGTCAGCTTGTAGCCCATGTCAATGATCTCAGATACCGGAATGGCGTTGGAAGTACCGGTAGCGTTTTTGTCCGGGGTGTCCAGCGCGGTCATCACTTTGGCAGCTACCGGGTCGGACACGGCGCAGAAGAAGCAAGGGGTTTCGGACTCCTGATTCACAAACGCCTGCGTGGCCGGGGTGGCGATGGTGAATACTGCGTCATAATCGCCGTTGTCAAAGTCAGACACAATGGTGCTCAGACTGGCGGCGTCACCGGCAGCGTTCTTGTACACGCAGGTCACATTGTCGCCGTACTTCTCTTTCAGCTTAGACTCGATCCCGGTACGCATATCGGTAAAGGCGCTTCGTTCTCAGACAGCACGGCAATGCCTACTTTCTTGCTGTCTGCTTTGGCATTGTTATCTTTGCTGCCGGAGCAGGCGGCGAACAGGCCGGCAACCAGTGCCAGGCACAGCAGGGTGGCAAAAAACTTTTTCATCATTCATTCTCCTTAAACGCTTGGTGTTGATTATAATAATCGAGGTCTGCAAAGGCTTTGTGCAGCATTTCCTCGGTTATGGTGTAGGGATTTGTGGGCAATGTCCGGCATTTTGGCTACCAGGGGCACCAGCTTTTCCACATCGGCACCGGTCATCTCCACTTGGGAGAGGGCGGTGGGGAGTCCCACGCTTCTGTTGAAAGCGTACATCTGGCGGAAGCTGTCCAAATTGCCGTCGGTTAGCAGCAGAATGAGCACGCCAAAGCCCACCACTTCACCGTGCAGGTGGCGCGTCTCAATATGGGGCCAGGCGGTGAGCGCGTAAAACACGGCGTGCGCCAGGCCGGAATTGTAATCCACAATATGTTCTGCCGTCAACAAAATAGAGGCAATGCCGGTGGTGACGATGATTGCCAGAATCACTTGCTCCACTGCATAGGTGCAGCGCTCGGCATCTATATCTGCCATGGCCTGTGCACCATAGGTGAGCAGTGGGTCCAAGCACATTCGGCTCACATTTACACCCAGGGCATGGTAGTGCACCAGCGCTTCACCTCGGGAGCTCATCTCCGCTTCAAAATACTTGGCGTAAGTGTCGCCCATACCGGCCCAAATGTAGCGCCGTGGGGCGGCTGCAATCACCGAGGGCAGAATAAAGGCGTGCACCGGCGGCGCTTTGTGAAAATCCGGCGCCAAAAAGGTGCACCGTCTGCGTGGTACAGAATCGATACTGCCGTGGTGGCTGCACAGGTGGAGGCAATGGTGGGAAAGGTGAATACCGGCTTGCCGCTTTCTTCCCCATAGGCTTTGCCGGTGTCCAGTGCCTTGCCGCCGCCAACAGCAAAGATCATATCTGCTGCTGCCACTGCCGGGTTCTCTGCCAAGGCAGCAATGTTCTCCCGGCTGGCCTCGCCGCCGTACCACACAAAATCCGTAATGGTCACGGCGCTGCCTTGGATCGCGGCCAGCAGGCGCTCCCGCACCGCTGCCATGGCCTTGTGTCCGCCGATCACCACCGCTGTGGCGCCAAAGGGAGCGCACACCGTTGGAATTTGCTTGTAAACCTGCTCGCCGATGGAATAGGAGGGCAGGGTGATGGAATAATCCGTCATAGGATTTAGGTCCTTCCTGGCTAACTTATAATCCTCTTATAGGACTGTGTGAAAATTATAGCACTGCAGACGGGCTTTGTCAACGAAATTCTTTAGCAAGTTAAAGTGATAAATTGCAGTTATACAATGCGTCCGCCGCCCAGTACCGTGTCGCCGTCATAAATAACGGCAGCCTGACCGGGGGTCACCGCTCGTTGCGGCGCGTCAAAGGTCAGCTGCACATCGCCGCCGGGCAGCACCTCTACGGTGCAGGGCGCCTGGTGCATATTGTAGCGGATCTTGGCAGCAGCATGCAGCGGTTCGGCAGGCGCTGCAATGCTCAGCCAGTTGAACTCGGTCACCCGCACCACCGTACTGTTCAGTTGGTCGTTGGGACACAGGGTCACCGTGTTGCTTTCCGGATCCTTCTTGCACACATACAGCGGCCGGCAGCGCAAGACCCAGCCCGCGGCGCTGGCCGATGGTGTAGCGAATAATGCCCTTGTGGCGGCCCAGCACATTCCCCTGTGTGTCTACAAAATCCCCGGGGGGATAGTGGCGGCCGGTATAGCTTTCAATAAAGGCGGCATAGTCCCCGTCCGGCACAAAGCAAATGTCCTGGCTTTCTCTTTTGTGGGCGTTGATAAAGCCGTTTTCCTCTGCAATGGCGCGCACCTGGTCCTTATGCAGCTCACCCAGGGGAAACAGGGTGTGGGCCAGCTGCTCCTGGGATAGATTATAGAGCACATAGCTTTGGTCCTTTTTGTCGTCCAGCGCCTTGCGCAGCCGATAGCGGCCGTCCACGCAGTCAATGCGGGCATAGTGACCGGTGACCACATAGTCGTAGCCCAGGGTGATGGCGCGGCGACACAGGGTGTCAAATTTTAAGCACTTGTTGCAGTCAATGCAGGGGTTGGGGGTGCCGCCTGCCTCATAGGTGGCAATAAATTTATCAATGACTTTTTCCTTAAAGTCACCTTTAAAATTGAACACTTGATAGGGCATACCCAGTCGGCGGGCCACGCTGCGGGCGTCCTCCACATCGGACAGGGAACAGCAGGTCTTTTCCCGCTGGGCCATCAAAATATCGTCGCTGTCAAACAACTTCATGGTGGCGCCCATACAGTCGTACCCGGCATCCAACATCAGCTTGGCGGCCACGGAGCTGTCCACGCCGCCGCTCATGGCGATCAATGCTTTTTTTTTCACAAAAAAACGCACCTGCTTTCTTGACACTTTCAGTCTACTATACTAATATATACAGGAATAGAAGTAAAGAGGGAGTTTTAGTTTTTATGCAAAAAATGCGTTTTTTTCGCCGGTGCCTTCCGCTGTTTTTGGCCTTTTGGCTGCTACTGGCAGTGGCGGGTGCGCCCTTTGCTGCTTATGCAGGGGAGAGCGTGACTGTGCGGGACAGCAGCGGGCAGGTGTGCTATGCTGCGCCCATGGATCCGGAGAACGCTTGCCCGGCGCTGCAATCGGCGCTGGACACGGTGCGCAGCGGCGCCTACGGCACCTGCACGGTTACCGTGACTCGGGGAATATCGAATGACAAAAGAGCGCTGTGCTGGCGTCTGATATGACCCTGAACCTGACAGGGTAACCCTGCTCAATGACAATGCAGGCAAGGGCAACATCTTTATCTCACCCAATCGGGACCGTACCGGCAAGGACTACACCGGATATTCTGCGTTGGAAAACTGCACGCTGCGGGGCGGCACGCTGGATTATGCGCCTGGCAACACCAACGGCTCCTGCCTGCTGCGCCTGGCGCATTGCAAGAATGTGACCGTGGACGGCACGGCATTTCTCAACAACAAAGACTCCCACCACGCAGAATTGGCCGCCGGGTACAATGTGCGGTTCGTAAACTGCCTGTTCTCCGGTCAGACCAATCAAACGGAGAGCAGTGCGGAGGCGCTGCAAATTGATATTTTAGAGAAAAATCGGCACTTCGCCAACTTTCCGGCCTATGACGGCACGATGAACCAAAAGATCACCGTAGAGGACTGCACGTTTCAGGACCTGATTTGCGGGGTAGGCACCCGCAACGCCTTTGCCGGGCGGTATCAGAAGGGCGTTACCATTCGTGGCAACACCTTTCGGCGCCTGCAAGGCACGGCTATTGTGTGCACCAATTATGTGGACGCAGTGATCGAGAAGAACACCATCACCGACTGCGGTCGAGGCGTGGCATATTATATGTGCAAAAACAGCGGCGTGACCGATGTGTTCACCGACGGCAGCGGCAAGGTGCTGGGTAAGCGCAATACAGACTGCGGCAGCCGCATTACCGACAATACCATCTCCGTTTGTCAAACAGCGGAGATGGACAAGCCCAGGGGTATGTTTCTGTACGGCGGCAAGGCCACCGGCAAAATGCCTGCCGGAAATTATGCGGTCTATAACCTGACGGTCAGTGGTAACACCATTACCACCACCGGCGGCGGGATCACCGGCACCGATCTGCAAAACTGCACGCTTGCAGACAACCGCATTACCCATACCGGTGCGGCGGCGGAGACCACTGTTGGAATTCTCCTTCACGGCAGCAGTGGTAATTTGATCGAGAAAAATACTTGCACCGCCCTACACAACGGGCTGAAGTGTATGGACGCCTCCCACAGCAACGAGCTGCGGAGCAACACGGTAACGAACAGCCGCTCCAGCGCCGTTTGCATTGTGGACAGCAACGGGGTAGAGGTGACGGAAAACACCATTCGCACCGGGCCACCAACGGCATTTTTGTGCAGCGAAGCAAAAAGGCGCGCCTGCTGCGCAATACCATTCAGGCAATGGGTCATAACGGCATTTGCCTGGCGGAGAAGAGCACTGCCGCCACCGGCAGCAATCGGATCAGCGGCTGCCGTCGCTATGGGATGAGTTCCCAGCCGGGAACTGCCCTGACCACCGTGGGCGATCGGCTTACCGGCAACACCAAGGGGCAGGGGATTGCTCAGGGCAGCAAGAATATGAAGTTCTCAACCATAGGCAGTACCCGCCTGGTAGGCGGCCGGATCCGCAGCGGCAAATATAAGGGCAAGATCGCCCTGCAATGGAAAGCGGTGCTCCGGCAGCCAAAGCAATATGTGCTTTATCGTAGAGACGGCAGCATCCGCGGCAAATACCGCCGGGTGGCAATGCACACCGACGCCGCTATATCGACACAGCCCCCAAGCGGGGCAAAACCGCCGCCTATCGTCTGGTGGCGCAAACTAAAACAAACGGCGTGACTGCGGAAAGTCCCGTGGCGCGCGCCGCAGTGAGGATCAAAGGATGACTTTACAGGAAATTGTAGATCGTTCTCGGCGCATTGTCTTTTTTTTGGCGGTGCCGGGGTGTCTACCGAGAGCGGTATTCCGGACTTTCGCAGTGTGGACGGCTTGTATCATCAGCAATACGACTATCCGCCGGAGCAGATCCTTTCTCGCAGCTTTTTGACGAGAACCCGGCGGAATTCTACCGCTTTTACCGCAGCAAAATGCTGTGTCCGAATGCCAGGCCCAACGCTGCCCATTACAAATTGGCAGAGCTGGAGCAAGCAGGCAAGTGCACCGCTGTGGTGACTCAGAATATTGACGGCCTGCACCAGGCAGCGGGCAGCCGCACGGTATATGAGCTCCACGGCTCCGTGCTGCGCAATCACTGTATGCGCTGCGGCAGAGCCTACGGTGTGGAGGCGGTGGCAGAGGCTGCCGATATACCCCGGTGCGCTTGCGGTGGGATCATCAAGCCGGATGTGGTGCTGTATGAGGAAGGACTTGACCAACAGACCGTAGAGGCGCCGTACATGCCATTGCCCGGGCGGACTGCATGATCGTGGCGGGTACATCTCTTTCTGTGTACCCAGCGGCGGGCTTTATCCGCTACTTTCAGGGGAGCACTTTGTGCTCATTAACCGGGATCCAACCCCGGCGGACAAGCTGGCAGACCTGGTGCTGCACCAAAAGGTGGGGCAGGTGCTGTCCCAAATTCAAGTACGCTAACGGAGGCACTTATGCCCATTTCAGTGATGCTCAAGCCGGCTTCCGGCAACTGCAATCTGCGGTGTGAATACTGCTTTTACCACGACCTGGCCGCTACCCGGCAGACGGAGAACAAGGGCTATATGACCCGGGACACCGCCTTGCAGGTGATGGACAAGGCCCTGGCTTTTGCCGGGGACGGACCGGTATATTTTACCTTTCAGGGCGGGGAACCGCTGCTGGCGGGGAAAGACTTTTTTCGCTTTTTCTTCTCCTCTTGCAAGGAACGGCAGTGCCCCGGCGTGACCGTCCAGTTCTGCGTGCAGACCAACGGTACTTTGCTGGACGACGAATGGTGCGACCTGTTTTTGGAATATGGCTGTTTGGTGGGCGTGTCGCTGGACGGCGACCGGGAGGGCAACCGTTACCGGGTGTACCCGGACGGACGCAGCTCCTTTGATGATGTGTTTCGCGGTGTGCAGCTGCTGACCCGGCGCAGGCGTTTTTAATATTCTCTCGGTGCTCACCGCTTACGGCGCTACCCATGTGCGATCGTCCTATCGCTTCTTTAAGCAGCAGGGACTGCGCCACTTGCAGTACATACCCTGCCTGCGCCCCTTTGCCATGGATGCGCCGGAGGATCTGTTTATGACCGATGACGATTACGCCGCCTTTTTGCAGCAGGGATTTAAGCTGTATGCCAACGATGCCCTGCGGGGGTAACCCGGTGTCCGTGCGTATGTTTGACAATTACTTGCTGCTGGCGCGGGGGCAGAATGCAGAGCAGTGCGGTATGAACGGCACCTGCGCTACCCAGTTTGTGGTGGAGGCGGACGGCAGTACCTACCCCTGTGACTTTTACTGTACCGATGATTGGTACCTGGGCAATATCTGTGCCGGGGATTTTGACGGCTTTTTCCATAGTGAAAAGATGGTGGAATTCTTAAAGAATTCTTTTCAGTTGCCCCCGGCGTGCAAGACCTGCTGCTGGTTCACGCTTTGTCGGGGCGGCGGCTGCAAGCGCAACCGAGTGGGCACGGATTATTGCCGGGCTTACCAAACTTTTTTTGCAAATACGGAGCATTTGTTTGCTCAACTGCGTTGAGGTGTTTTATGAAAAAGACGATTTCTGTACTGCTGGCACTGGTACTGACGGTGGGACTGTTCTCTGCCTGCTCGAAGGATGGCAAGGAGGAGACGACCACGGCTGCGCCTGCTGCCTACACCCTGGCCTATACGTATGACAGCCATTATGCGCAGACGGACCCCAGTGCCGTGCGGGCGTATGAGAAGATCGCCAAAGCCATTGCAGAGGGCGGTGTGGCCGTGCGGGTGAATACGGATATGATGGACGATGTGAACCGGCTGCTGTACACCGGCTTTCCGTTGATGGCGCTGGTAGATACGGTTTCGGTGAACAGCGACAATTCCGGCGTGACCATCAAATATAAAAACGATGCGGATACGCATCGCCAGCTGGTGGGCGCCTTTTCCCAAAAGGTCAATACCATTCTGAAAGCCTGCGGCAAGGGCACGGTGAGCAATCATGTGTATCTCCTCAATGTGTACCACTATGTGGCAACCCACACGACTTATGACGACAGTGTGACCGACACTTACACCGCCATTTTGCAAGGCAAGGGCATGAGTGCTGCCATCAGCGGTATGTTTGAGTTCCTGCTGCAACAGGGTGGGGTGGACGCCGGGCATATCGTCGGCAAGGACGCCGCCGGTAACCCCTGGTACTTTACCCGTTGTACCCTGGGTGACACGGTGTATAACTTTGATGTGGCAACGGAGCTGTCTGTGCGCAAAGGGGAGGGGCTGACCTGTTTTGCCATGACGGATAAGGAACTGCAAACCGGCGGACTGCAAAAGGGTTTTACCTACTCGGATAATGAAAAGGCGCCGGCAGTGAAGATGAAAAAAGAACCCCTATGCCGCTCTGCGCTCATGTGCGTACTTTACCCTGGAGGGCAACACCCTGACCGCCGCATTATACAACGGCAAGACCGCCACCTTTACCCTATAAGGAGATAATTGAACAACCGAGTGAAAGTGATGTGTAATCTGACACCGCCGCATTGGAACCGCCGAAAAACTTTCGGCGGTTTTTTTGTATCATTTGTCTATGAATTCTGCACATTTTAGAAAATAATAGACAAAAACACAGAACGCTGTCTATAAATATTTTGGGCATTACAAGTTGCACAGAAAATTTCTGCGGACAAATTTCTTTTTTTGGTTGTAATTGATAAACTGATTTGTTATAATATTGCAGAAATATGACACAGGGGGAGATCCAATGGCAGAACAAACCGGCCTGAAAGCAAAAGCCACAGGCCTCATCGACAACATTAAGTACTACTGGACAGAACCGCCGAAAGGCAAGTATATGTCTTTCAAAGAGGTGGCTGCTTATTCCGTAGGCGGTATCGGCGCATACTTCTTGATTTCTATGGGCGCTGCGCTAGTCGTCTCTGCCACAAATATGATCGTAGGCGGCGCAATCGGCGTTGCACCTATGGATATGTATGTGCTTTACCTGATTTCTACCTTGGCAAACATTCCGCTGACGGCGGTGCGTGCCAACATGGTAGATAATACACGCGGTAAGGGCGGTAAATATCGTCCCTACCTGATTTCTATGGGTATTCCTACCGCCGTGATTTCCTTGGCGTATGTGTGGTTCCCGTATGATTCTATGTATTCCTTATTCTCCGGTAAGATTATGGGGTACGAGGGCGGCTACATAGCTAAGTGCGTCATGGTATTGATCTTTAACTTGTTGCTGCAGTTCTTCTTTAACTTCTTCCAGGATGCATATACCAACTTGATTCACGTGCTTTCTCCCAATACGCAGGAGAGAACGGATGTTTTGGCAATCAAGAGCGTTGTGTATTCCTTAGCACCGTCTATCATCAATATCGTGCTGCCGTTGGTTGCGCAGTTTGCCACCAACAACGACTTGTATGATATTCGTGTGTATCGGATTTCTTACCCGGTGTTTGCCGTTCTCGGTATGGTTCTGACCATTATGGTTTATGCCAACACACAGGAAAAAATCGTACAGGCTAAGACCCATACCATTCAGATTAGCTTTATTGACTCCTTTAAGGCAGTTGCCAAGAATAAGTATTTCTGGATTATTGCTTTGGCCGGATGGATTGGCTTCTTGGAGAGTGCATACGGCAATATTTTGACCTGGTCTTATAACTACGGTCATACCTGCAGCGGCGGTACATTCGCCTTGATTCAAACCTTGACCGGTAACGCTTCTTTGTGGGGGTATGTTATTGGCCCCCATTTGTATTCGCAAGTGGGGCAAGAAGAAGGTACTGATTGCCGTAAACTTTGCAAACATTGTTTGTATTCTTTCTATGATTATCAATATGCGCAGCATTTGGTGGCTGTTTATCTGCGTGTACTTTAACTGGTTAGTTGGTGCATTTGAACAGATTACCACACCTGCCATTCAGGCAGATATTCGTGACTATCAGCAGTATCGTTCCGGTGAGCGTATTGACGGTATGTTTGCAACCGTGCTGACCATTGGTAATATCGTAACGTTGCTGACCTCTGCCGTTCTGCCTGCTGTGTATCAGAGATACGGCGTGTATGAGGGCAACGGCTACAAAAACTCCTTTGATATTTTGGATGTAAACAACGGCGACCCGGACTTGCTGTACAAGCTGATGAGCGTGCTGATTATTATGGCTGCCGTGGGTGCATTCCTGAATATGGGCCTTACTTCTTCTATGATTTTAATGAGAAGAAGCAAAAGAGCGTAATCCGCGTGTTGCAGGTGCGTTCTCTGTTTGAGGACTTTGGCAACAAGGCGCTGAATAATCACCAGATTGTTGAAGCCATTGATATGGTAAACAACGCCCGTGAAATGGCTGTTGCTACACCTAAGACCGTAGATAAGAGCAGCTATCGCAATATCAGCGATAAGGCAGAGCGTAAGGCTGCCAAAAAGCAGTATCGTGCTGATTTGGAATACAATGAGGAAATTGAGATTTCTCAGTTCGTCTGCAAAGAGCTGGATAAGTTCGGCCTGCCTGTAACGCAGCATCAGGTTGCGGAGTATTCTAAGGTATATGCGCTGGGTCTGGACGGCATTAAGTCTGCTGATTTGGCAGAGCTGCGTCGGGAGCTGGCTGCTGCGAAGGCTATGCCGAAGGATACGGAAGATGAGAAAGAAATCCGTAGTTTCTCTATTGAAATTGCTAAGAAAAAGATTTCTGCCAAGAAGGCACACGATAAGTATTACGGCACCGTAAAAGAATTCGTTTCTCCGGATATGGAGGCACTGACCGAGCTGTTCAATCGTGAGGACGACCTGGACGCGCGTATTGCTGAATTGGTTGAGGCCAAGGAAGTTGCCCGCAAGGCGAGGGACTTGGATAAGGTTCGTGAGTTGCGTGCTGAAATTAAGAATGTACAGGCACAGCGTAAGTCTGTATTGGCAAAATCTAAGGCTTTGCAGGACGAGTTTGCACGCTTTAACCGTGCGGCGAAGCCCTACAATGACGCACAGAAGCTGCTGGTACAGGAAGAGAATTACAAGCACTTTGACGAAATTGCCGCTTTGTATGATGAAGCAAAGGCTGCCGCTGCTGAGGAAGACAAGCAGAAGGAAGCTCGCTTAGCTGAGAAGCGTGCAGAGGAAGAGGCAGAACTGGCTCGCCGCAAGGCCGAGAAGGCTGCCAAGAAGCGTAAGTAATCAAAAAGTAAACCCTACATAACGAAAACCCCATTTCCGCATAGGATAGACTATGACAGGAAATGGGGTTTTTATGATGATTTATGAGATCAAGGTTGGTTCTGTGACCAACGCACAAAGGGGCCAAGCTGCTGAAAAACGCGGGTTACCGTGTGTTTGTACACAAGCAGCTGCGCCCCAGCCCGGCGGACGGATGCGGGTATCTGTTACGGCTGGAGGACGGCGATGGGGAGGCGCTGGCGTTGCTACGGCAGCATGGGGTGCGGATCACCGGGGTGGAGCAGCTATGATTTATTTAGACAATGCGGCCACCACCTATCCCAAGCCGTTTTCCGTGCTGGAGACGGTGTACCGGGCCAATCGTAAGTATGCGTATAACAGTGGGCGTGGCGGCTATCGGGAGTCTGTGCAGACGGCAGAAAAGATTTTTGCTGTGCGGGACTGCCTGGGCCGCTTTTTTCATTGCCCGGAGCAGAATATTGTGTTTACCAACAATTGCACGACTGCAGTGAATACAGCACTAAAAGGACTGCTGAAGCCTGGGGATCATGTGCTGATCTCCGCCTTGGAGCATAATGCGGTGTTTCGACCCATCTACAAGCTGGCCCGGGAGGGGCGTATCACCTTCGATCAAGTGCCATATCACCCGGACCCGGACCGATTTTTACAGAATATCCGGGCACTGGAGCAGCCCAATACGGCGATGGTGGCCATGCTCCATGCTTCCAATGTGTTTGGGGTGGTGCACCCGCTGGGGCTTGTCGGCGACTACTGTCGCCGAAAGGGCTGGCTCTTTGTGGTAGACGCCGCCCAAAGCGCAGGCATTTTGCCTATTGACATGCAGGCAATGCATATTTCTGCGCTGTGCGCCCCGGGCATAAAGTCTGTTCATAATTGGCGGGCACCGGCGTGCTGGCATTGGCGGACGGCATATCACCGGACAGCCTGACCGAAGGGGACCGGCAGCCACTCCTTTGACCCGCAAATGCCGCCGGATCTGCCGGATCGGCTGGAGGCAGGGACGCTGAACAACCCGGGTATTCTCTCTCTGGGTGCCGGTGTGCGGTTTATTGAAAAGACCGGTCGGGCAGAAATACACGAGTACGAAATGCGCCTGACCCGATGGTTGTATGAGGAGTTGGCCGCCTGTCCGGGGATAAAGCTGTACACGCCCCCGGAGCATATTGGCGTGCCGGTGCTCAGCTTTAATGTGGACGACCGCACCTCGGAGGAGACAGCAGCTTATTTGGCTGCCCGGCAGATCGCCGTGCGTGGTGGGTATCACTGCGCCCCTTGCGCCCATCGGTTTTTTGGTACGGATAAGCGGGGCACTGTGCGGGTCAGTCCCGGCGTGTTTACCGGGATGAACGAATGTGAATATTTCCTGAATTCTGTAAAATTCCGGGAATAACCCTTTATTTGACTTTCAAAGTATGTTACAATCAGTATAAGGAATTGTATAAGTGAGGATGTGAATGTATGAGTGCCATCGGCGACTTCTTTAATAAGATACTCAGCGTGTTTTCCACCTTTGGCATTAGCGACGCACTGGATATTCTGTTTGTGGCCGTAATCATTTATGGCTGCATCCGCATTATTCGTGAAACGCGGGCGATGCAGCTGGCTAAGGGAATCTTGCTGCTGCTGGTGATGTATGGCATTGTTAATTTGCTGCACATGGAGGCTTCCAGCTTTATCTTTAAGAGCATTTTTTCTAATATTTTGCTGCTGGCGGCTATTTTATTCAGCCCGGAGCTGCGGAATATTTTGGAGCAGGTGGGTAAAGGCGCCACCGGTAAGAGCCTAAAGACGATTATTCACCCGGGAGTTGCCATTGATGTGGCGGAGATCGGCGACTGTATTGAGGCCACTTGTAAGGCCTGCTCGGATATGAGCGACCAGCATGTGGGCGCCCTCATCGTGTTTGAGAACGAGACGATGCTGGGCGATATTATTGCCAGCGGCACGGAACTGCACGCCAAGGCCTCTCGCCAGTTGATTGAGAATGTGTTTTTTCCCAAATCACCGCTCCATGACGGCGCGCTTGTGATTCGGGACGGGCGGCTGTATGCAGCCGGTTGTATTCTGCCTTTGACCAAAAAGAGTGTGTCCTCCGCCCTGGACCCGCCACCGTGCGGGTATCGGTCTGACGGAGCAGTCCGACGCTGTGGTGGTGATTGTCAGCGAGGAAACCGGTGCCATTTCCGTTGCTATAGGCGGTGTGCTGAACCACGATGTGTCTGACGGCGATCTGCGCGATATTTTAACAACGGAATTTCTGCCCAGCGGTTCCTCCTCAGACGATAAAATTATCTCCCGTCTGGTAAGGAGGATGAAAAAATGAGCGAACAGCAAAAGCCAAAAAAGCGCTTTTCTTTGCGCAAGCTGATCTATAATGACAAGAATTTAATTATTATTTCTCTGCTGGCGGCGGTGTGCATTTGGGTTGCCACCTCGATGAATTTGTCACCGGAGACCACCAAGAATATTTCCGTTCCGCTGAAGATCGACTTTTCCGACACGGTGACGGAGGAGTTGGGATTTAAGTGCTACGGCGAGAGCAGTATGACGGTGAATGTGACCGTACGAGCCAAGAAGTACCTGGCTAAGGATATTTCTGCCGACGATTTGGATGTGAAGCTGCAAACCAGTTCGGTGACCACCACCGGCATCCACGAGGTTCCCATCAGTGTCAGCGCCGGGGACAGCGGCGATTTTACCGTTGAGAGCTATTATCCTACTGTGTATACCGGATACTTTGATGTACCGGAGGAGCAGCAGGAGATGGAAATTAAGCTGAATTACAACACGAAGGACTATGTGGCAGACGGCTTTGTGGCAGGGGAGAGCCTGCTCAACGAGCCGAATGTGGTGGTTAGCGGCCCCAAGACCTATGTTGCACGGGTCAGCAAGGTAGTAGCCGATGTGAATTTAAACGACAAGCTGTCGGAGACTGCCACCATCAATATTGAGCCAAAGGCCGTGGATGTGTACGGTAACAAGGTGGACTACATTTCCCTGAATTACGGCGCAGAGAAGTTGACCTTGACCATACCGGTACTCAAGGTGAAGCAGTTGAGTACCCATGTGACCTTAACAGACGCGCCGGAGTCGGTGGATCTGTCTAAGATCAAGATTTATTACAGTACAGACAGCATTCGCGCCGGCGTACTGGCCGGAACGGATATTAAGGCGGCCGAGCTGGGCGAGGTGCACTTTACCGACCTGCGGGTAGGGGAAAACACCTTTACCTTTAACGCCACCCAGCTGGAGGGAATCACCGTATTGGACGATACAGAGAAAGTCACCGTACGGGTGGTGGTGCCCTCGGATTACACCAGCAAGGACATTGATGTGTCTGCCGCCGGGGTTAAGCTGAACAATGTGCCGGCGGGCTACACTGCCAAGGTAACAGCGCTGAACAGCGACTCGGTGACCATTATCGGACCGAAAAGCGCCATTCGCGGACTAAAGGCCAAGAATGTGGTGCTCTCTTGCGATCTGACTGCCAAGAAGGGCGAGAGCATTAAGACCGGACCCGCCAACTGCCGGTGACCGTCAGCATTGCAAAGGCGGATGGCACCTGGGCCTACGGCACTTACCAGGCCACCGTGGAGCTGAGCAAAAAGTAAAACCAAATACCAAATATAAAAAGAGCGGCAGCCATAAGGCTGCCGCTTTGCGCGTTCATATTTCAAATCTGTTTTTGTAGCAGATCGCTGCTTCGGCCTAATTGACCGTGGGATCGGTTTCGGATCCTAAGACAAAGGTAAGGTGGCCTTCGGCTTCATCAATACAAGTATCGAGATTGTATTTTTGACTTCCTCCGGGTATTTATCGGCTGCCTTTCGTAGTGCTTCAATCAGTCGTTGCGAGGGGAAAATGTCAATCATCTCGTCGTATATTTCGCTTAACCATGACAATTCATCAGCAGTACACTCGTTTTCTATAAAGTGAATCGTGTCGTCGGGACTTTCTGAGATAATAGACAATATGGCTTTTTGGCTTTGTTGCACGCCATAATCCCATTCGTCATTGACAGTGGCTCTCTGCGCGATTGCTTTTCTGATTTTTTCTGTTATCATCTCTTTTTCCTCCTTAGAACAGTGTGCTGGTCGCTATCCGGAAACACAGTTGCAATTTTACCGTGTGTTCTTATGACTCCAACACGAACATTTTTTATAAACGCCGTATACAGGTTTTCCGTCAGGCAAATGACGGTTGGCTTTTAGACTTGCAACATGTTCGCCTGCGTGTCGAATGTCTCTTTCAGTCCAAGTCTCTGAAAACCAGGCTTGCTGCGTACCAACTCTTTTGTTCTTGTTCACGTGATTTGGAATGTTGCCTATTCTTACGCCGTTGGAATAAGTCTTGACAATATGATATTCTATGCCGTATTTATCAAGTAAATCCATGCCTTTTTGCCCGTGGCCACCATTATGTAGTCTGAGATTGATAACCATCTTTCCATTCATACGAGTTTGGCTACGAGTAAATGAACCTTCATTTGAATGTACAAGAGCAAAATCACTAACACTTCGGCCAGTACCGTATGTGTTGAGATATCGTCCGCTTTGACTGGTTCCCATTAAGCCACCTCCGAATTTGAATGTTTATAAGTTGTCCAATCCGGAATACTTACGAATTGCGCACATGCCGCATACTTTCCAAAGATATGAGGATTGCAAGATCCGTACACGATAACGACTTTAGGCGTGAGTTCTGTTAACATTGCATCCAAGCCGGCTTCAAGATAGTATTTGTCTTCCTTTTTTCTTGCTGCATCCGTAAGTCCCAATTGAGACAATACTGTTTCTTTGGTGGAAAATGGAAATTTTGTAATGACGGAAGATGTTACTAAAATTTCATTAGCACTTTGATAAGCCTTTGCAAAATCAGGCTTTGTCGGTATTGTCAAAAGAATCAATCCTCCTCATCATCGTTAAAAATATCATCAAAAGCGGCTTTTAGTATATTTTCGCCCTTCTTTAGTCGCTCCGGATCTAATTTTTCGAGATTGCGCTGTAAATAATGTAATTCCTTGTTCTTGGATTGTGCAGATGTGTTTGTGATTCCCAGTAAGTAATCGGTAGTGGTATTGAGTGCCTTCGCAATCCTTGTTAGCACATCGCTTCGGGGCGTGCGTTCACCTTTAATGTAGTAAGACATGGCAGATTCTGTAACGCCAGCCATTTTTGCCAAATCTTTTTGATTCAATCCGTATTGATGCATTAGAGTAGATGTTCTTTCGCTAAATATCGACATGGAATGATTTCTCCTTTCTTGATTACTTCTATATCTTATCAGAAATTATAACTCTGTCAAGTTATGATCGAGATATATCGAAAATTTCATGTGGATATACTATATATTGTATGATTCTGGCGCTTGGATATTGACATAGTTGAAATTCAAGAGGCCGATGGGCAAAAAACAGCGGCAGCCGTAAGGCTGCCGCTTTGGCCATACGCGCCATAGGGGGTATGGCGTGTATGAAGGGGGCGGATTATTTCCACTGCTTGAGCACTTCTGCATTGGCAAAGATCTCGTCCAGCTTGCGCATAAAGGGGATGATATCGCTGTAATCCAGCGCACGATGATCCATAGCGATGGTGATGGGCAGGATTTGGCGCACCGCAATGGTGTCGTTGCCCTGGGCGTCTGTCATTACGCGAGCACGCTTTTGGATGGAGTCAATGGCAAAGGCCGTGGTTTGGGGCGGAATGATCTCCAGGAGGGTACAACTGCCCTTGTGCTCTCTGTAAATAGAGCCTATGTGGGAGATGGTGGTGGTCCCTGCTCAATATCTTTCTTAGTCAGGCGATCCGTGGTGGGGATGGAATAATATTTTTTCTTCTCCGCACCGTGGAGCGTGGTGACCTTGTGGGCGCCGGTCTTGGAGCCGATCAGCCGCAGCACCGTCTGTGCCACCTTGCCCTGTTTCAGTCGCTGCAAGGTGTTGTCCAGCGATACCTCGTACATGACCTCGTCCATATTGGAATTGCGCGCCCGGCGCTCGGTGTCCACAATGGCGGCGGTCATTTCGCTGAGGGTCTTATTGCCCATATCGCGCATGTTGACGGTCATCATCTGTCCGTCCGGCAGCAGCATAGGCATGGACACATCAATGTGGTCAAAATATTTCAGGCACCCGCGCACCAGGCGGCGATTAAACAGCAGGTGTGTGTTCATGGACGGCGCTGCCTTCAACCCCTCGCAGATGATCTTCATCATCACGGTATTCAGAGTGATTTTTTCCTCCCGGCTTTTGCAGTTGGCATTCAACGCTTTGACTACCGGCAAAATATCTGTTACATCTGCCTCGTACATCACGATGGCGTGTGGGATCTCTCGCCAGCTCTCTGTGGTCATGTTGGATACGATTTTGCGTGCAATGCCAAAGTGTTCTTCTTTTATCAGTGCCATTGGTTCTCCTTTTGCTTGGATATTGTATGGTTAGCCGCCGATGATGGACACGGCGGTTTTATATACTTCTTCTCGTACTTCTTTGATGTAGTCGCCGATCTCCTCCCGGGGAAACGGGTCCTCCTTGAACCTGTGACGGTATTCCAACGCCAGCTTGGGTCGGAATTTTGGGTGGCAAATTTTGATCAGTGCCCGCGCCCGTTCCTTGAGCGTCTTGCCTTTTAACTGTGCCACGCCGTACTCGGTGACCACATAGTTCACATCGTTACGCGGGGTGGTGATGGCGCTGCCTTCGGTGATAATGGGCACAATGCGGGAAAGGTGACCCCGCTTGGCAGTTGAGGGCATGGCAATAATGGAGCGGCCGCCACGACTCATGGTGGCACCTCGCACAAAGTCTACCTGACCGCCTACGGCGCTAAATTGGTTCAGCCCCACGGTGTCTGCGACCACCTGCCCCAGCAAGTCCACTTGCAAGCAGGAGTTAATGGAGACCACATTGTCGTTCTTGGCGATCACCGACGGATTGTTTACATAATTGATGGGGTGCATCTCTACGGATGGATTGTTGTTGATATAAGCGTTCAGCTTATCCGTACCCAAAGGCGGCGCCAATGACGGTGCGGCCTCGGTGAATTTGCTTTTTCGCATTGTTGATGACACCTGCCTCCAGCAGGTCCACCACGCCGTCGCCTACCAGTTCACTGTGCAGGCCTAAATCCTTTTTATTCCACAGTTGGGCACACACGGCGTTGGGAATACCGCCGATACCCAGTTGCAGGCAGTCGCCGTCGTGGATCAGGTCGGCGCAGCAGTTTTTGCCGATCTGCAGCTCCACCTGGCTGATCTCTGCGGAGGCACCTGGGGCAGAGGCTCGTTGATCTCTACAAAGGCGTCAAATTCCCGTACATGGCGAATGCTGTTGCCAAAGGTGCGGGGCATATAGCTGTTGACCTGGGCAATTACGGTTTTGGCCACGCTGCACACACCCTTGGTGTAGTCCACGGTGGTGCAAAGGATACATAGCCGTGCTCGTCCGGCGGCGATACCATCACCACCGCCACATCCGGGCACACATAATTCTCCAGCAGGTCCGGAATCTCATAAAAATGGCAGGTGGTAAAGTCGCAAGTGCCGTTGGCAATGGCGTTCCGGTTACCGGCAGAGGCAAACAGACAGTTCAGGTGAAAGTGCCCGGCCATTTCCGGCGCTGTCCAGGGGCAATCCCCTAAGGTGAGCATGGAGATGATCTCCACATCCTGAAAGTTCCGGTACTGCTCCACCAGCGCCCGTTCAATGCCCAGCGGCTCGCCGCAGGCAAAGCCGGTGACTACCTTGTCTCCGTTATGGATCAGGGCAATGGCTTCGTTTACGGTCATTCGCTTTGACTGATATATGCTTTTCCAGTCCATAGGCTCTCCAAAATCCTGTGCACAGCACAGTAATAGACAAAATCACAAAAATGACGAATAAACGCCAATTCTTTAGGAATTAGTATAGTATTAGGCGCGCTGTTTGTCAATGAATTCTTGCATTTGCTTGCCGTTTTTTGTATGATAAAGGTAATCTGTACTATTTGTGAGGTTCATTATGATCTATGAAGTGACGCAGTTTGGCCTGCCTAAGAATATTGCCGCCGGGGTGACGGAAGCCCTGCGCCAAATGCAGCCGGGGGACACCCTGCACTTTCCTAAGGGGAGTACCATTTTTACAAAGACTATTGCCAAAGTTTGGTGGTGCACACCAGCAATACAGACAGCTTTCAGCGGCCGAAAAAGACCTTTGGCATTTTGTTGCAGGATAAAGAGCAGCTGACTCTGGACGGGGACGGCTCCGTTTTTGTGTTCCACGGCAATATCAGCGCTTTGGGCGTACTGCGGTGTCGGCAGATCACTCTGCGGAATTTTACCATTCGGTATGCCTGTCCCACCAATGTGGAGCTGGAGGTGACCGCCAAGCAAGGCCACACGGTCAGCTATCGAGTGCCGGAGAATCAGCCCTTTTATATGGACGGCGGCAGCGTGGTCTTTTTTGAGCAAAGTCCCTTTACCAAGAAGAATTACTGGCAAATGCGCAACAACGAGAACAGCAGCTGCGCCGTGCGTCACCAGGGGGAGACGGTGTTCCGTGAGGTGGACCAGCCGTTTTCTGGACTGCACCGCACCCGCCGCACCGGGGCGCGCACCTTCGATGTATGGTCCCTGCGGAAGAAGAAATATCAGATCGGGGAGACGGTCGCTCTCTCTATGAACAACTGCCGAGAGACGGCAGGCGCCTTTTTCTCCGAGAGCAGCGACCTTGCCGTGGCACAGGTGACGGTGAATTACCTGCACGGCTTGGGTTGGCTGACCCAAATGTGCCGGGATGTGTCCTTTACCGGGGTGCACTTTCACCCGGATTCGCAGCATCATGTGTCATCTTTTGCGGACTGTATCCATGTGTGCGGCTGCAAGGGCACGGTAACCGTAAAGGACTGTTCCTTTACACAGGCGCATGACGACGCCATCAACATTCACGGTGCGTTCCTGCGCTTTGTGCGCCGCGTTGACGACCATACGGCGGTATTTCAGTTCGTGCACCGGCAGCAGGGTGGCTACCGGGCGTTCTTCCCCGGCGATACGGTGCGCTTTTATTATCGCAGCTCTTTGCAGCCCTGTGGAGAAGAAAATATCGTGGCCGCGGCGGAGGATGATATAGATGCCAAAACCTGCACCTTGACCTTTGATCGGCCTTTGCCGGAGGATATAGGCTGCCAAGTTCCGAGGCCAGCAGAATGTAGTGATTGAGAATGCCAGCTACTGTCCGAATGTGGAAATCAGCGGTTGTTCCATTCACGGCATTCCCACCCGGGGCATTCTCTGTACCTCCGGCGGTCATGTAGATATTCATCACAACACCTTTGAACATGTGTTTATGGCCAATGTGTTTGTCAGCAATGACGCCAACGACTGGTATGAGTCCGGCCCGGTGCGGGATATGCAAATTCATCACAATGTATTCCACCTGCCAACCCTGCGGCAAAAGCGGTCTTGGCCCACGCTGGCGGCGGTGCTGGTGGAGCCGATCACGCTGGGCGGCAAGATCACTGCGCCCGTTCACAGCGGCATTCGTATTTTTGAGAATGAGATCACCCTTACCGACGGCTACGCGCTTTGGAGCAAAGGCGGCGGGGATATTGAGATCGACGACAAGGATCACCCGGTACATATCGAACCGCTGGACAAATAAAAAGATATATAAAAGCAGCCTTTCCGTTCATTGTCGGAAAGGCTGTTCCTTTATGCTATGATTTTGCGTTGGCTTCTTTGTCTTTCATGATCTTGACCATCATTTGATTGACCTTATACACATCGCCGCAGCCCAGGGTCAGTACCAAGTCACCCGGCTCCACATGGTCGGTCACATACTTGGCAATCTCCGGGAAAGTATCCAGCTGCACGGCACCGGGGATCTTATCTGCCAAGTCCTTGGCGTGAATGCCGATGGTGTTTACCTCGCGGCTGCCCATAATGGCAGAGATCACGCACTTGTCCGGAATTTGCAGCACCCGGGCAAAGTCGTCCAGCAACTCGCTGGTGCGGCTGAAAGTAAAGGGCTGGTGCACCGCCCATACCCGCTTGTAGCCCATTTGCATAGCCGCGCGCAGGGTGGCCTGCAACTCGGTGGGGTGGTGACCGTAATCGTCGGCAAAGGTTACGCCGCAGTAGGTGCCGGTGAGCTCAAACCGCCGGTGCGCGCCGTGAAAGTCCTTTAGCCCCCGGCAAATATCCTCCGGCTTGGCGCCGCTTTCATAGGCAGCGGCAAAGGCAGCCAGAGAATTGAGAATATTGTGCGCGCCGGGCACGCAAATCTCTGCGTGGCAAAGGAACTGCCCATTGTGGTACACATCGTAATCGGAGTGGAACCCGCCGGGCACATGAATGTTCTTGGCCTGCCAGTCACAGTGGTCGCCGGTGCCAAAGGTGATCATCTTTTTGCCGGTCACCTGGGCCATGGCCTCTACGGTATTGGCGTCGTCGCCGTTATAGATCACCGTGCGCGTGGCCTTGTTGGCAAATTTGATGAATGCCTCTTGAATGTGCTCCAGATCGCCAAAGAAATCCAGGTGATCCCGGTCAATGTTCAGCACCACCGCAATGTCGGATCCATGCAAAAAGGTGTTGTTGTATTCGCAACTTTCACATACAAAGTTTTGGCTGTGGCCGTAGCGGCCGTAGGCGTTAATGGCAGGCAGCTTGCCGCCGATGACGGCGCTGGGGTCCAGCCCTGCCTCCAGCAGCACCTGGGTGGTCATAGAAGAGGTAGTGGTCTTGCCGTGGTGCCGCTGATGCCGATGCAGTTGGAGAAAATGCGGCTCATGGCGCCCAGCAGCTCCGCCCGCTCAAAGCAGGGGTAATGCGCCTTAGCCCATTCCAGCTCCTCGTTGCCCTTTAAGATGGCGTTGGTGTAAATCACCAGCTGAATATCCGGGGTCAGGTTGGCCTTTGGTTTGGCCTAAATAGACTTTTGCACCCTCTTTTTCAATCCGGCGAAAAGTCTCGGTGTCGTTATTGTCCGAGCCGGACAGCTGATAGCCCAGGGACAGCAGGATTTCGGCCAGGGGACACATGCCGGAAGCCGCCGATGCCGATAAAGTGGATGCGCTTGACTTCCTTTAGTAAAGTATCTATATCTTTCATGAGAGAACCTCCCAATTCTTTTTTTTTCATATTATACTACCAAAAGGCGGAAAAATAAATACATATTCCGCAGGAACTGAAAAAATTTTCTGTCATAGAATATGGAGTAGAAAGGAATAGGCACAAAATGCCTTTGTGGGGTGTAGGGATGAAACTGGATACATTTGCCGGGCCGTTTACCGCCGATCGGCGTATGGCGTATGCGGCGGCTTACCTGGAGCAGTGCTCCTATCGGCAGGTGGAGGAGGTGCAGGCGGCGGACTTTGTGCTGCTGCCGGTGCCGGCAAAGGATTATATGCTGGAGGGACTGGACGGCAAAACCGTTTTTTGGGGGCGGCAGCTATCCCGGCACGCTGGACTACTGCAAAAATGAGAATTTTGCGGAGAAAAACGGCATACTCACCGCCGAGGGCGCCCTGTGGTTGGCGCAAAATCATCTGGAGCGGGCACTCTACCGCAGCCGGGTCTTGGTGTGTGGCTATGGGCGAATCGGTCGGGTACTCTCCGGGCTGCTGCTGGCCCACGGCGCCGATGTGACCGTGTGCTCTCGCAGTGCCTTGAGCAAGACCCAGGCTCTGTTTACCGGTGCCCGGCATACGGACTTTCCGGCCTGGTGCAGCCGGGGGATTATGATTTGGTCTATAATACGGTGCCCCACATGATTTTTACCAAGCGAGAGTTGCAGGCGCTGCGGCGAGACACGGTACTGGTGGACCTGGCGTCCTTCCCCGGCGGGGTGGATACGCTGATGGCCCACACCCTGGGAATTACGGTGGTGGACGGGCGCAATCTGCCCGGCCGCACCGCCCCGGAGACTGCCGGTGCGCTGATCGGCGAGACTGTGGCTGAAATGATTGAGGAGGGACTGGAATGAAGATCGGATATTGCCTGACCGGCTCCCTTTTGCACCTTTGCTAAGTCCTTGAGGCACTGGAGGCGCTGGTGCGGGCCGGTCATACCATAACGCCCATTATGAGCCAAGCAGCTTACACCACGGACACCCGCTTTGGGGACGCGGTGGATATTCAAAATCGGCTGATCGCCATTACCGGCAACAGTATTATCCACACGATTGCCCAGGCGGAGCCGGTGGGACCGAAGAAGATGTTTGATGTGCTTGCCATTGTGCCCTGCACCGGCAACACGCTGGCAAAGCTGGCAGCGGGCATTACGGACACGGCGGTTACGATGGCTGCCAAGAGCCACCTGCGCAATGACGCCCCGGTGGTCATTGGCGTGTCCACCAATGACGCTTTGGGCGGCGCTGCCAAGAATATCGGCCAGCTGCTCAATTACAAGCACTTTTATTTTGTGCCCTTTGGCATGGATAACTGCTATATGAAGCCCAAGTCCATGGTGTGCGATTTTGCCCGGGTGCCCCAGGCCATTGAACTGGCGGCGCAGGGACAGCAAATCGCGGAAAAAATTTTCTGATTTTTTTGTTTCGTATTGACAATCGGTGCAAAAATGCATATATTAGTCTTATTGCTTAAAACGAAATTTAAGTATAGGCGAAAGCTAAAAAATCGGGCGGAGAGCGGCGGCTTTCTGACAAAAGAGGAAGTGCATAATTGGAAAAGATCATTGACCTGCGGAACATCACGGTCAGCTACGGCGACAATGTGATTTTAGACAAACTGAATCTGTATATAAATGAAAAAGAGTTTATAACGCTGCTGGGACCCTCCGGCTGCGGCAAGACCACAACGCTGCGCTGTATTGCCGGCTTTGTGCAGCCGGACAGTGGGGAAGTGGTCTTTGAAGGCAAAGTCATCAATGATGTGCCCCCGCACAAACGCCGGGTGAACACCATTTTTCAGCGTTATGCTCTTTTTCCGCATTTAAATGTGTATGAGAACATCGCCTTTGGCCCGGAACTGCAAAAGAAGAGCCGCAGCGAGGTGCGCCAAACGGTGGCGGAAATGCTGGAGCTGGTAAACCTGAAAGGGTTTGAAAAGCGGAGTATCTCCTCTCTGTCCGGCGGGCAGCAGCAGCGAGTGGCCATTGCCCGCGCTTTGGCCAATCACCCCCATGTGCTGTTGCTGGACGAGCCGCTGGGCGCGCTGGATTTAAAGCTGCGAAAGGATATGCAAAAGGAGCTGAAAGCCATTCAAAAGCGGCTGGGCATTACCTTTATTTATGTGACCCACGACCAGGAGGAAGCGCTGTCTATGAGCGACACGGTGGTGGTGATGGACAAGGGCAAAATTCAGCAGATCGGCACCCCGGAGGATATTTATAACGAGCCGGTAAACGCCTTTGTAGCGGATTTTATCGGAGAGTCCAATATCGTGGACGCTGTGATGGTGCGGGATTATGTGGTGCGCTTTGGCGGCGTGACCTTTGACTGCCTGGACAGCGGCTTTGCCACCAATGAATTTGTAGAGCCCGTGGTGCGCCCGGAGGATATTCAACTGTGCGCCCCGGGGCATAAGGCAGCCCCTGACCGCACCATTACAGATGTGGTGTTCAAGGGTGTGTTCTTTGAGATTTTTGTGGATGTGGGCGGCTTTATCTGGATGGTGCAGACCACGCATTACCACGCGGCGGGCAATACCGTGGGCATGTATATTGAGCCGGACGCCATTCATATTATGAAGCGCAGTGAGTACAGCGGCGAATTTGGCGACTATTCCACCTTCTCGGACGAGATGGACCATATCTCGGATGCCGATTATAACTGGGAGGAGGAGAGCAATGAGCAATCTGGGTCGTAAACTGCTGGACAAGCCCCTATGCCCTTTGGGCGGTGCTGTTTGTACTGGCGCCCCTTTGCATGGTGGTCTACTATGCGTTTACGGACACCGGGCTTTTTCTCTCCACTCGGTGAGCCAAATCCCGTCCTATCTGTCTACCATTTTGCTGTCGGTGCTCTATGGCTTGGCTGCCACGGTGATCTGTCTGCTTTTGGGCTACCCCTTTGCCTATTTGATCTCAAGCACGCGGCGCGCCGCCAGCGAACGGTGGTGCTCTTGGTGATGCTGCCCATGTGGATGAACTTTTCTCATTCGTACTTACAGCTGGATGACGATTTTAGGTGATTCCGGCGTGATCAACAGCTTTTGACCGCCGTGGGGCTGGAGCCGGCCAAGCTAATCAACACCGGCGGTGCTGTAATATTGGGTATGGTTTATAATTTCCTACCCTATATGATTTTGCCTATTTATTCCGTACTGTCCAAGCTGGACGGCTCGCTGATTGAGGCAGCAGAGGATTTGGGCAGCAGTCGGCATCAGGTGTTTCAGCGGGTGGTGTTGCCTATGTCCCTGCCCGGTGTACTCTCCGGCATTACCATGGTGTTTGTGCCCTGCGTATCTACCTTTTACATTACCCAAAAGCTGGGCGGCGGCCAGGTGGTACTGGTTGGCGATGTGATTGAGACCCAGTTCCAAAGCGCCAATAACTACAACCTGGGGGCTGCGCTGTCCCTGGTGCTGATGGTGCTGATTTTGATCTGTCTGGGCGTGATGAACCACTTTGGCGCAGACGACAGCAGTGACGGAGGTGTGATCGTATGAGCAAGAAAACCTCTGCCATCGGCAAGATTTATCAGGCACTGATCTATGTGTTTTTGTATGCGCCGATTTTGGTGATCGGGCTGTTCTCCTTTAATGGCAGCGCCAACACCTATATGCTGCAAGGCTTCTCGACGCATTGGTACAAGGAGCTGTTCAGCAACGCAGCGGCTATGCACGCCCTGCAAAATACCGTGGTGCTGGCACTTTGCACCGCTGCGGTGTCCACGCTCTTAGGCGTAATGGCGGCGGTGGGTATCTTTAACAGTCGGCACAAGCTCTATAAGCGCTCGCTGATGCTGCTGACCAATGTGCCCATGATGAACCCGGAGATCGTTACCGGCATCTCTATGATGCTGCTGTTCGTCTTTGCCGGGGGTCTGGTGCACCGCAGCAATGTGCTGGGCTTTTGGACCCTGCTGATTGCCCATGTGACCTTTAGTCTGCCCTATGTGATTTTGAATGTGATTCCCAAGCTGCACCAGTTTGATATGAATATTTACGAGGCGGCGGTGGACCTGGGCTGCAAGCCGGTGCGGGCGTTTTTTAAGACCGTATTTCCGGAGATTTTCGGTGGTATCATCACCGGCTGTGTAATGAGCTTTACGCTGTCGCTGGACGATTTTATCATCAGCTACTTTACCAACGGACCCAGCTTCCAGACCCTGCCCATCTACATTTTCTCTATGACCAAAAAGCGGGTGAAGCCGGATATGTACGCCTTGTCATTTCTGATGTTCTTGACCATTTTGGTTTTGCTGATCCTGTCCAACTGGATGCAGGCCAGAGCGGAGAAGCGGGAGAAGGGGGAGCGCCAATGAAAAAGTGTTTTTCTTTTCTGCTGACCCTGCTGGTGCTGCTGGCAATACCCGTCAGCGCCTTTGCGGCGGACGATGTGTTCACGCCGGCGCAAAAAGGCCTATTACAAGAACCTGGGGCTGCAAGGCACTACGGTGAATGTGTATAATTGGGGCGAGTATATCTCCGAGGGGCAGGGAGGGCGCTATGAATACCGTTAAGGAATTTGAGCGGCTCACCGGTGCTTCAAGGTGAATTATACCAATTTTGAATCAAACGAAAATATGTATTCCAAGCTGTCCGGCGGCGGTGTGTCCTATGATGTGATCATTCCTTCGGACTATATGATCCAGCGTCTGCTGGAGGAGGATATGCTGCTGCCTTTGGACTACGGCAATATTCCCAATTATGACAAGTATATTGCCCCGGACTGCAAGGGGCTGTATTTTGACCCCCAGCAGAAGTACACCGTGTGCTACAACATTGGCACACACGGTGCTGATCTATAACAAAAAGCTGGTGAAAGAAGCGCCTAAAAGCTGGTCTGTGCTGTGGGACGAACAGTACCGGGACAAGGTGCTGATGTTTAACAATTCCAGAGATGCTTTTGCCCTGGCTCAGTTCATGCTGGGACAGGATTTGAACACCACCTCGGAGGAGGACTGGAACGCGGCGGCGGAGCTGCTCGCCAAGCAAAAGGATGCGGTGCACCCGGTGTATGTGATGGATGAGGTGTTCAACCTGATGGAAAGCGGGGAGTATGCCTTTGCCACCTATTATGCCGGCGATTATATCCTGATGCAAGACAACAATCCGGATTTGGGTTGCTGCTTTCCGGAGGAAGGTGTCAATCTGTTTTATGACGCCATGTGCGTGCCCAAGTGCACACAAAACAAAAAGGGCGCCGAGGCGTTTATCAACTTTATGCAAGAGCCACAAGTAGCGCTTGCCAATCAGGAGTATATCTACTACGCTTCACCCAATTTGGCGGTGCGGCAGGATGAGAACAATTCCCTGTACGGCAATCCGGTGGTGTATCCCAAGGTATGGCCTAAGGGACAGTATTTTTACAATTTGCCCCAGAATATTCTGGAGCTGCAAAACGACTTGTGGGCTCGGGTTAAAAGCGGCCAGCTGTCAGCAGACGGCAAGGCCCAGGACCGGCGCATTTACTGGGCGTCCGGTGCGGTGGGCGCAGCGGCAGTGGTGGCGGTGGCGGCCCGGCTGATCCATAAGGCTCGCAAGAATAAAGAACAGGATTTGAGGGATCTGTATTGAGTACGCAGTTTAAGTGCGCCATCTTTGATTTGGACGGCACGCTGGTGAATACGATTGATGACCTGGGACTGGCTACGGACTATGTGCTGGAGCAGTACGGCCGCACGCCCAAGTGGACCCAGGCAGATTATAAGAAATTGGTAGGCAACGGCGCCAAAAAGCTGGTAGAGCGCGCTTTTGAGCACCAGCTCTCACCGGAACAGCTGGAAGAAGCTTACGCTATGTTTAAGGTGAAGTATAACGCTGTTAAAATGGATCACGCCCATGCCTATCCCGGGATTCAGGCGGCGCTGGATGACTTAAAGGCCAGGGGCATTCGTCTGGGCGTTGTCACCAACAAACCGGCGGAAGCTGCCCGGGGTATGGTGGAGCAGATCTTTGGCAAAGACTATTTTGATGTGGTAATCGGCGCCACAGACGACCTGCCCAAGAAACCGGACCCCACCACTGTGCGTATGGCGCTGGAGGCGCTGGGTTGCAGCGCCAAGGAGGCTATGTACTTTGGCGACAGTGATGTGGACATGATCACCGGGCGCAATGCGGGGATAGAGACCATCGGTGTGTCCTGGGGCTTTCGCTCCTTTGGGGAGCTGTTTGCCCAGCACCCGGCGGCCATTATTGATGACCCCAGTCATATCCCCAGCCTTTTTTGAAAATGTAGGCAAAGCCCTTGACAATATCTGCCGTATTTGCTATAATTCTATGCGTTGAGCGAGAGTGGCGGAATCGGCAGACGCGCACGTTTGAGGGGCGTGTGGGGTGACTCGTACGGGTTCAAGTCCCGTCTCTCGCACCATAACTGGACACCAATTTTGATACTATGCGTATCTTGATTGGTGTCCAGTTTCTTTTTATAAAGTCCTTGATTTGCAAGGCTTTTTCGATACATAAACAAAATAGAAAAATTCACAAGTAAATGATATAATTTAAAAAATGAGGAAGATTTTTTTGAATTTAGTGACGTATGACACATTTTCCCCGTCTATTAGGGTGAAAGGCTTTAATACTAAGGGAAGGAGGAGAAGCCTATGGATGATAAGCAGATATTAGATTTATATTGGGAGCGCTCCGAAGCTGCTATATCCGAAACTTCAAAAAAATACGGAAAGTATTGCAGATACATAGCCTTTAATATTCTTCACAATGACGAAAATAGCGAGGAATGTGTAAATGATACTTATTTAAGAGCTTGGAACAGCATACCGCCTAACCGTCCACCTGTCCTAAAAACTTTTTTAGGGAAGATTACTCGCAACCTATCTTTGGACAGGTACGAACTGCTTAATGCAAAGAAACGTAATGGTGGGCAAATGCCATTGGTTTTTGATGAAATACAAGAGTGCATACCATCGTTGGATAGTACAGAAAACATTGTTGAAGAAATCGCTCTAACGGATATTCTCAACCGCTTTCTTTCTTCCCTGTCATCAGAACAGCGAAAAATCTTTATGAGAAGATATTGGTATTTATCGCCCATTAAAGAAATTGCAACGGAATATGGTATGAGCGAGAGCAAAATCAAGATGTCATTATTTCGTTCAGGAACGAACTCAAAAAATTGTTAGAGAAAGAAGGTATCTCTGTATGAAAGAAAAGAAACTTTTTAAGGGCATTGGGAAATGTCGATAATCAGTATATTAAGGTGGCTGAACCTATGAAAAAACAAGTAAAATAACTAATCGGCAAAAATGGGTGTCTGTTGCAGCTTGCTTCGTACTCGTTGCTGTGATTGGAGTGGGAGTTTTTCAAAGCAATCTGTTTGGTACAAAAAACGATATTGCCACGCTGAATGATGGAGAAACAATTACTTTTGTTAAAAATGACTTATCACAATCTTCAATTAACTTAAATGTAACAACAAGACCTTTGAGCGATGCTGAAATTGAAATGCTTTTTGCAGACTTGCCTTTTACCGCAGATGCTTATTTTGATGCTGACAATCATAATATTCTGGGTTTTGAGGGAAAAATTGATGATACAAGAATGGTAGTTTCTAAACAGGGTGTAAATCTATTAGATACTATCATTGATGGAAATACAATCACTTCAAGTGTAGACGGCGTTGATATCAACGCAGGATATTTCGTAACAAAGTCAAATAGTCAAGGTGTCAAAACCGTAATATATTATGCAACCTTTGATATGGGAGAGAACACTATTTATGTAGAGTATTCTGGCGTTGAAAATGAAAGTGAAACTGTAAAAAACAACTTGGCAGACACAATTTTGAAGTTGATTGAGAACGGTGCATTTGATTTGAGCCAAATCCAAGAATAATCTGCAAATTTCATATACTAAGAACTTGGTGGATACCTATTCCTATGCGCATGAAAGACGGTAGTACAGTTGCACTTTTTAACGAAAGGCACACCTTTTAACGATTTATACGAGGGGTGTGCATTTGGTATCAGAATTGGTCACTACTTTCAAGAAAAGACCTCGACGGATGTATGTCCGCAGGGTCTTTTTCTTTTTTGTTTTTCCTCGCTTTATGACTTTTAATAGACAAAGTGCCCTGCCCGGGGTGGTGTTCTGCCGGATGGGGCATTTTGCTGCTTGACTTTCGATAGGGCTATCCCGTATAATGAGAGTCCGACTGTAAGAATGGGGGATTTTTTTATATGTCTAAGTCAAAGAACGCAAAGCGCTTCGGCACCCGCTGGGGCTTTATCTTAGCGTCCGTGGGTTCGGCCGTGGGTATGGCCAATGTGTGGGGCTTTCCCAACAAAATGGGCCAGAACGGCGGCGGGGCGTTTTTGCTGATCTATTTATTGTTTGTCGTGCTGTTCGGCTGCATTGCGCTGCCGGCGGAGTTTGCTGTGGGCCGCTGGGCCGGCACCGGCACTCTAAACGCCTGGGCTCTTATGCCCGCGCCTGGCGCTCCCGCAGTCCCAAGGCGGAGAAGGCCGGGGGCGCCCTTGGGTGGCTGCCGCTGGCCGGGTCTATGTGCATTGCCATCGGCTATGCGGTAATCGTCAGCTACGTGCTCAAGGCGCTGGTGGATTCGGTCACCGGCACGCTAATGACGGTGGATACCTCCAGCTGGTTTCAGGCTTTCTCTACAAAGGATTTTTCTGTGGTACCGTACCATATCATCGTGGTGGTGGGCACGCTGCTGACCCTGCTGCTGGGGTGCCAACAGCATTGAAAAGACAAATAAAGTGATGATGCCGCTGTTTTTTATTATCTTCCTGGTGCTGGCGGTGCGTGTGGCGCTGCTGCCCGGTGCGGCGGTCGGCTATCGGTTTATGCTCACGCCCCACTGGGACGCTTTAAAAAGGATCCTAAGGTTTGGATCAGCGCCATGGGACAGGCTTTCTTTTCCTTGTCCGTCACCGGCAGCGGTATGATTGCTTACGGCGCCTATTTGTCCAAAGAGGAGGATGTGGTAGGTGTTGCTCGCCATACGGCACTGTTTGATACCATTGCGGCACTGGTGGCTTCCTTGGTGATTATTCCCGCGTGCTTCTCTTACGGGCTGGATGTGGGGGCAGGCCCCGGTCTGCTGTTTGTGACCCTGCCGGAGATCTTGCAGGACATTCCCATGGGCCGTCTGTTTGCGGTGATTCTTTATGTGGCAATGATTTTTGCCGGGGTCAGCTCCCTGCAAAATATGTTTGAGGCGGTGGCAGAGTCCTTGCTTCATCGATTCCCCAAGCTGAGCCGCAAGGTGGTGCTGGTGCTGCTGGCGGTGGTGTGCCTGGGCGCCGGGATTGGGATGGAGACCATATCTAAGTGGGGGACCGTGGATGGACCTGGTGTCGATTTATATTATCCCCATCGGCATGCCACCCTGGGCGCTGTGTCCTGGTTCTTTATTATGAAGAAGGACGATCTGCTGGCGGCGGTGAATACCGGCAGCGGTAAGCGCCATGGTGCGCTTTGGTATAATGTGGGCCGTTTTGTCTATGTTCCCCTGGCAGCGCTGCTGTGCGGGGTGGCACTGATCGCGCATGTGGCGTTTTAATGTTGCATAAAGTGGACGCAAAATCGGAGAATTTGCATTTTTAGTCTTTACTATCACGCATTAGTGTGCTAAAATAATTGCAGATTTCAATTTGGAGGCCATTATGGGACTGAATTTGCATAATAAGAATTTGGACTTTTTGTTTAAGGCTGTGCTGGCGCTGGAGAATGTAGAGGAGTGTTACGATTTCTTTGAGGATCTGTGCACCGTGCAGGAGCTCAACGCCATCAGCCAGCGCATTGTGGTGGCAAAGATGCTGTCCGAAAAATGCGTATATACGGATATTGTCAACGAGACCGGTGCGTCTACCGCCACCATCAGCCGGGTGAACCGCTCTTTGCAGTACGGCTGCGATGGGTATGACAAGATCTTTGAGCGGATCGACCGGCAAGAGCAGGGCAATGATGAATCCGTATGATGCCTGGGCGCAGGTCTATGACCACCTGACGGAAAATGTGGAGTATGAAGCCAGAAGTGCGTACATTTCCGGCTTCTTTTTGCAATATGGGGTAGAACCGGGGGCACAGGTGCTGGATCTGGCCTGCGGCACCGGCAGTATCAGCCGCTGCCTTCTGGAGCGGGGCTACCGGGTTACCGGGGTGGATCTGTCTGCGGATATGCTCACCATCGCCCAAAGCAAGTGCCCGGAAGGCGCATTTTATCGGGCGTCCATGACGGAATATTCTGCTCCGGCGCAGTTTGATGCCTGCGTGTGTTTGCTGGACAGTATCAATCACTTAACGGCTTTGTCCGATGTGGAAGATTGCTTTTGCCGTGTGGCGGAGAATTTACGCCCCGGCGGGCTGTTTTTTGTTTGATGTGAATACGGTTTATAAGCACCGGCAGGTGCTGGCAGGGCAGACCTTTGTGTTTGATGAAGAAGATTATTATTTGGTGTGGGACAATGAGGCGCTGGACGATACGGCAGTGCGGGTGCTCATCGACCTGTTTTGCTATAACGGCGAGAGTTATGACCGCTTAAGCGACAGCTTTATCGAGCGGGGCCTATACCCATCGGCAGCTAACGGCGGCACTCTCAGAATTTGAGATTTTGGGTCGCTATGCGGAGCTGACCACAGACGCCCCCGGGCCGGAGACCCAGCGGGTGTTTTATGTTTGCAAGAGAAAGGAATAATGCCATGGGCAAGATCGTAAGATATATCACAGAGGACGGCAGCGCCTTTATTTTGGCGGCGGATACCACGGATATTGCCGCTCGGGCGGAGCAGATTCACCACACCTCTGCCGTGACCACAGCGGCTTTAGGCCGCCTGCTGACGGCGGCGTCTATGATGGGCGATATGCTCAAGGGCGCGGATGACAGTGTGACCCTGCGCCTGAACGGCGGTGGACCGGCAGGTTCGCTGATCGCTGTGTCGGACAGCAAGGGCAATCCACGGGGCTATGTGCAAAACCCGGTGGTGGAGCTGCCGCTAAACGATAAGGGTAAGCTGGATGTGCGAGGCGCCGTAGGTACGGACGGCTATCTGTATGTAATGAAAGATGTGGGGCTAAAGGAGCCGTATGTGGGTCAGACCGCCATTGTCAGCGGCGAGATCGCCGAGGATATTACCAATTATTTTGCCGTGTCCGAGCAGACCCCTTCTGTGTGCGCCTTGGGTGTGCTGGTGAACCCGGACCTGACCGTACAGTGTGCCGGCGGCTTTTTGATCCAGTTGTTGCCCGGCTGCCCGGAGGAGACCATCTCTGCGATTGAGACGGCCATTGACTCTATCCCGCCGGTGACCACCATGCTGGCACAGGGGCTGACGGTAGACGAGATTGCCGCCAAGGCTATGGGACACCTTGAAAATTGACAAACTGGATGAATATCCCATTGCCTATCGCTGCAACTGCAACCGGGAGCGGGTGGAGACGGCGCTGCTCACCGCCGGGGAAGAAGAATTGCGCCAGATGATCGACGCAGGGGAGGATATTCAGGTGGAATGCCACTTCTGCGACAAGACTTACAGCTTCACGCCGGAGCAGTTAAACGACCTGCTAAAAAAATCCAAATAAAATTGAAAAAAGGTGTTGACTTTTCGGGAAAGTTATTGTATTATATAACCCGTCGCTGATGGCGACACCTTGTGGAAGTTTAGCTCAGCTGGGAGAGCATCTGCCTTACAAGCAGAGGGTCACAGGTTCGAGCCCTGTAACTTCCACCACAGATGGCCCGGTAGTTCAGCTGGTTAGAACGCCAGCCTGTCACGCTGGAGGTCGACGGTTCGAGCCCGTTCCGGGTCGCCATTTGTGCTTCTGTAGCTCAGTCGGTAGAGCAGAGGACTGAAAATCCTCGTGTCGATGGTTCGATTCCGTCCGGAAGCACCATATCTGCGGATTTAGCTCATCTGGTAGAGCGCCACCTTGCCAAGGTGGAGGTAGCGAGTTCGAGTCTCGTAATCCGCTCCATCGGGCACTTTGTATTCTACATTGTGCCCATTCTTTTCCCCGGCACCATAGCCAAGTGGTAAGGCAGAGGCCTGCAAAGCCTTTATGCCCCAGTTCAAATCTGGGTGGCCTCCAATGTCCCAAAGGCGTAAGTCTTTGGGACTTTACTTTTATCTATTCACTCTTCACTCTTCACTAAAAAGTGCCTTTGTGCCATTGGAAGTAATAAGTAATAGTGAAAAGTGAAAAGTGATCTGCAAGGCGTTGCCTTTGCTTTTTTTATTAACAGAATATATAATGCGTATGTGAGGTGCGTTTGCTATGAACGATAGTCCGTTATTGATAAAATCTAAAGCATTTGCGCTTGATGTAATACGAGTTTGCAAAGAACTGAGAGCGGTAAAATGTGAAGGTGCGCTTATTAATCAGTTTTTGCGTTGCGGAACAAGTATCGGCGCTAATATCAGAGAAGCCTTTTATGCCCACAGTAAAGCCGATTTTATCGCTAAGCTTCAAATTGCTCTCAAGGAATGTTCCGAGAGCGAATATTGGATAGAACTGCTTATGGAGAGCGGGTATTACAAAAGAAACAGCATTGCTCGATCAATGCATAGAAATTAAACGGATGTTGATCTCTTCTATCAATACGGCAAAGAAAAACAAATGATGATAGGACTATTACTGCATTTGATGAGACCTGCCGCTTTTTCTTTTGCCATATTCATCTGCTTATTTTTGCTTTCCCGGCACACCTGTGCCGGGATTTTCTGCTTTTATTTGGAAAGTGGGGAAGTGCTGCGCAAAAGATGGACGATAGAGTTCTCGTCTCTCCCGGGTGAGAAGTTGCAAACCAAAAGAAAAGGTACCAAGGAAAATCCTTGATACCTTTTGGCGCAGAAGGAGAGACTCGAACTCTCGCGCCGGTTGCCCGACCTACGCCCTTAGCAGGGGCGCCTCGTCACCAACTTGAGTACTTCTGCATACTGTGTTGTAACTTGTGCTAAACCGCTGTCAAGTTTTATCATCAAAGAGCCATGCTCCTTGTGTGATACCGAATGGCGGAGAGAGTGGGATTCGAACCCACGGTGCCTTGCGACACGACGGTTTTCAAGACCGCTCCGTTATGACCACTTCGGTACCTCTCCGTTTGTGCTTTGATATAATAGCATACCCGGGCGGGCCTTGTCAAGCAAAAAAGTGAAAAAACACCGTTTGTGACAGGGCAGAAAAGTTTTTTCAAAAAATGGAAAAAGGGTGTTGAAATTTCCAAACAGATGTGTTATAGTATTTGCACGCGATGAGAAAGCCGTTCAGGCACATGCGCAGGTGTAGTTCAATGGTAGAATGTCAGCTTCCCAAGCTGAACACGAGGGTTCGATTCCCTTCACCTGCTCCACGGAAAATATAGAGGTATAGCTCAGTTGGTTAGAGCGCTCGCTTCACATGCGAGAGGTCGTGGGTTCGAATCCTCTATCTCTACCATATAACCGTCTTGCACTGCAAGGCGGTTTCTTCATATTTGCAGATAAAGGACGATGCGTTTTGCGGAACAGAACATTTGACCTGTTCAAATGGGCAGCGGCACTGTTTGTGCTGCTGCTCCATGTGCCGTTTCCTGGCGATGTGGGTGGTACGGTGCGTATGTTTGCCCGGTGGGCGGTGCCGTTTTTCTTTATGGTATCCGGCTATTTTACATACGGTGCGGTGCAGCGAGAGGATGCCGGTCGGCTGGTGCGTCGCATGCGGCGACTTTTGCGCATTTTTGTTCCGGCGGCCGGATTTTACGCGCTTTGGTGTTGCTTTTTGCTTAGTGACAAAACCCCGGCTGCCTTTTTTAAGAGCCATTATGCGATGAAAAATGTGGTTTCGTTCTTCCTGCTGAACAACACCCAATCCAAGCCGCACCTGTGGTTTATTCCTGCGCTGATTTACTGCTACGGCGTGGTGCTGCTATTGATGAAAATGCACAGAACCCACTGGTTGCGGTGGGCCGCTGCTGCTGGTGGTGCCGCTGGTGCTTGGCGAAGTGGTGGTGGGTATGCTCCACCGGGAGGTGGCTGCCCAGTACAGCCGAAATGCTTGGTTTACCGGTTTGCCCTGTTTTGCGTTGGGTCTGCTGTTTAAGGAAGCAGAGACGCAGATCAAGCGCCTGGGTCGCAAGTGGCCGGCGCTTGGTGTGTTGGTAGGCTTAGCACTGTCTGTTTTGGAATATCGGTATTTGAACGATAGCGCCGATTTGTATTTAGGTCCTTTGGTGGCTGCGGTCAGCTTGTTTTTGCTGGCCCAGAATGTGACTTGCACCTGGGAAAATCCCTTTGTGCTGTACGCCGAGGGGTCTGCGTTGGCGATCTACATTTTGCACCCGGCGCTGCGGAACCTGGCCCAGCGGCAGCTGCTGCCCTGGTGGGGTGTGCGCGGCATGGCGGCAGATTGGCTGTTGCCGGTACTGACCTTGGCGCTGGCGCTGCTGGCTGCGGGAATCTGGTTGTGGCTTAAGGGCCTCTGGAATCAACGAAAAACCCGGCAAGTGACGGCTTGACCGGGCGTGTAAAAAGAGAGAAGAGGAAGCAATATGAAAAGTGAGAAAGGCCAAAGCTTGGTGATGGTGGGCGTGGCGCTGTTTTTATTGGCAGGGCTGTGCCTGTATCTCGGTTTATCCCAGCCGAAGATCTCCTCCGGCGTGCTGGTTGAAACACCGACGACAGCGGTGCAGTCCGGTACCACGACGCAGTCGGCTGCCACCGCCGTTGGTCGATCCGCTGCAAGCAGAACGGCAACGGCTGCGCAAACCACCGCTTCCGGCAACGCGGGCACAGTCAGCTACCCGGTGAATCTGAACACGGCTACTTTTGAGGAATTGACCGCCATTCAAGGTATCGGTGACCAAAGAGCGGCGGCGATTTTGGCCTATCGGGAGCAGATTGGCAAATATACTTCTGTGGAACAGATCAAGGATATTCGCGGTATCGGTGACGGGCTGTATGTCAAGATCGCACCGTACCTGACCGTATGAACCCGGCGCTGGAGCGGGTGCTGCGGTGGTTCTTTCCCCGTCGTTGCGCCCTGTGCGGCACGGTGGTGGCGCTGGATGAACCCCTTTGCCCGGATTGCCAAAAGGTGCGTCCCATTGCCCGGCCCAAGTGCCTGCTGTGCGGTCGTTCCAAGTAAGACTGTACCTGCAAGGGTAAGCACCATGAATACGCCGGGGTCACCGCGCCCTTTGTGTATCGGGACAGCTTGGTGACGGCTATTCATAACTTGAAGTTTTACGATTTTCCCATGCTGGCGGATTATATGGGCGACTGTATGGCTGCCGCTGTGCGAGTGGATTTCGCCGATGTGGCCTTTGACTATGTGGCTGCTGTGCCCTTGGGCAGGCGCCGCCGCAGAAAACGCGGTTATAATCAAGCGGAACTGCTGGCCCGCCGAGTGGCAGGGGCGTTGCACATTCCCTATGCGGATCTGCTGGAGAAGGTGCGCAACAATCCGGCGCAACGCAAGCAGAACGCCCGCAGTCGGCGGGTGAATGTGTACGGCGCGTATGCGGTGATCGACGACAGCGCGCTATGGGACAAGACCGTCCTGCTTATTGATGATGTAAAGACCACCGGCGCTACGCTGAACGAATGCGCTAAAATGCTGCGTATGCACGGCGCACAAGGCGGTATATGCGGCAACGGTGGCTATTGCATAGTTCAGATAATGCGCAAAAGGCGCGGCTTACCATGCGGGCGGCCGGTACGATTTGCATTGACAATCTGCGCCGGATTTGATATAGTGAAGTAAATTTGGTCGTTTAACCATAAATTTTAGATTATTTATTAACTGGAGGAATTCTCTTTGGACATACCCCTTGGGTGGCAACTTTTTATTCAGGTTATTTTGATTGCGGTCAACGCCGTTTTTGCCAGCGCGGAGATCGCCATCGTTTCTATGAACGAGTTGAAGCTGGAAAAGCTGGCAGAGGACGGCAACCGCAGAGCGAAGCGGCTGCGTAAGCTGACGGAAAAACCGGCGGGCTTTCTCGCTACCATTCAGATTGCCATTACCCTGTCCGGCTTTTTGGGCAGCGCCTTTGCGGCGGACAACTTCTCCGATGTGATTGTGCGCTGGTTGGTGGACGATTTGGGCGTGCAGATCAAAGAAAGCACGCTGAATACCATTGCCGTGATCGTCATTACCATCATTCTGTCTTATGTGACCCTGGTATTTGGCGAACTGGTGCCCAAGCGGGTGGCAATGAAAAAGACCCAGCAGATCTCCCTGGGTGTGTCCGGGCTGATCTCTGTGTCCTCTAAATTCTTTGCCCCGCTGGTGTGGTTGCTCACTGCCTCTACCAACCTGGTGCTGCGCATTCTGCGCATTGACCCGAATGGGGACGATGAAGAGGTGTCGGAAGAAGAGATCCGTATGCTGGTGGATGTGGGCGGTCAAAAGGGCATTTTTGACAAGACCGAGCAGAAGATGATCGTCAATGTTTTTGAGTTTGACGACAAGGACGCCGGCGAGTTTTCTACCCATCGCAAGGATATTCAGGCGCTAGATATTGACGACGATGTGACCACCTGGGAGAAAGTGATCTCCGCCAGTACCCATAGTCTGTACCCGGTGTTCAAGGGCTCTATCGATAATGTGGTGGCCGTGCTGGATTCCAAAAAGTTCTTCCGTATTGCCGACAAGACCCGCGCTGCGGTGAAAAAGGACGCTTTTGTGCAGCCTATTTATGTGCCGGAGACCATGAAGATCGACGTGCTCTTTGAACTGATGCAAAAGAGCCACAACCACTTTGCCGTGGTGCTGGACGAGTACGGCGATGCGTGGGTATTATCACCATGAATGACCTGCTGGAACAGCTGGTAGGCGACCTGGATAACGACCAGGAGCTGCCCAACGCCCAGCCGGATGTGGTGCCTCTGACTGACCGCTCCTGGAAGATCAAGGGCGGCGTGTCCCTGGACGATGTGGCGGAGTTGACCGGGCTGGAGCTGCCGGTGGATACTTACGAAACCCTCAGCGGCTACATTTTCGGCCTGTACTGCACCATTCCCAAGGATGGCAGCAAGTTTGATGTGGAGACGGAGGACCTGGAAATTCAGGTGCTGGATGTGCGTAAGCACACGGTGGCTTCCTGTATTTTGACGCTCAAGGAAAAAGATGAGGCGCAGCCACAGGAATAATGCACAAAAAGTGCGGCAAGCTGTACGAACAGTTTGCCGTATTTTTTTTGATTTTTCTGCTGCCTGCGTATTGCAAATAATAGGGGAATACTGTAAAATTAAGACAGAAAAGATGAAGGAGCTGCCTATGGATATCGCCAGACAAAAGGAGATCGCACAAACTGTGACCGCAGGTAAGGCCGTATTGGGTATGGAGTTCGGCTCCACCCGCATTAAGGCCGTGTTGCTGGATGCGCATAATCGGATCATTGCCCAGGGTCACCACCTGTGGGAGAATCAAATGGTGGACGGTTTGTGGTCTTACAGCCAGGAAGCTGTAATCGCCGGTATGCAGGACTGCTATGCCGCTTTGGCAGCAGATGTAAAGGCGGTTTGCGGCGCAGAGCTGACCCATCTGGCAGGGGCGGGGATCAGTGCCATGATGCACGGCTATTTGGCCTTTGACAGTAGCGATCGGCTACTGGTGCCCTTTCGAACCTGGCGCAACACCAATACCGGCGCTGCGGCGGAAAAGCTGACGGCGCTGTTCAACTTTAATATTCCCCTGCGGTGGAGTGTGGCCCATTTGTACCAGTGCGTTCTGGACGGAGAGTCGCATTTGCAGCAGCTTTCATCCATGAATACCTTGGCCGGGTATGTGCATTATTTGCTTACCGGTCGGCGGGTATTGGGTGTGGGCGATGCCGCCGGTATGTTCCCCATAGACCCGGCTACCGGGCAGTATGACGCAAAAATGCTGGCAGCCTTTGACCGGCTGGTGGCGGACGAGAACTACCCCTGGACTTTGGAGGATTTGCTGCCGGAGATTTTGCCGGTGGGTACGCCCGCAGGCACCCCTGACCCCCGGCAGGGGCGGCGCTGCTGGATCCCAGCGGTACCTTGCAGCCCGGCGCGGTCTTTTGTCCCCCGGAGGGGGACGCGGGCACCGGTATGGTGGCCACCAACAGCGTAGCGCCCGGCACCGGGAATGTGTCTGCCGGCACTTCTGTTTTTGCTATGGTGGTTCTGGATCGGCCGCTTGCCCGGGTGCACCGGGAAATTGATATGGTTACCACCCCTTGCGGTCACCCGGTGGCAATGGTGCACGCCAATAACTGTTCGTCCCAGGTGAATGTGATTGCCGGTTTGCTGCGGGATTTTGCCGCTGCTATGGGGCAGCCTGTGCCGGACGGCAAGATCTATGATTTTTTGTTTAACAGCGCTGTGGACGGTGCGCCGGATTGTGACGGGATTGTGACCTACGGCTACACTTCCGGCGAGAGTATTTTGAATTTGGACGCCGGGCGTCCGTTGACGGTGCGTCGGGCAGACAGCACGGTGAATTGGCCCAATCTGATGCGCAGCAACCTGTGCGGTGCCTTGGCGGCGCTGAAAGTGGGTATGGATATTCTGACTCGGGACGAGCAAGTGCCCTTGCAGCGAATTTACGGCCACGGCGGGTTCTTTACCACCCCGCAGGTGGGGCAGCGGCTGCTGGCCTCCGCTTTGGCGGCGCCGGTTACTGTGATGGAGACAGCCGATTCCGGCGGCCCCTGGGGTATGGCGCTGCTGGCGGCCTATATGCTGCAGCGGCAGAACGGAGAGCGCTTGGCAGCTTTCCTGGAGCGGCAGGTGTTTGCCTGCTGTCAAACGGTGACGGTGGAGCCTACGGCGCAGGATGTGGCGGATTTTGACACCTATATGCAAGCATTCCACGCAGCCCTGGACTTAGAGCGCCGGGCAGCAGAGGGAGAATAAAAGCAGATGTTAGAAGCATTAAAAGAACAAGTTTACCAAGCTAATATGGATCTGGTGCGCTACAATTTGGTGGTGCTCACCTGGGGCAATGTGTCGGCCATCGACCGGGAACAGGGGTTGTTTGTCATAAAACCTTCCGGCGTGCCATATAGTGAATTGACCCCGGCGGATATGGTGGTCATGGACCTGGCCGGCAACCGGGTAGAAGGGGAGCTGAATCCCTCGTCCGACACCCCCACCCATTTGGCGTTATATCAGGCGTTCCCGGAGATCGGGGGGCATTACCCACACCCATTCTTCCTGGGCGTGTGCGTGGGCGCAAGCCGGGCGAGATATACCGGCTTACGGCACTACCCACGCGGATTTTGCCTACGGCGACATACCCTGTGCCCGTGGTCTGACGGAGGATGAGGTCAACACGGCGTATGAAGCCAATACCGGTGGGGTGATTGTGGAAGAGTTCCGCCGTCGCGGCCTGGACCCGGGGACGTTCCCCGGTGTGCTGGTGCAGCGCCACGGCCCCTTTACCTGGGGCAAGAGCGCGGCCGCCTCTGTGGAGAACGCGCTGATCTTGGAAGAAATTGCCAAAATGGCCAGCCGTACCGAGCGCATTGCCGGGGAGCGGCCCATTGGAATTGAATCTTACCTGCTGGATAAGCATTATCTGCGCAAGCACGGCGCCAATGCTTATTACGGACAGAAAAAATAACAGAAAAGAGGAGAGTTCTTATGAAAAAACTGTTTAGCCTGACCTTGAGCCTGCTGATGCTCATTGCCTGCTCCCTGGGTACGGTGTCTGCTTTTTGCGGCAGAGGGAGAGGGCCGACCCCCGTGGACTTGCGGGACTGCACAGTGACCTTGCAGTACGCTTCTACTACCTACACCGGTAAGGCTCTGCGCCCCACGGTGAAGGTGCAGTATAACGATATTGCCCTGGTCCAGGGGCAGGATTACAAGGTGCAGTACAGCGCCAATACCGCCTGCGGTACCGCCCAGGTGAAGTTGACCGGCACCGGTGATTATACCGGCGCGGTGAGCCGCAGCTTTAAGATCCTGCCCGGTCGGGTGACCGGTATGTCCACCAGCCGGACCACCACCACCATTACCATGAACTGGAAGCAGGTACCCGGCGCTGCCGTGTATCGGGTGTATCAGTCTACCTCTGCAAACGGCAATTACAGCAAAGTTGCCACTGTCAGCGGCACCAAGGCCAAAATCAGCAAGCTGTCTGCCGGTAAAAAATACTACTTCAAGATTGCTGCCTGCGGCAAAAAGGACGGCTCCTACGCCGGTCCCCTTAGCGCGGTACTGAATACCGGCACCCGTCCCTCCACCGTGTCCATGAAGAGCGTGACCAAGTCCGGCACGAATTTGAAGATTCGGTGGAACAAGGTAACCTGCTCCGGTTATGAAGTGCGTTACAGCACGGATAAGAAGATGAAAAAGGGCGTTAAGACGGTGAAGATCACCAAGTCCTCCGCCACTTCCACTACCATCAAGAAAATCAAAAAGGGCAGTACATACTATGCCCAGGTGCGGGCGTACCTGTCTTTTTCCCAACAAAGTTTACAACGGCAGTTACAGCAAGGTGACCAGCTCCAGCTACTCCAACCTGTATGCCAGCTATTCTTCCAAGTATGTGAACAATAAGAACCGCACCACCAATCTGCGCCTTGCCAGCAAGGCCATTGACGGCATAAACCGTGATCCAGCCGGGACAGACCTTTTCCTTTAATAAAGTTGTAGGTAAGCGCACCAAGAGCCGTGGGTATAAAGAGGCCTATGTGTTCAGCGGCAGCGGCACGGTTATGGGCGTTGGCGGCGGTATCTGCCAGGTGGCTTCCACCATGTTTAATACCGCACTGCTTGCCAATGTGTCTATTGTGGAGCGGCACCAGCACAGCCAGCGGGTTACCTATGTGCCCCTGGGTCGGGACGCAGCCATTATGTGGGGCTCTCAGGACTTTCGCTGGAAGAACAATACCGGTATGCCCATTAAGATCAAAATGAGCGTAAAGGACGGTACTATCTCCTGCAAGTTCTACACCAGCAAGGAGGCAAAGCCCAAAAAGGTGAGCCTGAAAGTGAGCCAGCGCGGCAAAAACTTTACCTTGCGCCGGTATGTAGGCGGCAAGGTGAATTACACCGCCAAGTCTAAATACTAATAAAAAACGGCTATACCGATTTTTCGTCGGTATAGCCGTTTTTTCGTCCGTCTGTTCGTAGTAGAATAGGGGAGCGATTATTTGTGTTTGGTGTATTCCTGCACCGCCAAGGCATCGCACCGCTCGTTATAGGGGTGGCCGGCGTGACCCTTGACCCAGTTAAAAGGTGACGGTGTGGGTCTGCAACAAGGGCAGCAGCTGCTGCCACAGGTCAACATTCAGCGCCGGTTTGCCGTCTGCCTTGCGCCAGCCCTTGCGCTGCCAGCCGTAGACCCAGCCCTTGGTTACCGCGTCGCACACATATTTGGAGTCGGTGGTCAGGGTCACCAGGCAAGGCTCCCGCAAGGCTGCCAGGGCGCGGATCACCGCCGTCAGTTCCATACGGTTGTTGGTGGTTTCCGCTTCAAAGCCGCTCATTTCTTTTCCGTACCGTTATACACCAGTACAGCGCCCCAGCCGCCTTTGCCCGGGTTGCCGGAACAGGCGCCGTCGGTATAAATGCTCACTTTTTTCATAAATATTACCTCGCCGGGATATTTTAGCACGCTTTGTGGCAATAATCAATACAGCGTGGCAAAATCCGTACACCGGTCCGGGGCCACTTGACATTTGGCGTTATTTATTTTATGATATATGCAATTTGTGATGTTCGGAAAACTATATTTAACAGGAGGAATCAAATCGAATGATCAATCAGAATAAGTCTGACGGTAAGGCTGCTTCCGGAAAACGGAATTCCAAGAAGCGCTACACATACCGCAGACCGGTAAAGAAAGGCGCTCCGCGGCAGAAAAAGCCGGAGGAGTCTGTTCATATTGCATTTTTAGGCGGTATGAATGAGATCGGCAAGAACATGACGCTTTATGAATACAAGGACGATATGTTCATTGTGGACTGCGGTCTGGCATTCCCTACATCGGATCTGCCGGGCGTGGACTTGGTGATCCCGGATTTTACCTATGTAGAAAAAACAGACACAAAATCAAGGGCGTATTGGTGACCCACGGCCACGAGGACCATATCGGCGGCCTGGCATTCCTGCTTAAGCGGATCAATGTGCCCATCTATGCCACTAAGCTGACCATCGGCCTGATCCAGGGCAACTCAAAGGAGCACGGCCTGCTGAACAAGGCCAAGCTGGTGGAAATCCGCCCCCGGGACAACATCACTCTGGAGTGCCTTTAATATTGAATTTATCCATGTGAACCACTCCATTCCGGACGCGGTAGGTCTTGCCATCCGCTGCCCGGCAGGCGTGATTATCCAAACCGGCGACTTTAAGATTGACACCACCCCGGTAGACGGAGATATGATCGATCTGGCTCGCTTCGCCGAGTATGGCAAAAAGGGCGTTTTGGCACTGCTTTCCGATTCCACAAATTCAGAGCGCCCCGGCTATACCATGAGCGAGCGCAAGGTGGGCGAGAGCTTTGAGCAGCTGTTCCGCAAGGCACACAATAAGCGCATTGTGGTGGCGACTTTTGCTTCCAATATCCACCGGGTGCAGCAGATTATTGATGTGGCCCAGTCCAGAGGGCGTAAGGTGGCCGTGACCGGCCGCAGCTTGGAAAATTTGGTTCAGGTGGGCCAGGATCTGGGTTACCTGAATGTGCCGGAGAATATTCTCATTCCCATTGACGCCATTAAGCGTTACCCGGACGATAAACTGGTGATTATTACCACCGGCAGCCAGGGCGAGCCCATGTCCGCCTTGACTCGGATTGCCTTTGGCGAGCACCGCAAGGTAAATATCGGTCCCAACGACTATGTAATCATTTCCGCCACGCCCATACCCGGCAACGAGAAGATGGTGGGCAATGTGGTCAACGAGCTGATGAAGCACAATGTAGAGGTGATCTACGAAAAGATGTACGAGGTACATGTCAGCGGCCACGCCTGTCAGGAAGAGCTGAAATTGATGATGGGTATTGTTAAGCCCCAGTATTTCATTCCCGTGCACGGAGAGCAAAAGCACCTGCAAAAGCACGCCGGGCTGGCTATGTCCATGGGCTATGATATGAAGCACATTTACCTGGGCAATATCGGCGAAAAAATCTCTCTAAGCAAGACGGAGATGAAACAGATCGAGACCGTGCCCGCCGGCGAAGTGTATGTAGACGGCTTAGGCGTGGGCGATGTGGGCAATATTGTTTTGAACGACCGTAAGCACCTGTCCCAGGACGGCATTATCATTGTGGTGGCCACTTTGGACGCGGAGACCGGCGATGTGGTCAGCGGCCCGGATGTAGTGTCCCGCGGGTTTGTCTATGTGAAGGAGAACGAAGACCTGATGAACAAGGCCCGCGACCTGGCTTGCCATGTGATCTACGATTACTACGATGTGAAGGGTCGGGATTGGAACACCGTTAAGTCCAAGCTGCGGGATGAAATCTCCCACCTGATGTATGAAAAGACCAAGCGCAGCCCCATGGTGCTGCCCATTTTGATGGAGATTTAAGGAGAAGCGTATGAAAGTCATTTTGAAACAAGATGTAAAAGCGCTGGGCAAAAAAGGCGATTTAGTAAATGCCTCGGACGGCTACGCCCGCAACTTTCTCTTTCCCAAGGGGTTGGCGGTAGAGGCCAATGCCACCGCTATGAACGAGTTTAACTCTAAGGAAACGGCCAAGAAGTTCCACAAAGCCGAGGAAGTGAAAGCGGCCACCGCCGACGCACAGAAGCTGGAGGGCAAGACCTTTCAGCTGAAAGCCAAGGCCGGTGCCAACGGCAAACTGTTCGGTTCTGTCACCTCTAAGGATGTGGCGGCGCAGATCAAAACGGATCTGGGCGTGGAGATCGACAAGCGCAAGATCGTGATGGATGACATTAAGACTTTTGGTACCGTACAGGCAGAAGTGAAAGTCTATGCCGGGATTACGGCAAAGATCCTTGTACAGGTGACCGAGGCATAAGAGAAATCCAACCAATATAAACGGTGATGAAAATGGCGGAAGCAACAACGACCGGCGGCGTGGCGCTGCCGTACAATTTAGAGGCGGAACAAAGCGTATTGGGCTGTATTCTGCTGAATTCCGGCTGTATGGAGGAGGTGCTGATGCACCTGAAGGCAGAGAGCTTTTATCTGCCTCAACATCGAGCCATCTTTGGCGCCATGCTGTCCATGTACACCTCTTCTCAGGCCAATATTGACCCGGTACTGATTGCCGATGTGCTGGCCAAAGAGGGACATTACGATGTGGCAGGCGGCAGGGAATACCTGGTGCAGCTGGCAAACAGTGTGCCCTCTACGGCCAATGTAGCCAGCTATGCCAAGATCGTGAAGGAGCAGTTTTATCTTCGAACCCTGATCCAAACGGCTCGGGAGATCATGGACGATGCGGCCAGCGGTGAGGGCGACGCCTCCTCTATCTTAGATGCGGCAGAGCAGAAGATCTATGATATTCGACAGGGTAAGGACACCGGCGGCCCCACCAAGGTCAGCGAGGTGATCGTCAACGGCGTGTATGACCGCCTGGGTAAGCTCACCGGCGAGGACAAAGAAAAATATAAGGGCATTCCCACCGGCTTCGGTCTGCTGGATACTTACATTACCGGCCTAAATAAGTCGGACTTTATCCTGATCGGTGCCCGCCCGGCTATGGGTAAGACCAGTTTTGCCCTGAACCTGGCGTCCAATGTGTCCATGATGGCGCGCAAAAAGTGCGTGTTCTTTAGCTTGGAGATGACCAAGGAGCAGTTGGCGGAGCGTTTGCTGGCGTCCCAGGCCGGTGTGCCCAGTCATAAGCTGCGTACCGGCGAGCTGGACAACGACGAGTGGGTGCGCCTGGGCAATGCTGCCGGTCAATTTAATGATGTAGAGTTGTATTTAGACGATACTTCTTCTATCACCGTGCCGGAGATCAAGTCCCGGGTGCGGCGCATGAAAAGATGTGGATGTGATTATGATCGACTAT